>Ga0210394_10000328_pt1 | contig 108882 bp, 108 predicted proteins | sample IncBWC12MmetaG_FD_160121 | JGI IMG/M metagenome (GOLD analysis project Ga0210394, IMG submission 160121) | Forest soil microbial communities from Barre Woods Harvard Forest LTER site, Petersham, Massachusetts, United States - Inc-BW-C-12-M | ecosystem: Environmental > Terrestrial > Soil >...
CTGAAAAAACAGGCCTAGCTGCTGCGCATGTGGTTTCTCTTGTGTTGAATACTTCCTCTGCATGTGGCTGTTCCCATCTAGGTGTGCGGCTGCCTGATGCTGGATGCTTCCGAATTGCCGACAAACCGGGAGTGATCGCTTGGCTAGCGCACTACCAGGGAAAGTGGTTTAATTCCGAGTGACCAAGGCCGGGCGGTCAGAAAATCGGAGCAATGAAGAAATACAAATTCAAGGCGAAAATCGAAGCGGGTGATAGCGGTGGAGCGTATGTGCTTTTTCCATATGATACGGAGAAGGAATTCGCCACCAAAGGGCAGGTGCCTGTAAAGGCGACATTCAATGGTGTGCCGTATTCCGGTTCACTGGCCAAGTACCGCCATCCCCTTCATATGATGGGGGTGCTTAAATCCATACGCGAGCAAATTGGAAAAGGCCCAGGCGATACCGTTGAAGTGGTTATTTGGAGAGATGAAGCGGTAAGAACCGTCGAAGTGCCCGCTCAATTTGAAAAGTTGATCAGGAAAGAAGGGCTGCTTCCAGTTTTCGAGAAACTAAGTTACACCCACCGCAAGGAGTACTGCCGGTGGATTACCGACGCCAAGAAAGAAGAAACACGATTGAAGCGATTGGGGAAAGCCATTGAAATGCTCAAGAAGGGAATAAGCACCCCTGGCTAGAATAAGTTCACGCGAATTGGGCTGTGAACGTTGGCGGTTAGGGCGCCGCCTGTTAGCCGACCACTCGCATTGAATCGCTCGACCTGGCATGCTCTTATTGCATCGGCTGTCCTGACGCCAGCACCCCTTTTCCTGTGCCCCACGGATGTATTTCAGCTTTGAGCAGACCAGCTTTGACGATTGGATCGTCCTGAGTCAACTTGGCAGTCTGCTCTGCTCCCACCCGGAAAATGGCGACTCCCCGCAGCTCGCCCTGATCGCTGAACGGAAACGGTCCGGCAATGGCCATGTTTCCCTGATCGGTCATTCGTTTGACGAAACCATGGTGCTGCTTCAACACGTCCATGAACTCTGGCGCGTTTGGGTTCCAATGGTCGCCGCGCTTCATCAGAACGAGCGTGTACTGCTCGAAGCCGGGAGGCTCGGCAGGATCGTGAATAGCGCTCGGTTCGATGAGCCACGGTCCATGAACCTCGGCCGATAGACGACCTGCTTTGATCGCCGGATCGCTATTGGCCCACTCCGTTACTTGCGCCGCCGAGTCCGCCTGGAAAACAAAAATGCCACGCATTGTCGTGTCATCGATGAACGGCCCGGCAATCACAAGTTTGTGTTCGGCAGTCATCTTGTGGATGTTGGCCATGTGCTCTTCCTGAAGCTTGTCACCCGCTTGTTTGCTCAGTTGAGGAGCATCGGCAGGACGATTCAACAGTACGAAGAAGTACTGGGCGGGCTTGGCATTCGGCTGGTTCTGGGTTTGCGCGAAAACCGAGCCTGCAACCGGGAGGTCGGCCTTGGCTTGGGCAGCTTGAATCTGGGGCATCAGAATGTCGCGAACGTAGTGCCAGTATGGGACCAGTTTGAGAGCAGATTGCGCGTACTGGTCGGCGGCCTTCAAATCCGGCGTGGTTCGGTTCAGATTCGACCAGGCGAGACTCATCAGCAACTCGGGCTCTCCCCACGAGGGCTCCAGTGGATCAACCTCGTTGCGCTTCTGGTTGCGGATTGCTTCCAAACCTCTGTTGTAGATTTCAAACGCCTTGTCCTGGCCTCCTCCCCGCTCTGGAGGTGACGACCAACGAATGGGGCCCAGCACCCAGAGCAGCCGAGGATTGTCTGGAGCCGCAGCCATGGCTTCTTTCAAAAGCGGACTCGACTGTTGCAACAGTTCCTGAATACGGGTTGGGTCGTTCCTGCTCAAGTACATCAGGTAGCCCAGACTAGAGCCTGCTCCAATCTTAGGTTCCACGAATGCAGGGTCGCGGGCAATGGCGTCTTTGAAATCGGTGACCGCCTGCATGAGATTCTCTTCCAGATCAGTTGGAGTCGGGGATTGGTTGAAGCCGTTAATCGCTCTGCGCCACAGCGCAAATCCACGCCAGTAGAGCACCCGCGCTGCCAGCTTGTTGTCTTCCGGGATGGGCGTGAGCTCGTCGTGGAGGCGCTTCAGTGCTGGGCGGTCGCCTTCATAGTCCGCCCTTTGAATCTGGGTGATGATGTGAATGATGGAATCGCGTGAAAGTTCAAGGCTGGTCTTATCGGCGGGGAAAAGCTCAGTCGTGACGGACAAGACGAATATGGTCAGCGCGATCAAAAAGGCTCTGCCGTTTCGAGCACTCATGGACTCCTCCTTGCCATGCCGGAGAGCGACGGCCAAGGCCGATTCTACATCAAGAGCTTCGGGGGATTGCGCCCAGGTGACGGGCTATTCGGAAGACGGGCTATTCGGAAGTTACGCCCCAGAACAGACTTTCACCACGCTAATCCAGAAGGTTGATGCTTACTGGAACTGATATCCAGACTTGAGTTGGCAGCGGTAGACTCTGGTTTGATCGGAATTGGCGCGGGCGTTGCAATCGGCCCAACTGAGCAGGACCGTCGGACCGAGAGGAAAGATTACGGTTTGGCCGTCGAAGTCGGCTTCGAGGCTTACCCCTTCGGCCGCGGCGGGCAAGGTGAAGTTGAGTCCGTCGCCGAAGATGACGGGATAGGACTCGTGCACTGTCTGGCTGACCATAGGATGAAAAACTTCGGCTTCCAGCAGAAATGTCGCAGTGTCAGACCAGTCGCGGGCAGAGACCATGATGGTCTGGCCTCCCTGGGAAAACTTGTCTGTTTCAATTTTGGTGAAAGGGCACGGTCCAGCGATGCAGGAAGCTCGCGCATCGCGGAACTCGTTGCCCGCTCCGGCATCGAGAGATGCCGAGCCGATTGCAGCTTTCCATTTGCCGTCCGGAGAACATGGCCGCTGTTTCTTGCAGGGCACATTTCCGAGATTTTCAATTTCAAAAGACTTGGCTGCGCTGCCCACATTGAGCTCGGTGTGCGCCTTAATCGAATAACGCACTCGGACGTTTCCAACTTTCACTTCGGGATGATGGGAGGCGGGAGCTTCGTTGGATAAAGGAACCATGTGGACCACGTAGAGCTTGTCGCCGACAAAATCGTCCAATTTTAGGTCTTGATATTGAGGATGATGAAAATGCAAGGTGATGGCGTTTCCCCGCCGCACGAATCGCTGTAGCGGCACGCTGAAAAAGCCGGAGGAATCGGACTTGACCTCTCCCGTTCCGGCGGCGATGGTTTTCGACACCGATACTTCGACGTCGGCGATGGGCCGTTCTTTGTGGGGATCGGAAGATTTTACGGTCACGGCACCCTGAAGAGAGATGGGCTGCCGAATGCTCCAGCCGACAAGCAGGATCACGCTGGCAAGGACCAGCAGCGTGACGAATGCAACGATTCCGACTGCAAATCTATGTACAGAACTCATGCCTGCGCCTTTGTAATCATCATACGACGCCTCTCCGCTGGATATACTAAACGCGCAGGCGGCGGTACATCCTGAGAAAATGGTTTGTATCAGGTCCTGCCTTCAGCGTTGCACCCGACTTATACACTTTTATCTCTTCTACACAGCATTGAACTTTAATAAGATCGAATAAGACAAACGGATGAAAGAAGAAAGGGCAAACCAACTGTCGCGGCGGCGAGTGCTGCGGCACATGTTAGGCACGGGTTTATGCTTGCCCTTGGCGAACCTAGTAACGCCTTGGCGATTGCTGGCTTCGACCCAGGCAGCTTCGGAGCCGACCGCGGCCACTTTATCTCCAGAAGACGATGTCTTTCTCAACGAACTGGAAAGCGCCAATTTCCTTTACTTCTGGGAACAGGCCAGCCCGAAAACCGGAATGGTGAAGGACCGTTGCGACGTCCACGTTGACGATCAGGGGATCGTGGCCAGCATTGCGGCGACGGGCTTTGGCCTAACCGCGCTGTGCATTGGAGAAAAGCGCGGTTTCGTTGCCAGGGATGCGGCGATTGAACGAGCAATTGCCGCCCTTCGCTTTTTGTGGAAAAAATTGCCGCAGCATCGCGGGTTTTTCTATCACTTCGCAAACATCAACACAGGAGAAAGAGTTTGGGATTCCGAAGTGTCTTCGGTCGATACGGCGATCCTGCTCTGTGGAATCCTTGCCTGCCGAGAGCATTTCGCTCATGCCGGAATCACTCAACTGGCCGATCTTATCTTCGATCGCGTGGACTGGACCTGGCTTTCGGAAGATACCTCGCTGCTGCCTCACGGCTGGACTCCTGAATACGGCTTTCTCTCATCGCGCTGGGACTATTACAGCGAACTGATGATGATGTATCTGCTCGGTCTGGGATCGTTGAGTCACCCACTGAAAGAACAGGCCTGGAGCGCGTGGAAAAGGCTGACGTTCGAATACGAGGGGTTGCGCTACATCGGCTCCTTCGCCCCTCTTTTTGTGCACCAGTATTCGCAGGCTTGGTTCGATTTTCGAGGCAAGCGCGATAAGTACGCCGATTATTTCGAGAATTCCGTAACCGCCACCGAGGTCCATCGGCGCTTTTGCGTGGAACTGGGAAAACAGTTCCCGGACTATAGTGACGACTTATGGGGAATCACGGCTTCGGATTCGGAGCGCGGTTACGTGATCTGGGGTGGACCGCCAGCCACGGGGCCGATCGACGGCACCGTTGTACCCAGCGCCGCTGGGGGTTCCCTGCCCTTCCTGCCGCAGGCGACGCTGCGGGTGCTCAAGACGATCCGCACTCGCTATGGCGCGGCCTGGAACAAGTATGGGTTCGCTAACGCCTTTAATCCCCTGAAAAACTGGTACGACCACGACGTCATCGGCATCGATACCGGCATTACCATGCTAATGGCAGAAAATTTGCGCACTGGCTTTGTTTGGGACACCTTTATGAAAGCCCCGGAAGCCCAGCGAGGGATGGAGCGGGCGGGCTTCAAGAAGTACTATAAAATCAACATTCGGTAGGAGATCCGGGCTGGGCTCCTTTTTCTCTTTCTTCGAGTCGTGCAACAACCTAAGCACCTGCGGACCTCATCCAAGACATGCTCTGGAGCTGATCTTGTCTGGCCGGAATTCGTTAGAATACACTCAATGCAGGGCCTCCACTGGTCTGGCGCAGCTTTCCGGGCTTGCGTTTCGTCGTTCGCTTTTCACCGAAAGTCCCGGGCAATTAGGACTGTGAGGACGCGATCTTGACGATGACAAAGAAACCGAACTTCTGGAGCGGATGGAGCGAGCGCTTTTCCGCGCTGCGCAACGTGCCCGCGGTTTTGCGCATCGTTTGGGAGTCCGGGCGGGTCGTGGTCTCCGCCAACCTGGCGCTTCGGGTTGTCGTCTCGCTGCTGCCTGTTGTCTTGCTTTACATCACAAAACTCATTATTGATGGCATTGTTCACACCCTTGCCACCCATCAATCTGTCCCAACACGGCTGTGGTGGCTGGTTGCGGCAGAATTTGGTTGTGCGCTTCTAAGCAGCATTCTGACTCGCGGCCTCGACTTTCTCGACGCATTGCTCGCCGACAAGTACACGCGTCACGTAAGCGTGATGGTCATGAAGCACGCCGCCGAGCTCGATCTTGTGACCTATGAGAATCCTGAGTTTTACGACCGGATGGAGCGGGCGCGGGTTCAGGCCACGGACCGCCTTGGAATGATTCAAGCCATTGGGCGGCTGGTGCAGCTAGTCGTTACGACCATTTCGCTCTCGGTCTCGATCGTTGTCTTCTCGCCCTGGCTTCTCCTGCTGCTGGTTGCCGGAGTTGTGCCGGCGTTTCTTGGTGAAAGCCACTTTGCTTTCCTCGGCTACGCTAAGAACTTCCGCCAGACTCCCATTCGGCGGCAGCTCGATTACCTGCGGGTTGCGGGCGGTAGTAAGGAAGCGGCGAAGGAACTCAAACTCTTCGGATTGGCGAACTTTTTTACCGATCGTTTCACCCGCCTTTCAGACCAGATATATAAAGAGGACGTTGCCCTGGCGCGGGGGCGGCTTATCGCCGGAGCTTTGCTGTCGGTAATCGGGACCGCGGGCTACTACTCGGCGTATGTATTCGTCATTTGGCGAACGGTGACGGGAGTTCTGAGTATCGGCACGCTGACCTTTCTTTCCGGCGCTATCTTGCAAGCCAGTAGCAATATCCAACAGATTTTTTCAACCGTAGCGGGCATCGCCGACCAGGCTTTGTTCCTGACTGATCTGGTTGCGTTCTTCGAGATGCAGCCCACGATCCGGTCGAAGCCGGATGCACTGCCGGCGCCGCAGCCTATCCGCATTGGATTTGAGTTCCGTAACGTCTCGTTTCGTTATCCCGGAAGCTCGCGCATGATTCTCGATGGACTTAACTTTCATCTCGCTCCGGGCGAGCGCGTCGCGTTGGTCGGTGAAAATGGCCAGGGAAAAACCACGATCGTCAAGCTGCTGACACGGTTATACGATCCGGTGGAAGGGCAAGTATTGCTCGATGGCATTGATCTGCGAGAATACGATCTGGATGATCTTTACCGCCACATCGGCATCATCTTTCAGGATTTCATGCGCTATGAGATGACGGCCCGAGAGAACATTGCCGTCGGACGCATCGAAGAAATCGAGAATCTGTCCCTTCTCCATCAGGCTGCGGAGAAGAGTATGGCAGATGAGGTGATCACGAGGCTGCCGGGTCACTACGAACAAATGCTGGGCCGCCGCTTCGATGGCGGGGTTGACCTCTCCGGCGGAGAGTGGCAGAAAGTTGCGCTGGCTCGAGCCTATTTGCGAAATGCCGAGCTTTTAGTTCTGGACGAACCGACGGCTGCGCTCGACGCGCGCAGCGAGTTTCAGGTTTTTCAAAGATTCGCCGAGTTAACTGCTGGCAAAATGGCGCTGTTTATTTCGCACCGATTCTCCACCGTTCGCATGGCGGACCGCATCGTGGTCATCGAAGGCGGTCGAGTGGCTGAAGACGGAGACCACGACCAGCTCACGCATCTGGGCGGCCGGTACGCAGAAATGTTTGAGTTGCAGGCGGGCAGTTACCGTTAAAGATCAGGTTTCAGGATTCAATAGTCGGGATAAGACCCTAGAGCAGGATCAAGAGGTTAGGATCAAAATGGTTCCAAACGCCGATGCCGAGAGTGTGATGACCGAAGAGGTAGTCAAGCCGCTGGCGATAGAGCACGCGTCCGAATCGGAGACGCCGCGGCATGCGACCCTGCGTTTTGCTTCTACTCTTGCCTGGCTCCCTGGCACGACTTCGTCCGACACTTTTTCGCGTCGCTGCCACAAGATTGAAATGGCGTTCAACCCGATTTTTGCGGTTGCCGTCGCCCCATCGGCAAGCAGCGCATCGTCAGGGTTGGGCGCCATCCGCGACAACCTTCAACTCATTACCTCAGAGCTGCGCAGCGTTCCGGTGGAACTCGCAGCGAGGAAGACGTTGGTCCATGTCCGTAAGGGAAACGGCAAAGTTGTGCCGCGCATCCTTGCCTTTGCGGAAGGGTTTTGGGATCAGCACGCGAACCGTTTCGACAGAGCAGAATTCGAAGCGTTCTGCATGGTCTTTCAGGAAGTTGCGGTGCTGAATCTTTATGAGGTGTTGTCGCTGGTTCCGGCGCTGAAGTTGGTATTGCTTGAGCGTATTGCGGTACGCGGCCGTGCTGCCCTCGCCGATTTTACGGAAGACGATTCCGATAGCGATCTTCGAGTTAGCGACCCCCGTGGTCTTGAGACCTGTATCCGCAGCCTGCGCGATGTAACACAAACCTCTTGGAGCGAGGTGCTGGAACCTCTGATCTTGTTTGATGGCGTACTTCGGCGCGACCCTGCTGGAGCCTACGCTGGGATGGATCTTGAGAGCCGCGCTGTCTATCGAGAGAAGCTATCCAAGATCGCCAAACGATCCGATATGACAGAGATGGAGGTCGCGACCGAGGTTCTGCGACTAGCGCAACGAGCGGAATCGAGGAACTATCCGGATCCGCGGATCAGGCGGCGGGAATCTCACGTCGGCTATTACCTGGTCAGCGAAGGAACGGCACAACTGCACGAACGCGTTGGGTTCAAGCCTGACCCGACTCAGACCTTGCGAGCATGGCTGCTGCGGCATCCGGACGAGTTCTTTCTTCCCGGCATCGTTGTCCTAACGTTCGCCATCATCACGGTCATTTTGCTCGCGCTGACTTCAACCGCTTACTCACCGGTGCTCCTGATGTTTTCGATGCTGATCCTGCTGCTGCCCAGTTCTCAGGCAGCAATTCAGGTGATGAATTTTCTGGTCACTACTCTGCTGCCCGCGGAGATTCTGCCTAAGTTGGATTTTTCCGAGGGCATTCCCAACGACTGCGTCACCATGATAGCGGTGCCGACGCTGCTGCTCAATGAACAACAAGTTCGCGGGCTGGTGGAAAATCTGGAAGTGCGTTATTTGGGAAACCATGATCCCAACATGCATTTCGCGTTGGTCTCCGATTTGCCAGATTCGGATCATTTGGCCGACGAGAAACACCACTTAATCGATCTGGCTTCGTCTCTAATCCAGCAATTGAACGAACAATATGGCGCTCAGAAAACCGGCTCGTTCTTTTTATTCCATCGCCACCGGGTCTATAACCCGCGCGAGAAGGGATGGATGGGCTGGGAGCGCAAGCGCGGCAAACTGCTGGACCTGAACAAGCTGCTGCGCGCGGAATATGATAGCTTTCCGGTGAAAGTGGGCGACCTCTCGATCCTTCCGCAGGTGCGGTTCGTGATTACGCTCGATTCCGACACCGAGCTTCCGCGCGGATCGGCTCATCGCATGGTGGGCACGCTCGCCCACCCTCTGCATCAAGCAATTATCGATCCAGAAAAAAATATCGTCGTTGCCGGCTACGGAATATTACAGCCTCGCGTTGGGGTCAGCGTGCAGAGCACGGGCCGTTCGCGGCTGGCCACCATTTATGCGGGCGAAACGGGCTTCGACATTTACACTCGCGCGGTTTCCGACGCTTACCAGGATTTGTATGGAGAAGGCAGCTTCAGCGGAAAAGGAATTTACGAAGTCGACACCGTTCAAGCGGTTCTCAACCGCCGCTTTCCGCGAAACGCCTTGCTTAGCCACGATCTGATCGAGGGTGCATACGCGCGCGCAGGACTGGTCAGCGACATCGAGCTGATCGAAGATTATCCCTCGCATTACAGCGCATACAATCGCCGCAAGCATCGCTGGATGCGGGGCGATTGGCAAATTGTGGAGTGGTTGACCGATCGCGTGCCAGAAGAATCCGGTGCGAAGGTGCCCAATCCCATCTCACTGGTTTCACGCTGGAAGATTCTCGACAATCTGCGCCGTAGTCTGGTCGAGCCGGCTACTCTTTTTTTGCTGGTTTTTGGCTGGCTCCTGCCCGAGGCGAATCATCTCTACTGGACCCTCGCTACGGTCTGCATTCTGTTTATTCCTCCGCTGTTCGAGCTTGCCTCTGGAATGGTTCGCGCGGTTCTCGAACGGAACTCCGTGGTGGCGCGTGACGTCCTGAGCGGGTTCTATGCCACGACCGTCAATGTGCTGCTCACCGTCGTCTTTCTTGTGCATCAAACGCTGCTTTCACTCGACGCAGTCGTGCGCACGCTGATTCGGCGCATGGTAACTCACGAACGCCTTCTGGAATGGGAAACGGCTGAAGAGAGCGAGATGGGAACCCGGCGAACTCCGGTCGATCGCTATCTTGATTGGATGCCGGCTACGGCGGCGGGAATTGGTTTGTTGCTCCTATTCTTCCAGTCAAGGTCTCTGCTCACAGCGATGCCCTTTTTGATTTTGTGGGCGTGCAGCAAACTCGTTGCGGTATGGCTGAACCAATCGCCGATCGAACCGGCTACCGAGCTTTCCTCCCGCGATGCGCACTTCCTGCGCCGTTGCGCTTTGCATACCTGGCGTTACTTCGCCCACTTTTGCACCGAGGAACACAACTGGCTGATTCCGGATAACGTGCAGGAGGAACCTCCCGCGATCGCGGCTCGCATATCACCGACCAACGTTGGATTTCTACTGAACGCACGGCAGGTCGCGGTCGAGTTCGGCTATCTCACTGTGCCAGAGATGGCCGAGTTGACGCGCCTGACGTTAGGGACCGTGTCGAGGCTCGCCAAGCATCGCGGGCATCTGCTGAACTGGTACGATACGCGCACTCTGACTCCTTTGCTTCCGGCCTTCGTCTCCTCCGTCGATAGCGGGAATCTTGTCGCTTCGCTTTGGACTTTGCAGCATGGGTGCCTCGATCGGCTCGAGCGTCCGCTCTTTGAACGTAGTTTGGCGGAAGGGTTTCTAGACCATCTTCGAGGCATTGCTGATCGAAAACTGATGCCTCGCAAAACATTTGCCGGTTACGAAGCGGCGCTTCAAGGGAAGGATTGGCTGGCTTCCCTGATGGCGATCCCTGAAGATTTTCTTGACCAAAGTGCTACCGCTGCCCATCCGCGGAAGGATCAGAAGAAGCCGGATTTCGAATGGCTACGACTAGAAACACATGCGCGGTTGCGTAGCGTTCAGCAGATGGTGCGATGCTATGCACCGTGGTTCTTACCCGAGTTTGCCACGCTGCAGGATGATCCAGCGGTCAAGGCGAGTTTGATGCATCAGGTTCCGCTACTGGAATATCCTGAACTCATTTCCAAATTCCAAGCATACGTTGATGGCGCGATTCGAAGCGCATACGGAGAGGACCAGTCGTTCTACGAGCGCCTCCGAACATTGCTGGCGGAAGCTCGCGTCACTGCGTCCGCGTTGATTGACAATCTGCGGCAACTTGGCGCACTCGCCGGAAGCTTGGCCAATGAAATGGATTTCGCTTTCTTGCTTAATACCGAGCGCAAGCTTCTGACGATTGGATTCGACACCGGGGCGCAGCAGATGCAGCCCGCGTGTTACGACCTGCTGGCGAGCGAGGCACGCATCGCCGTGTTCGCCGCTATCGCTAAAGAAGACATTGAACAGGAGTGCTGGTTCCGCTTGGGACGGGCGCAAACCCTCGACGGCGGACGTCCAGTGCTGCTGTCCTGGTCAGGAACGATGTTCGAATACTTGATGCCAGGACTGTGGATGCGCTCCTACCCCAACACCCTTCTTGATCGCGCTCGAGTGGGGGCGGTGAAGTCCCAGCAAGCGTATGCGCTGACCAGAGGCGTGCCGTGGGGAATTTCCGAGTCGGCCTTTTTCGAAATCGATGAAGCTGGAAATTATCAATACAAAGCCTTTGGCCTTCCCCAGCTCTCAATGATGCGGCGGGATTCAAATCCTCTCGTGATTTCCCCGTATTCGACATTTCTGGCGCTGGAGGTTGACCGGCCGGCCGCGTTGCGCAATTTGCGTCGCATGGGCGCTTTGAAATGGTTCGGCCCCTACGGGTTCTATGAGGCTGCCGATTACAGCGGCTCTCAGAACCGCATTCGCCCATCGAGTTACGAGTTAGTCCGCTGTTGGATGGCTCACCATCAAGGGATGAGTCTGCTCTCGCTGGCTAACGTTCTCTGCGATGACGTTGTGCAACGTTGGTTTCACACCGACCGCCGAGTGCAGGCAACCGAACTTGTTTTGCACGAGAAGCCCGCGGCCCACGTGCGCCGGGTTCCCTCTTATGGCCGGGCCGCGGCGTAGCGTCGTCGGTTTCAACTTCGTCATATTTCGGTCCACACCGTATCGTAATCTCAGGTGATCCATGCCAAGCGTCATCAAATGCCGGCGTTCCCTTCTCTCCTTCTTGTTCTTGCTCGTATATTCCGCCTACCTCTCGGCACAATCTTCGTCTTCTCCTGAATTAATTGTGGCCGACGCATCCGCTCCGTCGCACCCTTTCCCGCACTTTTGGGAAAAGATGTTTGGCTCGGGCCGCGCGATCCTCAGTTTGCGCGACAGTTATCGTCAGGATCTGCGAGCAGTGAAGCAGATCACGGGTTTCGAGTACGTACGCTTTCACGCGATCTTTCACGATGAAGTTGGTGTATACGACGAAGACCCGCAAGGCCACCCGATCTATAACTTTTCCTATGTTGACCAGATTTACGATGGCCTGCTGGTGAACGGTGTGAAGCCGTTCGTCGAACTCAGCTTCATGCCGAACAAACTGGCGGCTTCGCCGGTCTATCAGGCTTTCTGGTACAAGCCGGATGTCTCTCCGCCGAAAGATTGGAGACGCTGGGACGATTTGGTCACGGCTTTTGTACAACATTTGATTAGTCGCTATGGCGTTGACGAGGTCGCCACTTGGTACTTTGAGGTTTGGAACGAGCCGAATCTCGATTTTTGGGCGGGCAAACCCGCGCAACAAACCTACTGGGAACTTTACGATCACACCGCGCTTGCAGTTAAGAAAGTAAATCGACGGCTTCGAATCGGAGGCCCGGCGACGGCGCAGGCCGCGTGGGTGGATGCTTTTATCCAGCATTGCACGCAACAGAAAATACCTTTGGATTTTGTCTCTTCGCACGTCTACGCCAACGACCTGGCGAAAGATATTTTTGGAACGAACGAAGATATTCCGCGTGACCGCATGGTTTGCCGGGCGGTGGGAAAAGTTCGCGACCAGATTCGCGCTTCGAGTGTGCCCGAACTTCCGCTGATTTGGAGTGAATTCAACGCCAGCTACAAAAACGAACCCGAGGTCACGGATGCGGTTTACATGGGCCCGTGGCTTGCCAATACCATACGCCAGTGCGACGGCCTCGTGGACATGATGTCGTATTGGACCTTCTCCGATGTCTTTGAAGAGCAGGGCGTAGCAAAGACACCTTTCTACGGCGGCTTTGGGCTATTGGCGGAAGATGGGATTCCGAAACCTGCATATCAAGCCTTCGCTCTTCTGCATAGACTGGGGAATCAGAGGCTGCAGCTTAATTCTGATTCGACTTTGTTGACCCGTAATAAGGATGGATCGTTGGTTATGGCTTTATGGAACTATGCTCCGCCTGGCCAGACGGGCGCCGAGAAAAAAATCACCGTGCGGTTCGAGCATACAGACGCGAAAAAAGTTTCTCTGTGGCGAGTGGACGCCGATCACGGAGATTTTCACCGCGCTTACGCAAAAATGGGGTCGCCCGTCTCTCCCACTCAGACCCAAGTTCAGCAACTCCGCCAAGCGGTTGAGATCACCACCGAGACTCGTGTATTGAAAAACTCAGAACTCGAGGTGGAAATTCCGTCCTCTGGCTTTCTGCTAGTTGAACTCAAGTGAGAAAATCATTTTCTACCTTTTGCGAAGCAACCCAAAGAAGGGAAAGTGTTTTCGAGCGATGGTGAGCGGTGCAGGACTCGAACCTGCGACCTAAGACCTCCTAGATTCAGACAGTTGCGAAGCTGAGGTTAGAGGGGATTTTGGGCAGTCCCTTGACCGTTGCCCCTGTGGCCAATTAGGGCCACCGTTCGACCACGAAGAAGACAGGTCATTCTTGTCGCAATATCTTGACTGGATCCATGCGGGAAGCGCGCCAGGCCGGGAGAGCACATGTTAGTACGGCTAGAGTCATTAGAGCGATTGGCAATGCGATGTAAGTGGCGGGATCGAATGCGTTGATTTCGAAAAGCAGATCGGCAATCAGTTTTTTTGTCAGAAGCGACAGCAGAAGTCCCAAGCCAACGCCGATGGCCGCAAAGGGCAAGATCTGCCGTAGCAGTGCATAGAAAACATGTTTTCGTTGGGCGCCGAGAGCGAGGCGGATTCCGAGATCGCGTTGGTGCGACGAGATCACATAGGAAATCAGCCCATACACACCGCCGAGTGCCAGAACAATGCCCAACCCCGCTAGCGCGCTGAGCACCAGCATGTTGAAGCGGTATTGCGAGTTCAAGTAATCCACCTTGTATTGCAGAGTTTGCACGTCGGCAACTGGTTGATCTTTGTCGAGTTCTGCAACCACCTTTGGGAGTGCGGCAAGCGTCGCGGCTGGATCGTTGGTGGTTCTTGCCACGACCGTCATCTCGGAAAATTGCCGGGCAGGCCAAAACATCTGCGGTCGGGCCGGCGTTTCGATATTAAATTGATGGTAATCTCCGACGACGCCGACCACTACGCGCCACGGCCCCGGATCGCGATGAGGGGGCATCAAGCGTATGTGGGCGCCGATGGGATCCTGGTTCGGCCAATACTTGCGAGCCAGCGTCTCATTCAGGATTGCAACTTGGGTTGCGCCGCTTTGCATGTCAGCGCCGGTAAAGAGCCGGCCGCGCCGCAAGGGGGTTCCCATCGTCTGGAAAAAATCTGAAGTCACAGCCGCATAGTCGGCCGAGGGCGCACTGCCGGGCTTCGCAATCGCCCGTCCTTCAATCTCGAACCAGTTGTAACGCAGACCATGAAACGGGAAGTTGTCGGCAAGGCTGGCTATTTCCACACCGGGAAGCCGGCGTACACGATCGAGAAGCCGTTCGCTGAATTGCTCGCGATCGTCGTCGCCGGCATAACGCGGAGGCACAAGAACGATTCTTCCCGTGACCAAGTTTTGCGCGCGAAACCACCCGGGGTCCACCTCAAGTAACCGCTGGAAGCTGCGGGTGAGTAGCATCGCTCCAATTGCGAGAACGAGCGTGAGAGCGATCTCGCTGGAGACGAGGATTCGGCGAACCAAAGATCCCCAGCGAGCGCCGCCAAAATTAGCCGCTTGCCTAAGCGACGATTTGAAGGTACGGCGGCTGTGGAGCCAGGCAGGTAATACTCCCAGCAACGACACGCAGAGCAACGAGATCAAGCCGGAGGCAACAAAGCTGCGCATATCCAGGTGGAGGCGGCTGGCTCCGTAAATGCTGATGGGCTGCAGCGCGCGGATCAAGCCAATTCCAGCGTAGCAAGCTCCCCACGCCAGCGTTGCCGACACCACCGCAAGCATGAGACTCTCCGTCAACACATTCGCAATCAGTACGTGCTTGGGTGCTCCAAGTGCGTCCATGATTGCGAGATCCCTCTGCCGGTTGATGAAGCGGACTAGCATCAACCCCGAGCCATTCAAGCAACCCAGCAGAAGCACGGTGAAGGCAGCCGCCAGGAGAATGTCCAGTGCACGGCCCAGGTCAGGGTCGGCATTCTCAATCTTCAAGGGAACCAGATTGACGCTGTAGCCGGTGTTGAGGCCTGGATCGGACTGCTCTAATCGAGTTGCCAACGCGCGCATTTCAGCGCGAGCCTGAGCCAGGGTTACGCCCCGTTTCAGCCGGACCGTCACAAGGAAGCGCCGTACCCTCGTTTCGGTTGGAGGGTCGGCGGCAGTCACAGGCGGCAGCGGCACCCAGATCTCGGGCTTGTACTCGTAGGCGCCTTCGAAAATAGCCATCAGGTGAAAGCTGCCGGGAAGCACTCCGACAATCGCGTGCGGAATGCCATTGAGCAGAAGTTTCTCTCCGAGCGGGTTTTGGCGGCCGAAGTGATTTTTTGCGAAGGCGGCGGTAACTAGAACGATGCTGTTCGACCCCGCATCCTCCGGCAAAAAGGTTCTGCCCACTTGCGCCGGAACTCCGAGCATGCGAAAAAATCCGGTGCTGGCGCGCGCCGCAACCAGGTGCTCCGGATTCCCCCGGCCGGTAAGATTGTATTCGGCCCACTCATAAGCCTCGATGGCGTCGAACACATCGGTCTGAGTTTGCCATTCCCTGAAATTGTTCCATGCCACACGCCCGCGGCTGGCCTGCGGTTCATCGAGAGACGGATTGGCTTCCCAGATCATGACCAGGCCATCCGGATCACGATAGGGCAAGGGATGAAGTACGATTTGGTCGATGACGGTCAACAGCAGGGTATTAGCGGCGACCCCGAGGGAAAACACCATGACCACGATCAATACAAAAGCTGGATCGCGCGCCAGCGAGCGAAGCGAATAACGAAGCCGTAAGAGCCACATTCGAACGAGTTACTCCGGAGACCTCCGTAAGTAAGCGGTCGGAAACCGCTTAAAGGTACGTTATTAACGGTTCCACTCACAAGGACAAAATCGCACGCTATCGAAATAATAACTTGCGGAACTCCACCTTCTGTCCGAAAATGGACACTGTCCGAAATCGGACATCATTTCCCTCGTCCACCCGAAAACGGGAAGGGAAAATGCTACAAACGTGGAAAACACGAACCCCAATAGGTTGTAAAGGGCTGACCAACGCCGCTGGAAAGGTCAGAGTTGCTGTGCGATGTAGGTAGAGTAAGAAGGACGGCCCCCTATTTACTGGAGACTTCTTACTTCTCCTTAGGGGGCTGAGTTAACACAACGGAGTAAGCCGGTGCCGAGAGATGCTTCTCGTCGCTAAACCACAACTATTCACAATGCTGAAAAAAGGAGATAGTAAGATGAAGATAGTGATAGCCAAGATGGTTCTTTGCATGGGGTTGTTGCTGGTGCTGCTCGGTGAAAGTGGCCCACGTTTGTTAGTCGCTGGCGGTGGTGAGCCTCCCGCGACCGGACCTAAGGGTGCTCTATCCGTCGTTTCGTAACCCTGACAGCAACAAGAAAAATATGTGTTAAAGACTGGGAGTGGTAGTAAGCTGTCCACTTCCGGTTTTTTGCTCCATGGCAATACACAACGTACTGCTGCTGGTTATATCGATTATTTTGCAGGTATGTATTCTGGTGCTTCTCCTCAAGCGCCAGCTGCAGAGGAGATTTACTTGGTTCTTCGTTTACACCATCTACTCACTGCTGGAACTCATTGTTCGATTGGTTGTCTCAGGGCACTACGAAACGTATTTCATAGTCTACTGGTCCACTGAGCCGGTGGGCGTCGCATTCACTGTGCTTGCCTTGAGGGAAAGCTTCCTCTACATATTTTGGCCGGAGGCCAGATGGCCTTGGTTCCGGTGGGTATTCTGGTGCGGGTTTGGTCTTGCTATTGGATATAGTTGCTGGCTAGCGTCGGCCCTCCCGTCGCGGGAGCCTGGACACCTGGCTCCCATGTTCATACATGTCGAGTTTGCGCTGGACATCGTCATTTCCGTCTTTGGGCTGCTTTATGCAGGGTGTATCCGGCTGTTCGGTATTCTGGAACACCAAAGGGAAAGCGCTATTATTCTCGGATTCACCGCGATTGCATGCCTCGGGAACTTTGGCTGGCTCACGCGTTCGGTTTTTGGAACAAGATTCAAATTGTTGACCCAACTGGTTGTGGCTGTGGCATATATCGTCGGGGAACTTATCTGGACTAGAGATTTGTTGCGACCGGAATGGAAGTTGCCCCAACCTACACAGACGCTCGAAGAAATGGTCGAAACAATGAGTAGGTCCGTTGCAATCCTTCAAAAGTACTTGGGGAGAGAGTCATGATCTTCTTGTACTGCCTGGCCGTCGCGGCATACCTGTCGTTGATTTCTTTTTTCCTGCTCCTGTATTTCGGGCTTTATCGCCCGCTTTATTCCCATCCTTATCCTGGCGAGTTGGCCGATGTCATTTCCGCTGTGTCGAACGTCAGGCTGGTGGAATTGGAGCGGCTGGTTAGCGAGGAAATGAGCGCTCGCATTGCGGAGACCCTCAGCCCGAGGGAGCAGCGGCTGGCGAAGCGAAACCGCAGTCGTGCGATTTCCGACCGGCTCGCCCCGATCGAAGCCAATGCAAGCCTTTGCGTGGCGTTCGCCCGCCCGCAGGTCAGACTTCTCCGCAGAACGCGGCAAGGACCAAAAGCGTGCCGCATGCGCTCGCGGTCGGAACGCGACCGGCTGCTCGAAGAGCTCTTCAAACTCGCGCAAGATTGTTGCCTGCTATTGATCTTTGCCAAAGCGATTCGCATCTTTATGCCGTGGGACCGCGAGCGCATGATTCGATTTCATCGAGAGACGGTTCTGCCGGAGGTTCGTGACTTTCTACTCGTATTCCTTCAATACGCGGCGACCTTTGGAGATTACCAACGAGAGAATTTGCTGGCTTGGCTGGACTGCTGGGAACTGGATGAGGGATATTGCTAAGGGTTCATGGAACACAGGTTGATGGAACACAACGACCGTCGTTTCGCCATTTCGAGGATAAGGAAGCTCTTGATCGACAGCGGGAACAGAGGCTATGATTCGGGGCACCAATCTACCCCTCTAGGGAGTTGGCGAACCTTGGTGAAATCGGGCCCTAGCGACAAAGTGCCATTAATCGGGAATAACCTCACGACCGCCGCACGGAAAAAGTCCGGCACGAACAGGAAACCTGCCAAGAAAACCGGCTCCTATACAGTATCGCGCCCGGAGGTTGGCGCTCCACGCCGCAACTACCTGGCCACCAGCGTTACAGAGAAAGAAAAAGAAACCATCGACGAATATTGCGCGCGGCACGGAATGAGCGTGAGCGCCTTCCTTGCGGATTTGGCCCTGAAAGATGCCCAGAGGCCGCCGAATAGTGGACAGGAAGAAGAGGAGATCACGGTTACGCTTAAGCTTTCTTCGCGCGATATCGACAAGATTCGGATCTTTGCGCGGCTGGAAGAAAAGACCATTGAAAAATTGCTGCAAGAACTCGTTCAGCCCGGCGTGCAGAAACGCCAGACAGCCACTTCCCTGGAAATGCGGTCGGTTCGCTGCTGGCTGTCGAATGAAGAACACAGGATTATCAAGAAGTACCTTGCGAAACACCGCCTGTCCGCCCGCAATTACTTAGCTCTCCTCGCTCTCAAAGCCACCGACCAGCTCTAGTCCTTAATTGTCGTATAGCGGTTCTGTGCTGCCTTGCTTATCTTAATTCCCCGCCCAGAATTTATTTCCGTATTTTCCTCTTGCTATTTTTTCTTCCATAGGTCTATATTAACATCGTTCTTGAACCTAGCTTAACGATTGGCATTACATATGAGACACGATAATAAGTTGGCAGTATTCCAGATAAACGACGGTGGGGCCCTACGCCTTATCTGCGTGCGTGGATTGACATTCACGGGAAGCATCCAACTGGAGAAGGCTTTTAGGGAACGTGTTGGAGGGCCGGTGGATGTCACATTCCTCGGAAGGTTCGACCGCATCGAGACGGCTTCAGGAATCGAAGAGTTTTTAGACCTCGCGCTAGACCTGGAAATTATTCCTGATTCTGCTGGAACCGTCGTTGTTCCGAGTTGCAATCTGCTCGGTTACTGAGTCACGCGGATCGTGAAAAGGAACGGTACACCCTCAAGGTTTTTGGTCAATCGGCTTTCCCCCAAGGTGCGGTGCGCCCGGTCTTCACTTTGCGAGAGAGGCGGCTCGTGAAGACCGGGCTGTGGCTTCGCGATTGAGGAAGAATGTGTTCTGCAGGACTTCGGCAGAAGTTGCTGAAATGATCCTCGCCAGCGGATGAGCATTCGGAGACTAACCAGACTCATCTGTGAGGAACAGAATCCGTCAACTTCGTCGCGAGCGCCGGTGGACGCTTCGTAGACTTTTCCAGTTATCGGGTGTTCCGGTAAATACGATTTGCCGGATGGAAGGCGGAAATGGTACTACCTTGCGGAATGCATTGCGAATTGCAGGGGCGTTTCAACTCTCTGTTTATGAAATCTGGGAAACTCCTCCCCTCTCTGAAATTGACTCGAAGAATAGAAGACGAAGCTACTGGACCTGCACTCACAGTGCATGGACTGCGCGCGAAACGGGGCTGGCGGCTGTATGACCTCGCAAACGTATCAGGGGTTTCGATGAGCACGGCCGCAAGCGTTGAGAAGGGCGGCTTCCGACGTTATGTCGGTTCCATGATCTAAAGCATACAGCGGTGAGTCGGATGCTGGATGCCGGCGTACCCATCACCAAAATAGCTAAGATCGTTGGATGGTCCCCGGCTACTATGGTACGCATGAGTGCTCGCTATGCGCACTTTGGTCTTGAGGATCTGCGGAGCGCCGTCGAGACCATTAGCAGTCCGATAGAGTGTGAAATTGACCAAGGGTCCCCGGTAAATCCACCGGGTAAGATTGAATCTACGGATGCAAAGATTAACTAAGTATCTGAGAATAAATGGTGGGCAGTGCAGGACTCGAACCTGCGACCTCCTGCTTGTAAGGCAGGCGCTCTAACCAAGCTGAGCTAACCGCCCGTCCTATAACTCTAAGCAGCATAACAGTTTACCGGTATAAGTGCCACCCTCGAAAACAACCGCAGTACTCATTTCAGTACTCAGCCTGAAACGATCAGTGCATAAGGCCCGTCTTTGCAGGCGGCGCGAACACTGCCTGTTCCAACCGTTGCGCCGTTTGCTTTCCCTGATCGCTGGCTAGGTGCGTGTACGTGTCCAGCGTCACCCGCGAATTGGAATGACCCAGCCATTCTTGGGTTTGCTTTACGTCCCCACCGCTGTGCCTGTAGACCATCGATCCAGACGAATGACGCAGCAAGTGCATCCCGTCTGCCCGCGCCTGATCGAACGTGATTCCCTGCCCTTTCAGCGCTGCGTGTAAGGCTTCGCGCAAAGTATCCGGATTGAATGGCCGCCCGGTCGAACTGGCAAAAACAAAATCCTCCGGTTGCACGTAGGCCGACATCGCTTTGTGATTGAGCAACGCCTGATAGAGTGCGGGTGCCATCGGTCGCGCCCGGATGGAGTCATCCGTTTTCGGAGTAGTTTCCTGCCCGCGATAAATGGCGCGCCGAACGTGGAGTTCACAGCTTGCAAAGTCTAGGTCCGACCAGTGAAGGCCCAGAGCTTCGCCCGAGCGGATACCCGTTAATCCCAAGACCATGAAAAAGGCTTTCATTCGCGCTGGCACATCCTTAAAAACTTGCATGAGTTGCGCCTCTGTGAGTGCGGGCTTTTCCCGCTTCGGCCCGACCTTCGGCGCAAGACCTTTTTTTACCGGGTTTCGGTCGATGAGTTCTAAATCATCGACGGCATAGGAAAACATCTTCGTTAGAATCGCGTGGAGCAGTCGGCGCGACTTTGGACCAAGCCCTTTCGCTTTCATCGCCGCGTGAAAGCCTTCGATGTTCGCGGGCCTGATATCGGCGAGTAGCATCGACTCGAAAAACGGCACAATGTGCCGTCGCAGAAAACTCCCCTGTGTAACTTGCGTGCTCGCTTTCCAGTTTTCCTCTACGTATCTTGCCCATTCGGTTGCGGCATAACTCCCGAAAGTCCGCTTGGGAATTTCGACCGTTGGAGTCGGGTTCTTGAGTGTGTCCGACAGGAAAGCCAGGGCCGCGCCATAATCGCCGAGCACTGTCTTTGCTGTCTGCCTGCTCTTCCCCGTTGCTTGGTCCTTCACCCTCCAGCGCACGAGATATTTATTCTCGCCCCGCTTTAGGATGTTGCCGTGCTCCATCCGTTTGATTTTGTTCATGGCCTTGTTGCCTTGCCTTTCTTCGTGCTCCTCGATTTGGATTTTGACCAGCGGGCCGCCGCGGCTTTCTTCGCGATCTTCCGGCGCTGCGCTGCTGTGAGGGATTCTGCTCTTGCCCGCGATCCTTTGCGGCCCAGAACAGACATGCGCTGCGCTAGATCCTTTTGCAGTTTTGACTCGCCGTTCTTGTCCATGAGGCAGACCATACTCCTTACTACTTCCCCCGTCAAGCATGATTTGCTCGTGTTTACTGCACTTTCCTAACTTATACTCTAATGCTTGCTGCGCTTCGCCTTGCCCGCCCTGTGCTCCTCGATCCACCCATCCAAGTCTCGCCGCCGAAACCTGAGCCGCGGTCTCGTGCCGTTTCCGATGCGAAGATGAGGCACGATTGTGTAATTGCGGTATAGCCATTTTGCCGACATGTTGATGTAGTTCGCGGCCGTCTCCACGTCAAGCAAGTCTTGCCCGTCGCGATCCGCGGGCAGCGCGACAGGGACAGGCGCGGTTAACCGTGCCAGTGCGACCGCTTGCACTTCCGCAATTTGACCGATGAATGCCGGCAGCTCCGCAGACGGCAGAGCCCGAACAACGCTCAACACGGTTTCGAGTTCCTGTCGCACTGCGCTCCCTCTCTCTACTTGCGACCCTGCAGCCATGCGGAGAATCCGTCCGCCGGCGGTTCGATGATCGGCTCTGGTTTCGGAATCCGGTTGACGATTAATCGCCCCACGCGCTTGCCTGCCCAATGAAACAACATTCCCAGAAGTTCAAGAACGATTTGCGCGGTCACGATAGCGGCCAGGATGAGCAGAAATTCTTTCATGCGACTGCCTCCGTCTCCGTTTTCCTTCCGCCGAAATACCGTCCGCGCTGCCAGCGCTCTTGCTCTGCCAACCATGCCATATCGCCGAACATGAACTTGTATCGAGCCTCGAACGCCTCTCGCAATCGCCGCTTGCGGCGCACGGATTCGCGCAGCGCTTTATCATCGGCCGCAAAATCGCTGCGGCTGTAAGTGCAAGGCAAGCCGATGCGCGCGGCCACACGTAAAACAATTTCCCGCGTCTCTCGAAATTCAACTTCGTTGACGTGCTTTCCGGCGCCCATTCACCTCACCGCCCTTTCTCGCGGACCATGCGCGTCAGAAAATGGAATCCCATGACGGCGCAAAACCTGTTCCGCAAGCGCGTGTGCCGTCATGTTTGCGAGGGATGGAACATAGCGAAGAGTCAGAACGCGGTAGAGTCCTGTCGCCAGGTCCGCGGCCCGGTCTAATAGAACTGACTCACTCTCGTTTCGCAGCTCGCCACTTAGTTGCAAGACAACTTTTCTTGAATCGGTCGCTAGTGAGTAACGGTGTTCTGGCTTCTGTTCGTGAAGTGCGCGCAACTTTTCCAAGCATCTAACCGCACCGCAATATCGCGCCTCATCGACATTGCAGCGTGCTCCTTGGCCGACAATTTCCGCGTTGGCCCAGATAATCGGGCCGGTCGCTCCTGATCGAATCAGCGCGCCATACGAGCACACTCCAGCGGTACACGGTTCGCAGCGTCCGGCGAAATAAGCAGTCAGTTCCGTTCCCTCTTGATTGCTCACCATGCCAATCCCCTTTCCGTTTCTGTGAGCATCGGCACAGATGCAGGCGGACGCGGCCATGCGACATTGACGCGCCGGATTGACTCGCACTCCTCGCGATATTTCAGGATTCCCCAGGCCATGCCGAAGACCTTGTCCGCGTCATCGTATGCGCTGCTAGCGTCCGAAAGTGCATCCATGATTTCGTTTTCATCGGGGCAGATTTCTGCGAGTGCTCGCAATGCCGCGCTGTCTCTCTGCGGTTCTCGGAGTTCCATCGGTAACGTGCGGAGGTAGGTAGTCAGACGATTCCAAGAATCGGGCGGAATGATGGTCTTGCCTTGCTGGGCTTCGTTTTGTGGAAAGGTTTGAAAAGTGGCAGTCAGTTCGCGTTCTGTGCGAAATGACTCCCTGTTTAAATCCTTGTTTTGCTCTAGATCGTTGCTCTTTACTTCTTGTTTGGTCTTTACTCTATCGTTAAGTGGCTGGGTTTTCCGTTGGTCGGGTTTCCCGCCCTTCGGGTTTTCCGCCCTCTGTGGCCCGTCAATGCTCCACTGGTATTCGGCTTGAAGACTGCGCCCGTCGCTCGTCTTGTGGACTGTTACGAATCCGCGGGCCTTCGCCTCGCGCATCACTTTCTGGTAGCGCTCACGTCCCCAATTCAGTAGTGAGCGCAGATGATCGCCGCGCCAGGTCCAGCTCTCACGCGGGAAGGTAGAAACGACAGCGATCAGCGCTTTCAGTTCGCTGGTTATCGAAGGGTCTTGCATGTGCTTCGCGAGCACGACCCCAAACCACGTCGGCGAGACGTTGCGATGGAGTGACTTGATTGATGAAGAAGAAGATCGCGCGGCCATTTTGGAGTCCACCTATTGACAAGGATTTTTTCTTGCCTTGCCGTGCCTTGCCCTGCTGCTAGGTGGTCCAAACGGGACCGTTAACGAGTTGCGGAACTATCCTGCAATCCGATCCGCGGGCTTTGGGAAAAGCACTCGCGGAGAATTCCCCTCGGTCGGAATGGCGAATCGAAATTGTTGATGGGAAGCCATTTGACCGGGTGAATCATGCGTTGAGGCCGTGACCAGCCACCCGGTCAGGAGAAAACTGGCACGCCGGCCTCGCCGCAATTTCTTGCTTGGCTGTCGAGAGCTACTCAGCAGCCGAAACTCGCAGCCTCAGAATGGCACGAAGAAAACACGAATGCAACCGAAATTTTCGCGGCTCTGTGGAAAACCGACCGGGGGTTTATTCGGGCTTTCTTGGTACGCTTTTGTACGCTTTTGCAACCGCAGATCATGCAAACTGGTTAGAGTGCGACAAAAACCAGCCCGCAGAATCTAAAGGCTTTAGCGCGGGGCTTGTGTACAAAACCGCTTTTCCAGTACTCAGCCGAATCTCTCCACCCGGTGGAAGGACTGAAGGCTGCCACGACCTTGGGCTGTGCAAGATATAGTAACCGTTGGGACGTTACCCAATCGTAAGTCTGTCAGGAATATGGGGCTTCAGTTGGCTTCCAACGTGCATCAAAATGCTGAGGAATTTGTGACGTGCGTAATTATCCAGGTAATTGACGTTATGAGGTAGAATACTAGTGAAAGGCACGACAGCGTATGGCAACGATGGCTCCGGCGGCAGCGGCAAAGACGCAGCAGAGCAAGCTCGCTAAGTATCGCTCGATGAGGTCTTCGGTTGATCGCTCCTCCTATGGCGATCCCAAAGCCCTTAAGGAAGAGGGCCGAAAAATTGACGAGTCTCTCCGGCAGGAGCGAGCACTTGCGAACAGCCTCTTGCTGAAGAGGTAGATGAGTTTCGGCGATGCACTCCGGAAAGTTGGAATCTACCGCGTGCCAATCGAAAACGGTGGCATCTACCGGATTCGAAACAAAGCGATAGATTTTCCCGTCGAAGACGCCAAGGGTACCCGCAAACCTGAGGATTTCAGGACTGTCACGGTGATGTCCAATCAGGAACTCTGCGATTCTCCCCAAGAAGAGTCGGTCCTGATAGCCCCGATGTCTCACGACCTGTCGATGAAGCACTCGACGGATATCGTCATTCGCGCCACTAAGGAAAACGGCCTAAATGCAGACGGTCGAATCATCCTGAGTCACATCCAGCCAATTGAAAAAAAAGCCTTAGAGAAAAAATTCGGCAGGTTTTCTGACGCTGAGTGGCAAACCGTCGTGACACACGTGCTAGACAACATCGACCGCTCCCACGAGCCGACCTCACAGCCCGCCTAGGATTCGAGCAGTTCACATGATCGGCGGGGTCTGGCCTTTCGTCCTCGCAAGGCCGTAAATATCTTCTAGCAAGTCGTAGAGTTCTCTCGGGTTTTTTTGCCGGGATGCGGGCATGTCCACTTCCGCGGATGCTGCGCCCATGTTGACCGTCACTTGCGCCGCGGCCATAGTACCCGGCGCAGTAGTACCCGGAACATATTCCCCGAGCGCGTTAGGCCGCAATTCACCCGTTAACTTCGCAATCATCGTCAAGCATTCTAACCGCGTCTTGATTGCTTGGAGCACGGTTCCGTAACTCCGTTTCTTTTTCGCCGCCTTCGCGATCGCTTCCGCCTCACGAATCAGTTGCTCTATCCGCATCGGCAGTTTTCCGCTCACTTGGTTTCGCACACTCTGCTCTATCGTTTTTTCGATGAGCGCGGGCAAGTGCTTAAAATGCCTTGACAGGGACCAGATCGTAATCCCAGGATGCACCTTCGCGATATCGCGCAAGGATGCGCCCTCAACGTGTGCCGTCTCGATTGCCGCGCGCTCCGGGTGTTTACAAATGCTGCAGGTTAGCGGCATTCGGCCTCTGTGGGGAAAAGATCAGCGAGCGGATTTTCGCGGTCGTATGCCGGCGAAAACGTGAACGCAATTTGCGGTACTTGCGGCGCGGGTTCTTTCTTCTGCCGTCGCATCGGCCGCGGCCCATCCCAGGGCACGTCACGGCCTTTTACTTTGCGCTTATCGTGTTGGCTTCGTTGCGCCATCATGCTAATTAAGCCAGTCCGGGAACCTGCCAACGTTCGCGAAGGTCCGTCACTTCCCTGTCTTCGTCGCTGCGCGGGCCGTCCATTCGCCGCCGATATGCTTTGCCGGTAGAGCATTGAGCCTTCGGCAGTTCGGGTGCAGGCCGCACTTGCCGGTCATGCTCTTGCTTTTCTTTCTCGCCACTCCAAACCACCGTGTAACTCTCCGCCATGAGAGGCACTCCGTTGTTGCGGAAATGGTCTGCCGTTGCGGTCAGTGTAGCGTGAAAGATATATCGACGGCAATCAATATTTAATATCGACGTGCATCAATCTTCTGAACACCGCAGGTTGGTTTTGGGCGAAAACAAACATCGACGCGGATGGATATAGAAAGACGGTGCGAACGCGAGAGAAGCCAGTTTCAGAATACTATCGTCGCAGTCGAGTTTTCTGCGGGAACTGGCCGCGGCGCTCGGGCCAAAAGGGGAGTTGGTACGCAACATCACGCAGCAGCCTGCCCGCCACAGCGCGTGCAAGCCAGCCATTTTTCACGGCCTCGGTCGTACCGGCGATTGCATCGGCGAGCCTTGCCAAGACCGGCGCAAAGCATTCCATCTGAATCTGAATCTCTCGCTTATGGTTGGGAGCGCGGGCAAAGCATTCCATGCGTGTCCGCTCCGCTTCGGTCAGTTGCCGCTCAAAGCTTTCACCCGTAAGCACCCAGCAAATTGTGGGCATGACAGCTTCCGTCGCGGTTTGCGCATCGCCGGGTAGTCTTTTCAGCACCAGTTCCGCGAAGTGCCGCATGAACTTCCGACTAAGAAGCATCTTTGTCCCGCTGGGAGTTATCTGCACCTGTTCCATGGCGTCAGGATCATGCCACGATGTCGTGCGGCTGTCAAAACCCCAACAAAGTCGGCCTTCCGGGCCGGGGATGGGGGAGGGGGGGATTCCGGCCCGGAAGGGAGCGCACACAAGGGAATCTGATCTCAGGCGGGATCAGTTTTCCCGCACCCTCGCGGCGCAATCCTGTGTTCGGACCAGAATGCGGCGCGAGTCGCATCTGCGCCGTGACTCGATTTCAGAGCAAACCGCGTAGACAGCAACCTGCTCCTCCATGTTTGGTGTTTCGTTCTCCAGAGTCAGGATGAACGCTGATAACGCGGTCAGCAGGTCGGCGGTAGTGAATTGTTTTAGGTCCAGCATCATGCGGCCTTCGTCGCTCCCTAGGGTTAGGAACATGCGGCCCTCGCTTTCTTCCTTCGCTTGGAAAGTGGGTTTCCCGAAAAAGGAAAACCCCTATTTCGTTGCTGCCCGGTTGGATCGGTCGGCCCTTTTACCTTGAGTGTGTTTGTTCGCCGGTCACTGAGAAGACTTGTTTGCTGTTGGCGCTAATGAGGCGAATCGTTGAAACCACGATCACCGAAACCACGATGAGCAGCGCAGCGTATTCCCCGGTCGCCTTGAGAGATTTCAGAAAACGCTGTTCGATCTGCCCAACATCTTTCGCGGTGATTGCATAGTTAGGTTTGTGAGAGGGGTGAGGGGTGGGAGTGTTCGCTGCTGCAGTGTGTCCCATAGAAAGGTCACTCCTTGCGGATGGTCCAAAACGGACCGGGTAAGTATTTGTCGGCAGAAGTGTACACCTAGGACACCTTAATTACTAGGATTCACTAGCAATCTTTTTTGAGGATGACAGACAATGATTCCGTGGAGAAGAAATCAATCGCTGCAACGGTCAAAATGTCCGTGACTGACTGGGATCTTCTCGCACGCGCTGCCGCTCACATCTGGCCCGGTGCTCCGGTCACCCGGTCGGCCACAATTCTGGCCTTGGCGAAACTTGGCGCGGAGAGCGTATTGCCGGCGTCATCGAAGCACCCGCGGCGCGCCCAAGAGAAAAAGTCGTGACTCTCCTCGCCAGGATGCCCCGTTTGCTGCGCCTCTGAGGGGGGCCTATGGAACATACTTACGCTGCAGTCCGTTGCAAGACATGCGTCAAAACAACCACGTGGCTGCTTCTCAAGTACCTCGGCCCTGATGACGGAAAGGCTACATACACCTTGAATTTCCCGCCTCAGCCGAAACCTCTGGTTTTCAATATCCCTTGCTGGAAGTGCCGCAAGACCAATCATTGCTCCCAAAGCGATATCGAAAAGGTCAGCTTAGAGCAGGCCCCGCCGTCAGGCTTTGTTGACCAGTTCTGATCTAGCCAGTCTTGAATCTTGAAAGCGGCAACCTTTCCCCTTGTCACCAGACACAGAGAAAATCTTGCGCCCGTCAGACCACGTTGTAATCGTAAAAATCCCCTCTTGCCGCTGCGTGACTACCGTCAACTCTTGTTCTCCATTTCCTGCCATGCTTGCCTCCGATCTCTTTTTTACTTATGTACCGTGACGCCTAGATTGTGCACAGCCATGCCTCCAAGTGACTCATTCCAAACGGGCGTGTTCTTGCTCTAGTCTAACCAGACCGGGCGCGGTCAATCTCTCCACCCGGTGGAATGATTCGCGCCCGCAGAGCTGCCCGCAATCCGCCCGCGGGCCGCGGCCTATCGTCACTCAGCGGAGCGCGGGCAAGGTGCGGACGGCGGAGATCGACTTGAATGCAGAGCGGGCAATTACAGCCCATCGGCCATCGGTGCTGGACATGATGAAGAACGGCATCCGGGCTTGCGCTCTGCTCATCCACCGCGCTTGGAATACGCGCCGATAAAGTAGGTGGTAGAGCCATCGACCTGATTAAATTTCGTCGCAATCGGCCCGGTCGCGCCGCTCACGTACAACTCCCACAGCTTGGTTGCAATCTGCTCGTCGCTCATCCCCGCATCGTTGAAATCGATGTATTTGTCCGGTGGTGGTCCTAGTATTCCGCCGCCCATGTGCCTGCCTCCTGAAAGTGTCCCTCTTGATCGGCCCAGAACGCACCCAGGCCGTTTCCTCGAATGCTCTTACACGTCCCGCGCTCCTCATACTTGAATGTGGCTATAACCCAGCCCGGTGCGATGTTCTTTGAGCAGTCATAATCCGGGCAGCAGTTCCACCGCATGAGAGGTAACCGATTTGGTTCGGGTTCGTCGCTCGATATCCACCATGCATTGTGTTGCCCCAAGACGGGACGCCACACCGTCACATGGTGGTGAATTTCAATGGGATACTTCGGCGAGGATCTTGCTACCAGCAGTGCGGCCACGATTCCGAACACAACACAGAAGCCGATAGCATGATAGCCCGCGACTCCCTTAGTCGATGTCTTCCGGGATTTGCGGGTAAGGCGCTCCCCCACGAACATGCGCCACGAGGTCAGCTTCGTGACGATCCAGTTGCATAGTGTGACGGCGCGCTGTCCGATTGCAAACTGAAACACGGTGAATGAGCACACTAAGAGCGCTAGCAATATAAAGCAGAAGGGCACCAGCGGCCCAGGTCTCAAACGGAGTAAGTTGCCCCACATTTTTTACCCCCACGACGAGTGACGGGCCGTTCTCACACAAAATCGGTTGCGCTGCGAACCCTTAGCCGGACCCACCAGAGGAGAAATGTCCGGCAGGAACCCGCCAGAGGAGAACTTCCAGCGGTTACAAGATCGGCCAAGGGTTCACAGCATTCGCCGCTCTGGCACCGTGGAGTAACCAAAACGGGCGAAACTTTTTAGCCAGCCATCGAGCGCGGCAGCGCTGGCAGATTCGGCTCCCCCGGATGCGACCAGACCAGACCCGTCGCCACTTTGCGCTCTGGCGTGCTCGCTGCCTGTGCGGGTGCGGGTGCGGGTTCGTCGCGTCGTCGCGCCGGAACAATTCTCAAATTGTGAAATGATTCAGGACGCGCGAATGCGAATCGCTCGTTCACATGGGCAAGCGAAGCGGTGAGCATTTTTTTCCCCACGTCCAAATTCAAAACGAGCGCTTGCCGTTTGTGTTCGGCGTCAAGGGGAATGTGGCCGTTCATGGCAGCATCGAGCGCGGACATAAGATCGAACCCAACCCGGCAAGCATCGTGCCAGTGCTGAATAATCTCCGCGGTCATCGCATCGGTGCGCGCGGTCAGATCCTTTAACACCTCGTCCTGTCGGACTGCATCACGCGTCTGTGCCAGTTCGGCGGCGCGTGCGACGAGGGGTGCAGTCTCGCACTGCATCGTCTGAATCCGAAGCGTGAGCCCGTCGCGCGTGCGCCGGATAGCCAGCTCCTCACGTTCGAGCGAATCCAGGGCCGCGGTTGCATTCGCGTCACCTTCTGAAAATCGGACCTTTAACGCGGAAGCAAGTCCGGCGATTTCCCCAAGCTTCGCATCGGCCGCGCTGGCTTCGTTCTGAAGCCCTGCCAGTGCTGCATGGTGCGCCTCGATATCGGCCTGCAGGTCGTCCAGTTCGTCGCGCTCGATAGGTGCGGCAGTTGCAACTGCTGCGGGAGCCGGTGCCTTCCGTTTCAGAATGTCGCCTAAGAATTTCATTTGCTTTTTTCCCTTCCTTTACCGCTCAAATTTGTACGCGGCCCGTGCGTGCGAACTGCCGCGTCCGTTTGCGCGCAGCGAATCGAGCGTTGACTGTGCCGCGGCGCGCTCCGTTGCAGAACGCTCCGCTGTGACTCGCGAGGAATATTCCTCGTCTAACTTGCTGGCTTCGGCGTTATAGGCTTCGCGGTCGAAATCGGCCGCTCCGGTTCGCCGCCGCGGTCCATAGTGAGCAGTCAGAATCTTTTCGACATCGGAGACACCCGCGTTTTTCTCAGGTTCTTCGGTGCGAATGATCGGCGCGGATTTTCCAGCATCACGGCGCGCCGGATACGGGTCCAGGTCAAGCGCTTGGTAAATGTCCACTGGCCTTTACCCCCGCGACCCGCCGCGAACGGGCATTTCCCGAATTGCCATAATCGCGGCCTTCACGCCGTCGCGCTGCAAGATGCCAGCGACAATTGCGCGGTCTCCCGCGGCCTTCCCCGCTGTCTGCTCCTCATCGTCATCGGACAGCATCTTTCTGAACGTTGCGGCCAGTGACTCGCACGTCGCGAGATTTTTTTCGCATTCGTCGCGGTCAGCCTTGGTCATTCTTTTTCCAGCCATATTGAAAGACTCCCCTCACTGAAAATTGCGCTGCCGTGCCTTACTTTTCTGGTATGCCGGTCGGATGCCTCGCCGAACCCGGAGCGAACGGCGGCGCGGGTGCTTCCACGGTGCCGGGTGGCATCGGCGTAGGTGGCGGCGAAGGCTTTGGCACTCCCATTCCACCATTAGGTTGCGTTTGATCCACATTCGACATTGGTTTCTCCTCTCGCCTTTCAAGGATTCAAAAACTCGGTACGGCGTGGCGGGCCAAGAATTAGGCTAACCTCCGCCACTTCGCCGGCCGCGTCCTGCAATAGCAATGTGACTCCGCGCGCTGATTTTTCCCACCGCGTTGCTTCGTCGTACTGACAATTGTTTCCGCCGTCATCGCCGATACCTAGCGTCCAGGACGCTAGCTTTTCTCCGCTCGCAGCGTGAAGACTGCAACTTATTGGGTAAGTCAGTCGGTGCCGTTCAATAACTTCATTCCCGCGGATGCCGAGTTCTTTAAGTTTGTCGCCCGTCACTTCCGCGGCATAGATGCAATCGATTGCTGGCACTGTTTTTTCTCAGGCTGCGGGCTTCGCGGCCTTCGTGTACCCAAGCACTTTTTGCACTTCGGCGGGCAGGTCGTTTAACTGGTTCGTGGTCACTTCGGAGTCTTGCGCGAAGGATGCGGCGCAGATGTCAAAACCCGCTTGCAATCCGCGAACTGCTGCGGCCCGCTCGTCGCGTGCATCGGTTGCGACCTTCGCCGCCTTGGTTTCGCTGTCCAGGGCCGCAGTCTGCTCTACCAGCAACGTGCGAAGTTCTTCTAAGTGTGAACTTGAAACTTTCATTAGATGCGCTCCTCTGGGTCTCGCCAGTGCTGCATTCCCATGTCTGGGATTAGCGGAACCTGCACAGCAACCGCCCGCGCGAGTCGATAGTATCCGTGCCGAATCTTGCCCTTCATCCGCACTTCGTTTTCGATCTTCATGCCGCGCTTCCTCAAGCCAGAGACGGCGCGGCAGTACTGCAAGCTGATCGCTGACAGTTCCACCGCTGAAACCCAATCGCCGCGCTCGCGCAAGAGTGCCGCGATTCTGTCCTCTTGGCTCTGATCGTGAATCACGTTGCCCATGCCGGTTGCTCATCCGTGCCGTGCCTTCCATAATCGTGACTCTATAAGGGCCGTACCAGATCACCCAAACTTAAAAAGGCTTATCGGTATCACTTCGCGCGGAATCCCGCTACTGGCGGGCCTTTTCATTGCACCTTACGGTCTTGCACGGTATCAGTGTGCCGAGAATGGCCGCACGCTATGAATATATTTTTTCACTGCGGCTTGGGTCTTCGGATGGTTGCGAGCGTCCCAGAGTTCGAGCCAGGTTCGTAAGCCCGTTGCAGCGGTCCACTCCACACGCGGCCTTAGTTGCTCTTGCATTTCGGCTGCCCTGTCCAGACGGATGCAGATCGTCCGCCCCTTGATCTTCGGATTCTCTGCTTTCAAAACCGCAATGTAGACGTGCCGCGGGTCCACAGTTCCGCGCCGGGTACGCGCAAGGGATTTTTGCTGTGCGCGTTCTAGGTCAGAGACGCGGGCGGACAGTTCGGCCATGAAGGCGGAAATCGTGTGACCTTTCGCCGGTTTGTGCAATTCAGTACTCACGGAGTACTCACAGAGGGGGAAAACAGTGGTAAGAGCGGGAAAACTATTCGCGACAACGGGGAGTTAAATTGCAGAAAAGAAAAGGGGTGACACTGTGGGGCAAAATGTAGGCTGTACAGGCGCTCTAACCAAGCTGAGCTAACCGCCCGCATGAACGCATGGAGAGCTAACTTGCGGAAGTTTTGATGATACGGGAGAAACCGGGCGAAAGCAAAATACGTACGCGGCCCCGAGCGTCCGTCAGCGATCACATCGAGAAGCTTTGAACTATATTTTCCGAGATACCTCAAACAGTGGCCACATTACAGGCAAAAGCAACTTCAACCGAGCCGCCGTTCGGTCTGATTTCCTCCTGCTAAACTGCTGCAATGCGGCGTCTGATCGTCAATGCGGATGACTTCGGCTTTACCTCTGGCGTTAATCTCGGCATTGTCGAAGCGCATACGGACGGAATTGTGACTTCCGCGACGCTTATGGCGAATGGGCCGGCCTTCGAAGGTGCTGCGAGGCTAGCCAAGACTGTCCCAGACTTGAGCGTCGGGTGCCACATAGTGCTGATCGATGGTCAACCGCTGCTCGACGCAAAAAAACTACCGACGCTTACGGCAGCGCAGAACGGCGGCAGCCAGTTTCGAGATTCTCTGAAGATATTCGCGGCTCGCGCATTGACTGGCGGTTTGGATTCAGACGAAATTGAAGCGGAGAGTACGGCCCAAATTCACAAACTGCAATCGGCGGGCATTTCCGTTTCGCATGTGGACACGCACAAGCATACTCATCTATTTCCCTCGGTGTTGCGGCCGCTATTGCGTGCTGCGCGGGCCTGCGGCGTGCATGCGGTTCGAAATCCGTTTGGTCCGCGCAGGCCGCTTCGCTCAGGCGAATTACTAGCACGTCCCAATCTTTGGACTCGTTATGCCGAAGTGCGAGTCCTGCGCACCCTTGCCGGTAAATTCCGCCATACGGCGAAAGAAGAAAGGTTTGCCACTCCCGATGGCACGCTCGGCGTGGTCGTGACCGGCGTGCTCGACGAAAAGCTTTTTCGCCATATCGCCGCAATTATTCCCGATGGCACGTGGGAGTTCGTTTGCCATCCTGGGTACAACGACGAAGACTTGCAACGGGCCAACACTCGATTGCGCCTCTCGCGCGAGACGGAATTGCGTGTCCTGACCATGCCTGAGGGGCGTGAACTCCTCGCGGATTCCGAAATTGAGCTGATTTCCTATCGCGATCTGTTGCCCTAAGACCAGCCACCTGCAAGCAAAGTTGCTGATCCAGCAAGTCGTTAGAATTACCTTGGTAACGTCGAGAAAAATCTCCCACGGGTTATGATCGTATTAGTTTGGGCTTAGACCACTGAGGCTTGGGAGGCCTTTCCGTTATGTCTGCCCCTGGGGCAGCTCCGCGTGCCACTTTAGATTTGCGCCTACGTGTGTGGGGAATGGGCGCGAACAATCAACCTTTTCACCAGAATGCCGTTGCCCAGAATGTCAGCGTCACGGGTGCCTGCATTTGCGGCATCGAACAAGGGTTGAAGGTGGGCGACGTAATTGGCGTTCAATACGAGGCTAAGAAAGCTCGCTGCAAAGTAATCTGGGTGGTGGACGGCGGCGGCATCAAGAAGGTTCAGGTTGGTGTTCAACTTGTAGCAGACCAGGAGTGCCCCTGGTTATCGCAGTTGCCGGTCGAGGTTCGGTCGAACTTACCCGCTCCAACTCCCGACAATCGCAGGAGATTTCAACGTCACAAAATTTCGTTTCCGCTGGAATTCCGCGACGAGCGGGTTAACACGCCGATGCGGGTAAATGCTACTGACATCAGCGGAAATGGTTGTTATGTTGAGACTGCGATGCCCTTGCCTGTATCGACCGTTCTGCGAGTCGATTTCTGGATCGATCAGGAACGTCTTTCGGCCTCCGCTACCGTACGTACTCGAGATCCCGGAGTTGGCATGGGCATCGAATTCACCGGCCTGCCGGATGATTCCAAAAACCGATTCCAGGCCCACCTCGACAAACAGGACCCGGGCATCGCCAAACATAAGGCTGCTGAATAGACTGCGCCGCCCACTTTTCATTCCGCGAAAGTCGGCACCATTCCTGTAGAATCTGCATCTTCTATTGTTCTCTGCCATCGAATGACAGGGCCTCGCAGTGCGAGATGGGAAGGGCCGGGTTCGACGAATGAAGATTGGTATCACTTGTTATCCCACCTACGGCGGGAGTGGGGTTGTGGCCACGGAGTTGGGTCTCGAACTCGCCCAGCGCGGACACGAAATTCATTTCATTTCCTACGCCCAGCCCATCCGGCTTAGAGGCGCCGAGCCCAACATTCACTATCACGAAGTTGAGGTCTCGCGCTATCCTCTGTTCGATTACCCGCCCTATGATTTGGCTCTGGCAACGCGAATGGCCGAGGTGTCGCAGTTGTATGATCTCGACCTGCTGCACGTGCACTATGCGATTCCGCACTCGGTGAGCGCTTTGCTGGCGCGCCAAATGCTGGCGGATGGCCCTCGCGGACGCCGGCTGCCCTTCGTTACGACTCTGCATGGTACTGACATCACTCTGGTGGGATTGGATCGTTCGTATCTGCCGATTACCCGGTATTCCATCGACCAGAGCGACGGCGTCACCGCGATCTCGAATTATTTGCGCGACCGTACCATGCGGGTTTTCGACGTTAAGAAAGAAATCGAAGTCATTTACAACTCCGTCAATTGCGACGTGTATTGCAGAAAAGAGAACGCGGAGCTTCGCGCTGAGTATGCCCCCAAGGGAGAGCGGCTGTTGGTTCACCTCTCCAATTTTCGCCCGGTCAAGCGGGTTACAGATGTGGTTGAGATCTTCGATCGGGTGCACAAGCAGATTCCTTCCAGACTTTTGCTGATCGGCGACGGGCCTGATCGTTCAGTCGCCGAATGGCTGGCGGTGCAAAAAGGAATTCACGAAGACGTGCTTTTCCTGGGGAAGCAGGATCAGGTGCAGGAAAAACTGGCGATTGCCGACCTCATGCTGATGCCGAGCGAACTGGAGTCGTTCGGTCTGGCCGCGCTTGAGGGGATGGCGTGCGAAGTCGTGCCGATCGCGACTCGCACCGGCGGCGTCCCGGAAGTAATTGAACACGATAGCAGCGGCTACATGGCAGATGTGGGAGACGTGGACACGATGGCGCGTTACGCAATCGAACTTTTGAATGATGAAAGCCGGCTGCGCACCATGGGCAAAGCGGCACGCGCCATGGCGAAGTCCCGATTTTGCTCCAGCAAGATCGTTCCGCAGTACGAGGAGTTTTACCGCCGCGTGCTTGAGCGTTCTTCGTAAAAACTCTCAGGAACCGCTCCCATGGCCTGCAACAGGGGCAAGCGGATGCGGACCAGAGTTCCCTTCCCTTCGCGGCTGTCGATGGTCATGCTCGCAGCATCTCCATACAAAACCAGGAGCCTTTCAGAGACGTTGGCCATGCCGATTCCAGAGCCTCGCTCATTCGTCGACTCGACGAGTTGTCTGGTTGCAATGCCCACGCCATCGTCTTCCACCTCAATGACCAGGCCGGAGTCGGACAAGCGGCTGCGCAGGTAGATGCTCCCGCCTTCGACTTTAGACGAGAGTCCGTGCTTGATGGAGTTTTCCACCAGCGGCTGCAAAAGCATGCTGGGCACCATCACATCGAGCGACGCCGGAGCGAGTTCCTTCACCACGCGAAGTTTGTCGCGTCCGAAGCGCACCACTTCGATGTCCAGATAGTTGTCGATGAATTCCACTTCCTCGCGCAGCGGGACGAACGAATCGGCGCTGTTCAGCAGACGCCGGAGAATCGTGGCAAGTTTGGTAATCACTTCCCGGGCTGTATCCGGGTCGAAACGAACCAGCGACGAGATTGAGTTCAGGGTGTTGAAAAGAAAGTGAGGATTGATCTGATTCTGCAACGCTTCCATGCGCGCGTGCAGGAGCAAACGCTCCTGCTCCTCGAGTTTGATCTGGATGCGAACGCTGTTGAAGATCTTGAGTTCAATTCCAATGGCCATCGCCGAAGCCGCATAGATCGTGGCCTCGACCCATAGCTTGCCGCTGTCCAGGCTGAAGATGGATTGCGGAAAATAGTGTGCCATCTGGCTCTGCACAAAGCGCAGACCAAAGATGGTCGTGAAGAACATGATCTGCCAATCGAACAAGCGCGGCGTGGGGAGATTGCGACGGATCAAACGATAAATACTGAGATCGATAAACGGAGAGAACGACCAGATGTCATCTTTATCCAGCGCCATGGTGCGTAACTGGCCGGCGATGAAGCCACAAAGCACGAGGAAGGGCAGCGCCGCCCACTCCCCGTGCAGCAGCGCTGGTGCGGCCATCACGATACCCCCGAGAACGCCCGCCCAGCGGCCGCCGATCACGCCCAACAAGAGCACGGTCTCAAAACTTAAATCACCGGCGAGAAAACTCTTGACGGAAAACCTGATCCAGACGCCGATGGTAATCGGCAACGCCATGCACAAGACCAGATAGATCTTCTGGCGCAAAGTGCGCTCTTCGCGAAACAACAGGGACTTGAATTCTTTAGAGCGCACCAGACTGCTGGAAACGGCCGCAGCCACGCCCAGCTTGAGCACGAGATGGATCAGAATGAGCTGGGGTTCCATGGGATTCGGCACTATCGCCCGTGCAAGAAATGTAGCACGAAGAAGATTGGGCGATTGAGTGATCGGGCCATCGGGTGATTGTGCTCTGAGCATCGCATGGCTTTTCGACGCTGGAAAATTTTTTACGGTCCACGCGGTTGCATCGTCGGTTTGAGCTGGAATCCAGATCAAAAAAAATTTACAGATCAAACCCGCAAAATCTCTGGAATGAATCAGTTGCGGGAGTCTGTCCAGAGTTGGTCTGGCTAAAATATTGCATCGAAACGACTTGCATGCAAAATATTGCGGGTGAGGGAGTTAGCGCCAATATTCAGTTTTCAAAGAGCGAGTAAAGATTTGGAGCAATCATGGAATAAATTTGGGCTGCGCGCAAGGTTGGATGTCACATGGGCGGTGGATTAATTTGGCCGCCGCTTCGGCTCCTACACAGTGCAGGCTGCGATTGCGGCCATTCATGTGGAGGCGGAATCGGTCGCTCGGACCGACTGGCGGCAGATTGTTGCGCTTTACGATCAACTTGGTACGAATTCAGCCGTCGTCAGTCGTACAACTCAATCGTGCCATAGCAATTGCAACGCGCGATGGTCCGGAGGCCGGCCTGGCGCATATCGACGCTGTGTTGGAACACGGCGAATTGGCAAATTATTACCTGGCGCATTCCGCCCGTGCAGATATGTACCGCAGGCTCGGCAAGGACAGCTGGGGCTCGGGCGTCTTATGAGAAGGCGCTGGCTCTGACCCAACAGGAACCAGAGCGGCAATTCCTGCAAGAGAGGATTCGGCAGTTGAAATAAAAAAATGTCCGATGGCGCATCGTTAGGGAAAAGCGGGGTTCGTCTCGTCTGCCCCCACATTCATCTCCGCTGGAATGAGTTCGGGAGTCTCAACGGCTCGGCTTCGCGCTACTCTTGGCCGCTCGGCCAGAGGGCGGGGCTACTCCCCTCTCCGGGACCCTCTTGATCTTGTCAGAGCGATGGTGCATCTGTCGGTCGCCCGCCGACGAGAGCTGCGGACCAACGGTGTCCGGAGATATGTATCGCGACGTGAGGATGGCTTCCTGGAACTTTGTCCTAGACTTCGCTATCGCTACCGCGAACGCCGCATAGTGCCCAGCGCGGCTGGGATGCGATTCGATAACAAAGGTCGTGGCAATGTAGTCTCCCACCATTAAGCCGCCGTCGCTATCGGGCAGCCACCCGAGCTGCATCGGCCCGGCCAGACTCACGGGAGGGTTCCACGTAGTTCCACCGTTGCTCGAGAAAATGGAACCCACAAAGAGCCGGCAGGTCGTTGCCGTACAGTTGCTGTTCGAATAATAATAGAACGTAACTGCAACGTGGGCGGTCGCACCCGACGTTCTGGGATCAATGGCGACTCCCGGAATGAAATGATCCACGCCGCTATTCGTGGGGTCGATTGGAATGCGCGTTACCGGCGACCAGTTAACCCCGTCGGTCGATGTGCTGTAGACCAAATCGTTGGCGGCCAAGGGCGAATCGTCAAATATGCAGCCGGGACGGTAAGAACAATCTGCCCACACAACATACACGCTGCCCGCACCATCGACCGCCGCCGACGGAAAAAGACTGGGGCGAAGTCCGCCCGCAGGCGTGTGCCATGAAATAGGCGAGACGACAGCAGGCGCCGACCAGCTTTGGCCGCCATCTGTAGATGTGTACACAGAGATCGCGTTGTCGGCTAAGATTGGCACTACCACGGTGCCGTTTTTTTGCACCACCGGGCACCCCCCATAACCGCCAGCCGTGTTGGTCGTGGGCGTCGCCGCTCCCCAGGACACCCCCCCGTCGGTCGAGGTGCTCATTAGAATCTCCTCTCCGCTCGCGAAGTCGTCCCATTCCACATAGCAATTGCCGTAGAACTTGCTAGTCGACCAGTTGTCGCACACGATCCAGCTCTTGTCCGGGGTATTGGGGTCGACGGGACCGACACTCACCGGATTCCCCCAGACAAAACCGCCGTTGGTGGACCGGCTCACCGCCACCGGAGTGGTGGGGCTCGCGTTCAGTAGTGGCAAGGTAGCTATCATCCACACCCCATGCTTGGCATCATAAGCAACGACAGGGTCGGTGGCTGCGTCGTAAGGGCCGAAGCGATATTTCTTGGTCAACCCCGGAAGAAATCCGTGCGTCCACGTTCTGCCACCGTTGGCTGAGGTGGACCAGCCGATGGCCACTGCCCCCGAGCCGGGACGAGGAAGCCGTCCCGTCTGGAACGCGGCCACCAGCGTGGCGCCGTTTGCCAGCACATGCGGCTCAACTTCTGTGGCGTGTTGGCCCGGGGGACCATAAAATGGATCGGAACTGATCCTGTTCAAGCCGATCTGGGCGGGCGCGAACTGGGCATGCGCCGCACCAGCCCATACAATGCAAAGGCCCACTACAGCCAGATCAGCAAATAGAAAACGTAAGTTGTGAGAACCAGAGAGAGTGCGCCTCATGCGAATTTTTCCTTGAACCATGATTTTCGTCTTTGCCCCGAATATGGTTCTTAACCCTACCTCTTGGTCCCGGTTCACGCAATGAACTAATTTCCCCTTTTTAGGTCCATGCCGGGTGCCCCATTTCTCGCGCTCTTTTCGAGAAGTGGGGCTCTTCGCCGACACCCTGCCAACCCTCAGCCAGTCGAATTTTCTCCTCCCACCAAGTCCAGTCGTTGATCCAAGCCAATCCGGCCTTCTCCGTAAGCGTGGGATCGGTAGCTACTCCACCGCCAATCCTCCGGACCCGCCACCAGTCCGCGCGCCGCCGGATTGCGATGCATGTACCTCAGCTTCTCAGCCTCTTTCTGCTGGACATGCTTGTGACGGATGAACATTGGCCGGGCTTAGAATGAGCTCAAGCCGAAAGCCCCACCCTTCGACTTCGCTCAGGGCAGGCTTTCTCGCAAAGGGCGCGAGAAATGGGGCACCCTCCCGATTCATCGGGGCGCATCCCACAATCATGGGAGTGGATGCCGTCAGTGGTGCCCAGCTTTGCGAAACAAGCAAAGCTGGGGCAGCCTGTTTCGAGGTCGTACAGACAAAAACCGAGCTGGGCCAGCCTCCATCACGGCTATCGGTTGGACTCCAACTGGTGATCTGTGGATTGAGTGGACGAAGAGTAAATCAGCCCTTCTTCTGCTGCTTCTTCTTGGCAGCCCACAGAGCCTTTTGTTTGATGCTCATCGCCTTCTTCTCTGCCGCCGTCCATTTGTGAGCCTTCTTCTTAGGTGCGGTTGAAGAAGCGGCTGGCGTGGGGCTTGTTGTGGTTGCCGCCCCACCCTCTAAAAGGGCGACGACCTTGTTGAGACGCGAAACTTCCGCCTTGACCGCAGCAAGAATCTCTCTGGTATCCATGCGTGGAAGTATATTCCAAATTAAGCCAAAGGCTTTTCGTAGGATATACATGGGGGTGCGATACCAGCAAGGTGCGCAGATCCTTCCTCGGGAGCCCTCGGCAAAGCCGGGGACTCCGCTTCGTCCGGATGACAATCCAGCGAGGTGAAGAATGCGGTGTTCCGTTTATTTTCCCAGGAAGGAGCGCAGGTCCGTACCCGTCATTTCTTTTGGCTCATCGATGGCGAGCATACCCAGCAGTGTCGGTGAAATATCGCGTAATGAGCCGTTCGGTTTTAGCGTGTACTGCTTGGCATCTTCCGCGACTACGATGAAGGGCACGGGATTGGTTGTGTGCGCCGTGTGCGGACCTCCGGTTGCGGGGTCGATCATCATTTCAGCGTTGCCGTGATCGGCAGTGATCAGCATCGCGCCGCCTTTGGCTCGGACAGCTTTTTCGATGCGAGCCAGGCACGAGTCAACCGTTTCGACCGCTTTCACCGTCGGCTCAATCTTGCCAGAGTGCCCGACCATGTCAGCGTTGGCGAAGTTTACGATGATCACGTCGAAGGTTCCTTCTTCAGTGGCTTTTACCACGACATCGGCGATGCCGGCCGCACTCATCTCCGGCTTCAAATCGTAGGTCGCGACCTTGGGAGACTGCACCATCAGGCGCTCTTCGCCGGGGAATGGCTGCTCCACGCCGCCGTTGAAGAAGTAGGTGACGTGCGCATATTTCTCCGTCTCGGCCACGCGCAGGTTGCGCAGGTTGAGACCGCCCATTACGTTGGCCAGGATGTTGGCCATCGATTCCGCGGGAATCACTACCGGCAGGCTGAACGTCTTATCATATTGCGTCAGACAAACGTAGTGCAGATTTTTCGGAACGCGGTCGCGCGGAATCGCGGAGTCGAGATCGGCCGCGCCGGGAAGGTCGCTGCCGCCTTTTTCATTCAGTCCACTGTTGCGCGCGAGAGCGCGTGTAATCTGGCGAACCCGGTCGGCACGGAAATTGAAGCAGATGCAGGCATCGTCATCATGGATTGTCGCAACGGGCTGGCCTTTGGTATCGGTACAAACAAAGGGCACGACGAACTCATCCGTCACGTCGCGGTTGTAGGCGTCCTTCATTCCCTGCACGGGGTCGGCAAACTTTCCGCCTTCGGCGTCGCCAAAAACCATGGCGTTGTAAGCTTTCGAAATGCGCTCCCAGCGCCGGTCGCGATCCATCGCGTAGTAACGTCCGTTCACCGTGGCGATTTTGCCAGAATTGTACTCGCGCATTTTCTGCTGCAGTTGTTCCAGATATCCTGCCCCGTTGGTGGGAAGAGTGTCGCGTCCGTCCATGAAAGCGTGGACGAAGACGCGATCGACGCCGTTCTGCTTCGCCATTTTCAGCAGCGCATAGAGATGAGCCTGCTGTGAGTGCACGCCTCCGTCGGAGACGAGGCCGAAGAGGTGCAGCCGGCGCTCGCCGACGCGGGCGTGCTTCATTGCCGCGAGCAGCACGGGATGGGAGAAGAACTCACCGTTCTGGATCATCAGGTCGATGCGAGTGATGTCCATGTGAACGATGCGGCCCGCGCCAATGTTGAGATGGCCGACTTCGCTGTTCCCCATTTGCCCTTCGGGCAGACCGACAAACGGCCCGCTGGTGTGGATGAGCGTGTTGGGATATTCGCGCATCAGGCGGTCATAGGTGGGCTTGCGGGCGAGCGCGATGGCGTTGGCTTTGGTTTCAGCGCGATAACCCCAGCCATCGAGGATGATGAGAACGAGCGGTTTAGGACGAGGCATATCTGATGGTATCAACTCGACAGTCTGTTAGCGCAGCGACAATTTCAACTCAGTATTAGAATCCTACAAGCTTAAGCGTCAATCCAAATTCATAATGAACGCGAGGGATAAAGCGATGTCAATCAGCGAATTCCTGGTTCCCGAGCTTGATGCGGAAATAAAGACTACGCGCACTACCCTGGAGCGGGTGCCCGCGGACAAGAAGGACTTTGCGCCGCATACCAAGTCGATGCCGTTGGGAAAGCTGGCGCCGCATGTCGCGCAGCTTCCCAGCTTTGGGCTCACAATACTGACCACACCCGAGCTTGACTTCTCAAAGGGCAGCGTTGCTCCTTTGCAGTTCGAATCGGTCGATCAGCTGGTGAAGGCTCTGGATGAGGGTGCGGCCAAGGTACGCGCCGCTTTGCAAAATACTCCAGACGAGGCTTGGAAAGAAAACTGGAAGCTAAGTTTTCAGGGCAAGTCGATCTTCAGCGGATCGCGTTTTCTCGCCTATCGCGAAATGTTCCTGAACCACCTGGTGCATCACCGCGCTCAATTAGGGGTGTATTTGCGTCTGAACGGAAAACCGGTGCCGGCGAGCTACGGGCCTTCCGCCGACGACACGATGGGTTTTTAGTCGAAATTTACATAGTTAAGAGAAGCGATTCATTTCTGCGGCGCGTCAGCCTTGTCTTCAGCTCGACGCATCACAGCATCGACTTCCTTCTGAATTCTTGGATAGACCGCCCGCATGGTTTCAGAAGTGACCACGGGCATTTCGTGGAGAAACTTTTGGCCGGCCGGTGAGGAATAAAAGACCGTCATGGCATCGATGTCGGATTTTGTGAAGTGCTTCTGATAGATCGGAACCATATCGTCCAGCATTGCTTCGAGAGGGAAATGCTTGATCAGATCCTGCGACTCGTGATCCATGTGGGCGAGTTCGCTGTCAGTTATATCTGGATGCTTTTTCTTAAGCTGTTCGCGGCTCATGTTCTGCATCTGCGTGAAAAGCTGCTGCATCATCTGAGTCATCTGATCACGGCTTAACATGACATCGAAAAGCTTCTTGATGTCTTCTTTGGAGGCCGCGTCGGGCGCAACGGAAACCGTGGTTTGAGCCGAGCAAAGGGATGCAGCCAGTACACACGCGACTACGAATGACTTGAGCATATATAAGACTCCTGTTCAGAAACAGATCACCAGATTACCTCGACAGGATAGCGGGCAAACCAGGGATCCGACGTTATTATTGGAAGCTTTTCCTCGATACTCTGCGCGATAAGAATTCGATCAAATGGATCGCGGTGATGCAATTCGAGGCTCTCGAGCCTGAGCACATGGTCTAGCGTTATTGGTAGGACCTTAACCTGGTTGAAAGCCAGCTTAGCCTTTACGTACGGGCCCACTGGGCTTGGCAACTGCAGCCTACCGGCTTTCGACTTAATCACTATCTCCCAAAGCCCAGCCACGCTGAACCAGGTTTCAATGGATGGCAACAAGGTTCTGACCTTGGCGGACAACTTGGATTCGTCCGCAATTCCCCAAAGGAACGCGTGCGTGTCCAGCAACGCTCTTATTCCCAAAAAAGATCCTCAATCTCCTTCGGAAGGGGGTCGTTGAAATCGTCAGGCATTATGAATTCGCCTTTGGCTGACCCAAGCTTGAATCCAACTCGGGGGGACTTGATCGGCACCAGCTTGGCCACCGGTTTGCCCGCCTTGGCAATGATGACCTCTTCACCCAGAGCAACTCGCTGCAAAAGCTTGGAAAGGTTGGTCTTAGCTTCGTGAACGTTGATCTCCATAGAGCAATTATAGCTAAGTCATGGACTAAGTCAATGCGCTTCCTGAATGACACCGGAAAAGCCCCACCCTCAACCTCGATCGGTCAGAGCCTTAAGCCTCAGGAATCTTGCTGAAATCCGCCGATTCTCTCGGGTGGGTTACTCGAACTGCAGCACAACGATTTCCGGATTCGATCCCAGGCGCAGCGGAGGCCCCCAGGTTCCGGCCCCACTAGAGGTAAAGACCTGCATCTTCCCGATCCAGCTCAGACCATAGACGAACTGCCGGTAGATCTTGCGCGCAAACCAACTCCAAGGGACGAATTGTCCGAGATGCGTATGGCCGGAGAGCTGCAGCGAAACGCCTGCGGCCTCGGCGACTTCGGGATGATCCGGGGCGTGAACCAGGAGCACGCTGGCGCGGTCGCGATCGAGGCGGACGGATTTCAACGCTGAGGCAAGATGTTCGCCGCGCGTGGCGTGGTTATACGGAACGCCTACGATCTGCAATCCATCGGCTTCGACTTTTTCGTTGTGCAGCACACGGACGCCGACAGATTTCACCGCCTGCAGATACTTGCTGTCGTCGCCAAACTGCTCGTGGTTGCCTGCGACAAAATAGACGCCGTGGGGAGCGGTCAGCTTGATGAGCGGCTCCGCGGCCCGGGCGGCGTCAATGTAGGTACCATCGTACAAATCGCCCGCAATGAAGATTGCATCAGGGCCTTCTTTGAGCACTTTCGCCACCATGCGCCGCAGAAAGTTTCCGTTGCGAACGTGGCCGAGGTGAAGGTCACTGATGAGCGCAGCTTTGCGCCCGCGCCAGGATTCAGGAAGATTCGCGAGGTGTACGGTGGCGCGGGTGATGCGAGTCAAACCGGCATTGATCACACCCGCGAGGCCGACGATAAAAGCAGCCCCGAACGTCCATTGCACCAGGCGATGAAAATCGATCTGCACGCCAGCAAGGGATGCGATGCCGTAGATACCCCATGAGGCGACGGCCGCGACAAAAAGGAAGCTCACGAGGCCAAGCCACACTGCCGCAGCCCGGTAAAAGGCGCGCAGCGCGGGATTTGTGTAGCGAAGGGCTGCGACCGACGCGTTAACAAAACTCACGGAGAGCAACCCAAGCGCCAGGCCCATCCAGCGTGCGCTGGTTTTATTGCCGTTAGAAAACGTCCAAGTCTGATACAGCAGGAAATGGGTAAGAAATAAAACCGTCTGGACTACCGCGATGAAGCGAACAATCCTTCCACGAGTGCGCATGAGGATTAGATTCAGCTGGGAGCCGTCCGGATGGAAATGTAAGGGGGAGCCGGTGTAGAGGCACATCACCTACCGAACACTGATCGACAATAATTGATCGCTCTATGCCAGGCGAATAACGGGAGGAGCCGCGCCCCTGTCAAAGTGGCACCAAACAGCCTCCAGGACATCCCGCTTTAATTCGTCCATTGTGCCCGCTTGAGTAAAGATGGAATGGCCAAGGGCGTGGGCCTCGTAGCCGCCCTCGGGCGATTCCTGCACCGCGAAGATGATTTCGCTGTCTGGCATCTCTAGAAATTATACCCGCGATTAGAAAGCTCGGAACAGGGGACAAGCTTACGGTTTTAGGGAATGGAAATTGGGGAGCGGCCCGTCGTCCCCACCTCCCCCCCGCTTTCCCCAGAACGGTCAGCGTATCTCGACCAACACAGTTGAGTCGACTTTCTCACCGCTCAAGCGTGCATCGTAGGGAGCTGGCATAAGGTCAGCGCCAAGCACCCTCCGGCCTACCCCGACGCAATAACCTTCCGGTTCAATCGCTGCAAGGGTTCCGATTTGTTTATATACATTGCGTTACATGATTACCTTGTCAGTGCTCGCAGTTGAAAGCTTACGGCATTGGAGGTAGTCACGATAAGGGTTCAAGGTTTCCAGCCCCGGTGCTAGCCGGGTTTTTTATGCCCCCAAGCCGCTGCCTCCCTTTCGATCTATACGATTTAAGTTTATCGAGGGTCGTTTTCCGTTTGGAGATAAACTCCGTGCGCTGCGCCACGGACTCCATCATTTTCTTGCCAACTTCTTCTGCAATAACGGCAAAGGCCGCGTCCGTTATGTTCGGATCATGCAATGCCAGTAGCGCTTTCATTGGTGCTTTCTGAAATTCATCGGCAGAGGTCTCCACGGCCAAGACTTCGTTCGTAGTCATATATCGAAATCTGCCATCCTCGTAAAAGACTGCGACCGTCGTCTGCCCATCACATCCGTGAACCGCCTTCTTTACGTCTTTGAGAATCAAGATGCAAAGATCAGCCAGATGCTCCAATGATGCATCCGCTACGTCTTGATGGGCTTCAAATCGTGCGTTTAGATATTCCGCCATGTATGTGCCGACTCCAAGACTTCTAAAACCATGAACCGGAATAACAGCCGTTTCTTTGGTTTCCAATAGATTTGGCAGCCACGCCGTAGGGTCTTTCGGATCACCGCTACATTGCGTTACCACGAATGATTGGAACGGCGACTTTCGTTCTGTCTGTGGCCAAATATGTTCTTTGTGAAGATTAAGCAGAACTTCCTTCACGACTGTGGCCATCTTGCGGCGATCATATTCGTCTAGGTCCTCAATCAAACGGTCAAACAATTCTTCCTCGAACAAATCCAGGTAAGCCGAATCGTCAGCTGATCCAGCAATCCCAACACGCCACTTGTCGCTGTGTTGCAATACCCTGATTTTTTGTGCGGTAGTTTTGGCGTAGTCGCTTATAACCTCCTGCGAGTCTGCTGCAAGCACTACGCCGCTGTTACACCTAAATCCAGCTACGATAGTCACGGGCTTCCTTTCTGGAAGTCGCCACTTGGGGCGGCGACTTCTGGAAGTAAACCATAATGCCTCTTTTGTTAACTTGGTGGTACCCCCTTGGTCTATTGGAATGCGCTTACTTGCCGCAGTTCAGCGCCTTTAACCCCAGGAACCTTGCCGAATCGCCTAGCTCTTCTTCAATTCTCAGCAACTGGTTGTATTTCGCGATGCGGTCGGTGCGAGAGGCCGAGCCCGTTTTGATTTGCCCGGCACCCGTCGCAACCGCGAGGTCGGCAATGAATGTATCTTCGGTCTCGCCCGAACGATGAGAGATTATCGAGGTGTAACCGTTTCTCCGCGCCAGGTCGATCGCATCGAGTGTCTCGCTAACCGTACCGATCTGGTTGACTTTGATCAAAATCGAGTTCGCGATGTTCTTGTCAATTCCTTCCTGCAAGAACTCGACGTTGGTGACGAATAAGTCGTCACCTACAAGTTGAATCTTGCCGCCGAGTTCTTTGGTCAGATTCGCCCAACCGTCCCAGTCATTTTCTGACAACCCGTCTTCGAGCGAAACGATGGGATAGTCGTTTACCCACTTCGACCAGAACTTCACCATGTCGTCAGAACTCTTCGCGGACTTGTCGGACTTCTTGAAAACGTACTTGCCATCCTGATAGAACTCGCTGGCTGCGGGATCGAGCGCGATTGCAATTTCTTCTCCCGGCTTGTAACCCGCCTGCTGAATCGCCTCCAGCACTACTTCGATAGCTTCGACATTGGATTTCACCGAGGGCGCAAAGCCACCTTCGTCGCCAACGGCGGTGTTATATCCTCGCTTCTTGAGCACGCCCTTAAGAGTGTGAAAAACTTCCACGCCCCAGCGCAGCGCATCGGCAAACGTGGGCGCACCCACCGGCATCACCATGAATTCCTGAAAGTCGACATTATTGTCGGCGTGGGCTCCACCGTTGAGAATGTTCATCATGGGCGTGGGTAGCGTATTTGCGCCGGCGCCTCCGAGGTAGCGGTAAAGCGGCAGTGCAAAGGCGTTCGCGGAGGCGCGCGCTGCGGCCATGGAAACCGCGAGGATCGCATTTGCTCCCAGCCGGCCCTTGTTCTCGGTGCCATCGAGTTCGATCATCTTCTGGTCGAGGCCGCGTTGGTCGACGGCGTCCCAATTCGCCAGCGCATCGGCGATCTCGCCATTCACGTTTTCGACCGCCTTGAGAACGCCTTTGCCGAGAAAACGCGTGTTGTCGCCGTCGCGTAATTCCACGGCCTCATGCTCGCCGGTCGACGCTCCGCTGGGAACGATTGCCCGTCCCGCCGTTCCGTCCGCCAGCTGAACTTCCGCTTCTACCGTAGGATTGCCGCGCGAATCCAGCACCTCGCGCCCGATGATTGCCGCAATATTCGTCATCATTTTCCTGCCGTCCTTGTGTGAATCTGAGTGAATGACTCGCGAGTCGTCATCGACACGCACCGAGTTTTGAGAAGCTGAGTTGAAAGTCAAACGCCGGCCCGTGAGTGTGCCGGTGCCCGTGTATGTTCTCGCCATGCAGTGTTTAGGAAACTCCCGATTATAACGGATGGAGGATTAAGGGTCTGTGACAAGAAGCACAGCCCAGTTCAGCTTCGCCGAGTCGCCATGCTAGATTGGGATTCAGCACTGGGGCAACTTTCGAATCACCCGTCATCCTCCCAGAACGTCAAAGCTCGCGGCTTCCTAGAAGCCGACTTCTCAGGACTAAAGGGCCGTACATTGAGGCTGCTGTCGGCCTGCACAATTTTTGCGCTAGCGATTGAGAGCGGCGATTGTATCCGGTATCATCGGCCACATGGCAAGATGCACAGCACCAGTACATGGCCATCGCACAGCGAGCGGTCGAGACGCCTGCCCCGCATGCGGTGGCCGCTATGGCCGTTACAGCGGCTATAGCAGCTACGGGGCGTACTCGTCCCCGTCCTACTCCTCGTCGGGGAGTAGCGGGGGCGGCCGGAGCAGCGTCGGCGGGTCCGGCAGCAGCGCAAGGCCGCGCTGGTCGCCAGCCGGTTCGACCGTGGCGTACACGCCTGCCGAGGTGCGGACACTCACGCCGGTTCGCGACAGCGTCGAAAAGCGAGCGACCTTGCCTGACCTTCGGGACATCTTTCTTTGCCACGCGTGGGATGACCGGGGAGGGGCGGCCAAAGAGCTGCATGATCTGCTCGAGTCACGCGGTGTCTCGGTCTGGTTCAGCGAGAAGGACGTCGCCCTCGGCACGCCGTTGCTCCGCGAAATCGACAGGGGACTGGCGAAGTCGCGAGTCGGGATCGTACTGGTGACCCCTGCGCTGCTGCGCCGCCTCCAAGGAGAGGGCATCGCCGACAAAGAGCTATCGGCACTTCTAGCGCGTGACCAGCTCGTCCCCATTGTGCACAACACGACGTATGAAGCTCTCCGCGAAGTCAGCCCTCTGCTCGGCTCGCGAAGCGGCCTGAGCACTGCAGAAAATCCGATGGCAGACGTCGCGGCCAAGCTCGCCGAGCTGTGCGCCATCCAGTAACGACAAACGCGCTCGTAGGAAGCTGCGGGGAAATTGTCGGCTACTTGGAAGTGATCGGCTGGCGACTCACGTCTCGATTCGGTTAACGATAAGGCGGCATGCGGGGAGTTGTAGACCTCCATTGGGACTAGTAGATTTCGGATTAAGTCGTCCATCTCTTACCTTCGCAGGTTCCTTCGCTCGGCTGTGTCTTGCCGCCATCCCTCACCTGGTCTAGATTCAAAAGCAAGAATGGCGGGTTCTAGTAGTCGAAAGCCCGAGGAGGATTTATGAGGAAATGGATGGTTCTACCCTGCAGTCTGCTGCTGGCGGCGATGGCTGCGGCTCAGGCAGTTTCGCCCGTACCAGCCGGAACCGCATTGATGGTGAAGCTGGAGACGACGCTTGCGACTTTCAGCAACAAAGCTGGCGATCCCTTCCGCGGAAGCTTGACCCAGGCGGTGGTGCTCGACGGCAAAACGGTGATACCCGCCGGAGCGGTGGTGGAAGGGCGCGTGACCAAGGTGGCTGAACCACGCCGGATCGCGGGCAAGCCGGTGATTGGAATTTTGCCGGAAGCTCTGGTTCTGCCAACCGGCGAACGCCTCTTCCTCGATGCCACATTGGTCGACACCAACGTTGGCAATGGCACGGACGTTGACCAGGAGGGCCAATTTAAAGGCTCCGGTCACGACCGGCGCGATCAACTGGAAACTGGCGGCGGAACGGCGGGCGGCATGCTGATCGGCGGGTTGATCGGCGGTCCTCCGGGAGTTCTGATTGGCGGAATCGTGGGCGCAGGATCTACTGGAGCCCACTGGCTGAGCAAGCACCGCTCGGCGATTTTGCCCGCGGGTTCTACGCTGACCATCGAATTGAACCGTCCGCTGGGTATGACGCCGGCAGCAGTGGCAAGCGCGGGACAGTAACAGCGGCCGGTCATACCCCGCTGGAATTTTGAGCACATGAAAAACCGGGCCATCACGGTCCGGTTTTTCATCCTCACACTCCGACTCGATCCTAGTTAATTAGCGTAAGAAATCATTCCATAAATACCACACAGAAGAATGCAAGGCCCTCAGCGGCTAAAGCCTCGTCTCTCCTCACTCAGGATGGCACGACTGAACGTCGTGCCCTTCCCGGATTTATTTGTGACCTCCGCCACCGGAATGACCGCCTCCGCCACCCGAGGGATGACTGCCTCCGCCACTCGGTGCGCTGTGCGAAGGGGCGCTATAGCCGCCACGGCTGCCACCATAGCTTGGCGACGACCCACGATAGCCGCCGTAGCCATCAGAGGACCTCGGCTGCACGATGGGCTGCCGCATGTTGAGTAGAGGCCGCGAATAGCCTCCACCGTAGCCGCTGGAAGCCGATCCACGCGAATAACCTGAACTCGGCGTCGTCCGGTTCCAGTAGCTGCTACTTTCGCCGCGGCCTGAGGTTGCAGAGCCGCTCTCGCTGCGTCCGGTAGTCTCGCTACTGCGCGATGGTGGCGTGAAGGTCTTCCACTCGCTGCGGTTGGGCTCGCCATGAGAGGACGCCTGCGCGGCAGACTGCGAATGCTCCGCCGAAGCTGCATTGTTCGTCTCCCTAGCGGACGAGGTCACACCGGCACCCGGTCTGCTGGAATTCGCAGTCGCCGCTCCAGAAGAAGACGGTCTTCGCGCTTGCGATTGCGATTCCGTTCGACGAGACTCCGAGGCCGATAAAGATGAGCCGGTGGAACGTCCCGCCGTCACCGGCGAAAAATGGTTCTGCTGCATTGACTGTTGCAGATGCGCCGTTTGCTGCTGGAACGATTCGGTTCGCGCGGTAGTCTGCGTTCCCGCGAAGTGCTCAGATGCAGTGCCATGAATCGTAGAAGGAGCCGCGGCTCGTCCACTGGCCGAGAGACTTGCCCGCGTGGGCACTACCGGCATATTGCCGGTCATCATATGCGCACTGCTCAACTGAGCGTGCGTTGCCGCTACTGCCGCGGTTCGGCCCGAACCAAACTGCCCGGCCCCGACAGTCGATACGCCCCGGCTGATGTGGGCATCATTGATATGCGCCACGTTGGAGAATTGAGTGCCGCCGTGCAGCGGCGCAATCCCGCCAAAGCGGTTGAAGGTGCCAAATCGATTGAAAGCGACCACGCCGAAGCGGCCGCCATATCCACCCCACCAGGGGAAGAAGCGGTCACAAGGGCCGAGCGGCAGCCAGCCGAAGCCACCCCATCCGCCCCAACCAAATCCGATACCCCATCCCCCGCCCCAGCCGAAGAATGACACATACGCCGGCGACCAGAAGGGACGATAAAATCCCGCACCCCACACCGGTCCCGGCCACCATGCCCACGCGCCGCCGTACCACATCCAGCGCCCGTAGTGGTAAGGCGCCCAGCCCCAGGGCTCGAAGCCCACCCACGTCCACCCGTAGTAGGGCTCGTAGGTCCAGTTGCCGTCGCGGTATGGAGCCCAATCATCTGACTCGTTCGGAACCCAGACTTGGCCGTAGTCAGGCACGTTTTCCCAGCGGCCGTAGGCGTCAAGGTCTTCGGCTCCAACGTAATACTTGTTCGTGTGCTGCCACCCCTTTGCGCTATGGATCATGTGGTCGCGATCGATATTCCACTGGTCCCAATCGTCGCGATCGGGAGCAGGGCTGATCTTGTAACGCGCGTCAGCGCCGGCGCCACGAACCGTTGCCATATCGCCCTGCTTAAGGGTGGCAATGCCCTGCGGGGTTGAGATCTCAGCTTCGCCCCTGCGCACGATGACGATGGAGTCGCCATCGGGCCGCACTTCGATGCGGAAGATTCCATCTTTGTGGGCGGGATGCAATGCGACGTTGGGCGTGTCGATCTCAGGTTCAGCTTCGCTCTCGCCGAAAACGGAGTAGTTTGCCAAACCTTGTCCAACCTGAATCTGAATATATTTGTTCGTGAAATTTGCGATGTTGGCTTGCGCATTCGATGCCAAGCGGAGGATGTTGGCGTAATCCAGCTGCACTTCGGCGCGACCGCTGGCGCCGGTTGAAACTTTATCTCCATTGACCACCGGCTGGTTCAGGATCGCAGCAGACCACGTGCCCGAGTCGCCGCGCTGGGTCGACACATCGCCATGAATCATGCTGATGCGGCCGACCCCTTGATCGATCTTTGCCGGACCTTCACCGGATGGCCCGCCGGGCTGAGCCTCGCCTTCCATTTGCGGCGGGTGCCCCGGCTGCGGCGGTGGTCCAGCTTGAGGCTGACCAGGCTGAGGAGGCATGCCGGGTTGCGGCGGTGGAGCTTGCGGCTGTCCCATCTCCATCGGCACACTCGGCTGCTCGGATGGACCGGAACCCTCGTCGGTAGTCTGCGCATACGCGCTAACCGTAAGCGCCCCCGCCAGCGCTAAAACCATTGCTGCAAAACTTGCTATGAGTCTATTTTTCATGACGTACCTCTTCACTTACCTCTTCGCGACAGCTAGCCTTGCTCGGTTAGACCATAAGTTTCAGGGATTGATTCGGCATGTTCGAAGCAACTGCCGTACCAAACAGGATTGGGATGCGTATTCCGTTAAATTGTTTAGTTTGAAAAGATTAGAGAGACGATGAATAGCAGGAGTCGAGTGCGGAGTCCCTAAGCGGTGGCTGTTGCTGGCCACTGTGGTGGTTCTCGGCCAGCGGTCAGCGAATCTTTTCTCTGGCTTGTGCACTATGCCAAATCGTGCTGATCAGTACCGTCTTGCCGAGCACTTTATAAAGAATCAGATACGGAGTACCACCAACGATCAGCTCACGCACACCCGGCTCACTTCCGGCGCGACCCAGGTGGGGATGATCCTTCAGAGCTTCGACCAGAACGATGATGCGCGTCGCCAGTTTCTCCGCGGCGTACGGCTTATCTCGGGCGATGTACGCCCGAATATCGCGCAGGCGCGCACGAGCCAATGCAGACCAAACAATCTCTACCGGCACAACAACTCGTCGTCGTGTTCCCTTCCACAGGCGCACTTCGGTGGCGGCAACTCGCGATCCGTACCCCATGAAAGGAGCCAAGCCTTCATGTCCTCATGCTTCACGTAGTGCCCAGATTTAACCTGGCGGTCGGCTTGGCGAATTTCCCCGAGCATTCTTTCCTGGTCTGCCACGTACGACTCGACTGCATCGGAAATGAGAAAATTCGAGCTTCGCCCCGAAACCTCCGCTAACTTCGCGAGCCGTTTCTTAACTTGCGGTTTGAGACGAACGCTGAGAGTTGCACTTCGTGTGTTCGGCATGAACACATATTATCACGCTGGCAAACTAATTCTTTAGGCCGTCAGCGCTCTCGCACGTGATGCCATCCACTCTTCCGGATTGCAACGCACCCAGAAATTGAACACTTCAGTAACGTCGCCGACCTAAGGTCGACATGCTAGAAATGTTTCGTAGCCAGCGCGAATCCCCGAAGTCGCACCTAAAGGTCATTCGTTTCTTTCACGTGAGGGCGCAACAGAATGGAAACCCTATCGCTTCGTCTTGCGTTTATGCACACTCGCACAATGTCGCGAGTCCAGCGAGAATATGGACCGATTCTCCACGAATCCAATCCATCTGCAATCGACCGGGTAAAAAAGGAAATGGACGAGCTACGCATGGCGGAATCTGCGTACGGAGGAGATTTTCAACCAGACCACCACAAAGGCTAGAGCCGTTCCAAAGTCTAGCTCTTTCGTTTTTGCGTACCGATTCGTACTACGTTTCTTTTTCACTCTCATCCGCAATCCCAATTTTCGACAAGCGATAGCGCAGAGCATTTCTCGAGAGCCCCAGCAAACGCGCGGCCTGACTCTTATTACCGTTGGCTCGGCGCAACGCTTCCTGAATCATTTCGTCCTCCCAATGTTCCAGCGTCATGCCATCGGGAAGAAACCCGCTCGTACCGTTCGCGGCCTTGGCGGGGCGCACATCCAAATGAATATCCACCGGCTCGAGCACAGTTCCGTTCGCCAGCGCGCAGGCTCGCTCGATGACGTTCTGCAACTCGCGGACATTCCCAGGCCAGCGATGATTCACCAGAATCCGCATCGCTTCGGGCGAAATGCCCTTCACCGGCTTGCCGGAATCGCCGGCAAAGCGCGCGATAAAAAGATTCACCAGGTCCGGAATATCCTCCTTGCGCTCGCGCAGTGGCGCAATATCGATGGGGACGACATTCAATCGATAGTAAAGATCTTCACGGAACGTCCCCTGCTCGAGCGCCTCGCGCAAATCGCGATTCGTAGCCGCGATCAAACGCACGTCCACCTTGATGGTTCGCGTGCCGCCCAAGCGCTCGAACTCGCGCTCCTGCAGGACGCGCAACAACTTCACCTGAATCGCGGGCGGAACGTCGCCGATTTCGTCGAGAAACAAGGTTCCTTTGTCGGTCAACTCGAACTTGCCGGGCTTGCTAGCGACTGCTCCGGTGAACGCGCCCTTTTCATAGCCGAACAATTCACTCTCCAAAAGATTTTCGGGAATTGCGGTGCTGTTGATCTTGATGAAAGGCCCGGCAGACCGCCGCGATTTCTCGTGAATCGCGCGTGCAATGAGGTCCTTGCCAACGCCACTCTCTCCGCCGAGCAGCACCGTTGAATTCGTCGGCGCCACGCGCTCAACCGTGGCCAGCACCTCCTGCATCTTCACGCTTCGCGCCACCATGTTGGGATGCGCATAGCGCTGGCCCAACGCCTCGCGCAAAGTCCGGTTCTCTTCCCGCAGATCGCGAACGTCAAGTTCCTTGCGGATCACCATGCGCATCTCGTTCAGCGAAAACGGCTTTAGCACATAGTCACTCGCGCCCGCCTTCATGGCTTCGACCGCGGTTTCGACGGTGCCAAAAGCTGTCATCACCACGACGGGCAATGCCGAATTTTGCCGCTTGATTGCTTGCAGGAATTCGAGGCCGTTCATGCCTGGCAACTTGAGATCGGTGACGACGAGGTCCACAGGATTCTCGTGCAGAAGCTTTAATCCAGCCTCTGCCTCGCCCGCAGAAAGCGTAGTGAAGCCATCCTCCCCGAGATTTAACTCGAGCAGACGGCGCATCTTGGCCTCATCTTCGACAATTAGAATTGTTGGCATTCTGGCCGGCACAGCTGCTACTTCTTTAGTTTCTCAGGAACCAAACGCTAGCTCCTCGTCCCTACTCTTTAAGATGCAACGGCTTCTTCCTTCGCAGGAAAAAAAATAACAAAGCCTGTTCCGCCCGTCCCATCTCTTCCGCTGTCAACGCGAATCGTCCCATGATGTCCATCAATAATTCTTGAGACGATTGAAAGACCCAGACCCACTCCGGTTTTTTTTGTCGTTACGAACGGGTTGAAAATCTGCTCCCGGAGTTTGGCCGGGATTCCAGGGCCGGTGTCGTCAATACGTACTTCTACCCCGTCCCGCTGTCCAGAATTTGCCTTGGTCGCCGTCACCCGTAAAGTTCCGCCACTCTTGCCCATGGCATCGTAAGCATTCTGAACCAGATTCACAAACGCCTGTTCACAGAGGCCCTCGTCCAATGGAATCAACGGCAGGTTGTCCTGATAATGACGTTCTACACGCACCAGAGTGTTTTTTTCAGCCAGAGAAACGTCGTTTAACGCTCGCTCCAGAACGGCAGTGATTTGCTGCGGAGCTAACTCAGCGTGCAAGGGCCGCGCAAAATCGAGAAACCGGGTCACGAGCGCGCTTAGGCGGTTCGTCTCACTCGAAATGTAACCCGCAAGTTCGCTTGCCAGCGGATTGGATTCCCCGAGTTTCTGATGAAGCATTTCTGCCGACCCCTTGATCACGCCCAGCGGGTTGCGTATTTCATGCGCCAGGCCAGCGGACATTTGCCCGAGAGCCGCCAGCCGCTCGGAACGCTGAGCCTCCGCCTGCGCCTGCTCCAATCGTTTGTTCGTCTCCGCCAAGGTCTCCGCCAGTTCCTGATAGCGTTTGATCTGGCGTCGATTCTCGACGACGAACCGGTTCACCACCATCGCAGCCAGAAAAAAGAAAAGAATACGGATCGCGAGCAGGCCGTAACTCTCCGTTGTAATTTCATATTCCTGCAGCGCCGGATAGAGGTAAGAGCAGTAAGCAGCCGACGCCAGCGCCGTCCACAGCAACGTGCCCCAGGGACTGAAATACTCGGCAGCGGTGACCGCCGGCAGAAAGTAGATCGGCCAATAGCTGCTGTTGATGCTTAGCTCGCCGGTATGGTCGACAAGGAGTGTCGCGAGGGCGATCTTAAGCAGGACAATGTAAGCCGCACCGCGCCGCGGAGCGCGCGCCAATAGCCAGCCTTCGCTGAACTGCACGACCCCAATCGCCAGCAGAGTGAGTTGTTTGTGAATCTCCGCCACCGGAGGCAGCGCGGCAAGCCCTGCTAGAAACAATAGCCAGAGAACATCCATCCAGTTCAACACCGGCCGCTTCTGTTCGCTCATAGGAAAGATCATGTTAACAATGAGAAAAGAATCGCGCCGGGAGTGATGTTTCACGGCCCTCCCGGCGCGATTTTCTTGCTTCGATTCATGGCTGTTGGACGATCACATTGATTCAAACTTACCAATCCGCAGTCGATCGCGCAGCAAGACGCACGTCACTTCTTGGGCGGCGGACTCGTATGACTCGACGAAGCTGAATGCGAACTCTGCTGCTGCTGAGTCGTCGAAGCATCTTTTTGCTGATGCCAGCTGCTGAACTTCTTCTCTTCTTCGCGTTGTTGCTGCTGGTTTTTCTGCTGCACGGGAGCGACCGGCTTCGCCAGTGGATGAGACCATTGCTGCGCCGACTGTCGCTGCGATGACTGAGCACCGCGAGTTCCGGGCTGCTCGGTTGCAGTTCTTTCCGGCTCGGGAGTTCCCTGCTCTTCCCACACTCGAGGCGCCGTTTTCGTCTGATTATTTCCTGCATTCGTCGGTCCGAGCGAACGGAATCCATCAGCGTCCGGCGCTTGTGGCTGCCGCGTCCCGGGATTCGGGACCGGCCTCCCCGGCGCTTCCTGCCGGACCAGCGACTGAGACGTTGCTTGCTGATTTAAGTGTCCGCCTGCCTGCGTCTGCCTCTGTTCAAACGAGCCTGGCATGGCGGCCGGCGTCCTTAACGCAACGACTGGACGGCTGGTCACCGTTGCCGGCGGCCGGGTCGCCACCTGCCTGCCCACGCCAATCACGCTGCTGCGTGCCGGTTCAACCGCAACCGTATGCGACACCGGCGCGGCCGCAAGTTCTCTCGCTGGAACCGATACCACATTCCCGGCTACCGAGCGCGCATTCACAAACGTCTCGCGAGAAACCACCGTCACACCACCACTCACATTCCGGTTCGCGTAAGTGATGTTGTTCACGTTCATAGCCCGGTTGATCACTACCGTGTTGTAAACGTTTGAGACGCGCGTGACAGTCACGTTGGTGTTCGTAACGTTCACCCGGTTTACATAAGCGCCGCTCGCCCGGTAGCCCGGGATAAATACTTCCCCTGGAGCAAGCGGGAACCAGCCCACTCCGGCTCCGAACGAAAATGCGAAGTTAAATCTCGGCCCACCGCCAACCCATGCCACCAGCGCAGGCGCATAAATCGGACGCACTACGCTCGGTCCCGGAACCCACAGCCACCCCGTCCCTGAATAGGCCCAGCGTCCATAGTGGAAAGGCGCAAATCCCCAGGGCTCGTTTTCCACCCAGGTCCAGCCCCACGGCCCTACCCAAACCCAGTGTCTAAAACGATAGGGCGCCCATCCCACAACCAGCGCCCGCGGACGCCAGACAGTCCCGTAACCTGCCACGTAGCTCCAGTCGCCGTACTGATCGAGATCTTCATAACCGGTCATCTCGCGCGAAACATAATTCGCGGAATCGGAACCTTCCTCGGTCTGGTCGCGGTTGAAGGCCCAAGTATCAAGTCCATCCTGTGCTGGAATCTGACCAAGGTCGTAGCTCAACTGGTCGGTGCCGGAAAATGATGCATGCTGATCGGCCACAACCGTATAAGAAGATCCTCCGCCCGTGATCTCGCCTCGTCCTCGCCACACGGTAACGTCGGTTCGACGTCCGTCCGGGTCAACGTCGATGCGATATTCGCCAGGCTGCATGACAACAAACGCCACGTTAGGTGTGTCGACTTCGTACGAGTCGTCATCGTCAACGTGCCGGACTTTGACTACGAGCGATCCCTGCGCCAGGCGAATCTGCGTGGCGCGGTCGCTGACATCGAGTAATGTAATTCCTGTCTTTGGGCTAAGCCGCAGCGCCGTCGATCCGATGTGAACTTCGGCGCGTGAATTTTCATCTGCCCAAAGATTGTCGCCGCTAGCCAGTGGACGATTAATCTCAGCCTCGACCCAATCGTTCTCACCGCCGGGCTGAAATGAAACGGCGCCTTCCGTGGAATTCAGCCTCGCGACGCGGCTCGGCGGATCCTGGTCGGGCGACGCCTGCGCATCCTGTGGCGCTTGTGAATCCTGCGCGACCTGTGCGTCTTGCGCTCTAAGTAAGAGCGGAGACTGAATCATCAATGCCAAGCTCGCGACGATCACCGCCCAGTTCCACCACTGCTTGCAGGTTTTCATAGAGTCTTGCCTCAATGGATACGAAAGCTCTTCTGTAGTCGTACCCAGTCTATGTAAACCCGATAGAGACCGCTTAGTTCCCTTGGTAATGAGGCGGGGAAGTGGTTACTTTCGGCCAGGACTGGCCGATTTTACGCGGAGCGACGGCTTACCGTCGCGGCGACTAGCAACCCCACTCAGCCTCGCCGGGCTGGGAAAAATACTGGCGCGACTTGGCTCTTTCATTGGTCATCGATTCCAGTTCGAGCAGTGCCAGACGCGCGGCCGCTACCATGCGGGTCTTCTCTTGTTGCGGAACTTCCTTCCACTCCGCACGCCCTTCGCTGCCTTTGCCCGAAGGTTCAGGAGTCAAAGCCTGGTGATAGTGATGGAAAAGCTGTGCCAACCGTTCCGGCGCCACTTCGTTAATCCACATGGTGTTTCTCCTTATCTCGAACCAGCCTGTGGGCTGCATATCAGCTCCATAACCATTGGACACGGGGCTGCAGAAAATTCGGATAAGGACTTCATAAAATGTTCGTAAAGATGCGAAGGCGAGAACGACGCTAGCAGCCCGGCTCGAAGCGGTACCCGACCCAAGGTTCCGTTACGAGATATTTCGGAGAAGAGGGGTCGGCCTCAATTTTCTTGCGCAGTTGCCCTACAAACACGCGCAGGTATTCCGGCTGCTCTGTGTTGTTGGGACCCCAAATGGCGGCCAGCAGGGTCCGGTGTGTGACCACTTTGCCGGAACGACGCGCCAGGTAGACCAGCAAGTCGAATTCTTTCGGCGTGAGATGAACTTCATTTCCGGCAACTTTCACCGAGCGCGCGGAGAGGTCGATAGAAAAATCCCCGGCCGTAATCACCCTGGACTCTTCCTCTACTGCCGGACTGCGCCGCAATTGCGCGCGAATTCGCGCCAGCAGTTCATTCATGCTGAAAGGCTTGGTCACGTAATCGTCAGCGCCTGCGTCCAGCGCCTCCACTTTTGCGCGATCCTGCCCTCGCACGGACAGCACAATGATGGGCACCTGCGACGTCAACCGAAGCTGGCGGCACAGTCCGACGCCATCGAGATTTGGCATCGCCAGGTCGGTCACCACTACGTGCGGCGTCCAATTCTTCATTAACTCGAGAGCCATTTCGCCATCGTTGGCCACGCGAATGTCATACCCCTGCGCCGAGAGCGTAGTGCGCAACACCCGGGTGATTTGGGGTTCGTCATCCACCACCAGGATCCTCTTATGCTCGTTCATCGCCGCTCATGATTCATCACATTTCCTGGGTCACAATATGCACGTCCACCGCTGGCGTATCGCGCAGAAACTTGTGAATCGTGGAAAGGTAGAAATATCGCTTCCAACCCTTCGTCGCCGATCTGCCGAAAACTACCTGCGTAATGTGATGCTCGCGGACGAACTCCGTAACTTTTTCCGCCACCACCTTGCCCTCGGCCTTCACCACTTTCGCGCCTACGCTTTCGGCGAAGCGAATATTGTCGGCCAGAGTCCGCTGGTTCTCGTCGCTCTCGTCCGCACCGGTATCCACGTAAAGCACAAAGAAATCTCCATCCATCGCCTGCGCCATTCGCGCCCCCCGAGCAATTAAATACTGCGCCGCCGGATTCGAGCTGATGCAGACCGCAATACGCTCCCGCACCTGCAGCAGATGGCCATCTTCGGTCTTCAATTCGGAGAGCGTGCGGTCCACCGCCTGCGTGACCTGCCGCAATGCCAGTTCACGCAAAGCAACCAGGTTCGTGTTCCGAAAGAAATTCGCCAGCGCGCGCTCGACACGCTCCAGAGGATAAATATCCCCGCGTTTCATGCGGGTCTGCAACGCCTGCGGCGTAAGATCCGCCATCACAATTTCACCCGCGCGGCGGATCACCCAGTCTGGCACGGTCTCGCGCACTTGCACCCCAGTCAGTTGCCGAATGGTCGGCGCGAGGCTTTCAATGTGCTGAACGTTTAAGGTGGAGACAACGTCGATCCCTGCATCCAGCAGTTCGAACACGTCTTCATAACGCTTGGCATGTTTGCTGCCTTCAATATTGGTGTGCGCCAACTCGTCGACCAGAACGACATGCGGCTTGCGGGTGAGGATCGCATCGACGTCCATTTCTTCGAAGATGGTCGATTTGTATTCCAGCTTGCGACGTGGAACCGTCTCCAGGCGCGAGGACAATTCTACGATCGGCTTTCGCCCGTGCGTTTCGACTACTCCGATCACAACTTCCTCGCCGCGGCTCGCCCGCCTCACGCCTTCACTTAACATGGCGTAGGTCTTTCCAACGCCGGGTGCGTAGCCCAAGAACAGCTTGAACACCGCGGGCCGCTGTGCCGTGTCCACTTCCGCCAACCATTGATCGGGACTCTTGGGCATCGCCGTTATTCTCCACGCTGAGGCGGGAATTGTCGAATCGTTTGCTATTAGAGGAAGGGAACCGCTGAGAAAAATCAGAAAATGAAATAATAAGGATGTCTCCGCATCCGTGGTGAAAGCCCTTCAATCACGTTACAATCGCTGCCGTGAAAGTTCGGCCTCAACACCTGATCCGCTACGCCGTTTGCATCCTAGCTGCGGAAGTGGTGGCACAAGTCTACCGGCGAGTGATCCACGTAAATCCCACGACGGTGGCGTTGACCTTCCTCTTAACAGTGCTGTTGGTCGCGGCCTACTGGGGATTTCGATTCTCCGTTTTTCTCGCCATACTGGCTACGCTGGCTTTCAATTATTATTTTCTTCCACCTATCGGAACCCTGACTGTAGCGGACCCGCAGAACTGGGTTGCGCTTTTTGCATTTCTGGTTACGGCGGGCATCGCCAGCGAACTTGCGGATCGCGCCCGTCGACAGACCGCCGATGCCGTCCAGCGCCGCCGCGATGTGGAACGGCTCTACAGTTTCAGCCAGCGCCTGCTCGCCACCGACAACGTCGCGGAACTGCTGAATGCAATTCCTCTCTATGTGTGCGAAGGATTCGGAGGCAAGGCCGCTGCCATCTATCTACTTAGTTCGCAGCAGGTCTATCGCACCGACCCAAAGGCCACATGGCTTGCGTTGCAGGATCTGCAAATGGTGAGTTCGCGGGGTGAGCCGGTTATCGATGCCCAGCGTGGAATCTCTCTTTCTCCTCTACATTTGGGCACGCGGACGACCGGCGCTGTCGGCATCGCCGGCGCAGCTGTTTCTCGCGCGACTCTAGAAGCTTTGGGCAGCTTAATCGCGATCGCGGTCGAGCGCGCCGGAGCCATCGAGAAGCTCTCGCAGACCGAGGCCGCTCACCAGAGCGAAAACCTTCGCGCCGTTCTGCTCGATTCTGTGACCCACGAACTGCGAACTCCACTAACCGGCATCAAGGCAGCCGTTACTGGTTTGCTCTCGGATTACAACCTCGACGAAACCGAGCGTCGCGAGCTGCTGACTGTCATCAATGAAGAGACCGATCGCCTCGACCGACTGGTTGGCGAAGCGACGGAGATGGCGCAGCTCGATGCCCACAAGGTCGAACTGCACATGGCTCCGGTGGATATCGCGACCGTGATCGAGCTGGCAGTGGAACAATCCAGAACGGTTCTCGCCGATCATCCCCTGGAGCTGAGAGTGCCCGCATCGCTACCCAAGGTTTCTGTGGATTCCGAACGCATCGCGGAAGTACTGAAGCAATTGCTGGAAAATGCCGCAAAGTACTCTCCACCCAACTCCCCCATCACGATTACCGCCGAGCAGAAAGGCGAGCGCGTCATCACCAGCGTCGCCGACCAAGGATACGGCATCGACGACTTCGAGCAGTCGCTGGTCTTCGACAAGTTTTACCGCGGGCGCGACCAGCGCTACAGCGCGCAAGGCACCGGCATGGGCCTGGCAATTGCCAAAGCTCTGGTCGAAGCCCACAACGGATCAGTCAGCGTCACCAGCCAGCTCGGCCGAGGCTCAGTGTTTTCCTTCGACCTGCCCACCGCGTGAACGGTCTTGTCAGTTCTTCAGCTTTGGCCTCTCGCAAGTGTCCACAATTTTCGTGGGATCGATGGCGTCATTATCGATTTGCTCTTCCAGGATCTTCCCATCCTTCCCAATCAGAAAGTTCACCCGGCGCGCGGCTTTGTATTTATCGAGGTAAATTCCGTATTTGTGGGTAATTTCACCATCCCGGTCGCTCAGCAGGGGAAACGTGACGCCAATCTGGTCGGCGAAGGCTTTGTTGGCAAAGGCACTATCCATGCTCACACCCAGCACCTGGGTGTCTGTGGCGTCCAGCCTCTTTAAATCATGCTGGAGCGCCTGCATTTGCTTGGTTCAACCACCGGTGAACGCGAAAATAAAGAATGCCACCACGACATTCTTCTTTCCCCGGTATTCGCTCAACGAAATCTTCTTTAAATCGTTGCCGCCAAAATAGTTCAGCGTAAAGTCTGGCGCCATTTCCCCAACCTTGGGCATGGATGATGCCGCAGCGTCAGGCGGCGCGCTCGCCGCCGCCATCGGAGCAGCCATTGCCAATACCACGAGCCATCCTGCCACCGTCCTCGTGAGCCGTTTCCGCATGATGATCCTCCTGGACCGCATGATAACTCACCCTCTGTAAAAGATTGTCGCTACCGGTCGGCGCGACCTATAACTGACTTATTCTGGTACTTGAACATTCGCATTGCCGAAAGTCACTCGAACCAGTAAATTCATTTTTCGGACTCCCATTCACGTCCAAACGAGCCTTCGATGAGCATTGCCACACTGAACGACATTTTTTTTGCCCTCGCGGGACACAATCTCGACCGCGCCATGCTCTACCGCGAATCGGAACAGTGGGTGCCCATCTCGTCGTCGGAGATCGCCCGCAAAGTTGCCGGAACCGCCCGTGGGTTGCAGGAGTTAGGCGTTCGCAAAGGTGATCGCGTAGCGATTCTCAGCGAGAACCGCCCCGAGTGGACGATCGCCGATTTCGCGATTCTCCTGCTCGGCGCGGTCACCGTTCCCGTTTATGCGACGTTAACCCCCGAACAAACCGCTTACACTCTTCGCGATTCCGGCGCCACGGTCGTCTTCGTTTCCACCGAACTTCAACTGCGCAAAGTGCAGGCCATTCTTCCCCAGGCGCAAGTTCAGAAAATTGTGATCATGGATCGCATCCAGATCGCTGGCGATATCGCTGTAACCTGCCTGCCCATGGATCAGGTCACCGCGCAGGGCCCGCCAGTTCTCGACGCTCAAACCGAATCTTTCGCTCGCTCCATTCAATCCGACGACCTCGCCACTATCATCTACACCTCTGGCACGACGGGAGTTTCCAAGGGAGCGATGTTGACCCATGGCAACATGGCTTCTAACATTCTGTGCTCACTGCTTGGCTTTGGCATTCAACCCGGCGACAGCAGCGTTTCATTTCTTCCCTTATCGCACGTCACCGCTCGCCACGTAGATTTGACGATGCTCTACCACGGCGTGACCCTCGCTTATTGCCCTTTTATGGAGCATCTTCCCCAGACTCTTTTGGAAGTGCGGCCCACAATCTGCGTCTCTGTGCCCAGGGTCTACGAAAAGATCTATGCCAAGACTGAGATGAGCACCCGCGCTTTCCCGAAGCATGCAATTTACCGGTGGGCTCTGTCCGTCGGACGCGCCAACAAACCGGCAATTCTGGCGGGAAATACTCCTACTTCCGCGACTTGGAAGCTTGCCAACAAACTCGTATTTTCGAAACTTCGCGAAGGTCTTGGAGGCCGCGTCCGAACTTTCATCTCCGGCGGAGCGCCTTTAGGCCGCGAGCTCGCGGAGTGGTTCGCCACGGTCGGCATCCGCATTCACGAAGGCTACGGCCTTACCGAAACTTCTCCGGTAATCGCGGTGAACACTCCGGTGAATCATCGCATCGGCACGGTCGGCAAAATTCTTCCCAACCTCGAAGTGCGCATTGCCGAAGATGGCGAAATTCTGGTGCGCGGTCCCTCCGTATTCAAAGGCTATTGGAATCGTGCAGACGAAACCGAGAATGCCTTTCTCGACGGCTGGTTCAAGACCGGCGACATCGGAAACGTCGATGCCGATGGATTTCTCTCGGTTACAGACCGGAAGAAGGAACTGATCAAAACCTCCGGTGGAAAGTTTATCGCTCCGCAGCCCATCGAGAATTCTCTTAAGCTCAATCCCTTCGTCGCAACTTCGGCCATCATTGGCGACCGGCGCAAGTTTGCCTTCGTCATCGTCTCTCCCAATTTCGCGCTCCTCGAAGACTGGGCGCGCGCTAACGATGTGGCTTTCGCTTCGCGCGCTGAATTAATCGCGAGCCCGAAGGTACAGGCGCTCTATGAAGGAATTATTGAAGAGGTAAACCGGAATCTCGCCCGCTTCGAAAAACTGAAACGAGTCCTGCTCGTTGCCGATGAATTCACCGCCGAAAACGGCGCGCTTACTCCGACCATGAAACTACGCCGCCGCATTATTGAAGAGCGCTATCGCAAACAGATCGACGAGATCTATACGCAAGCGGAAGGCGCTCCTGTGGCTTAGCGAACGCTCGCTCGTATACTCAAGCCTGTGGTTTACTAGATAGGGTCGATCGCGGCGTAATTTGCCGAGGATGACATTACCGCCCCCGCCAGCCGCCGATTCGACCGAACTATGTCAACGTCATTGCGGAAATCAAGTCGCAAACCAAAATCGAAAACTGTGATCAAGAGGGCCTCGGCGTCCCGAATTATCGGGGACGGCGAACTCGCCGATCTAATCCGGCAATTCGATTGGGAAAAAACCCCGCTCGGTCCGGTGGCAGCGTGGTCCGACACGCTGGTCACGACGGTTAATTTGCTTCTTGCGTCTCGCCATCCCATGTTTCTGTGGTGGGGCCCGGACCTTATCCAGTTCTATAACGACGGTTACCGGCCCAGTATTCGTGCCGATAAACATCCTGCGGCGGTTGGTCAGCGCGGAATCGAATGCTGGCCTGAAATATGGCCCATCATCGGGCCGCAAATCGATGCGGTGATGAGCCGAGGTGAATCCACCTGGAATACGAATCAGCTGGTTCCCATCAATCGAAATGGAAAATTGGAAGAAGTCTACTGGACCTACAGCTATAGTCCGGTTCGAGATAAAGACGGCGCGGTCCAGGGAACGCTTGTGGCATGCAGTGAGACAACAGAACAGGTTCTCAGCGAACGGCGGCTCCGTAGTCTGCTGGCCATCAACGTGGATTCCACGCTACAAAGCCAGCTTTCAGAAGAACAATCCGTGCTTCCCATTGCGCAAAGTCTTGTAAAGAATCTAGAAGACAATCCGTCCGACATTCCTTTCGCTGCGCTCTATCTCTTGCCGCAAGGCGAGATTGTCCAGGCCACTCTTACCGAGTCGACGCGCCCGATATCCGATCCTGCGAAGTGGCCGCTTCTGGCTGTGGCAAGGGCTCAGACTCCATTGCTGTTGAAAGATCTTGGCGAGCGATTCGGGGAGTTACGCTGCGAGCCTTGGCCCGGACCCATTTCACTCGCATACCTGATTCCCCTTCGAATTTCCGGATCGATTAATGCCGTTCTGGTTTTAGGCATCAGTCCTTGTTTGCCATTCGATGACAGGTATCAGACTTATTTTCAGCTTGTAGCACACCGCATCGAGAGCATGCTGCGAAGCGAGAGCCATGCACTGGAGCTCGCCCGGGCCGCGAAGCGATTCAGCAGCCTGGCACAAGCAGATCCTTTCGGCATGGTCATCGGCGATCTGAGCGGGAAATTGAAATATGTGAACCCCGCTTTTCTCAGGACTCTCGGTTATTCCGAAGCTGAAGTGGATTCCGGAAAAGTGCGCTGGGACAATCTGACTCCGCCAGAATATGCTGCCGCCGATGCCCGTGCGGTCGAACAGCTTCGTACTTCAGGGCGTTGCGATGTTTATGAAAAGGCTTATATCGCAAAGGATGGTCGCAGAATTCCTATCCTGGTGGGCGCATCGATGATCGAGAGTTCGGAAGACGATCTCGAAGTCGCAGCCTATCTCACCGATCTCACGCCGTTAAGAACTGCTCAAGAAGAGTTGCGCAAGGCCAATGAAAATCTGGAGAAGAAAGTAGCGGAGCGCACAGCTGAACTTGAATCCGAGGTACTTGATCGCAAACGCGCGGAGCTGAGCCTGCGTGAACTCACCGGCCGGCTGCTGCGCACCCAGGACGAAGAACGCAGGCATATGGCTCGCGAACTTCACGATCATGCGGGACAAACACTGATCGCGCTGGGATTGAATCTTTTCGAACTGGAGAACGCAGCCAAGGAAAAGGATTCAAGTATTGTAAATCTTGCGGCTCAGGGCCAGCAGCTTTCGGATGAACTGTCGAGGGAGATCCGTACGCTTTCTTATCTGCTGCATCCACCGTTATTGGACGAAGCCGGCCTAACCTCCGCACTGAGCTGGTATGTGGATGGCTTCGCCCAGCGAAGTAAAATCCAGGTCGATCTGGAATTGCCGCAAAAATTAGGTCGACTTCCCAGAGAGTTGGAGCTTGTAATCTTTCGCGTCGTGCAGGAGAGCCTGACGAACGTCCATCGCCATTCCGGCAGCTCATCCGCGAGAATTCATCTCGTCCGCACCGAGAGTTTTGTGCAATTTGAAATCAGCGATCGCGGCAAAGGAATTCCTCCCGAGAAACAACGTCGAATGAGCACGGCGAAAGCCGGCGTCGGAGTGCGCGGTATGGAGGAGAGGGTTCGGCAGTTCGAGGGCACTCTTCAGATCGTCTCGAACAGCGAAGGAACGAAGGTGGTTGTGACACTACCGCTGAAATCAGTGGCCTCGGATGGAATCGCTGAGGGCAAGTAATGTATCTTCCGCAAGCGCAATTTCAATACTCCCCAAAACAATCACGCCGGTTCTTGATTGTGTCTGCTAGCCGTTCTTTCGTTACAATACTCGCATGAACGACTCACTCGTGATTGCCGGACGTTCCTTTCGTTCCCGTCTAATCGTCGGCACGGGAAAATACAAATCCTTCCAGGAAACCGCGCGCGCCCTCGAAGCCAGCGGAGCCGACATGGTCACGGTGGCTGTCCGCCGCGTGAACCTTGATCGCAGCAAGGAATCTCTGCTCGATTACATCGACTCCAAGAAATATTTTCTGCTGCCCAACACTGCCGGCTGCTACACCGCAGATGAAGCCATCCGCGCGGCGCGTCTTGGGCGTGAGGTCGGCCTCTCCGACTGGGTCAAGCTCGAGGTGATTGGCGATCAGGCGACGCTTTACCCCGATGTGCAAGCTACCCTCGAAGCCACACGGGTGTTGGTGAGTGAAGGCTTCACCGTTCTACCCTACACTTCCGATGACATCGTTTTCGCTAAGAGATTGATCGATGCGGGAGCCGCAGCCGTGATGCCGCTGGGCGCCCCCATCGGCAGCGGCATGGGCATTCAGAATCAGGCCCATATTCGCATCCTACGCGAGATGATCACCGGCGTACCTCTTATTGTGGACGCAGGCGTAGGCACCGCCTCGGACGCTGCTATCGCGATGGAACTTGGAGCAGACGCCGTGCTTATGAATACCGGCATCGCGAATGCGCAAGATCCGGTTCTGATGGCGGAAGCCATGCACCACGGCGTGCTAGCCGGCCGCCAGGCCTATCTGGCCGGGCGCATGCCGAAGAAGCTGTATGCAACCGCCAGTTCGCCGTTGGAAGGCGTAGTCCGCTAGCATTATTGTCATTCCGACCGCCTCACTGCTTTTCACTCCGACCGAAGCAAGCACTTCCCGCTCTGAGAGGGGCCTGCGAAGTGGAGGAACCTGCTGTTCGTTCTCACATCGGGCTGTTATGAGGTTTCCTCCAAAAACAAAAGGGCGGCCGCAGCCGCCCCTCAGATACAGTCAAATTAATCAGAGCATCTTCGCACTTTCCACGTGAATGCTGTCACCCATCACATGTCCAGTCGCGGCAATGTGGTGTCCCTCGTGCCCTTTAAGCGCATCCGGGTTGTCCACCATCAGGATCTTTTGATCTTTATCGGTAACGATCACCATCTTCGCGCCAGCAGCCAGGCACTTCTTGGTACATGCCTCTGCCTTATCGTTGGCGCCCTTTGCGCCGCACTTATCATCAACCACCCACCCGCGGACCTTTCCGGGCCAGCCAAACCCCTCATTGTGAGCAACCACATCGGGTCCTTCTTTTTTACCTGGCGAGTCAGCCGGCTCGATGGAAGCGACCTGAACCTCGTGATTGCTTTCGTCGAAAATACCCTTTAAGTGGACCATTTTCCCAGCGTACTGAGCCGCTAAGTTGTTGTATTTGTCATCTAGGACATATCCATGGCCGGCTGAGCTCGCTTGTGGACAAACATCGTCCGGTGGCGCAATCACATAGTGTGCGCGGTTATTCCTGACACACGAGTTAATGCAGTTTTCACTATGCTGCGACTGGGAATTACTCACCTTTGCCTTGGGATCAGAATCTTTGGCCTTACAAGTTGTCGGTCGAGGCCCGCACCAACAACATGTGTCGGTCACGACCCCATCTATTTCGCGCTCCTCGCCACTCGTCTGCGCATAGGTTTTCGGGATGCAGTTCAGCACCAAGAGAACCAACAACACACCAGATGCCTTTGTCAACATGACTATCCTCCTAAATTCGATCTTTATTCCCATGTTTCAATGGCGAGTAGTCGCCGCGGGCGGCGATACCTTTGCTTTCGCCTCCTGAAGTTCAGAATACAACTTTAATTCCGCGTCGGCCTCTTTCTGACGGTTTAGTTGCTGGAGCGCGCGGGCCAACTCGTAGTGAATCTCGGGCATTTCGGGGTACAAAGCCAGCGCTTTGCGATACGTTTTTTCTTTTTCACTAGGGTCGCCCTGTGCGAGCCCGATAATCATTAGGGGCATGAGGCTCCCTGGTTTAACGTTGCTAGCTTGCGTAAGGCGCTCAATTGCTTCTCTTGTGTTACCTACCTTATATAAATTCAGCCCTAGGTTCACGAGCGCCTCAAAGAATGCTGGCTGGATAAGAAGGGCATTTTGGTAGCTCTGTTGAGCACCTAGGTGATCGCCACTCAAGTCAGAAACCACTCCGAGGTGGAAGTATGCCTGCGCTCTGGAATTGTTATCTAAACCTTTGATGGAAAGCCATGCTCTATATGATTTGAGTGCGGAATCAATCTCGTGATCCTTCTGAAAAATCAAACCCGCTATATTTGGGTTCGTTACCGAAAGAAGACTTTTTGCCAATGACCGATACTGTTTGTCGAGTTCCGCCGAGGTCGCCGCGAACGGCCCAACTGTCCACACTTCTTCCAAACGCGCTCGGATCAGCACTCCTTCCTTTACCCAATACACCTCGCCCGTGACGACTTGCTGCTTTTCCAACAACCGCGAAGCGAATCCCACAACTCCCTCCACTGACAGGCCTGCGACTTCCAGTTTGACATCCGGCATATCAATGGGTCGCTCCGTATTCAGGAACGGCGCTGTGCTGGTTCCCTTGCCATAGTCATTGGCCTCTTTCGAGAGTTCTTCGACTTTATCGAGCAGGAGATTTGCAGCCGATTTTCCCGACAGGCCGATTACAGCTTCTCCGCCCACCGGAACAGAGAAAGGCGCTATCACTAACACTGGTTTTGAGAAAAAAGTACGCCAACTGGTTAGGAGTATTAATAGCAATACTCCAGCGATGCAGTAATTTAAGAAACTCGAAGTAGAGATCTGTTCCTTGAGATGGCTTCGCCATCTAAACCAGAACGACTCGACGTGATGTGCTCGGGGCGGACGAACAAGGATAACCCGAATGGCGGCATCATCTTGCACAAGCAGGACTCCTCCAATAGGCAGAGATTTTGCCTTGGGTGCCAGGAATATGCAAGCTCGATTTGCACTTTCTGGAAACTCCGGCGAAAGCATTTTCCACCGAACTTTCCTTCCTCCGGGCTAATGCCAACGCCTTACTTAAAGAACGCAACAATTAAGAAGGGCGGCTGTGCGCGGCCGCCCTTAATCATTGCCGCAACCCTTACAGCATTTTCAAGCTGCTCACGTGGATGGAATCTTTTGTCACAGTTCCGGTCACGGCGACATGATGTCCCTCATGACCCTTCAGGGCATCCTGGTTATCGACCGCCAGAACTTTCGAATCGCCGTCGGTCACGACGACCATCTTCTCGCCTGCGGCCAAGCATTTCTTGGTGCACGCCTCGCCGGCAGCGTTGGCGCCCTTCGCGCCGCACTTCGCGTCAGTAATCCAGCCGTTCACGGTGGTGGACTTCGTGGACTTCCCCATATCGTCAAACGCCATCGCCGTCAGGGCGAATACAAAACAAATCGCAAGACAAAGTACCAGCACTTTTCTCACAGTTTTCCTCCTTAGTGTTTAGCCTTCTTCATTTGGATTTCTCAGCACGGCCCCAAGCCGCAGGTTATGGCAGGAGTCCTAATTGCAAGTCGGCGGCAGCTCAAAAGCCACCGATTTACAAATTAACGCCCGAACTATACCACAGGGATCGCTGCTGGATGTCAAAGACAGATCCTGTTTCGGAATTCGGAACAGAACCCTCACTCACTTTTTCGCCGACTGACTCACCGGAACTGGCTCGGGCGGTGCGGGCGGGACGTACACGTACTCACCAGGACGCGCATAATGCAGCTGCTCGCGCGCTTCTTTCTCAATGAATTTTTGGTCGGTCTTCAATCCTTGAATCCGCTGGGTGTAGAGATCGTTTTCCTTCTGCTGCTGTGCGATCCGATTCTTCAGCGACTGATATTCCATCCGCTTCTGTTTGTAGACCATCATGCCATTCGCGCCGAACATCGCATGCACGAAGAGCAAGCCAGCCAATATCGCAACTGTGATAGTCGCAATGCGCCGCCGCAGGCCATAGATCCGCCGGCCCAGCGGACGCACAATTTCGACCCAGGAAGCGGCCATCGCCTCGGCCTGTGGAACCCCTTCCGCCACAGCTCGCATGCCGGCTCGCGCCGTTGGAAATCGCCGGATGTTTGCCAAATCCTTTGCCCGAAAATCCATTGCCTGCCGACCCTCGCTGATCAAGCCCTAGCTACCCAGTGAACGTCTCATTGCTCCAAGCGTCAAGCAAAACTTGGCAGGCGACCACATCAGGAACCAACTTGGTTATAAGGCGATTGGCCCTCTTCGCAGGAACACAATCCCGGCCTAAAATGCTACGCTTTTATGTGTTCGTTCGATGGCTGGAAGCCGACGCTGGGAGCTCTATTTCATATGACGGACAAACGCATCGTTCTAACTACCGCTGGCTCGGAAGAAGAAGCTCGCAAGATCGCAACCCGCCTGGTCGAGAGACGCCTCGCCGCTTGCGTGAATATTCTTCCGCAGATGACATCGATTTATAGCTGGCAGGGTAAAGTCGAAGAATCAAGCGAGTATCTCTTGGTGATTAAGACGATTGCCGCGGCCTTCGCCGAGGTGAGCCATGTAATCAAGGAACTGCACTCCTACGAACTCCCGGAATGCATCTGTCTGGCGATTGAAGATGGATCTGAACCCTATCTTGAATGGATCGCTGAATCTGTCTCAGCGGAGATTTTTCGCAGTGACCGCTGGGAAGAACTGTGAGTCGAAGAACGTCGCAGTGAAAGCCTTGCTAAATCGCGGCCAGGCCTGTTTCTAGATCTTCGAGAATATCCTCGACATCTTCGATGCCCGCTGAGATTCGTACCATACCATCGGTGATGCCGATCGCCTTGCGTCCCTTTTCGCCGAGGCCTGCGTGCGTCATGGTCGCGGGATGCGAGATCAGCGTCTCCACTCCTCCCAGCGACTCGCCGAGAGAACATACTCGCAATTTCTTCAGCATCCGGTTTGCGTTCTTCAGCGACCCTGTCTCAAATGTGATCATGGCCCCGAATCCGCTCATCTGCCGTTTCGCCAGTTCGTGCTGCGGATGATCGGGTAGCCCCGGATAAAACACTTTGCTGATCTTCCTCTGCTTTGTCAGGAATTCTGCGATCACGCGTCCGTTGCGGTCGTGGATTTCCATCCGAGCCGCCAGCGTTTTCACTCCGCGCAAAACCAGCCAGCATTCGAACGGAGAAAGAATTGCACCTACTGCCTTTTGCAGAAAGGCCAACTTTTCGGCTTGGTCCGGCCGGCTGCACACCACTACCCCGCCAAGCCCATCGCTGTGTCCGTTGAGAAATTTCGTGGTTGAGTGCACCACCATATCCGCGCCGAGTGCAAGTGGCTGCTGAAAGTAGGGAGACATGAACGTGTTATCCACCACCAGTTCAGCCTTCTTACTCCGGCAAATCTTGCTGATCACTTCCAGATCGCTCAAGCTCATCAGCGGATTGGTCGGCGTCTCCACATAAACCATGCGCGTGTTCTTTCGCATCGCGCGCTCTACTTTCTCCGCGTCTGACGTATCCACATAGGTAAACTGCAGCCCAAAATTCGTCATCACCTGGTTGAACAACCGCGGCGTTCCACCGTAAAGGTCGTTCCCGCACACTACGTGATCACCGGATTTCAGCATGGTGACAATCGCGCTGATCGCCGCCATTCCGCTGCCAAAAACCGGCGCCGCTACGCCGCCTTCGAGCGATGCCAGGTTTCGTTCCAGCCGGTCTCGCGTAGGATTCGACACTCGCGAATACTCGTATCCCTTGTTCTCGCCGATGCCTTGCTGCACATAGGTGGAAGTTGGATAGATAGGAACGGTAACCGCGCCGGTGAGAGGATCCGGTTCCTGTCCATCGTGAATGGCGCGAGTTGCAAAACCATGCATTTTGGCAGATTTCATTGGTTTGACCATCATTCCGGTTCTTCCATAATCCGAGTTTGCTTCCAGGCTTCGTAGAGAGGGGCCCAGAAAGCGCCGAAGGTGAAAGCGTAGAGGTATTCTTCGGCGGGAGCTCCTAGAATCCGAATACCAGAGAGAGCCTGGAGGTTCCAGTAATTGAAGAAATCGGGATAACGCAGGGGGGTGACCACGAGAACGATTGTGTAGAGGAGGGTGAAGCTGATGGCACCTCCAAGGAGCTGCCAGCGAAGACTGGGCCGGCGCCAGACTATCCAAGCGGCAGAACTTAGGCAAACGATGGCAGACTTATAAATGATGTTGATGGCGAATTGCCCGGTGACTCCGAAGACAGCGAGGGCGAAGGTAATCAAGAGCATGTTTTCGATGCGCAGTTGATCGCGAGGAATGAGAATACTTACGGAGGGGCGCTCGAGCATCGCCGCATGCAGGCGTCCACCCGTGATGGTGGAGACAAGCATGAGGAGCCAGCGCAGGATTCGCTCGAGGTTGTAATAAAAATCGAGGAGAAATCCCTTGATGCCTGGAAGTTCGCATAGTACCGCCGCGATTCCTCCCACGGCAAAGCAGAAGGGGAAACTCTCAAAGTCCCAGCGCCAGACTCTTAGGATGGACGGCGGAGTCCAATAGGACGGAACGAAGAGAGGCTCCGTGAATCCGAGCGCAGCGCAGGTAAAACTGGCCCACCAGAATTCGCGCAGCATCCAGCGCTGTTTTGTGAGGCCGAGAGCAAACAGGCGGATAAGCAACCAAAAACCGAGCAGCAGGACGCAGCCGAACAAGTACGCATTCATCCTCAGATCAATTTGCCACCCGGGGAACTTCATATTCTTCATGTTAAGGAACTCACGGTCTCCGACGGGTTTTCCGAGTAGCCGCTATATCCCGCCTTCAAAAATCTTCTTCGACAAATACCGCTCCGCCGAATCCGGGATGATCGTCCCCACTCGCTTCCCTGACCCCAACCGCCGCGCCACCGCCAGAGCCGCAAATACCACAGCTCCGCCACTCGATCCCGCGAGCACACCTTCGCGTCCCGCTAGCTGCTTCACCATTTCAAAAGCGTCGTCGTCCGTGACCGCAATCACTTCGTCGCAGACCGCAGGATCAAACGTCTCGGGAACAAAATTGTTCCCAATCCCTTCCACTTTATGCCGACCGGGTGCGCCGCCGCCCAGGACCGACCCCTGGGTTGTCACTGCGAACGTCTGCACTGCCGGCACATGCTGCTTCATGTAGCGCGCGACTCCGCTAAAAGTTCCACATGTGCCACATCCGAGCACCACCGCATCCACTTTCTCGTCCATCTGCTCGAACATTTCCACCGCGGTGGTTTCGTAGTGATAATCGGGATTCGCCATATTCTCGAATTGCCCGGCCATAAATGCATTTCGGTCACTGGCCACCAACGCTTTCGCGCGCCGGATCGCTCCCTGCATTCCCTCTTCATCGGGCGTGCGCTCGACATCGGCTCCCAAGGCCCGCATGATGATTACTTTTTCCTGCGAGAAATTCTCTGGCACAAACAGTTTCACTTTGTATCCGCGATTCACTCCGATTAGAGCCAGGCCGATGCCGGTATTTCCCGCGGTCGCTTCAACAATCGTTCCGCCGGGTGCAAGTTTGCCTTCCTGCTCGGCTCTGCGAATAATCCCAATCGCGGCGCGGTCCTTCACGCTTCCGCCCGGATTCAGATATTCCAGCTTGGCGAAAACTGCCGCCGAACCAGTTGGAACGAGACGCTTCAATTGCAACATTGGGGTCTCGCCGACCAGCGCAGTAATGTCGTCGGCGACGCGCAGATGAGACATTTCAGAATTCTTCAGGCGCACGTTTCAGACTAAGGGCTGAGTCTGAAATCGTCAATTGCTCCAACGGGAACCAGCCGCCCAAAGCATTACTCTAGTCATTTTCTCCGCCATTTACCTTCCTCGTTGAAGTTTTCTCTAAAACTGACCCTGAGATTACGATTCCTTCGATGCACACCACTGACTATGGACATACCACTGCCCGCGTCCAAGCTGTACCAAGAAAATTTTGACAACTTCCCAGGCTGCGCGGATTTCCAGGCCTCTACTTCGCGCCCGATGCTGCGGGCTGCGCACCGGCGTAGTAGCCGCTCTTGGTTCTCACTTCCAGCTTGCCGTGCGACCTAGACTTGGCTTCTACGCGGATTGTCCGAAAACCGCCGCTCGATCTGGGATTCGAGGGCTGGTAGCCAATCGTGTACTGATTCCGAATGTCATGGGCCACTTGCCGGCTGATCTCATCCACTTCGTCGAGTGTCTTCGGAAAAAAGGCCAGCCCACCCGTCCGTTGCGCAACGATCTCCAGCGCTCGTCGGGCACGCTTGGGATGCTCTTCGTTCCCCAGAATTCCAATCGCATACACCGACGGCCCATTTTCCTCCTGCAACTGCTTCACGGCCTGCTCCAAACTTTCCCTGCTGGCGTTGTCTTCTCCATCGGTTACTACGAACAGGACTTTTCTCTCCAGCCTGCCATTTTTCTTCAGGTGCTCGGCTGAGGCTACGACCGCTTCGTAGAGCGCCGTTCCGCCTTTCGCGTCAATCTTCTCCAGCGCTTCTTTCAGCTTCAGCAAGTCGTTGGTGAAATCCTGGTCGAGATAATATTCGTCGTTAAAATTGACCACGAATATTTCGTCTTGAGGATTACTCGATCGCACCAGATTAAGCGCCGCCTGGTTCACTTTTGCGCGCTTCTCTCGCATCGAGCCGGAATTATCGATCACAATTCCCATGGCCACGGGGATGTCTTCATGACGGAACGAAACAATCGTCTGCGGCTTGCCATCTTCTAAAACCGTGAAGGCACTCCGGTCGAGGTCCGTCACCATACGCTGCTTGCTGTCGATCACAGTCGCGTGCAACATGACTTCATCGACGTTCTTGCGAATGACGTACGTTCCATCATCTCTTTGAGGTTGAGGCTGAGGCGGCTGCTGTGGACTGGGGGATGGGACAGGTTTCGACTGCGAGCTTTGCAGCAGAATTGCCGGAACAGGTGATCTTTGCGCGGAAAAAGGTTGAGCCAGCACCGCGACCGTGGCCCCGGCCCGGATCACGCATTTCAAAAGGAATATCGCAGCCCGACTATTCTTCGGGCGCGTAGTATCCGGTCCTGGCATACACTCGCAGTGGCGGCAATCCTTTCGGCGGCAGTAATTTCACTTTGATCTTACGCCATTTGCCGTCTCGCACCACTTTGCTGGGACGATACCCTAGCACATACTGATTGCGCAGTTCGACGCCAATCTTGGTCGCCACATCCGCGAGATCGTTTGGATTCTCCACCGTAAACGCGCGCCCGCCGGTCAATTCCGCAATCTCTCCTAACAGCTCCGGACCCAGGCGCTCTTCTTCCGTCGGAAAATAGCGGTCATAAATCCCTATGGCATAGACCATTACATCCGCTTCTTTCACTAAAGCCTTAATTTCGCTCTCGGTGTAGCGGCTGTGATTGTCGCCTCCATCCGAGATGATCAAGAGTGCCTTCTTCGCGTATTTGGCCTGCCTCATCTTGGTCACGCCCATGTAAATCGCGTCCAGCAAGGCGGTGCGGCGGCGTGGAACCGCGTAGATGAGCTTGCCCTGAATCTCGTCCACGGAACTGGTAAAGTCGCTCACCTCCTCAGGTTCATCGGAGAAGGTAATCATGAAGAATTCATCTTGAGGATTCGCGGTCTTGAAAAACTCGCTCACCGCATCTTTGGCCCGATCCATTTTGCTGCTCATGCTGCCACTGGAATCGAAAATCACCCCCAGCGAAACCGGCGCATCTTCGCTGGAAAAAGACTTGATGTCCTGCGGCGCACTGCCCTCAAAAAGCTGAAAGTTTTGTTTCTCCAGCCCGGTCACTAGCCGGTTCATCGGATCCGTAATCGTTACCGGTACCAGCACCAGATCAACCGCAACCTTCAACGGACGCACATGCGTCTTGAGCGATGGAGAGACGACATCTTGCTTTGAAACTTCGTCCGGATTATTGTCCTTGGCTACTTCGCGAGGCGGTACGTGAACGTCGTTGACAGTGGTCTGCGCAAAGGCAACGATCTGAAAACCGCAAAACGCGAACAGCAGCAAGCACAGGAAGGTGCGTGGCGCCATCGCACCGAACCGCACGGGACAGGGGCGAACTTCGAGGAACCTCAAATCCAGGGCCGGGGGGAGAGATGACCGGCATCCGTTCAGGAGGGCCATAAACACCTCTATTGGCCGCGATAGTATCATGCTTTCTCCCCGCTGCCGCTGCTTTTTTGTCAAATATTAGTGACAATCAGAAAAACGAACCGGCTATGTCGGATTGTTTCTTGCACCCGCCCTTAGAATCGAACACACGCCGAACCGATCGCTCTCGCCCTCTTGTTACAATCAGAAGTTTCCATGGCAGACATTCAACCGTTTCGCGCTTTTCGCTACGATCCCAGCCGAGTCTCCCCTGCCGACGTAGTCACCCAACCCTACGACAAGATTACGCCCGCGCTGCAGGATCGTTATTACGCGGCCAGCCCGCACAACCTTGTGCGCATCATTTTGGGCCGTCACGACACGACGGACAATCCGGCGAATAATGTATATTCCCGCGCGGCCAGCCACTTTCGCGATTGGCGCCAACAAGGCGTCCTGCGCCAGGATTCCCAACCCTCACTCTACGTCTATTCCCAGCGCTTTACGCTTCCGGGCGGAGTGAAAGGAAGTTCACCCCAGGAACTGGAGCGCCGCGGCTTCATCGGCCTCGGCCGCATCGAGGACTACTCCGCCGGAGTAGTTTTCCGTCACGAGCAAACCCTGGCCAAACCCAAGGCTGACCGCCTCGATCTACTTCGCGCCACCCGCGCACATTTTGGCCAGATCTTTATGCTCTATGAAGATTCCGGCCAAGTCGAATCCCTGCTCACCACAAGCGCCGATCCTGCTATCGCTGTCACTGACGAATACGGCGTGCTGCACCGAGTGTGGCCGGTCTCCGATCCTAAGGTCGTCGCTTCCGTCCGCAGTGCGATGGCCGACAAGAAGCTCATCATCGCCGATGGTCACCACCGCTATGAGACTGCACTCAACTATCGCAATGAATGCCGTGATAAACAGCCGCGCGCCATCGACTATTCACAGCCGAATTCTGCGCTCAGCGACTTACCACACGAGTTCGTGATGATGACCTTAGTCAACATGAACAGCCCGGCTCTGCTCATTCTGCCCACCCATCGCATCGTTCATAGTTTGCCATCGTTCTCTGAGGAAGGCTTTTGCAGTGCGGCCCGAGCATTCTTCGACATCGACGAAGTCCATTCCTCGCTCGACTCGGCCCACGCAACCACAATCCTCCGCGAGGCCGGACGTGCCGGAACCGCAATACTCGCTGTCACCGCTAACCGAGCTTTTTTGCTGCACCATCCCAGTCCGATAGCTGCGGAGATATTCAACGGCCTTTCTCTCCGTCAGCAAGCTCTCGATGTTGTTCAGTTGCATAAGTGTCTGTTGGAAAACGTCTTGCATCTTTCGGAAGAATCCATCCGCAACCAGCAGAATCTGTCTTACATCCGCGACCCCGGTGAGGCTCTGTCGATGGTTCGTGGTTCAAGCGGAACTCCGGCCAACGTCGCCTTCTTAATGAACCCCTGCCCCATGACGCACCTGCGCCACGTCGCTTTCGCCGGAGAGGTCATGCCTCAGAAATCCACCGACTTCTATCCCAAGCTGCTCAGCGGATTGACGATCTATGCTCTCGATTAGCGAAGCTTGGACTCGACGAAGCCGTACTGTGCACCGTGTGAAAGCGGGCCCTCGATGAACGCGCGCAGGGCAACGGATCGGAAGCAAACCGTCCGTGTCCTCTGCGGCAAATGGTTTGCCGTTGCGCTCCTGCTGTTGCTCGCTGTGCTTTTACTTTCCGCCGTTGCTCCTGAGAAGCATCTCTCCGTCTATTCCACGGCCGCTAACTACTCCCTGCCGATTGTCGAGCGCGACGGCCACGATTATGTCGGCCTCCTCGAACTGCTCGAACCGTTGGGAACAGTCAGCGCAAAATCCGAGCTTTCACGCTGGCGTCTGCACTACAACAATATCCTCTCGGAGTTTGCCGCCGGAAGTACACGCGCCCGCGTTCAGGGACGCGACGCCGTTCTTCCCACAAGATTTCTACTCGAGAACGGACGCGGCCTCGTTCCCGTCTCTTCGCTCGCTTCCATCCTGCCCCGCATCCTCGGTGGCCCGGTAACGGTGCACGAAGAGTCCGGACGCGTTTTCGTCGGCAGCGTTGCCACTCACTTCACCGCGTCAGTCTCCCCCGACGATTCCTCGCGCCTTGTCTTTCACTTCACCTCGCCGGTTAATCCCACAGTCGCCACCGAGCCGGGTAAGATTTATCTCACCTTTAATCGCGAACCGGTCACTTCGCCCGCGTCTGCGACGTTAACTTTTGCCAGCAAAGCGATTCCGTCCGCCACTTATTCCGAGAATAACGGCGCGGCCAAGATCACGGTCAACAGCACGATCCCTTTGTTGGCCAGCTTCAGCAATGACGGTCAGACGATTACGTTGGCGCCGACAAAGTCTCAACCCGCCTCAGCTGCGGCGAGTGCCTCCACTCCAACTCCACCGCCAACCACCCCACCCGCGCAACTCCCCGCATCCAGCCCGCCGCTCCCCGTTTCCCGCCGCTACTTCGCGATTGTCGATGCCAGTCACGGCGGCAATGACCGCGGAGAAGCCCTCAGCCCCTCGCTTGCCGAGAAAGATGTCACGCTCGCCTTCGCCCACTGGCTGCGGCAGGAACTCGAAAGCCGAGGCCTCTCAACCCTCGTCCTGCGCGATTCTGACGTTAACCTTTCGCTCGACGACCGTGCTGCAGCCGCGAACATCGCGCACGCAGCCGTCTATATCGCCCTGCACGCCGCGTCCAGCGGTCACGGTGTCCGCCTCTACACCACGTTGCTTCCCTACTCCGTCGATTACGATAACGGCCCCTTCCGAGCCTGGACGACCGCCCAGCAATCCTCTATCCCGCTGAGCCAGGCCACCGTCGCTAGCGTGGCCACTGCACTAAAAAAAGATGAAATCAATGTCCGCTCTCTAACTGCGCCTTTGCGGCCGTTGAATAATGTGATCACCGCCGCCATTGCCGTCGAAATCGCACCGCACGCCTCCGACATCTCGGAGCTCGCTTCTCCCGCTTATCAGCAACTAGTGACCAGCGCCGTCGCCGACGGAATCTCCGCTATCCGCTCACAACTGGGAGCCGCGCCATGATCTCGCCTATGATTCCTCGTTCCCTTGTCATCACGGTTTCGGTCCTGCTCCTGGCGGTACTGGGGATGAGCTTCTACGCGTGGCATATGCGCGGGCGTGCTGCCGCTGTTCCCGTGGTTGCCACCGATACTCGGCCGGTCGTCGCGCCCGTGGCGGGGCCCACCGAGGCGGTGACTCTGTTCGTCGCCTATGACGATCTCGGCGTGCTGCACGCGCAATCTGCTCGAATTCCAATGCCCAGCGTCCGTCAACAGCGGGCTGAAGAAGTGCTTCGCGCGCTGATCGCTCTTTACCTCGACAAATCTTCGCCTCATCCGCTGCCGCCAGGTGCCGATATTCGCGGCATCTATATCGTCGATCCCGGCCTCGCAGTTGTCGACCTCAACGCTGCCTTTGCCGACGGACACCGCTCCGGCGTCCTCGCCGAAGAACTCACTGTAGCGTCCTTCATCCAGACCCTCGCCGCCAATGTCCCTGGCATTCTTAGAGTGAAAATCTTAGTGGAGGGCAAAGAGCGCGAGACTCTGGCGGGCCATGCCGACCTGTCCAACTTCTTCGACGTCTCCGCGGTGAATCAGCTGACCTCGCAATTGCAAGCAACGCAGTAAAGGCATAAGACTGGGAAACCATTAATTAACGCAAGACAACAACCCGCTCGGCGATGTGAAGACAGGTTTGCGGCTCTCTGAGGGACGCAGTCCGACCTTCGTCAGGTTCCGAAGCGACGCTTTCTCCATACCACCCGCCAAGGGGAATCCTAACGTTAAGACAATCGAATCGAAACATTTCCCGAGCCGACTCCATTCCCAAATCGACGACTCGTCTCGAGACACTTGTCCGAAAGAATTTGATGAAAGCCGCTCGACAGGGCGGTCGATTGCCGATGGGTTCGATGGCGGTGAAGCAATGTTTAAAATTCGCAATTCCTCAGCCCCGCTAAACCACGGACTATTGAAACAGGCAATACTCGTGTTTTGCCTTCTAGCGCTTCTCCCAATCGGGGTGTCCGGCCAGAGCCCGCTGGAAGATGTACACGTTGTGCCGCGGACGCCGCTAGTCGGCACGGTCGAGCCCGGGGCAACGGCATACAACGCGATCCGGCCAGCCATCCAACAAAGCGCCGACCTGGTGTTGGTGCCAGTCTCTGTCACCGACCCGCTGGGGCGGCTGGTAACGGGTCTGCGAGAGGACAATTTTGAGGTCTTCGAAAACAAAAAGCCTCAGGAGGTCCGGCATTTTTCGAGCGACGACGCTCCCGTCTCTCTCGGTATTATCGTAGATACCAGCGGCAGCATGAAAGACAAAATGGAACGAGTGCGCGAGGCGGTAAAGCAGTTTTGCTACTCGGCCAATCCCCAGGACGAATTCTTCATGATTACGTTTTCCGACACGCCCCAGCTCGTGCACAACTTTTCAGATTCCCCCGAAGACCTTGAAAGCAAATTGCTTTTTGCATCCGCAAAAGGGCGTACTGCCCTGCTCGATGCAATCTATATGGGAATCAAAAAAATGCGGGAGGCCAAGTACAGCAGAAAGGCCTTGCTGATCGTCTCCGACGGTGGAGACAATCACAGCCGTTACAGCGAAACTGAAGTGAAATCAACGGTAAAAGAATCCGACGTAATGATCTACGCCATCGGAACCTTCGACCGCAACCTGCCTACGATCGAGGAGGTGATGGGACCAGATCTGTTATCCCACATCGCCGAAGCTACCGGCGGACGTGCTTTCGTTCTGGATAATCTGATCGAAATGCCAGAAGTGGCCCGCAGGATTGGAGTCGAACTGCGAACTCAATACGTTCTGGGCTACCACCCCAGTAACCCGCCACACGACGGAAAATGGCGGAAGATCAGCGTGAAGCTGCGACTTCCTAAGAAACTTACGTCCTTACAGGCGCGAGCAAAACAGGGATATTATGCCAGCAATGAATAGCCGAAGAAATTACTAGAGCGAACTAAGCTCGGCCAATCTGACGCATGACTTCAAGAAGGCGCGGCCATCTGGAACTTTCGAAGGCCGCGCCCTGCACGAGACGAGACTAGGCTCGCGCTCCGGCCAAGGCCGGCTCTACACTGTAGATCGAGTGCCACGACGTCGCAGCCTTCAACTTGCTATTCACGTTATTGATATTCTTTACGCCTTCGGTCTCCAGCCACTTGCGGAAGGCCACCGCACCCTGCTTGGCATAAATTGGAATCCCGTCTTTCCATGTCGCGCGCCCGCATAGCACGCCGTTAAACTTCACTCCCGATTCACCCGCCAGTTCCAGCGTCTCGCTGAATTCCGCGTTGCTTACACCCGCCGAAAGGTAAATGAACGGCTTGGTCGCCACGTTCGCCGCCGTGTGGAACAGGTCAATCGCCTCTTGTTTCGTATAAGCTTTCTGCCCGGCGAAACACGTCACGCCTTCCACAAATTTCATATTTACCGGCACTTCCACTTTGAGTACGTCTATTCCATAGCGGTCCTTGGTGAACTCCCGCATGCTCTCGGTCACGATGTGCGGCTTTTTCTTCGCGTATTCCAATCCTTTTTCGTCGGCGCCCTCTTCATAGCCCACAAACTCGAGAAAGTATGGGACGTCATTCGCGCGGCACTCATCGCCAATGCGCTCCACCCACGCGTGTTTCTTGTCGTTCACTTCCTTGGGATCGTACGGCGAATAGTAAAGCAGAATCTTGACGCAGTCCGCGCCTGCTTCTTTCAACCTCTTCGCAGACCAATGATCGAGCAAATCTCCCAACCGCCCCGGACCAGTTTTGTCGTATCCGGTCTTCTCATAAGCCAGCAGCAGCCCGGCATTCTTCGCCCGGCGCTTCGATGCCGGCAGTCCCCACTCGGGGTCTAGAAGAATCGCGCTGGCATGCGGCGTCAAAACTTCCGTGACCAGCGTTTTGAACTCCTCCATCATGGCATCGCTGATTTCCCCGCCCTTTTCTTTGCCCAGGGATTTCTGCAGCGACCCGCGTTGATCCATGGCCGCCGCGGCGATCACGCCGCGTTCGTTCGACACTCTTTTGAGACCCGCAAGCTTGCCAGGGGTGAGTTTCATAGATTCCTCCAGGGACAGACGTGAAAAGATGAGTGCTTGAAACACTCAATTGTAAACCAATGCCGCGGAACTAAAGATCAGACCGCACTAACATTGTCGCTCCAGAGAAACGAAGGGACTAGCCGGCCCAGTTCTGCACTTTCAGCCCTCGCACCCGCCGGAACTCCTTTTCGTTGTTGGTGACCAGCGTTAGCCCGGCAGCCAGCGCGTGGGCTGCAATCCAAAGATCGTTGTTGCCGATCATTTCGCCCTTCGATTCCAGATCGGCTCGGATTTCGCCATAGGACTCACCTGCGGATTTCGGAAGAGACAGAATGGCGAGCAGATCGGTAATCGCGCTCAGTCGCGCGAAGGCCTCGGCACGACGCACGCTCTTGGCGGCGCCGTAGAAAAGCTCACCGTAGGTAATGATCGAAATCGCGGCCTCGCCAGGCTGGAGGCTTCGAAACCGCTGAAAAACGTTCTCTGGCCTCTTTTGTCGAATGAAGATGAAAATATCCGTGTCGAGCAGGAATCGCACCTCCATCACAGGCTCTTTCGCTTCTGTGGATAGTCGGTGTGGCGACCAGGAATATCGAAATCATCGGGGAGGCTGGCAATGAGTTCAAATGCGCGCGCCAAATTCCGCTCTTTCTCCCGCAGAATGACTTCATCTCCCCGGCGAAAAATTTCCACCTCTTTCCCCTTGAAGCGAAACTCCTTCGGCAGCCGAACAGCCTGGCTGTTGCCGGAGCGGAATATCTTGGCGATTGTCACGGCCGTCCCTCCATTGTATATACACCGAGTATATACGTCGCGGCCAACGATTCCAAGGCGTTCCCCAGCCTTTGGCGAACATCTCGACACGCTAGTCCTGTCTACCGCAATGGTATAGTGGTATGACCGCTGCGGTTTTTCATTGTTTGCCGCTCCGGCAAACAATAAGCCGAGTTGCTTTCGGCGACATCCAACGAAGAGTCAGAACCTAAGGAACCGTCATCATGCCCATTGCGACCACAAATCCTGCTACCGGCGAAGTCGTAAAGACGTTTCAACCTCTGTCTGCAGCTGAAATCGAGAAGAAACTCCAACTAGCCGTTACTACGTTTCACGCCGAGCAGAAAACTTCCTTTGCCGAACGCGCTCGCCGCATGACGAAAGCCGCCGAGATCCTTGAACGCGACAAAGAAAAGTTCGCGACTCTAATGACGCTCGAAATGGGCAAGCCTTACAAAGCTGCCATCGCCGAAGCCATGAAGTCCGCGTCCGGATGCCGCTTTTACGCGGAAAACGCCGAGAAATTTCTTACCGACGAAATCCTCAACACCGGAGTCCAAAAGAGCTTCATCCGCTATCGCCCAATCGGTCCCATTCTCGCCGTGATGCCGTGGAACTTTCCCTTCTGGCAGGTATTTCGCTTCGCGGCTCCCGCACTCATGGCAGGCAATGTCGGATTGCTCAAGCACGCTTCGAACGTGCCGCAATGTGCTCTCGCCATCGAAAGCATTCTTCTCGATGCAGGATTTCCCGCGGGCGCCTTTCAGACCTTACTGATCGGTTCGCAGCAGGTCGACGCCATTCTGAACGATCCTCGCGTCGTCGCCGCAACCCTTACCGGAAGCGAGCAGGCTGGCATTGAAGTTGGAGTCGCAGCCGCCAAGCGCATCAAGAAGGTCGTGCTCGAACTCGGCGGCAGCGATCCTTTCATCGTGATGCCCAGCGCCAATCTCGACGCAGCCGTTGCCACCGCGGTGGAGGCCCGCGTCATCAACAACGGCCAGTCGTGCATTGCCGCCAAACGTTTTATCGTTGCCGAACCTATCGCCGCCGAGTTTGAACGGAAGTTTGTCGATCGCATGAAAAATCTCCGCATCGGCGATCCCTTCGACGACAGAACCGAACTTGGTCCGCTCGCCACCGCGGATGCCGTAAAATCTCTCGACGCCGACGTGCAGAAAACCGTCAAGGCCGGCGCCAAGCTCTTGACGGGAGGCCATCCCCTCAAGCAGTCCGGCAACTACTATGCTCCCACGGTGCTCACCGACATCCCAAAAGAATCGCCCGCTTACCGCGAAGAATTCTTCGGCCCTGTCGCTTCCCTATTCCGCGTCAAAGACATCGACGAAGCCATACGGCTCGCCAACGACAGCCGGTTCGGCCTTGGCGCCAGCGCCTGGACCACCGACCCTACCGAGCGGGAGCGCTTCATTAACGAACTCGAATCCGGCATGGTCTTCATCAACAAAATGGTCGCCTCCGATCCTCGCATTCCCTTTGGCGGCGTAAAAAGTTCTGGCCACGGACGCGAACTAGCCGCTAACGGCATCCGGGAATTCATGAACATTAAGACTGTCTCCGTCGCATAGGACTTGTCTTCTCTTAATTTGCTTTGTCTAGAGAACCTTGCCAGTGCTCTGTGCATCAGAATTTGAGCTAACGTTCCTCACCGCTGCCAGTCAAAATACAAGGTTGCAGGGCCTAATCAATGCGCATGCTGCTGGACATCTTCGGCCAGACGTTGCGCACCCTCTGGGCGCACAAGCTGCGTTCCTTCCTCACCATGTTTGGCATCGCCTGGGGCGTGGGGTCGCTCTTACTTCTCGCCGGCGTTGGAGAAGGCTTCCGCAACGGCAATCGCAAGCAACTGGAAACCTTCGGTAAGAACATTATTTTTTTCTGGGGCGGACGCGCCCCCGCCGTTGAAGGCAGCTTCAACTCGATGAAGTGGTTCAACCTCACCTACGAGGACTATGCGGCGATTCAAAACGAGGCGAAGCTCGCCGTTCACATCGCGCCGGTCATCGCCCGAGAAGATATTCGAGTCGTCAGCGACTACACCAGCACGAATGGCCAAGTCTCCGGCGTCGTCCCTGTCTACAGCCAGGTGCGCACCATCCCCTTGCAAGTCGGCCGCTGGATCAATGATGAGGACAACCTGCAACGCCGCCGCGTTTGCCTTCTAGGGCGCGAAATAACCCGCAACCTGTTTCCCGGTCGGCCTTCCGTCGGCAGCAGCATCCTGCTCAACGGCGTGCACTTCGAAGTGATCGGCCAGCTTTCGATGATCGGTAATGAAGAGCAAAACTCCACCAACGTTCGCATCTTCGTGCCGTTCAGCACTATGCGCGAACTCTTTCCGCTCAAAGGCGACAACTCAAAAGAAGGCAACGCAGTTTCCTTTATCAATTATCAGCCGCGCACCTTCGATGAAAATGAAGCCGCAAAAGCCGAACTCCACCGCATCGTCGCCCGCAACCACGGCGGATTCGATCCCAACGAAAAAGACGCGTGGGAAGAGTGGGATACCGTCAAGAACCAGAAACTCATGGGCAAAATCTTCACTGCCATGGATTGGTTCCTTGGCGGCGTCGGCCTGGTCACGTTGGCGTTGGGCGCGATCGGCATCATCAACATCATGCTCGTTGCGGTAACCGAGCGTACCCGCGAGATTGGTCTGCGCAAAGCCCTCGGTGCCACCAACCGCAACATCCTTATTCAATTTTTTCTGGAAGGCGCATTCCTCACGCTGTTCAGCGGCATGCTCGGCGTCGGTGGCGCGATGCTACTCATTCATTTGCTCTCGGGCGTAAATCTTCCGCCGGGCTTCGATACACCCCGCGTAGTTCCGGTCTCGGCTGTCGCAGCAGTGCTATCGCTGGCAGTGGCTGGCATTACCGCAGGACTTTACCCAGCCCGCCGGGCTGCCATGCTCGAACCCGTGGAGGCCCTGCGTCAGGAGTAAATCAACATGGAATCATTTGCTCCGGAATAATGAAGTGAGGGAGTAATTAATGACGAACGACCTGTTACGAGAAGCCCTCGGCGCCATGCGGCACAACCGCCGACGTACTGCCCTTACCATGCTCGGCATGGCCTGGGGCATCGCCACCGTCGTCATTTTACTGGCATTCGGATCGGGCTTCGAGAGCGCGATCGGCATGATCTTCTCTTCGTGGGGAACCGATACGATTGGAGCCTTCCCCGGCCGTACCTCACTTCAGGCTGGCGGTGCCAAGGCTGGCAGCCAAATTCGCCTTCAGCTCGCCGACGTCGATTACATCCGCAACGAAGTGCCCATGATCAAGGGCGTCACTCCCATCTTCGACAAGAACAATGGCGTGACCATCCAGCACGACACGCGAAGCTTCACCAACCTGTTCCTCACCGGTGTCTATCCGGTGTACGAACGCATTCGTGGATTTTCTGTTGCCACGGGGCGAGGTCTCAGCGAAGAAGATCAGCTACAGCGGGCGCGAGTTGCGGTGATCGGCGACGAGGCCCGGCGGCGCCTTTTCTCTGGCGAGTCGCCGCTCGGACAACCCATCCGCATCAACGGCCTCAGCTTTGAGGTGGTTGGCGTTTACCAGCGCAAGGTGCAAGGAGGCGATGACAACGACAACACCATGGTCGTCATTCCCTTCAGTGCCATGGGCGATCTCTATGACACGAAATACATCTCCGGCCTATTCATGGATTACGAGGGCGAGAACCACCAGCAGCTGGCTCGCGTAGTCCGTGCCGTCCTTGCTGGGCACCATAACTTTCGCCCCGACGATAAACGCGCCGTCTTCATCGCCGATTTCAAACAAGATTTCGACGAGTTCACCGTCGTCACCACAGCACTCAAAATTCTTTTGGCTTTCATCGGAGCGCTAACCCTTGGTATCGGCGGCATCGGCCTGATGAACATCATGCTGGTCTCAGTACAGCAGCGCACCCGCGAAATCGGCATCGAAAAAGCTCTCGGCGCGCACAAAGCCCACATCCTGTTTCAGTTTCTCGCCGAAGCCCTCGCAATCACCTTTGCCGGAGGTCTCGGCGGCATCGCCATCGCGTATCTTATTTCGTGGTCGGTCGGCGCACTCCCGTTAATGAGCGCCTTCGGCGACAACCTACAGGCCGGAGATATCCATCTCCACATCAACCTGAGCAGCCTCGCTGTGGCGACGATTATTCTCAGTCTCGTCGGGATCATCAGCGGAATGGTTCCGGCGGTTCACGCTGCCCGGCTCGATCCAATCGAAAGCCTGCGCTACGAATAAACCGCCGCCTGTGTTGACCACTACGGCCTATCTGTCGGTCGCGCATCGGCTGGATATCTGGAACGCGATTATTGCTGGGGCGTTCAGTGCGCGATGCCGACTGCTCTTATCGGAAGACATGCAGGAAAGATTTAACTTAGAACCGCGTGACAGTAGTGCATCCATTCTCGGCGAGGCCGCACGAATTGCTGGAAGAACTGTCGGAGTAATAAATACCGCCTCGAACCATGTAGGGACAGCCGCCCTCGGCTGTCCAGAGGCGAAACCTGGCGGCCTTCGTTGCGCCACATCGGTTGCTCCACTCAAAGCCTTTCAACAGCCACGACGGACTCGGCAAACTCAGAATATCCATCGAAGAACCCATCGAGCTCGTCCTGAGTTACTACGTACACGCGTCGTTCTGGCTTGGCGGAAAGCGGCACGACTGTCGTAAGCCGATACTTCGCATACATAAAAGCGTCCCGCTCCTCGGGAGTAATTACCGACGTCTCCACTGGATGCGTTGTCACATAGTCATGAAGGCTCCGCTGCAACTCGCCGAGAAGGTCAATTCCCACATTTACTATTTTTTCGGCGTCGACTCCACGAATATCTTCTCCATGTATCGCGCGATTGCAAATTGCGATCACGTCGCGCAGAGTGACTCCTAATTGGGAGGGCAAAACCTCCGCGGCCACCAGGTCTTTGATTACATAGGTTAATGGGGCGGGTCGCCGCTTATCCGAACTGTCGCCGAGCCTCTGCTGCAATCTGCGAAGCCTCGTTTCGATCTCAATCCGAAGCTTGGCTAGAGCAATAGGGGGATCCGACTCCGCAAGCGACCTAATGGCTGAGCTGATCGCATCGATTTGCGGCGTCGCGGTGTCGTCCGGCGTCCGATAGGGAAGCGACTCTTCCGCCTCTCGCGCAACACGCTTGACCTCCTCCGGTTCGATCTCCGCCTCAAACTCACCGATTTTGATCTTTTTCACGGCCGCCACAAAGGGACTGAGAAGAACTAACACCAGTAGCACCAGGGAGGTGTTATCAACAGTAATGCGACTTGCGGCAAAGGTGTGCGCCGCTAGCATTGCGACAGCGACGGCGAGCACCATCCACCACAAATGGTTCACGACGAGCGTGCGGATTCGTTTCATCCCATACCTCACTGCCTTAAGGTCAACTTACTCAACACCCCTTGCTGCTTGGCGATCAGCGCCTGCACGCCCTGCCGTGCATAAGCCAGCATCTTTGCAAACTGCGCCTCATCAAACGCCTGCCGCTCGGCCGTCGCCTGCACTTCCACCATTTTGTAACCGGCCGTCATTACGAAATTCATATCCACCTCTGCCCGCGAGTCTTCTTCGTAACAAAGATCGAGCAACACTTCGCCATCGACCATCCCCACGCTGATCGCTGCCACAAAATCCTTCAGCGGGACGGAAGTCAGTGTCCCCGCCTCCACCAATTTTTCCAGCGCCAGCCCCAGCGCCACGAACGCTCCCGTAATCGAAGCCGTTCTCGTTCCGCCATCTGCCTGGATCACATCGCAGTCAATCCAGATGGTCCGTTCGCCCAACCGCGCCAAGTCCGTGACAGCACGCATCGACCGCCCAATCAGCCGCTGGATCTCGTGCGTCCTCCCGCTGGGCCTTCCCTTGGTCACTTCGCGCGGCGTCCTCGTCAGCGTCGCTCGCGGCAGCATCGCATACTCGCTCGAGATCCATCCCTTGCCCGAGTTCCGCATAAACGGCGGCACAGTCTCTTCAATCGACGCGGTGCAAATCACCCGCGTGTTTCCCACCTCAATGAGCACCGACCCTTCCGCCGTAGTAATGAAATCCGGAATGATCGAAACTGGCCGCAACTGGTCAATAGCGCGATTATCTGAGCGATAGAACATAGGCGAGGATTGTAAATGATGCCGCGGATCCAGCTACGCGCCTTCGAAAGGCCGTACGATCGCAACCGCTAAATCCGATACATCGCAGTACGCAAGGTCGCATTTTGCTACAGCACGGGTACACCCGGTACGTCCGACATCGACATTCCAGGGACAGCAGCCGTCGGGAATTCTCCCGCCACTCCACCTACTCCGCACCCCTGCCCGTAAACAGGATTTGATTTTGCACTTCACCGGCGGAGAGTTTTCCTCAACTCTCCGCCGGGTTAAACTCATATCCGGAAGCCAAACGCAGTAAGCTACAGCTCAGGCCGGAAACCGATATCCATGCCCACTCTGATTCCCCAGCCCACTCGCATCCAATCCGCCGGCAACAAACCAAAACTCATCGACGAATACATTGGCCGCGTCAACACCAAGACTTCCGCTGCGAGCGTCGCCCACATGCGCAGCCCGTCCGGATGGCTCGAACCCGGCCAGACTCCAGCTTTCGACGAGTTCACCATCGTGCTCAAAGGCACGCTCCACGTGGAACACGAGAATGGTTCTATCGACGTCGCCACCGGGCAAGCCGTCATCGCGCATGCCGGAGAATGGGTCCGCTACTCAACTCCGCACGACGGCGGCGCCGAATATATCGCCGTTTGTCTCCCCGCCTTCTCGATGGAAACCGTCCACCGCGATCAAGCCTGATTTGCCGTTCGATAGAATTCCTTATGCCTGATCGCTCGATAGCTGTGTTTGATCTCGGTGGCGTACTCATCGACTGGAACCCGCGTCATCTCTACCGCAAACTCTTCCCCGGAGACGATGCTGCTATGGAGAATTTCCTGGCCAACGTCTGCACCACTGCCTGGAATTCGCAGCAGGACGCGGGACGAACTTTTGCCGAGGCTTGCGCCTCCCTCAAGCTGGAGCATCCCAATCATGCCGAATTAATCGACGCTTGGTTCGAGCGTCAGGATGAAATGCTTGCTGGACCGATTTCCGGCACTGTCGAGATTCTCGGCGAGCTGCGCGCTCGCGGTGTGCCTCTTTACGCGCTCAGCAACTGGTCCGCGGAGACGTTTCCGATCGCTCAGAAGCGGTTCGAATTTCTGCAGTGGTTTGACGGAATCTTTCTTTCCGCCGAAGCGCGCACGATCAAGCCGAATCCTCGGATCTATCAACATTTCTTTGAAGCCTTCGCCATCGCTCCTGACCAAACCGTTTTTATCGACGACCTGCCGTCAAACGTCGCAGCCGCTTCCGCCCTAGGCATGCACGCGATCCACTTCACCGATCCCGCTACGCTCCGCACTGAATTAGTGAGGCTTGGTTTGTTAAATCCGGCGGGGAGAATCAATCACGTTGCGGCATGGGTTTCCGACCTCGAGCGTGCCCGAGCTTTCTACGAACGCTGGTTCAAGGCTGCAGCCAAGCCAAAGTATTCAAGCACGAAGCGCGACTTCCAATCTTATTTCCTCTCGCTCGACACCGGCACTCGTCTCGAATTAATGGCCTCGCCGGTTGAAGCGGCACGGCCCGCGCATCTTGCTGTTTCGGTGGGCTCACGCGAGGCCGTTGATCGGCTTATTCAAACCATGGAAGCCGCGGGAGTCCGCGTCGTGAGCCATCCCAGGCTCACAGGAGATGGATATTACGAAGCTGTGATCGCCGACTCCGAAGGCAATCTCGTCGAGATCACCGTTTAGACCCTGTCATGCTGAGCGGAGTGAGATCGTCCAAAGGACGATCCCACGCAGTCGAAGCATCCCTACCTCAACCCCTGCCGCGAGCCTCGTCCACGAGTGGGTGAGAACCGAGTAGAAGCTAGAAGCGCTCCTACTCCCACTCGATCGTGCCCGGAGGCTTCGACGTCACGTCATACACCACGCGGTTCACTCCCTTCACTTCATTCACAATCCGCGTGGAGATCGCCTTCAACACTTCGTGCGGCAGCGCAACCCAGTCGGCCGTCATCCCGTCTTCCGAACTCACGGCACGTATCGCGCACGTGTAAGCGTAGGTCCGCATGTCGCCCATCACGCCCACCGACATCACCGGCAGCAGCACGGCGAATGATTGCCAGACCTTTGTGTATAACCCCGCGTTCTTGATCTCGCTGACCACAATGTCGTCGCACTCGCGCAGCAACGCCAGCCGCTCAGGCGTCACCTCTCCCAATACTCGCACCGCCAATCCGGGCCCGGGGAACGGCTGCCGCTGCAATATTTCCTCCGGCATGCCCAGGTCGCGGCCAATCTTACGAACTTCGTCCTTGAACAAATCTTTGAGCGGCTCGATCAGCTTCAGCTTCATTTTTTCCGGCAGCCCGCCTACGTTGTGATGCGACTTGATCACCTGTGACGGTCCGCGCACTGATCGCGACTCGATCACGTCCGGATAGAGTGTTCCCTGCACCAGCCACTTCACCTTGCCCGCTTCTTTCTCGATGCGCCGCGCTTCCCGCTCGAACACCTTGATGAATTCGTTGCCGATGATCTTCCGCTTTTTCTCAGGATCGCTAACGCCCTTCAGCTTTCCGAGAAAACGCTCGGTGGCGTCGACAGCATCGAGCTTTAGCCCAAGCTTTCCGTGAAGCGTCTTCTGCACTTTCTCAAATTCGTTCTTACGCAGCACGCCGTTGTTCACGAAGATGCAGGTCAGCCGCGACCTACCTTTTGCATCGCGCAACGCCCGGTCAACCAGCACTGCCGCAACCGACGAATCCACTCCGCCGGAAAGCGCGCAGATCGCGAGTCCACGGCCCACCTGTTCCCTCACCTGCTCGATGGTCGAATCGATAAAATGCTGCGGCGTCCAGGTCGGCTTTGCGCCACAGATTTCAAACACAAAGTTGCGCAGAATCTCGGTACCATTCCGCGTGTGATGAACCTCGGGATGGAACTGCACCGCGAACCATCGCTTCGCCACATTCTGAATTCCCGCGACCGCGTGCGAAGTCTCCGCCGTCAGTTCGAATCCCGGTGGCAATTCCAGCGCCTCATCGCCATGCGACATCCACACCGCTTGCCGCTTCGCCATGCCGCGAAACAGCACCGACTCAGCAACAATGTCGATTTCCGCATGACCGTATTCTCGTTTATCCGCCGGACGCACCTTGCCGCCGAGTGTATGCACCATGAATTGCAATCCGTAACAGATGCCGAGAACCGGCACTCCCAGATCAAACACGCGCTTATCAGCCGGAGGCGCGTCTTTGTCGTAGACCGACCACGGCGCTCCCGAGAGCACAATTCCCACAGGCGCGTAGCCCTTTACCTCATTGGGCGAGGCGGTGCAAGGTAGTACCACGGAAAAAACATGCTGTTCGCGGATGCGCCGCGCGATAAGCTGCGTAGTTTGCGCGCCGAAATCGAGGATAACAATGGATTGGTTTTGCGAAGACCGATTCAGCTTGGATTGGGTTTCCACTGATGAGTTTCTCAGATTCGGGGAGAAAGTGTAAAGAAATATCGAGGCGCGGCGGTATTCGCTGGCCAGGTTCAGCTAGCCATTGTTTCCAGTAGCCGCTTCGTCCCCTCCGCGAATTCTTTCTGGGGCGTGATCAGGCTCAACACCAGGTAGCCATCGCTGGGAAAATCGTAAAAATGTCCGGGATGCACAAGTACAGATCTCCGGAGCAGCAGATCGACAGCCAGTTCCTCATCGGTCTGCGTCACTGGCACTCTCAAAACGGCGTACCACCCACCTTGCACGCTCAAACGTCCATGAGTCGTTTGTCTCGCAAGTTGGCGGTCGAGTTCGGCCAGATTATTGAGCGCGCGATCCATCAGTTGCCGCTGAATGTGTTTCCTCTGGTTCAACAGCACCGGAGTTGCCCACTGGATAGGCGCATTCATGGAAAGATACGTGTCGGCGATCACCTCCAGCCGTGCCAACGCCGCTTCAACCTCCGCCTGCGGTCCGCTGGTGGCGATCCACGCCACTTTCATTTGAGGCAGCGCCGAAACCTTCGATACTCCACTCAACGTAAAAGTCAGCACATCGTGGTTCGAAACGAAGCTGGGCCACGCACGGCCATCGTGCGTATAGTCCAGAAATACTTCGTCTGCAATGATCGCAAGCCCATGCTTTTGGCAGAACGCATTCAGCGACGCCAACTCGTGCGCTTGCACATACGAGCCCGTAGGATTATTCGGGTGAACCACGACAACGCCTCGAGTACGCTTCATTACCAACTTCTCGAGGGACGGAAAATCCATCTGCCAGCCGTGATCGTAGATTAACGGATACGGCACCAGCTTGACGTCCTGCAGGTCGGCCAAGAATTCAAACAGAGGATAGCTTGGCTTCGGAACCAGCAGCTCATCTCCCGCGTTGCAAAGCAGGCGAAACACGAAAGAATAGCCTTCGCTGGTGCTCGTAGTGAGGATCAACCGCTCGCAATCGAACTCGCGAATGCCATGTTGGGTCTGGTAATACACCGCAATTGCCGCACGCGCGCTCAGCAACCCCTTGGGCTGGGGATCATAATCTAAGGCTTGCGGCGAGGATAACGATTTCAAAATCGTCTGATCGTCATAGCGCAGCCCGGCACGCGTGGGGTTGGAAATTGTCAGATCCAGCAGCCGGGCGCCGCTCGACCGTGCCTGTTCGAGCGCCTCGGTCAGACGATTGCGTGTGAGTTGCCAGTTGGTGCGGTCGGAGAACATAGAACCTCTGCACGCTTTCTGCTACTTTCCAAAGGCTTCTTTGTTCACCACATAAGGCATCTTCGTGAGGTCGCCGTCATAATTGCCTTCGAGCACATCGATTAACCCCTGCACACAGCGCCCAGCCATGCCTTTCTCGGGATCGCTGGAGAGCCTTGTGATACGCGCCGCACTGGCGAAGTGCGGCATCAGACGGCAACGGTCGGCGATCGAAGGATCGCGTAGCGGCGAATCTGCCGGCAGCGGCTCCTTTTCGTAAACATCCAGAGCGGCGCCGGCAATCCAGTTTTCCCGCAACGCCCGCGCCAGTGCCGTTTCGTCGATTACCGGACCCCGCGAATCGTTCACCAGAAATGCGGTGGGCTTCATAAGCCGCAAGGTCTGCTCGTTGAACAGATGGTAAGTGGGCGTCGCGCTTTCGCCCGGCCGCAACAGCGGCACGTGCACGCTGACGAAGTCAGCCTGGCGCAGGGCTTCTTCGAAGGTCACGTACTTAATCCAGTTTTTCTCTTTCGTGATGCCGCGCGCGTGGCGCAAATCCATATTCTCTTGAATCGCTCTGATGTAGTCGTGATTCTCATACGCCGGGTCGTAGCACAACATGTTCATATCGAAGCCGGCGCATTTCTTGATCATGGCCAGCCCGATTCTTCCCGTACCGATGATCGCGATGGTCTTACCGGTCACTTCATCTCCCAGGAACGGCAGGTAAGGGTGCCAGTATCCCCACTGGTTGTCGCGCGTCAGGTGCTCGGCAGACCACATTTTGCGGGCCAGCATGCCGAGCATGAAGAAGGCGAACTCCGCCGTGGCCTCGGTGAGAACATCTGCTGTATTGGTAAAGGGAATCTTGTAGCGGTTCGCGTCGGCGCGGTTGATATTGTCAAACCCAACCGCAAATTGGGAGACGACCTTCAAGGTCTTCTTCCCGGCCTCGAAAACCTCGACGTCGATCTGGTCACGAAGCGTCGTAATCAGGCCATCGACGCCCGAGCTCACCTTTTCGAGAATCAGTCGCTTCGGAGGCGCCTCGGGCTGGGGATAAACCTCTATTTCATAGCCACGATGGCGCAGCAGGTTAAGGGCTTCTCCAATATCGCAAGTAGCAAAAACGCGGAATTTGTTACTCATGAGTTTTTCAGAGGCGGCTGATCGGAACGCTACGCCGCACTTCAAGCGTACAGATTCACGAAAATATCATACGCGACGGGCGGCTGGACTGTGGTATGTCAAGAACCGGCTGGGAAGAAGCGTCCTCTATATCACGATCACACTTCAAATTTCCAGCGCGTTGACTTGCTCTGAAAATGTTTCTCCCATAATCCAAATACTACGCGTGGACGCACTGCGAAGGCCGGCTCCTTCATCGACAAAATATCGTCTTTCATCCCCTTCATGCTGAACTTGTACTTGCGCTCGTAGATGGGAAGGAACTTCCGGCGCGCGGAGACATCGGCTAGTTCCACGATGCCTTCGATGATGACCGCTTCGTGCGCGTGTTCGGTGCAGACCACGCAGTTGTTATTCTTGGCCAGGTTGCGCGCCTTTTGCGATCTGCTGCCGGTGCTGAACAAGAAGCGTCCGTCCTGCCAAAGTCCCCAGACCACCATGGTGTGAGGAGAACCGTCTGGCTTGACGGTGGTGATCCAGTAGTTGTGGGATTTCTTTAGCCGTTGTTCGGCCCAGCTCCACCGGAGCAATCCTTTGTCGCTTTCCGGCAGGCCGTAGCCTGGCATGTGTGGACGGCTGGACTGAGGAGTCCCGCGTGACTTTGACCTTTTCTGGGAGAGCGCCACAATGGCAGCATGATAGCGCAAAACTTTGCAATTGAATTTGTACCGCGACAAACAAACAGCCCCGCTCAAGCTCAGCCTGGACGGGGCGTTTGCATCGTGCGGCCTGCCGAGACAGGGCCGCCCTCCGATTAACCCACTTCAATTATTCAGAATCCCAAGTCACAGTGAAGCTGGTTCCGTCTGACGACAGACCCGACGGGACGGCTTCATCCGCGCCTGTGCTGCCGTTGACCATAATCGATTCGAAGATGTTGCTGCCGAAAGCACCAATTGCCCCCGACACGGAAGAGTCGGTCGCGTCGTTGGTGCTGCTCACGCCAGTGTAGTCCTGACCAAAATCAACTGTGCCGAAATCGGCGAGCGGCAGAATGCCGCCACGGCGGGTGCAGCACGGCGCCTCGGCAATCCATTCCGCCGAACTCCGCGCCGCTCCAGAGACCGATCCCGTTTTGCTGAACGACCGGCCAGTGGTCTCGTTTGTGATTGTGACGGTGAACGAAGAGCCACTGTTCCAGGTCACAGATGCTGATATGTGATTGCCTGGGGACACCGGGACGCTCGAAATGAGCACGGAAGCTGCGGGGTAAAACTCGTACCACGCGTAATAGGAGGGGCTTGAGCCATTGCAATCGGAGTCGGTTCCCGTTTGCTCGACGGTGGTGGAAGTCCAGCCGTCGATGCCTACCCAGAACGAGGAGTAAGTGTTCGGAGTCTTCGAGCAGTTGACTGTGGGAACAGTCCACGAGCCTAATGCCTTGGTGAACGAAGAGCCTTCTACAGCATAGCCGCTCCAGTTGGTGCTTTCCTCGACGGTGACGTTGTCGACTACGCGCGGCGGCGCGCCGGGGTAGACCTTTCTGGGCGCGTGCTGCCGGGGTATGATTGCGGATTCGGTTTGCGGGGATGTTGATCCGCTGGGGACTTGCGCTAGAGCGGGCAATACGGCTAGTGCGAACAGACAACCTAATTTCTTCGATAGCATTGGGACTCCCATCCTTTCGTTGCCGGGACTTGAATGTTGCCATCCCGGAATCGCGCCATTTTATGGCGAGGATGCTAGGCTCAATCGAGTCGTCTGTGGATTATTCGTAATTCGTAAACGTTGGACCGTACTGGGAATCAGGACAGCGCAGGTGCAAAGGGCTTCGCGCAGGTCGCGGCGAAGCTAAAGATTCTCTTTTGTCCACCGGTCGATTCGGTCGAGCGCCTCCTGCAGGTTCTCCAGAGAATTGGCCACGCTGAAGCGCAGGTAGCCTTCGCCGAAAGCGCCAAATGAAGTGCCGGAGAGAGCGGCCACGCCGGCCTGCTCGAGCAGAGCATCGGCCAGAGGCTTCGACCTCCACCCCGTTTTCGTAATGTTTGGGAAGACGTAGAACGCGCCCTTTGGCATGCGGCAGGAAAAACCTTTGATCTTGTTCAAGCCGGCAACAAACACATCGCGACGCCGTTTGAATTCGGCACACATGCGCTCGACTGAAGTTTGGTCACCGCGCAGAGCCTCGATTCCTGCTATCTGGGTAAAGCTGGCGGTGCACGAGTTTGAGTTGGTCATCAATCGGGTGAGGTGAGCCGCAAGGTCGCTCCGCATCACGCCGTACCCCATGCGCCATCCCGTCATCGCATAAGTTTTTGAAAAACCGTCGAGAAGGATGGTGCGCTCCTGCATACCTGGCACAGACATGATGGAGAAATGCTCGCCTTCAAAAAGCAGCCGGCTGTAAATTTCATCCGACAGCACCAGGATGTTGCGGTCGCCGATGACCTTGGCCACCTGCTCGACATCCCCTCGCGGCATTACTCCACCGGTGGGGTTTTGTGGCGAATTCAAAATGATCAATTTCGTGCGGTCGGTGATGAGCGCGGCAAGCTCGTTCACGTCGAGGGAGAAATCGCGGTCTTCTCGCAGGTGAATTGGAACGGCCTTACCACTGACATACTGAATCATCGACTCATAGATGGGGAAACCGGGATTGGGATAAATAACCTCATCCCCCTCATCAATTAATGCAAGAATTGTAAAGAAAATAATAGGCTTACCGCCTGGCACAACAACAACTTCTTCCGGTGTAACCTTCACCCCGCGAGTGCGGCTGACGTAATCGGCGATGGTTTGGCGCAGTTCGGGCAAGCCGGCCGAAGGACCGTAGTGCGTCCAACCTTTGTGCAAAGCGTCCACCGCAGCTTCCACAACGTTGACAGGAGTATCGAAATCCGGCTCACCAATCTCGAGGTGGATGATGCTCTTGCCTTGCCGCTCGAGGGCTCGCGCTTTGTTTAAGACTTCGAAAGCAGTCTCGGTGCCCAGCCGCGACATGCGGCGGGCGAGTTGCAATTCATGCTGCGTGGTTTGTGCCATGACGGGCCGACGCTCCTGAGACACTAGACGGCACATTATACGCTCGGAGTTATCGCGGACGGATGTGATGAACCAATCAAGCACATCGAGCACGAGGCTTTCAGCGGCGCCTTCCGCTAACTAGACTTCCGACACGATCGGCAGTTTCGCGGCTTCCCAAGCAGCCAGACCCCCGGCCATCTCAGTGAGATTCGTGATTCCATACTGCTGCAAAATGCTGGCGGCAATCGATGAACGGTAGCCGCCAGCGCAATGGACCGCGATGCTGCATCCGCGCGGAATTTCGGCGATGCGTTCCTGCAGATGGTTCAGCGGAACGTTCACGCTGCCGTCAACGTGTTTGGCCGCCCACTCACGCGGGGTTCTCACATCCAGCAGCAGCGGCGGACCTAAGCTCGCGAGTTCCTCTGCGACTTCGGGTGCGCTGACGCGTTTCGTCGGCCACACCAGATCGCTTCGGCCGGCGAGGGCTTCCATGCCCCCCTGCATGTAGCCTGTAACGTGGTCGAAGCCGATGCGGCCCAAACGCAGGGCCGCTTCCTTTTCGCGCCCAGGTTCAGCGATGATCACGATGGGCTTGGCGCGGTCCAAAACCGTGCCCGCCCAGGTGGCATATTGGCCGCCAAGTCCGATGTTGATACTGCCCGCGAGATGGCCTTTCGCGTATTCGGCAGCGTCCCGGACATCGAGAATCTGAGCGCCCGAATCTCCCATCTTCAAAACTTCATCGAGCCCAGTCGGACGAAGAACCTCTTCAAGATTCTTTTCGAGCGACGCGTGCTCGCGGGTGTTGAGAATGGCATCGTAGGTGAAATACGGCGGAGCATCGGGTTGATCCGCAGTGACGAGCTGGATGAATTCGTCTTTTGTCATCGGCTGCAGCGCATAGTTTAATCGCCGCTGCACTCCTAACGGAGAGACCGTATCGGAAGAAAGATTTTTTCCGCACAGCGAACCCGAGCCGTGGGCTGGGTAGACGAGGGTCTCATCGGGAAGTTTGAGAAGTTTGTAGTGCAACGAGTCGTACAAGTGGGATCCAAGATCATATGCAGTCCATCCCAGCGATGCGCGCAGGTCAGGACGGCCAACGTCGCCGATAAACAGCGTGTCGCCCGTGAGCACGGCGTAAGGCTTTGCCGTATCCTTCTGCAGATCAAACACCATGATCGAGATTGACTCAATCGTGTGGCCGGGAGTCTCCAGCACCTGCAAGCGCAGTCCCGGAAAGTCGAGCGTGTCCCCGTCTTTCATGGCGGAGAAAGCATATTCCGCCTGGGCGCGGGAGCCGAGATGGATGGTCGCGCCGCAACGGTCTCGTAACTCCAGATGACCGGCGACAAAGTCAGCATGAAAGTGGCTCAGAAAGACGTGGCGAATCTGCAATCCTAATTTTTCGGCATCGGCCAGGTATTGCTGAATGTCGCGCTGCGGATCAACGATGATGGCAGTCGAACTGGCCTCGTCTCCAAGTAGATACGAGGCATGGGCCAGGCAGCCCAAGTAGTACTGTTTCAAGATCATAGACGCGTCCAAGTTTAGCACCGCACGGTTGGAATGGCTGGGGCAAGAAATGTCGCGATGAAATAAAATTACTCGATCCCGATTGCAAGCAGGCAACGCATCCGCTTAGGATGGCCCTTTTGCGGTAACACTTTCCGTCCATCTCCGTCAAAGGTAAATATGCTTAAGAATCGTCTGTGCCTATGGTTGGTTGTGGCAGTTATATCGCTGGCGAACGCGCAAGATTCGATCGCGCAACAATCTTCCGATGCCGCGCTGCCTTACAGCCCCAGTCTCGATATTTCTTCGATGGACAAATCGATTGACCCTTGCGTCGATCTCTACCACTATTCCTGTGGCGGCTGGCAGAAGAAGAACCCCATACCGCCGGATCAGACTTCGTGGTCGGTTTACAGCAAACTCTATCAGGACAACTTGATCTTCCTGCGTGGCATGTTGGAGCAGGCTGCGCAGCCGGCCGGCCAGCGCGATGCCGTGACCCAGAAGATCGGCGATTTCTACGCCGCGTGCATGGATGAAGGCGCAGTCGAAAAACGCGGGCTCTCGGCAATTCAGCCGGAACTCGATTCCCTCGCTCAAATCAGGTCGGCGAAAGAGATCACACTCGTGGTGGCGCACCTGCAACTGGTCCACTCAGGCCGTTCGATGCTTTTTGCTGCAGGCTCTACGCAAGATCCGGACGACTCCGAACATGTGATCGCCGATGTGGACCAAGGCGGCCTCAGCATGCCCGACCGCGACTACTACACCAAAGATGACGCGAAGTCGAAAGAAACGCGACAACGTTACGTACAACACATTCAAAAGGTTTTCGAGCTGATCGGCGACACGCCGGCCACTGCCGGAAAGAACGCCGAGACCGTGATGCGCATGGAAACGGCCCTTGCTAAGGCTTCGCTCACCCGCGTGGAACGCCGCGACCCGCACAAGCTGGTCCACAAAATGAAGGTTGCGGAGCTCGCCCAGCTCGCGCCCAACTTCGACTGGGCCGCCTACTATCGGGAGATGCAATATCCGGAGTTTGCGATTCTTAACGTCGATACTCCCGAGTTCATCAGGGAACTCAACACGCTTCTGTCGTCAGAATCGATCGACAGTTGGAAGAACTATCTGCGATTCCACATTGCCGATAGTTCATCTCCGTACCTCGCGTCGCCGTTTGTCGAAGAGAATTTCGAATTTTACCGCAAGTATTTGCGGGGCGCGAAAGAGATGCAGCCACGCTGGAAGCGTTGTGTGCAGTACGTCGATCTCGACCTGAGCGAGGCTCTTGGCCAGGTGTACGTGGCGAAGGTCTTTTCGCCAGAACTCAAGCAGAGCACGGTCGAAATGGTGCGGCGCATTGAGGACGCCATGGGCCAGCGCATACGCGCACTCGACTGGATGAGTCCGGAAACCAAACAGCAGGCCTTGACCAAGCTGGCAGGCATTCGTAACAAGATTGGTTATCCCGACAAGTGGCGCGACTATAGCGCAGTCAAGATTACACGCGATGACTTTGCTGGCAACGTGGAGCGCACGCATGAATTCGAGAATCGACGCAACATCAACAAGATCGGCAAGCCGGTCGACCACGGCGAGTGGGACATTTCGGCTCCAACCGTTGACGCTTACTACAACGATCAGATGAACGACATCAACTTTCCCGCCGGCGTGCTGCAACCTCCGCTCTACGATCCGAAGATGGACGATGCCCCCAACTACGGCGACACCGGCGGGACGATTGGCCACGAATTAACGCACGGCTTCGACGATGAGGGCAGCCAGTTCGACGCCAAAGGCAACCTGAAGGATTGGTGGACCAAAGATGATCGCGAGAAGTTCGATGCACGCACCAAGTGCGTCGACGATCAGTACTCATCCTACGTTTCGGTGGAAGATGTGCATGTTAACGGCAAGCTTACGCTGGGTGAAAACGTCGCCGACCTGGGAGGCGAGATTCTCGCTTTCATGGCATGGAAGGATGCGACCAAAGAGAAGAATCCTCAACCAGTCGACGGCCTCACCCCGGAACAACGCTTTTTCGTCGGATACGCGCAGTGGGACTGCGCAAACGAGCGCCCTGAAGACATGCGGGTACGGGCCATGACCGACCCGCACTCCTCAGCACGCTACCGTATCAACGGGGTTGTAGTGAACATGCCAGAGTTCACGCAGGCATTCAACTGCAAACCTGGGCAGCCCATGGTGAAACCCGCGGCAAATGTGTGTCGCGTCTGGTAGCACTGGCACGAGCGAAATCGCGCCGTTCCCTAAACCATTCTTGAAGCTATTCGGAGACGCTGTGCTCTTCGTTTTGCGAGCGAAGAACGCGATCGACAGAGTAGGGAGCGCGGTGGCGGGGTTCGTGATAATGGCGGACCTGCATCTCGCCAAGCAAGCCAATCGCAAGTAAGTTGAGCCCGCCGAGCAGAAGGCCGAGGGCCAGCATCATGAGTGGCCCGTGAGAAGCCATAACATGGACGTTGCGCAAAAACTTTTCTACGCCGAGCCATGCCACGATACCGCTGCCGCCAAGCATGCTGAGCAGCCCGAACGTTCCGAAGAAATGCAGCGGACGCGAGAGATAGCGAAGCAGAAAGCGAATCGTGATGAGATCGAAGAAAACCCGGAAGGTGCGGGAGATGCCATAGTGCGACGCGCCGCGCTCCCGGTTCACATTGCGGATGGGAACTTCGCAAATCGACGCGCCATACCACGACGCAAGCGCGGGAATGAATCGGTGCAGTTCGCCATAGAGCGGAACCTGCTCAAGAATTTCGCGGCGATATGCTTTAAAGGTGGTACCAAAGTCGTGAATATCGACGCCGCTCAGCTTGGCCATCAGCCAGTTCGCGACGCGGGAGGGAATACGCCGCATCCAGAAGTTATCGATGCGAACTTTGCGCCAGCCGCTGACGATGTCATAACCCGCCGCAATTTTTTCGAGGAACATCGGAATGTCGGCGGGATCGTGTTGCAGATCGCCATCCATCGCGATGATGTATTCGCCCCGGGCGTGATCGAAACCCGCGGCCAAGCCGGCAGTCTGTCCGAAATTGCGCCGCAGTTTAACGACCGTGACGCGGCTATCGACGGCCGCGATCTCGCGCAGCATGGCGAAGGTGTGGTCGCTCGATCCATCATCGACCAGCACGATTTCAAACGTCTCACCGGCTGTCTCCATCACCGCTTTCAGGCGGTCGTAGAGGTCGGTAACGTTCTCCTGCTCGTTGTGTAAAGGGACGACGATGGAGTATTTCGGCACAGTGTTTTTATTATAGCGCAAAGGACAAAGCGGACCTCGGACTTCGGACCTTGGTAGTGGGCTATTTTGAATTTTCTCACGGGATTGCGATCAGTAGCCCACCGCTGATGCCGAGAGATTGTTCATGTCCTCGTCCAAAGTTGTATTCGTAACCCGGTTCGACGTACCAGCCGAATCTGTGCTTTGCTGAGGGCCAAAACATGAAGTCCAGCACTGCTTCCCCGCTAACGGAGTTGGTTGTCGCGCCGTATTTCGTCGCATGAACCCACTCGGGGCCAATGCCCGCCATGAACTCCGCCTTTTTCGAGAGTGTCCACGGTTTCTTGAATAGCAGGTCAGTGTCCCATTCGGTAGAGTGACGGGCGAAAAGCGGCGTTACCCCAGCTTCGAGTTCCAACCAATTCTCAATCGGCGTGACCTCTACTGCGACAGTAGGGCCGAAACTCGCTCCGCCGCCCGTAAGGCTCTGCGAGGCGGACCCACCAAGTTCGACAATGGCGACAGGTTCCCTAACGTCTAACTGTGCGAAGGCGTTTCCGGTCGAGAAACATAAACAACCTATCAATAGAAATTTCACGCCGCCTTCGCCTCTCTCTTCTAGTACACGGATCAATTCTTCCAGCGTCCAAACGTGATCGGTTTAGGCCAGCCTCCATCGCGGGCGTAATCGCGACGGTTGTAGAAAAGCTAAAAGCTCCTTAAGGGTCCTGAGCTAAAGAGGTGGGCGGATTCAAAATCGCCACAACCCTGGACCTCGCACTTCACCGAGGTGTCAGCCGGCAGCAAGTTCGGGCGCTGAGGTCCTAGGTCTGAGGTCTGAGGTCCGCCTCAGCCTTGCTCCTTCAGCTTCAGCCTCGATTTGTTTTCTTCCATGAACTTCTTGATGTCCTCGGCGGCGCCGAGCAGGCGGTTCCATTGTTCGTAATAGAGTGTGACCGGGAAGCGTCCAAGTCCATAGACGCTAACCCCACCTTTTTCGCCGATCTTAAAGGTCATCTCGCCACTGCGTTTCTTGGTCTCGACCTCTTTCTCCAACTGCGACAACCGGGCTTTGAGTTCTTCGTAAGTTGGTTCTGTCATAAATCCCTCGTAATTGAGTGTTATGTCTGCTGGGGAGACAGTGTGCCGGGAGCAGCAGGCCTAGGTCAACCCATCCCCATGGTAACTTGCCCGGTGTTGCTTGTGGGGAGCAACCGTTATAAGCTGAGAAGAATCTAGTGGTCTAGCCCAATGCAGGAACGTATGGGGTTTCGTACTCGATGGTTGGCGTGGCTCTGCCTGTCCTTGATGTTGTGGACGGCGGTCGCAGAGTCGACGCATAACCATCCGAGCCAAACGGAATCGGCATCCTGCTCGATCTGCGCGGTAGCCCATACCGCCAGCCCGGTGGCCAGCTCCAATCAGGCGCGACCGATTTTTGCCGCGGTCGGCTTGCTGCACGAAGAAAAAATCATCGCGAAAGCCCAGCTTGGTGTTTTCGAATTGGGCATTCGTGGTCCTCCTGCCATCTAGGGAATCTCGCACATTGAAGATTAAATCTGGCGTCAGCGCCGGTCGATCCCTATTTCTATTCCTTCGCGGGAGGATTATTCATGACCACGTCTTATTCGTCGCAATTTGCTTTCCTTTGCGTTGCTTCACTTCTTTTGTGTGTCGCCGCTGCCCAGGCACAGTCGGTAGGGAGTTCCACGTCAATTAGCGGGACAGTCACCGACCCCACAGGTGCCGTGGTTCCTCAGGCGACTATCGAGATTCATAACCCTGTCAGCGGCTACGATCGCTCGACGACCACGGATGCTCTTGGCAAGTTCGCCTTTTCCAACGTTCCGTTCAATCCCTATCACATGAGAGTGACCGCTACCGGATTCGCGCAGGCGGCGCAAGATGTGGAGGTGCGGTCGCAGGTCCCGCAGAGCGTGAACGTAATCCTTCACGTAGCTGGATCGTCTACCCAGGTTACGGTCGAAGCTGCGGGAGACCTTTTAGAGACCGAGTCCACCTTTCACACCGATGTCGACAAAAATCTATTCGACAAGCTTCCGTTAGAGAGTGCGTCTTCATCGCTAAGTTCGCTGGTCACTCTATCTACGCCAGGAATTGCTGCGGACTCGAACGGTCTCTTTCACGGCCTCGGTGATCATGCCGAGAATTCTTTTTCCGTCGACGGGCAGCCGATTACGGACCAGCAGAGCAAAGTGTTTTCGAACCAGGTTCCGGTCGATTCCATTCAGTCGCTGGAAGTGATCGCTGGAGCTCCGCCAGCGGAGTACGGAGGCAAGACCAGTGTCGTGATCAACGTAACTACGCAGTCGGGGTTGGGTGTGACTACTCCGCATGGGACCATCACGGCCGCTTACGGTTCGTTTGGCACCTCGAATGTGGGATTCACGCTGGGTTACGGCGGTAAAAAGTGGGGAAACTTTATTTCGGCTAGTGGATTGGATACCGGACGATTTCTGGATCCGCCGGAATTTACCGTCATGCACGACAAAGGAAACGAAGAAAATCTCTTTGACCGGGTCGACTATCAACTATCGAGCGCAGATTCACTTCAGCTCAATTTCGGTTATTCACGCTCGTGGTTTCAAAATCCCAACTCGTTTGACCAACAATTTCACAATGTGAATGGCGTTCGTCTAATCGATCCGTTGAATGGCATCCCCCTAGGAGAGACAGACCAGGTTTCCCAAATCAAAACCTTCAACCTTGCGCCTACCTGGACACGATTGATCAGCGCCCGAACGGTTTTTACGTTCGGAGCTTTCGTGCGGCGCGACCAGTACAACTACTATCCCAGCCCGAATGCCTTCGACGATTTTTCTCCGGACCTGCAGGGGCAAACCGTGGAGCAGAACCGGAAGCTCACGAATACGGGATTGCGCTCGAATGTTTCTTACGTGAAGGGAATCCACAATGTAAAAGTGGGCGTCACGTATGAGCAAACTTTTCTCACTGAGGACGACGGAATCGGCATCGTCGATCCCGGATTGGTTGCCGGCCTCACGCCTTCCTGCCTGAGTGCGACCGGGCAGCCTGTTCCCGGAACTCCCTGTGCAGTTCTTGCGCCTTACGACTTAACGGGCGGCGGCGGGCGCTACGCAGTGGGCAGCCTATTCGCTTTTCACGGACACACCGATGTGAAGGAGTTGGCGCTCTACGCGCAGGATGCGATTACTAAGGGGAACTGGTCGCTAAATGTGGGTCTGCGCGAGGACGTATATAACGGACTCGCAACCGCGAATCAAATCGAGCCGCGGCTTGGCATCGCATATAACATCAAGCCGAGCAATACCGTACTGCGGATTTCGTATGCCCGAACGCTGGAGAGCCCGTTCAACGAGAACCTGGTAATTGCTAGCACCGGATGCAGCATTCCGTTTCTGGCCACGTTGGTGCCGCCTCCGGGTGTGCCTTGCAATTCAGGACCGGTGACTCCGGGCTATCGCAATGAATTTCACGCCGGCCTGCAACAAGCGCTAGGACGATACCTGGTGGTGAGCGGCGAGTACATCTGGAAGTACACACGCAACGGCTATGACTTCGGTGTGGTTGGGAGCACGCCGATTACTTTTCCGATTGAATGGCACAACTCGAAGATCCCCGGCTACGCGCTGCGGGTGAGTGTACCATCTTACCGTGGATTTTCGGCGCAGATGGTGATGTCAAGCGTGGCGGCCCGTTTCTTCCTGCCGCAGGTGGCGGGGCTGCCCATTGTTCCTCCGGCGACCGGAGTGTTTCGCATCGACCACGATGAAAAATATAATCAGACCACTCACCTGCAATATCAGCCGTGGAAGCTGGGGCCGTGGATCGGCTTTAACTGGAGATATGACAGCGGACTAGTAGCGGGCGCGACTCCGTGTTACAACCCGCTGACCGCGACATGCGCGGGCGCTTCCACGACCGTGGGTGGGGCGCCGGCCGTGAACTTGATCAACACTATCAGCGGAGCACCCTTGACCGCCGATCAGGAATTTCAGGCGGGATTCACTTGCAATGGGGTTCGGGCGACTCCGACGCAGGCTTTGCCCAGCCCGTGCCTGGCGTCGCAGTTTGGATCATCGCTGATTAAAGTGCCGACGCCGGGGACTGAGAACGACGACCACAATCCGCAGCGCATCGCCCCACGTAGCCTGTTCGATCTTTCCGTGGGACATGACAACGTGTTTCATGGCGACAAATACAAAGTGAGCGTGCAATTAACCGCGATTAATCTCACCAACAATTATGCGCTCTACAACTTTCTCTCGACGTTCAGCGGCACCCACTATGTCACGCCGCGTACGCTGACTGCGGAAATCGGTTTCCACTTCTGATGGAACCTGTCTTCGGAGCGAAGCGGCCGTGTTTCGGCCGCTTTTTTCTTTCTTAAGTTCTGAATCCGGCGGGGCCATTTGTAAATCAATGTAAAACCACCCTTGTGAACCGGGCGGAGTGCATCTGACTGGTAGAATCGAAGTATCTCTAAGAGTGCGGTGAGATTGTTTGCG
>Ga0210394_10000329_pt1 | contig 108614 bp, 85 predicted proteins | sample IncBWC12MmetaG_FD_160121 | JGI IMG/M metagenome (GOLD analysis project Ga0210394, IMG submission 160121) | Forest soil microbial communities from Barre Woods Harvard Forest LTER site, Petersham, Massachusetts, United States - Inc-BW-C-12-M | ecosystem: Environmental > Terrestrial > Soil >...
ACACCACACCGGCAACGGCGGCGACAGACAGCGGATCGACGTTCTCTGTGGCCGTGAGCAACACCGCCGGGACAGTGACCAGCGCAGCCGCCACACTGACCGTGAACCCTGCGCCGGTAGCACCCACGATCACCACACCGCCTGCCAGCCAGACCGTGACCGCAGGGCAGACGGCCACGTTCACCGTATTAGCAGCTGGGATAGCGCCGCTCGGCTACCAATGGCAGAAGAACGCAGTGAACATCTCCGGAGCCACATCAGCAAGCTACACCACACCGGCGACGGCGGCGACGGACAGCGGATCAACATTTGACGTTGTTGTGAGCAATACGGCTGGGAGCGTGACCAGCACAATGGCCACACTGACTGTAAGCGCTGCCCCGGTGGCGGGTATCCAGCTGAGTTCTAACCCCATTAACTTTGGAAACGACGTAGTCGGCAGTAATTCGACTCAACTCTTGATCATCACCAACACCGGCACGGCCACTTTGACCATCACTCAAGTGAATGAAAGTGGGTCAGCTTTCAGCACCAGTGGATTCTCACTGCCATTCAGTGTGAACGCGGGGAAAGGAACCACCATGACCGTAGCATTCCTACCTACCGCGGTTGGCGCCGCGTCCGGCAGCATTACTATTGTGAGCAACGCTCCCGCTTCGCCAACTTCTGTCAGTCTCACTGGCACGGGAATCGCCGCAACATTCACTTTGGGCATCAGCCCGGCGAGCCTAAGTTTCGGCAACGTGACAACGGGCACTTCCTCTGCCTCGCAGAATGTAACCATCACGGATACGGGTAATGCGAATGTTACGATTGCACAGATAACCTTGAACGGATCAGCCTATTCAATGACAGGCGGAAGTGCTCCCGTCACGCTCACTCCGTCGCAGAACCTTATCCTGGCCAGCCAGTTCGATCCCACGGTGACGGGGAGCGTCAGCGGCAGCATCTCCATGGTGAGTAATGCAACCGGTTCGCCTGCAACGGTCTCACTGTCGGGAACGGGCGTCGTCCCGGTACAGCATTCGGTGGCACTGACCTGGAGTGCGAGCACTTCGACGGTATCTGGCTACAACGTCTATCGCGGCACAGTGAGCGGGGGACCGTATACCAAGATCAACTCTTCGCTAGTCGCGATTCTAACTTACACCGATTCGACAGTGCAGAGTGGCACGACCTACTATTATGTGACCACGGCGGTCGATTCTAGCGGTGATGAGAGCGTCTACTCGAATGGAGCGTCAGCCCCTATACCGTAGGCGATTGAAAAGACGTGTTTCAATAAGTTTCCAAATGTTTCCAATTGGTTGCGTCTCGCAGCAACGGTTTGTATGAACCGTGCAGCATCGCCCTAAGGCTACGGCTGACCGTCGCGGTCTTGTGCTCATTCAGCCCCGAAGCGCCTGGCAGTTCTACGGAATGGACACAGAGGTTTCGTTGGAACTGGCACTCTCGCGCCCTTGATCATCCACTGCCCGAGTCACATAGTAGTAGGTTACGCCGCTCTGGGCAGTGTTATCTGCGTATGTAAGTCCTTGAACAAGCGAAGAATTAATCTTCTGGTATTTTTGTCCAGATACCTCGCTGCGGTACACGTTGTATCCGGCTACGTGCGAACTGCTGGCTTTCCAGTTCAGCCTGACCGTGTGCGGCTTGCCGGACGCTTGCGCTCGGAATGCCGCAGGTTGTACATCTGCTGGAGTAGTCTCCCCGCGAACAAAAACCAGGGCTTGCCCACGGCCTGGCAGTGTGGGGTCAGCGTCCAAAACCACGGGGTAACCGTTGCTTTTTTGCTCGCCATCTCCGGACCAGGCAACGAAGCAAGAGTTCTCCTGGGGGTGCCCGCTGGTGGAGCAGAACAGTAGAAGAAGACAACCGCAAAAACACCGCATGATACGTACTCCCTCGCGCGGGCTGTCAACTAAGTTGGAAGTCTCCGTCTAAATCTGACGCGCTTGGTTCGTCTACCGGTTGTTGCCGACGCATGGCTTGGACTTAAATCTCCAGCTCGAATTCGAACGCCGCTTGGCGTGAGGCCAGCTAGAGCTGGGATCGCAGGCGACCCCGCGGAGCTCGCTAGCAGCTACCTTCGACTTTCGACCTTGAACTCTTTCCTACGACCGCCAATGCAGTGTCACCGGCCCCATCATCGGATGCACCATCGCCTCACCCGTCCGCCGCGATTCCAGCAAACCCGCCTTCAACCCGAAATACCACTTCGCCGGCCGGTCCGCATCATCAATCAACATTAACCGTGGATTATGCTTAAGTCCCTCAGCCTGCAGGATCATCGTCTCCTGGTCCTGTCGCAAGAACTTCTTCGCAAAACTCCGGAAAATCCAAACCGGCAGAAGCAGATTCCACGCCGCCACAAAATCAATCCGGCAAAGACCGCGGAGCACCGGGGTGACCGTGGCCCGACTGGAAAACCACAGCTTCCCGCTCCGGATCTCCTCGGTCCGGATATTGGGCAAAACAAAGTCGATGGTGGTAGTCACCGGCTCCCCCGTATATTTCCGCAGCATGCGGTACGGCGCGCTGTTCGAGCTGGGCGTGTGGGGGCTCATCCGGAATCCATACGGAATCGGCTCAAACTTTTTTTCCTTCTCGTGAATACTGTGCCGGCTGCGCCAGTACCACGACTGATGCACAAACGGCCCATGCGCGGGGTCCATCAACCCGATAATTCCTTGGTCGACATGCGATGGCAGATCGCATGTGAGGTGCGTGACTCTGTATTTTTCGCTGAAAACGGCCAGTTGCGGAGCCCCCGCAATTGTCTCTGGTAGTCGGGTTCCCTGAGCGCTCATGTAAACCCAGAAATATCCGTCGCGCTCTTCGCACGGAAAATGGCCGGCAAAAATACGCTCGACCTTCAAGTTGTCCTGACTAGTGAGCGAGGGGATCTCTATGCACCGCCCCGTGCACGCCTCAAATTTCCACCCGTGATAACTGCACTCCACCGTCTGCCCGTCAAAGCGCCCGTAAGAAAGCGGTATCCCCCGGTGCGGGCACGAATCGCGCATCGCAAATGCTCTACCGTCGGAGGTGCGCCCCAAAACTAGCGGCACTTCCAGCAACATTGCCGTTGCCAGTCGGTGGCGAGTAACTTCCGTGCTCCGCAACGCCGGATACCAGAAATCCCAAAGAAACCCAAGATCGCTTTCGGCGACCGTTTCGCGCGCCACGCCGCCAGCTTGCACTAAAGATTGCACTGTCTCACTCATCGTCAATTCGCAGGATCTTTTGCGGGCCGTCTTCCGCGGCGGCCCATTCGGACCCATTCGCATCGTAGTACACCGCGTCGCACCGGAGCAACCACGCGGTAGCGAGCGCATCGAAACAACCGTCTCTAGCATCCAATTGCGTGTTTCCGGTTTCAGAGGTACTCTATTCAATGAGCAATTCGATGTACGCTACCTTCTATTAGCTGGCTCTCCTCTCGCTCCGACACCAGAGCGCCGCTTCCGGCTTTCACTAGGCACGAAATCACCAGTCACTTCCGTTTGGCAAGAGGAACGCCATGGCCCTAATGACATTGTCCGACAAATTGGATCAGCTGGGCACTCGCTACGACGAGTTAACGCAGCAGCTTTCGACTGCGGAAGTCGCCTCGGACTCCGCGCGCTTCCAGAAGATCGCCAAGCAGCACGCGGAGCTCGAGGAAATCGTCGCCAAGCACCGCGAGTTCAAGCAGGTCGAAAAGGATCTCGCCGGGGCGCACCAGATGGTCGTCGAAAACGAAGACGCTGAGATGAAGCAGATGGCTCTGGACGAAGAAAAACAGCTCGTCGCGCGAAAGGAAATCGTCGAGCGCGATCTAAAACTGCTCTTGCTGCCGAAAGATCCGAACGACGAGAAGAGCGTCATCGTGGAGATTCGTGCCGGCACTGGCGGCGACGAAGCCGCGCTCTTTGCAGGCGAACTCTTTCGCATGTATTCGCGTTACGCGGAAACGCTGGGCTGGAAAGTGGAAGTCCTGGAAAGCTCGCCCTCCAACCTCGGCGGCGTCAAGGAAATCGTCGCCGCGATTCAGGGACACAAAGTCTATTCCAAGCTGAAGTATGAAAGCGGCGTGCATCGCGTTCAGCGTGTGCCTGCGACGGAAACGCAAGGCCGCATTCATACTTCCGCAGCAACGGTAGCGGTCCTCCCCGAAGCGGATGAAATCGACATCAAAATCGAAGCAAAAGATTTGCGCGTCGATACTTTCTGCTCTTCAGGACCCGGCGGACAATCCGTGAACACTACCTATTCCGCCGTCCGCATCACGCACATCCCCAGCGGCCTGGTCGTTTCGCAGCAGGACGAGAAATCGCAAATCAAGAACCGCGCAAAAGCCATGCGAGTTCTTCGCGCCCGCCTGTACGAAATGGAACTGGAAAAACAACAGGCCGCCATCGGCGCCGAGCGCCGGGGCCAAATTAAAACCGGCGACCGCTCCGAAAAAATCCGCACGTACAATTTTCCGCAGAACCGAGTAACGGATCACCGCATCGGCCTGACCCTTCACCAATTAACGGAAGTCATGGAAGGAAAGCTCGGCGCGCTAGTCGACGGCCTGGTCAGCCACTACGAAGCCGAACGCCTGGAGCAAGAGTTAGCCGGAGCATAACAGCGACAGACATTCCTGTTTGTCTCCCTGGAGTTTTTCTCTGGAGCATCTTTATTCCATGGAGTGTAAATCTGTTTCAGCCAAACACAGCCAAGAATGCCTGTCCTACCGGATCGCCTAAAACATGGACGTTCGTACCGCACTAAAACTAGGCGTGACGCAACTGCGCGAAGCCAATATCCCGTCGTTCACCCTGGCCGCGGAGTTGCTGCTCCTCCACACGCTTGTCAAGGAACGCACCTGGCTCTACGCGCATCCTGAAGAGCTCGTCTCCGAAGCTGACGCGCAGCAGTTCCAAGCCTTGCTCACCCGCCGGGCCGCCGGTGAACCAACGCAACATCTCACCGGCAAACAAGAATTCTGGGGCCTGGAATTTGAAGTCACTCCCGACGTATTGATTCCCCGCCCCGAAACAGAACATGTCATCGAGGTGGCCCTAGACCGCCTGGCCGCAAGAGAAATCCGCGCCGGCAGAAAACCAACGCTCACGGGCGACGGTCTGCAGATCATCGACGTCGGCACCGGCTCCGGCTGTATCGCCATCGCTCTGGCGAAAGAACTTCCCGCCGCACGCATTGTTGCGACTGATATTTCTCCGGCGGCACTAGTCGTCGCTCGGCGCAACGCCACCCGCCACTCCGTCGAGGATCGCGTGATGTTCCGGCAATTCAGTCTTCTGACACAACCCGCCCGCGAATACGACCTCATCGTCTGTAACCCGCCCTACATCGGCCACAAAGAAAAAGAAACACTCATGCGTGAAGTTCGCGACCACGAACCCGAACTCGCCTTGTATGGCGGCGAAGAAGGCTACGAACTCTACGCCGACCTGATCGCTCAAGCTGTACGTAGCTTGGTTCGCGGTGGTCTCTTGATTCTCGAACTCGGCCACAACAGTCTTCCTGCCGTGCGGCCACTTCTCGACTTGCCAAACTGGACAAGCATCGGTGTAACTAACGACCTGGCGGGCATTCCCCGGGTCATCGCCGCCGAAAGAACTCGGGCCCGGCCGACTGTGTCGTAGAATGGAAAAAAAACGTGCGCCACTTCCCGAAGCAATTCCGAGATATCCGCATCGTACCTCCGGCAAGCTATTTGGTTCTGCTCGACTCGGAGCTTCGCTGACTAGTAGCCCCAAGAAATTGAAAGCAACAGCGAAACCGGCGTAGGCTAGCGAGATGCCGGAGATGGCGCGATTTCGCGCGAAGCATGGGTTGCTCGAGAAGCAGGCAGCGGATGCCAGCGCATCTATCCTGCATGTCGACATGGACGCGTTCTTCGTGTCGGTGGAATTGTTGGAGCGGCCGGAGCTACGCGGAAAGCCGGTGGTTGTCGGTGGACGGCCTGATCAGCGCGGCGTGGTTACGGCTGCGAGCTACGAAGCGCGAAAGTACGGCGTACATTCCGCGATGGCGCTGCGCACGGCGGGGCGATTGTGCCCGCACGCGGTTTTTCTTGACGGTCATCACGCGAAATACGGCGAATGGAGCGACCGGGTCGCGACCATTCTCGCGAAGTTCTCACCTATCGTCGAAATGGTTTCGATCGACGAAGCCTATCTCGATCTCTCCGGGACAGAGCGGCTGCATGGCCCACCCTTGGCTGCGGCCGACAAACTTCTTCGCACCATCACGAGCACGACGGAACTTCCTTGCTCCGCCGGACTGGCAACAACCCGGCTCGTCGCAAAAGTCGCATCGGATCAGGCCAAGCCGCGCGGTCTGCTGTGGGTTGCGCCCGGCCAGGAGGCGCGGTTTCTTGGCCCGCTTCCTGTGCGGAAAATTCCAGGGATTGGCGAAGTCACCGAGCGCGCACTGCGGGCACTTGGCATCGAAACCGTGGAACAGCTGGCGGCCATCTCGCAGGAAAAACTAGAAATGGTTTTTGGCCAGTGGGGCGACGCGCTTTATCGCAAGGCACGCGGCGGCGATTCCTACGAATTCGTCATCGATGCGGAGCCAAAATCCATTTCGCACAATCACACGTTTGGCGAGGACACGAACGACACTGACGCGCTGCATGCCCTGCTCAGCCATCTCTCACAAAAAGCGTGCAAGCGTCTTCGCGAAGCAGGACTGGCCACGCGCACGCTTACGCTGACCATTCGTTATGCCGGTTTTGACACGCACACGCGCTCAAAAACTCTATCCGAGCCAACGCGGCTCGACGCCGACATCTTCCGCATCTTTCAAATGCTCTTTGCCGAGCATCGCGACATGAAACGAAAAATCCGGCTGCTCGGCGTGAGCTTGAGCGGCCTCACGCATGGCGCTGAACAGCTCGATCTTCTCGAAGCCGAGCGCCGTGAAAGGCTGGAGAAATTGACGCGCGCTACAGACAAGCTGCGCGACCGCTTTGGTTTTGGAAAAGTGCAATTCGGCGGCTCGCTTCGTGCGGACGGCTCCCGGAACGATCACGAAGAATGACGCAGTCCGGTTTCTTCACCAGATGCCCTATACTTCCTTCTGATGAGCACGCCAGCGCAACCCGCCGCTTCTGCGCGCGTAAAAAAAGAACGCATTACCGTCCGCCTTCGCAATTTCTGGCAGCGTGTCAGCGAAGGCCGCCAGATCGACGATCTGTGGTCGCAGTTCACTGCGGACGCGCGCGCCAGCTATGGGTTTTACGGGCGCGACGTCGACTGGGAAGAGATTCAGAAGTTGCCGCGCTGGCGTCGCCCGCTTCACGTCATCCGGCAGTTTTTCTGGGCTTTGCTTCTCAAGATGTCTCCCGCGCGGCGCGTGCTTCTCCTTCTGGCATTTGCGCTGATGCTTCTTTCGAGTATTTCTCTGCAGATCGGGGAGAGGGCTGTTCTGGACATCAAATTCGAAGCCATCGCCGCGTTCCTGTTTCTCCTCCTACTTTCGCTCGAACTCGCCGACAAAGTAACGATGAAGCGCGATCTGGAGATCGCGCGGGAAATTCAGACATGGCTTGTCCCCTCGAAACCGCCGGAAGTGGCTGGAGCGGACATCGCGTTTGCTTCGCGTCCGCAGAATTCCGTCGCTGGAGATTATTACGACGCGTTCTACCCCACGGCGAGCGCCGAAGAAAACGGAAAGCTCATGCTGGTGATTGCCGATGTGGCAGGAAAGAGTATTCCCGCGGCCTTGCTCATGGCCACGCTGCAGGCCAGCTTGCGCACTATCGCGGGTGAAGGTGCTCCTTTGGGAGAGCTCGTGGTGCGCCTGAATCGCTATGCGAGTGCGCACAGTCTTGATGGCCGCCGCTTCACGACCGCCGTCCTCACCGAATACAATCCTGCGACGCGGCACCTTGTTTATGTAAACGCAGGCCACAATCCTCCCATCCTGCGCCACGCCAATGGAGCGCTCGAAAAGCTGGAGGTTGGCGGCTTGCCCCTGGGGATCGATACCGGCGCCGCCTACGATACAGCGGCCGTCGATCTTAGACCCGGCGACGCTCTGATCTTTTATACGGACGGCGTGGTCGAAGCGTTTGACGAAAAGGGCGACCCGTTTGGAGACGAGCGCTGGCTCGATGCTATCCGCGCGCTGCCCGAGTGGAATGCCCAGGAATCGCTGCAATTTCTAATGAAGGGCGTGGACGATTTCGTAGGCTTGACGCGCCAGTCCGACGACATCACCTGTCTCGTTTTCAGGACCACCTAACTTCCCCGGGTAACTTTAGCGGGTGAAACCCGGCCGGAAGCCGAACTTTACACATCTCTCCCCTTTGCCGCCTTGAGTGTCGCATAATCGCAGCGTGACAGCTCGCGAACTCGCCAGCTCAATCTGCGATACATTGCAGCGCAACGGTCATCAGGCGCTGCTGGTCGGCGGTTGTGTGCGCGATCTTTTGCTCGGCCGCGAACCGGCCGATTATGACGTCACGACAGACGCCACGCCTGAGCGCGTCATGGAGTTGTTTCCGGAGAGTATCGCAGTTGGCGCGCAGTTCGGTGTCGTGCTCGTGCCGCGCGATGGGCTAAAAGTGGAGGTCGCGACGTTTCGCTCCGATGTGGGCTACTCCGATGGGCGGCATCCCGACGGCGTGGTCTTTTCCAAAACTCCAAACGAAGATGTGCAGCGGCGCGATTTCACCATTAACGGTTTGCTGATGCGCCATGACACCCGCGAAATTCTTGATTTTGTGGAGGGCCAGGCGGATCTGAAGGCCGGCGTGATTCGCGCCATCGGCGAGCCCGACCGCCGCTTTGCGGAAGACAAGCTGCGCATGATGCGCGCCGTGCGCTTTGCAGCGCGATTCGAATTCGAGATCGAGCACCAGACGTTTGCCGCTATTCGGAGACACGCTGGCGCAGTGACAGACGTTTCAGCGGAACGCCTTCGCGAAGAACTCACAAAACTTTTGACGGAAGGCGCGGCGCGCACGGCTTTCGAATTGCTGGAAAAGTCCTGGCTGCTTTCTATCGTGCTGCCCGAAATCGCAGCGATGAAAGGCGTGCCGCAGCCACCGCAGTTTCACCCAGAAGGCGACGTGTGGCGTCACACGCTGCTAATGATCGAGGGACTCCCCGTGGGGACTTCTCCGACGCTTGCTTGGGGCGTGCTGCTTCACGATGTCGGCAAACCGCCGACCTTCAAGCCAGCTTCCGAGACCGGCGACCGCATCCGCTTCGATCACCATGTCGATGTGGGTGTTCGCATGGCGGAAGCGATTTGCCGGCGGTACCGGTTTTCCAAGGAAGAGACAGAACAAATTCTGGCGTTGGTGGCAAATCACATGCGCTTTATGGATGTGCATCGCATGCGGACCTCGACACTGAAGCGATTCGTGCGGCTTCCCCATTTCGAGGAGCACCTGGAGCTGCACCGGCTGGATTGCCTCTCGAGCCATCGCAATCTGGATTCCTACGGTGCGGTCGAGCGCTTTCTGGCGGAAACGCCGGCCGAGGAGGTTCGCCCACAGCGTGTCCTAACGGGTACTGATTTAAGCGAAATGGGCTATATCCCTGGACCGCTATTTAGCGAAATACTGAAGGCCGTGGAAGACGCGCAACTCGAAGGGCAGATTACATCCAAGGAAGAGGCTGAAGAATTCGTGCGAAAGAAGTTTGCTTTGAAGAGAGCCAAGGCATGAAGGAAGCGGCGCTGCGGCCGCGGACTCAGGCAACGCGCGTGGGGAGCAAGGAGTGGCTGAGGAACCATTCCACGTATATGAAAACACAATACTTAGTCATAAATCAGCCGGGATTTAGAGAGTTGTGCTAGAATATGAGTTTGTTATGCTAAGATTTCATGCTAATTGTACTCGCACTGTTCGCACCCTTTTGGTCTAGCCTGCATCTAAAGTTCTTAAGCGCGGGACAATCCTCCCTGCGCCCGGATTTAGGGGACACTCACTATGGCTGAGAAAAAGTATACGGTGCCAGAAATTCTCGCGATCCTGCCGGTTCGGGATACGGTCCTGTTTCCTGGGGCTGTGCTGCCCTTGACGGTAGGCCGGGAGAGCTCTCTGGCCCTAGTTAACTCGCTGGAAGGCGAGGAGAAATTGTTGGGGGTCGTGGCGCAACTGGACCCCCGGATCGAAGATCCTGCCGCGGCGGACCTCCACAAGGTCGGTACGCTGGCGAAGGTTCACAAGACCGTCAAAATGCCCAACGGGAACGTGGTTATCTTCCTGGAGGGTCTGCAGCGCGTTAACGTGCTGGAGCTGATCGGCTTGCGGCCGTTTCTGCGGGCGCGTGTCGAATCGCAGCCCGAAATTACGGGAGAGGTAGATGCGGAGCTTGAGGCTCTACAGCGCAATGCGCAGGACCTGTTTCGCGACGTGGTCAGCCACTCGCCGCAACTGTCCGATGACCTGCAATCCGTGGCCATGAATATCGACGACCCGGGCCGCCTGGCGGACTTTATCGCTGGGACTTTGCCGTCACTCTCCACACTTTTGCGGCAGGAGCTGATCGAAACACCGAGCGTACGCAAGCGGCTTGAGATGTTGATCCGTGAACTCTCGAAAGAGCTGGAAGTGCTGGAGCTGCGTTCGAAAATTCACGAACAGGTGCAGGAGCAAGTGGGCCAAAACCAGCGCGAATACCTGTTGCGCGAACAGATGAAGGCCATCCAGAAGGAACTCGGTGAATCCGACGATTCGACGCAGGAAATGGACGAGCTGCGGAAGAAGGTGGATGAAGCCGGGATGACGGCCGAGGCCAAGAAAGAGTGCGACCGCGAACTGAAGCGTCTGGCGAAGATGACCCCAGCGTCCGCGGAATACATGGTTTCGCGTACCTACCTGGAGTGGATGACTTCTTTGCCCTGGGCCAAGTCTTCGGGCGTGAGCGAGATCGATATCGCCAAAGGCAAGCAGATTCTCGACGAAGATCATTACGATCTGGCCAAGGTCAAGGAACGGATTCTCGACTACCTGGCGGTGAAGAAACTTCAGCCGGGGATGAAGGGGCCGATTCTTTGCTTCGTTGGGCCTCCTGGCGTCGGCAAGACTTCGCTGGGAAAGTCCATCGCGCGATCGCTGGGCCGCAAGTTTGTGCGTATCGCCCTGGGCGGCATGCACGATGAGGCGGAAATCCGCGGCCACCGGCGCACCTACATCGGCGCACTGCCGGGGCAGATTATTCAAGGACTGAAGCGGGCGGAGTCGAACGATCCGGTGATGATGCTCGACGAAGTCGACAAACTGGGCCGCGATTTCCGAGGTGATCCGTCTTCGGCGTTGATGGAAGTGCTCGATCCGGAGCAGAACAACGCGTTCCGCGATCACTATCTCGACGTGTCGTTCGATCTCTCGAAAGTGCTGTTCATCGCCACGGCAAACTGGATGGATCCCATCCCGGAACCGCTGCGAGACCGCATGGAGATTATCGAGTTGGCGGGCTACACCGGCGAAGAAAAGGTCCATATCGCGCACAAGTATTTGATTCCCAAGCAAGCCCAGGAACACGGGTTGAAAGTGGGAGAGCACATTGCATTCTCGGATGACTCGTTGCGGGAAATCATCCACAGCTTCACACGAGAAGCGGGCGTGAGAAACCTCGAACGCGAAATCGCGACGGTCACACGCAAACAGGCGCGAAAGATCGCCGAAGGCCACACGGAAAAGATGGAGGTTACACCGGAAATCGTTCGCGAATACCTCGGCGTGCCCAAGTACCGAGCGGAGAAGGAGGTCGAGGAGCGCGTCAAGAATCCTGGCGTGGCTGTTGGTCTGGTGTGGACGCCGGTTGGCGGAGACATCATATTCATCGAAGCCAGCCGGATGCGCGGCGGGAAGCAGTTCACCATGACCGGGCACCTGGGCGAGGTCATGCAAGAGTCGATGACCGCGGCACTTACGTGGACTCGTGCGAATGCGGAGCGGTACGGAATCGATCCAGACTTCTTCCGCAAGCAGGACATCCACATCCACGTGCCGTCGGGCGGCGTGCCCAAGGACGGCCCGTCCGCAGGGGCGGCGATGGTGACGGCGCTGATCAGCCTGCTCACGGGGCGGCCCGTGCGCGACCGTTTGGCGATGACCGGCGAGATGACCCTCTCTGGCGTGGTGCTACCGATTGGTGGCGTGAAAGAAAAAGTCCTCGGCGCCAAGCGTGCGGGGATCAAGGAAGTGCTGTTGCCGGCCGACAACGAGCCAAACGCTGTAGCGGATCTCCCGCCGGATATTCTCGGCGACATGAAGATCACCTACGTGCACAATCTCGATGAGGTGCTGGAGCATGCGCTGTCCAAAGATGCGGTGGCGCCGCCGATCGTGCCGCACCCGGAACCGAAGCCGAAGCGCGTCGCGGGGGAAAGCCCGCGGGCCATTCACTGAGAGTGCAGACCAGTTAAACGGCGGGGCACCATGGTTCGTGCACCTGGACGTAGGAAGACATAAGCCCAGCGAGTCTCGCTGGGCTTTTTGTTTTCGGGCGACGGGCGGAGTGGAACGGAACTCCTGCTACCATGGTTCCAAGTATGGCCGGCGAAAAACAGATTAAGACGGACGCGCCTGCTGAGCTGGCGCAGCGGCTGGCGGAGGGCTTGCAACGCGAACGAATTGTTCCGCGGTTCGTCGATTCCTATGTTGTCGAGCACGGACGGCACGCTTTGCAGGTTCATGCTTCGCTTTACCGCGATCTTCTCGACTTGCTGCAGCGCGAAGCGCTGCTTGCGGTGACGGCCCGGGCGCTGGAGATCACCTACGCCGAACCGCTTCCTGCCGGGAGAGCGAAGCCGCGGCTCATGTTGCGGAAGGACGGCGTGGCCTTTCGCCGTAAATTCCTGGCGGCGCTCACAAGGCAGCAAAAATGGAGCGCGGGAGACGCACTGGACTTTCAGACGGACTTGCAGATGTACGAAGATTTGCTGGCGCGCAATACGTCAGCGCGCCGGAACCGCAAGCCATTTGAAGCAGCGAATCATCCCTTCGTGGATCGCTGCGCGTTCCTGCTGGATTCTTCTTTTCTGGAAAAGGCGCGGGTGGCGGCCAGCCGTACACTGAACGACCTGGAAAATCTTACGGCGCAAGTCACTGGTTCCGTCTTGCATGCTCCAGAGACAGCGCCGGCACGCGTGAAGCGCTAGCTAGGTCTCGAAGAGGCCGGCACCGAAAAGCGGCTTGCCCGCGCGCGCCGTCTGAAATCCGTAAAAAGCCAACGCGGCGATGGCCATCAGGCCAACCAGCGCGGGAGCCGCATACCACTGGGACAAGTGGCTGGTGGTCGGGAAAACCAGCAGGATATTCTGCACGACCAGTCCCACAATCAAAACCAACAGCCCGAAGCGTTTCAGGACAAATAAGAACGAGACATACAGCAAACCCGAAGCGACAAAATCAATGACGCGGTATTCTCCACTGGCATTGGATAGCGCGCCCAGCAAAGCAAGGGCGATAAAGGCGAGAGCATCCTTCCGCAAGAGCAAACGAAGCAACGAAAGCAGAAAGAAAATTACCAACGAATAGAAAACAAAGAAGAGGATGTAATAAAGCAGAAGCCCGATCGCCAGACGCATACCGAGCATGGATTCTCCCGCGACGATGCCAGGAATGGGTGGCAATTTGCCAACCAAAGGAAGGATGAAATTGTCCGAGGTCTCATAGAGGACCAACGCGACGCCGTAAGCCGCGCCGTACAGAAAATCTCTTCCCACGAGAGGATCGCGAAATTGCCCAGCGAGAAGACGGCTCCAGCCAATCAAAGTTTGCGGAGCACGGCGTCGAACCAAAGGCTCCAGCGCAAGATAAAGCACTGCAATCACCGCGGTATAGAGCAAGGCCCAGCTTAGAGCGATGAGGATGAGGTCGATCTCATCAATCGAAGGGGAGTGGTGCGCGCGAAGCAGCCACATGACTATGAAAGTGACGAAAACGGAACTGGCCAGACGGAATGCGCCGCGAGTGTCACCCCGCTTGTGGCGAAGGTTGTAGCGGACGATGAGGAGGCTGCTGATAATGACGCCGGCAAAGAGAATTACGACGATGAACACGGCGACCTTTTCGCGGCTCAACGGTGAGTACATGACGCTCCGGTCGGGAGTGCTCCAGGGATAAATCAGATCGAAATAAATGGGCGTGCCGCGATAAGCGGCAGCCTCAATGCGCAGCGGAATGTCCGGGTGGCCCGGCACGGAACCGGCCCAGGCGGCGCGAGCATCGCCCCAGGCCAGCGGAGCCCATTCCGGGCCCACGGCGTGAAATGAGGGCAGGTCCAGGCCGGCGGCGGAAAACAAGCGACCCCAATCGGCGACGGGTTGCGTTTCGCGAGGAGAGTCTTTTTGCGGTGAGACAGCCTCGAAATGAATAAGGCGGCCACGAGTGTCGAGAGCGATGGTGACCATGCCCGTTACAGCCATCGGCGGATCGAAGGTGGTCACTTTGCCGGCTCCGCCGGAGGAAAAAAATCTCTGCGGGCGCATCTCGCGCGGACTTTGCCGGTACCAGAAATACATGGCCGCAGGACGGTCATCGTTTAACGAATTCCAGCGCGAGGGTGTTTTGTCGTGCCCGCGAATGTATTCGAGATAACCACCATCGGCGGTGAAGTCGTAGGCTGTGTCCGCGGGCGGTGCTGCATAGCCGAGATCACGAACAACTTCGGCGGATTTGTGAACAAGCACGTCCGTCGGAATCTCAAGAGAAATTTTGTTGGGGAGTTGGGTGCGATCCTGGACGAACAGAAAACCGATAAGTCCTGCGAGTGTGGCAAGAAGAATTCCAAGCGCGAGCACCGGACGAATGCCTTCGGTGGCGCCGGCGGCCGCGACCATTTCCGGAGACGGGGTTTCACCCGCGGCTAGAGCGGCTGCGAGGGGATCGCCGCCCGGGAGCGCCGCAGCAACTTGCAGGGCCGCTCCGGGGCGTTTTGCTGGATCGTTTTCCAAGCAGCGAAGGATGACGCGTTCGATCAGGGGATCGAGGTCGCGCACGAGAGTCGAAGGATTGGTGATGGTGCCTTGTTCGCGGAGTTTGATGAGCTCGGGAAGCGTGGAGGCTTCGAAGGCGCGTTTACCCGTCAGGATTTCGTACAGGATTAAGCCCAGCGAATAGATGTCGCTCTTGGTGGTCACTTCTTTTCCGGCGAGCTGCTCCGGAGCCATATACGCAGGCGTGCCGGCACGAATGTCCGCGCCTTGAATACTTGCGGCGATTCCCGCGAGACCGAAATCGGTGATGCGAATTTTTCCGGCGCTATCGAGCATAACGTTGGCAGGCTTAAGGTCGCGGTGAACTACACCGCGCTCGTGAGCCGCGGCAAGTCCCGCACAGATTTGGCGCGCGATTTCGGTGGCTTTGTCGGGAGAAAGCCTGCCGATGCGGCGCACAACGGAGGCGAGATCCTCGCCGTCGACGTACTCCATGGAGAGAAAGGGCGTGCCGTCCGCGTCGCCAATATCAAACACGCGACAAACGTTCGGATGGGAGACCTGTCGCGCGATACGAACTTCGGAATGAAATCGCGCGAGCGTTGAGGCGTCTTCTGAGAGGCTCTCGGGTAGAAACTTGATGGCCACGAGTTGGCCGAGCTTCAAGTCTTCCGCACGATAGACTTCGCCCATACCGCCGCGGCCGGCCATGGCCACGACGCGATAACGTTCGGCAATGATCTGTCCGGGCGTGAAGCGTCCGCCGCCGATAGGGTCAGAGCCGGTTAGTTTTGAGCCGGCACCGCTGCTGGAAGGCGAGCGCGGCGGCCGCGAAGGAGTGGGAGCCGAAGAGGGCTTGTGGCGTGTCGCCGGGGGCACGGGCGGCGCAATGGTCTCTTGCTCGGCGCCGAGATCATTCGAATCGAGGGTCGCCGCTGCGTTGAGATCAAGGGCTCCACCGCAAGTGGAACAAAACCGTCCGTTGAAAGAAACCTGTGCGCCGCAGGAAGAGCAGTACATGGGAGGCGAGATTCTATCATCGCCGGAGGCCTCGCTGCGAACGGCCGCGAAGACTCGCGATAAGAATTACGAGATGCGCTCGACCTGTACGGCAGTGCCATACGCCAGGACTTCGGTGACACCCTGCATGACCTCGGTGGCGTCGTAGCGCATGCCGATGACGGCATTCGCTCCATGTTCGCCGGCGTGTTCGAGGAGCAGTTCATAGGCGTCTTCACGAGTTTTCTCGCAGAGACTTGTAAGAATTGTGATATTGCCTCCGACGATGGTTTGCAGCGCGGCGCCGAGATTTCCAATCACGCTGCGCGACCTGACGATAATGCCGCGGACGATTCCAAAGTTTCGCACGATGCGGTAACCAGCAAGTTCGGTTGCCGTCGTCACCATTGCCCTATCCACGCGATTGGCCATCTTTATTCTCCTTAAACGGGACGTTTACCGGTGCGATTCTACCTGCGCACGCGGCCATGCGCGAGCCCAGTCTGTCTGCTATTCTCGGATGGCGTGGAAAACTTATCCTATGTTTTCTATTTTCTGGCAATTGCGCAGATCTTGCTAGGTCTGTATTCAATCGGACAGGGGCTGCAATGGCTGGGGTATGCGCGACGGCGGATACACACCGATCCGGGCTTTTATTCGCCTAAGGTTGCCGTGCTCTGCCCGTGCAAAGGGATCGAGGCGGCGCTGGAACGCAACCTGGTTTCGCTTACCGAGTTCGAATACCAGAACTACGAGATTTTTTTCCTGATCGCCTCGGCCACGGATCCGGCGTACAACATCGTGAAACGCGTGGCAGCTTCGGCGCGCGCGAAAGCGCATGTGGTGTTGACCGAGAAGCCGGACGGTTGCGGCGAGAAAGTGAACAATCTGCGGCTGGGGATCGTGCAGTTGCCTGCGGATTTCGATGTTCTCACATTTGTTGACTCCGACGGACGGCCGGGAAAATACTGGCTGCACCGCATGGTTGCTCCGCTGACGGATTCGCGCATCGGAGCTACGACCACTATGCGATGGCTGATTCCGAACCGGAACAACTTAGCGACGGCGATACTAGCCGCCTGGAACGCCCCCATTGTCACCATGCTCAGCGAAAAAGGGAAAAATTTCTGTTGGGGCGGAGGCACGGCGATACGACGAGGTATTTTCGATCAATCCGGGGTCGCCGAAGAATGGCAGCACTCCGTCAGCGATGATTATTCGATGACGCGGGCACTGGAGCGAGCGGGACGTTCGATTGTTTTCTTGCCGGAATGTATCGTGCCTTCTTTTGTGGAGACGGATTTCACGGGCTTGATGGAATTTACAAACCGGCAAGTTCTGATAACTCGCGTGTACGCGGATAAAATGTGGGGAATTGCCGCCGGCACTCACCTGCTCTACTGTCTGTCAATCGTTCTCGGGACGTTTCTGACGCTTGCCGATGTTCTGGCGACGCGGCCCGCGTTTCATCTGGCGGCGCTCACTTTTTTACCGGCGTTGCTGACGGCTATACGCGGGGCCCTGCGGGCGGCGGGCGTCTCGGAAGTTTTGCCGACATACCGTTCACAAATTTCGAGCCAGGCGTGGATCTATGTGTTGTTGCCGGTCTTCGTCCCGTTCCTATATCTGGTGAACTTCATTACCTCTCTGATTACGCGCAAGATATGTTGGCGTGGCGTTACCTACGAGCTGGTTGCGCCCGAACAGACGCGCATTCTCTCCTATTGAGGCGTCGTATTGACGCGGCTCCAAGGCTTTCTATTGTCGATCTCGAAAAGATTTCCACAGCGCGGCAGAGCCACAACCAATGTAGCAGCCGCTTCCGCTCTCGATAGCATGTTGTAGTTCGGCCAGAACGCCATATCTTGGGAGGGCCACAAACGCCATGCAAGAGTTTATCGCGCAGCATACGGCGGAGATTGCGGGAGTGTTGAGCGGCTTCGACCAACTGGTTTTTCAAGGGTCCCTGCGGTCGATCAGCTGTGCGGAAGGAATGATGGGCTAGCGGTCTCTGGCATTGTTATTTCGCCCATAATTTCTCAGGATTTCCCGGCTTGCTACCATGCTTCAATGCGGCGCGTTTCGCGGCTCCGATCCCTTCGCTGCCGCCGTATCAATTCGCCGAAGACGCGCAATCGGCAACAAGCTTGACGTTCCCAAGGGCTGGCGCGGGAATTGTGTCCGGAGACGGCAACGGGAAACACCGGCTTCACGCCCATGTCATGGCATGTCATGGCTGGCAATCTGGTTCTCAAGGCCTGAATCATTCTCGGCTGGTGAACGCAGTCTGCCGACAAATAGCTGCGCTTCAAGTTTCCGATTAATATTGTTTGGCGTATTTCTTTTTGATGAAATACGGCAGGAGCACAAACTCCGCAATCGATGGCAGCGGATCCTTCCTGGAAAAAACGGATTCCACACGAGTGGCCTTTAGTGAATGCCAATACGCGCCGAGTTTGAGATAGCCGTCCGCAAGATCAGAGAGGACTAAGGGAACGTCGGGAAGAAGTCGCATCCAACCCAGACCAGACTTTGCGCGTGCTGGTGCCACCTGCATTCCGCATTGGTCGGCGAACAAGAGATAAGGAAAATCCACGCCCGCCGCGAGACCCAATCCATGGAATCCCCAGGCTCGGGCGTTCACATCGAGCAACTTGTACTCACCGTCGCGTGCATCTTGCTTGAACTCAACTTCCACGATTCCATAGAAATCAATAGCGCGCAGGAATCGCTCGGCTAACTCTTCTATTTCAGGAAGGTCGACAGTCTCCACATACGTCGCGGCACGTCCAAACTCGCGCGGATGCTGGCGCATACGTCTGGCCAACATCACGGAATGAGCGTGGCCATCACGGAAAAAAGCACAGTAAGAAAGCTGGCGAAGACCATCCCCAGGAATAATCTGCTGAATGAGAATCTCACGCGGGTCGATATCGCGACAAGCACGTAGATAGAGCTCCCGGAGCTGCTGGGGCGTTTCTGCGCGCCACGCTTTCGCACCGGTGGCGTAAAAAAAATTCTCCTTCACAGCCGGTTTGAGTGCGAGCGGCAGATGAGCATCAAGGTCAGAAAGATCATCGACACTCTTAGGGTTCCAAGTGCGCGGTGTGGGAATCCCCAGCTTCTCGGCAAGTTGGTAGGTATTGGTCTTGTCCGCAGTCCAGCGAACGGTTCCCCACGGAGCGGTTGTGACTCGGAAAAACTCGGCCAGGCGATCGCGATGGATCGAAAAGGCGGCAACATTCTCGTCGCGAGTCGGAAAGAGAACCCAACCCTTCAACCCAAGACGCTGGCCCACTTCAAGAACGGAATCCACGGCTGCTTGCTGATCTTTGAGATCAGCTACTCGCTCGACGCGAGTCACGTACTTGGAAAATTTAGAAATCGAATACTGATCGTCGATCACGACAACGGGAATTCCGCGCCGCCCCAGACTGCGGGCAATCGCGAGTCCTGGGTGATCGCCGCCGACAACAACCGCACCAATCTGTTCTTTTTTAGTCATTGCCCCTTCACCAGATGCCGCGGAGAATCGGCGAAGGTCCGAAGTTGGTGTCATCGGGCCACCAACCTGTGTTTCAAAATTTCGGAAGTCAACGCCATGGAGGAAAATTCTGTGCCGGTGACAAAGTAGAACAGAGGGCCGAACGTCCGAGCGGCTGGGGCGCCAATGAAATGCAGCCCGGGCAGGGAACTGCGAAAGCCGGACTCAAGCACGGGATATCCATCGAAAACCTGGACCTGCTTGACGATGGCTGGCGGGAGGAATTTGTATCGGGAAATATCGACGGAATATCCGGTGCCGAGTATGACATGGTCAACGAAAGAAAAACTCCCATCATTCAGTTTCAACTGCACTTGTGAACCTAAGGAACGGGCCTCGGCAACGAAACGGCCGGTCTTGATGTTTACGTCCTTAAGGCGAGCGGGCAGCCAAGCGGAGCCGGCAGAACGGACAGCTCGGGTCCGAATTTTGTCGCGCCATTCAAGCGGGACGCGCCGTACCAAGTTCGGTGCGGCCACAAGCCGGCTGATTCCCGCTGGGCCGATGTCATGCTTGGAATACAGCATGGAAGAGACGGGACCAAGGCGATGCAGCCACGGATGCTGACCAATCCAGCGAAGAGCCGCGATCCTGGCTATGATCTCAACTTCAGCACCGGCCTCATGCAGCAGAGCGGCCGACTCTAGCGCGCTCTGGCCTGCGCCGATTACCGCCACTCTTTGACCCGCAAACGCCCTAACTTCGAACCCGGAATAGCAGTGGATGACCTGAGCAGAGGGCAGCGAGCGAAATACGCCTGGAACTTGCTGAAATGGCCCAATGCCGGCCGCGACTACGACCCGCTTGGACAAGAATGAGATTCCATCATTCAGCAGAATTCGGAAACCATTGCCAGAAACTTCAATGGCCGCAACTTCCCTTTGATCCAAATTCGAAATCAATTGCCGGTGGAACCATTGGCCATAGTCAACAAAGGTTTCGAGCGGTATCGGAGCGGCCGGAGTAATTCCATTGGCCGACTCAAAGGCATCGAGCGTGTGAGAAGCAGAGGGATCCGAAATATTCGAAGCAACCTTGGGAGAGCGCAGGAACATTCCTGCGGGCATTTTGTCGGCCCAAAATTCCATTGGCTTTCCGAAAATGCGGACATCCACGCCAGCAGCTTTCAGATGTGCGGCGACAGATAGGCCGTAAGGGCCCGCCCCGATCACCGTGACCTCGGCATCGGGAACTCTCGATGGCCCATCAGACCCTGTGGGCCGGACTGGGGACAGCAATTGTGTCTCGGAGCTCATCATCTTGCTGTAAACCTCCCGGGCAAAATCATTCTGGACGAACATCGAAGACTGTTGGTAAAATCGGCTCGCGCGAGTATCTGAAATCCGGCGGATCGCAGGACAACCGAAAGGGAGCGAGGTAAATCGGATGGCGACCCTTGAAGCGAATTCCTTCTTCTCAAATCCGAGGGACAGAATGGCTGCAGATCGATACCTCGCTTAAACATCATAGAAATTCTCACGAAATCGAACAAGATTACGTTCGTACCAGAAATCTCCCAACCCGATGGAACCAGTGGTACAGTACGGAGGACCAAAAACTCTCACTTCTACTGGACCAAAACTTCGGGCCGGTCACGGTGGAAGTCCGTTGTGTCGACGGCGCGTACGATGCGCGAGACAGAGGCCCAGATCCGAAATTCCGGATTATTCCTGATTCCCAAAGTAAGTGTGATTGCTGGGGCAGAAGCTAAAGAAGGGCGTTATGGAGCGTGAAGCTTTCTCAGGCAGTCTGGCGACGAACATTGATCGCGTTGCTCTCGCTCGCGGTCCTGCAGTTCGCACTATTCTTGCTCCCCAATCTCCGGGGTTATCGAGCGCCTATTGTGGCGAGATTGTTGCGGATGAAGAACGGGCCGGTCGTTGTCCCGCTGCCGACAAATCTCCAACCGCAAGTCCCCGTCAGGATTCAAGGGGTCCGTTCTGGCCAAAGGGTGTGACCCGCCCCGAGGGCTGGCGGTTCCCCCCGCGACCCCTCTTTCTCGGCGTGAGAGAGGTCACCTACTTGGACGGGTAGATTCAGAGTTATGGAAAAATTTCGCGAACCATGCAATTCCTACCCGTGGATCAGCCCAAGTTGGTCCGCCGGCGCCCGTAAGTACTCCATTTCTGAAGAAGTTGTAATGTTTAGAAATTCGGCAGCTGAAATGCTCATCAAAAGTGGTTCGGTATCTTTAACGCAGACGAACGGGCAGGGAGTTCTTCTTGCCGCTCGGTGTGCCCTTTCTGAGGGTCCAGACACCCGGGTACCTACCCTCTGTTTCGTTTGGTCTGCTTACTCGGCCGGTAGCCTACGCAATGCAGCTGCCTCCTGACGGGGAGGCTCAATCTAAGGAAAGAGCTTCGGTTGTGCCACGAGGCTGCTTAATTGGGGGGGTACGCGTGAAGCTTATCCGCAGAGGTGAACAGCAAAACTCTTTGAACAATCCACGCCCGGCGATTTCTCGAGATCATTACTACTTTTACGAAAAAAGCACTGGGGCGACGCATTTTCATGTGGAGGCAGGTCCCGACGGATGTTTTCCCGTGGATCAAGCCGCCGGCCTGCTGGCGATGCACTGTATGGTGAGGGGGCAATCGCCAAACGACTACATTGTGATGGTTAAGGCGGAAAGCGACCTTTTGGAGGGTCTAAAGGAGAAGGCGGAAAAACTGCTGCAAGCCGGACATTCCGTCCGCAGCGCTGTAAAGCTCACGCGACGCGAGGAAGAAGTGCTGGGCGGCGTGATGAAGAGCTTGGCCAATAAAGAGATAGCAGCAACGTTGAATCTTTCCGAGCGGACGGTGAAATTTCACGTGTCCTCGCTGCTGGCGAAGTTCCGCGTGCGAGGGCGCATGGAGCTGGTGCGCGAAGCGTCACGCAGCACGGTCGCGTCGATGCCCATGCCTCTGGCCATCGGAACCCGGGAAGCCCGGTCGTATGCGCCTCCGATGCCACAGAAGTACAATAACGGCTCGCGTAGCGCCGCCGTGGTTCCTCTGGCGGCGAAGCGGGAGCTGATGGCCTAATCGACACCGCGATACAGAAAGTTAGACAAAACGCAAAGGGCCGGATCGACGGAGTCGAACCGGCCCTTTGCGTTTTGTCTAGGTGCCTGCGCGCGGAGTTTGTTACTTCTTTGCGGCCGCGTAGAGCTGGCTGGCGGAATCCCAATTGACGACGTTCCACCATGCCTTGATGTAATCAGCGCGCACGTTCTGATACTTGAGGTAGTAGGCGTGCTCCCAAACGTCGATTCCGAGTACGGCCTTGGCGCCAATTGAAAATGGGGTGTCTTGATTTGGCGTCGAATCGACGGCCAGCTTGCCGTCCTTAACGACGAGCCAAGCCCATCCGGAACCAAAACGGGCGAGACCAGCGGCGCTGAGTTTTTCCTGGAAGCCTGCCAAAGATCCGAAGGTCGACTTGATGGCATCGGCAAGCGCACCCTGTGGCTCGCCACCACCGCCCTTTTTCATCTGGGTCCAGAACAGAGAATGGTTCCAGTGTCCACCAGCATTGTTGCGGACGGCAGCGCGAATATTCTCCGGGATGGAGTCGAGACTTTTCAGAAGATCTTCAAGCGACTTGGCTTGCAGATCAGCATGACCATCGAGGGCCTTGTTCAAGTTGGTGACATAGGCGCCATGGTGCTTGTCGTGGTGAATTTCCATGGTCTTGGCATCGATGTAAGGTTCGAGTGCGTCGAATGCGTAAGGCAACGGTGGGACGGTAAATGCCACGGGTTTTTCCTCCAGTTTGAGATTTGATGCAAAATTCAATGCGGTGCCGGAGCGCAAAGCCGCAGAAGCGCCGCTGCTCGCTCCAAGCAATCCCGCACCAACAACCCCAGTATTAACCAGAAATTTCCGGCGATTCATGAGGATCTCCTGCGGCGAGGAGGCGGGCCAACCAACCGACAGTAGCCTACCACGCAATCAGCCGGATGTATCATACCGCTCATCCCCGAAACGGCTCAATGCCACGCTGATGTTGGGGCTATTGGGCGGCTCGTGGGAAGCATGGTGAACGTTCGGAACTCGCCACGGTTATTGGATGCGCGAGAGCGCCCATTGGGCAGATTCGGCGATTTGGGGATCGCATGAAGCTCTGAGCCGCGTCAGGAGTGTGCAAATTCTTTCGCGATGATCTGAACCAGCCATGGGAGAGGAATTGCCGAGGGCGATGCAGGCGTTGCGCACCAAGCCGCGCCACTTCGTGCGCCTTACGGGGCTTCCGCGAAAGACGGTGCGGAACTGTTCTTCGTTCATCGCGGCCAGCCACTCGAGCCGCGGCAGGAGGAGAGACTGTTTTTCAATTCCCTCCGCGATAGGGGCAGGCCATCCGCGCGACTGGCCGTCGGTGGGCTGCGCATAGGTTCTTGGCTGAAATTCTGCAGCTTGTGTCACTGGTGCACGGCGGTTCCACGGGCAAACGTCCTGGCAAACGTCGCAGCCGAAGACGTGGCGGCTCATGGGTTCGCGCAAATCTTCGGGAATGCTGCTGCGAAGCTCGATCGTCAAATAGGAGATGCAGAGGCGCGCATCCATCACGTAGGGCTCGACGAGCGCACCGGTAGGGCAAGCATCGATGCATTTTGTGCAAGAGCCGCAGAGATCCGCGGGAGGCAGCTCGGCTGGACCTAGCGTGGGCGGAATATCGAGGGTCGTGAGAATCACGCCGAGAAAAAACCAGGAGCCGAGTTTGGCGTTCAGCAGCAGGGTGTTTTTTCCAAGCCAGCCGAGACCGGCGTGCTTGGCGAAGACGCGCTCATGCAGAGGACCCGTGTCCGCGTAGATGCGCGCGTCCTGCGGCTCGGCAAATCGCTCTGGGAGGCTGCTTGCGAGGCTCTGGAGCTTCTGCTGGAGTACTTCGTGGTAGTCCTGTCCCCAGGCATAGCGGGAAATCCAGCCGCTGGGCTCGGCTCCCGACGGCTGGAGCGCGTCGACGGAACGCGGCGCGGGTGAGTTGTAGTTCAAGGCGCACACAATCACGCTGCGGAGCCCGGGCATTACGCTTTGCGGATTGCTGCGGCGCTCGTCCGCTAGATACTTCATCTCGCCGGCGTAGCCAAGCGCCAGCCATTCTTTCGTCAGCTCCAATTCGGGGAATTTCTCGGCGCGCACGACTCCGCAAAGGTCAAACCCGAGAGCGCTGGCCTTCTCGACAATCCACGCGGTGTCGGTGCCGCTCTTCATGGAAAAAGTGTGCGAATAGCCATGGAAGGATTGTGCCGCAGGAAGACGCTCGATGCGAGCGGTGTCTGGGGGCGGGGCTGCGGATTCCGGCTTGGTGCAGAAAAGACTACTGGAAACTGCTGAGGGCAGCGCTCTCCTCGGTGTACACGTCGAAGACGGTGTAGAGCTTGGTGAGCTGGAGCAGGTCGTGCACTTTTTTCGTCAAGTGCAATAGCTTGAGGTCGCCCCCGCGGCCTTTTACCGTTGTATACGCACTGACAAGCTCGCCGATGCCCGAGCTGTCGATGTAATCCACGTCAGCAAGATTGAGCACAATGTGGGTCCGTTTGTCGTCCAGCAGGCCGCGCACCGTTTTTCGCAGCAACGCACTTCCTTCACCCAGGGTGATCTTGCCGCTGAGGTCCACCACGGTGGATTGGCCAGCATCTCGATGTGTTGCGCGCAATGCCATGATCTCCTCTAGGCTCCTTGGGGCGGGTTGGCACCCTGGCTGCCCTGGCCATTTGTTCCCGGGTTCTCCTGCATGGGCAGCTTTTTCGCCATAACAATTTCCGCGCCGCCGGTACGTCCCGGCACCACGTCGAATTCGTCCATAAATGCGCGCATCAGGAAGATTCCCCGTCCGGAAGTGCTCAGTAGGTTTTCTTCGGCAAGTGGGTCCGGCACGTTGGCGAGAGTGAAGCCTGTGCCCTCATCCAGAACATGGATGATCATTTTGTCGCCGGTGAGATCCACGGCCAGGTGAATCTTCTTTTCGGGGCGCTCCTGATTGCCATAGTGAAACGCGTTGATGACGCCCTCACGTACGCTCATACCGATTTTGTAGCAATCATCCTCGCCAAAGCCGGCAGCCTCGGCCACCCGGAGACACATCTCCTCAGCGAGATTGACGCTTTCGACTTGCGTCTCCAGCGTGATTTCGAGGTGCTTGGGGTCTGTGCCCATGCGCGGCGCCCTACGGGAGGCAAATTGCACCCAAGAGAGCGCACTTATCGGTAACACAGCGGCTAAACCTAAGTCAATGGAGCACTTGATGTAGATGCAGGAAATTGTGGGACCAGCGAACCGGGGCTAGTGAGGCTTGTATGTACTGCTGACATAAATTTCCATATACCTGGAGGCATCTTTTGGTTCTGAAAAGCCGAATTGACGGTAGAAGCCGTGGGCGTCGCGAGTCACCAAGTGCCAGCAGCGTAAGCTCCGCAGCTCAGGATGTGACATGACCACGCGCATCAGTTGGTTGCTCCATCCGCGTCCTCGATGCGATTCTCATATGAACACGTCCGCCAGATAGGCAAATGTCGCGCGGTTCGGTAACCGCGCGAGCGATCCCCATCTCTCTCCAGCCCGATAGAGGCCGACGGGGATTGAATTATCGATAGCACGCACGAGGAGATCGCGCGGAATGTTGCCCGACCAGTAAGTTTGCTTCAGAACATCGTGAATCACATCCACATCCAGAAGACTCCTGTCGTCGGTGATGAGCAGGTCTCCATCTGTCGAATCATGTGGCACGGGCTAGACCCAATCTGCTTCGATGAAACAAGTTGACACACAAAGACTGCGGCCGAGCGCCACAAGTGCCCATTTTCGGGGGAATCGAGAGAGCGTGTCCAGAGTGCGGTACGACTTACGCCGAGGGCAGCATGAATCAAGCAGCTAAGATAGACCAGAGATAATCCGGGACTGTGAGGCGCTTGACACCGCTTCCCCAGGCCAACAGAGATACCGCCAGCTACCCGTAGCACAACTCTCGGCCGGAGGAGGGATCCCTTCTTACAGTCCTTCACGGCGCCGCAGCGCAGGATAGTCAACCTTCCCGCTCGGGGTTTTTGGCAGTTCCACAAGTACTTCGACAACTCTTGGCACCATGTATCGCGGCATTTTCTCCCCGCAGGAATTCAATAGTGCCTGGGTGTCGATCATTTCTCCGTCCTTTGGAACGACAAACGCCTTGATAACTTGGCCAAGCACCTGGTCCGGAATTCCAATCACGGCTGCCCCGCGCAGCTTACCGGTCAGGAACAGCACTTCCTCGACTTCCGTTGGACTGATGCGAAATCCTGAAGATTTAATCATCGTGTCCTGTCGCCCTAGGAAATAAAAGAAGCCAGCTTCATCCATCTTCACCAGATCTCCGGAATAACACACTCTTTCACAATCGCCGATCTCCGCTGGCAGCAGAGGATTGGCGCGAAGCGTGCGTGCCGTGTCTTCCGGACGGTTCCAATAGCCGAGTGAAACTGTGGGACCACGGTGGACAAGTTCTCCGGGCTCGCCCGGTTTGCAAAGTTTCCCTCGCTCGTCCAGAACCATGATTTGAGTATCGGGTATGGCCTTGCCGATCGATGTTGGCCGCCGGTCAAGCTCCTCCGGAGGAAGAAACGTTGAGCGAAAGGCTTCGGTCAGTCCATACATCAAAAAAATCTTTGTGGTTGGCAAGGCCCGCCGCAGCACTTTCAAAACCGCCTGAGGCATAGCGCCTCCAGTGTTTGTGATGTAACGCAGACCTTGAGGGGGGTTCTCTTCGAGAGTCGAGTTTTCTTGAGCCATCAGGCTCCAAAAAGTGGGCACGCCGGCGAGGCCGGTAATTGCCTCTCTTCGCAGCAGCCGGACAACTTCATGGGCATACAGGAAATCTATCAGCACGATAGTGGCCCCGTGCTCGAAAGCCGTCATCAGCTGATTCATGCCAGCATCAAAACTGAACGGGAGTACGGCGAGGATGCGTTCCGCAGAGCTGATCTCAAGATAAGCTGAGACGATTCTACTTCCCGCCAGGACATTCGCATGACTTAGCATCACGCCTTTGGGTCTGCCCGTAGAACCCGATGTGTAGAGGATGGTCGCCAAGTCCATGCCAATCGCCTCATCACTCCATTCGGGCGGACCACAAAGTTCGTAGAATTCTTCTAGGCGGAGTACAGGAAGACCAATATCCTTAATATTCCCTTCACCTGTCAGAGCGATGAATTCTAACGACGGGATCTGTCCCAGAATCCCGCCCAACGAAGATAGTCTCTTTGGTGTGGTGATCAGACCCTTAATGCCACAATCTTTGGCGATGTGCCCGACCTGTTCTGGGAAAAGCCTGGCGTTAATCGGTACACATACGCCTCCGCTTTCCGAGATTCCAAAGATGGAAAGAACCTGTGCGGCGGAAGGTTCGAGGCAGATTCCAATCCGGTCCCCGCGGACTACTCCTGCACCTCTGAGTCCGGTAGCAATCCCATGCGTAAATCTTCGGACGTCACGGTAGCTGAGCCGCTGGTCGCCATCGACTAGTGCTTCCTTAGCGGGCGAACGTTCGGCGCTTCTCTCTAGCAAATGGTGAATCAGAAAATCCATTGGTCTCCCCTACGGCTCGGGGCTGTTGACATTCTCAGGGCAGAAGAGCGTTGTTTACAACCGTACAGATTGAAAGCGTGTAAATTCTTAAATTCTATTGTCAGACGATGGCTGAAAATACCGAAGATAACAGGGAGAGCCCATCCCGTCCCTAGATTCAGCCGGTGTTGTAGGTGCCCGCGACCTCTTTGTCTTAATGCGAAATGGTGCCTCTAGCGGGTAAGGTGACCACGACAAATACTTCTTCTTACTTCCTGGAACGCTGCGGCCGGATCTTTGTTGTTGTCGCCAACTACCAAGATTATGCGAATGGGGACGTTAGACGGGTCCTCTGTCCAGATGTCCTGGTTGAACTCCTTGCACTAGCTCCAGCTACGGCATTCTCCCGTTCCAATCTGTTGACTACACTCCGCGATTTGATCATCAATCATTTTAATTTCCAGAGCCAGGCGGAGATCACTAGGGCTTTTCTCATATCTCTTGAAAAGTGGTGTCCTGCTCTTCTTGAGATCTTCGCGTTTTCTCTTCCAGACATCTGCACGCGCAGTCATATAACGGACCTTGCAACAAGTGTCCCGCGACCGAACATAGATAGTCTGTCCACTTTTGGACACTCTGCCTTCTCACGGATTTCGCCCCCGACATCGCCCTGCTGCATATGAGGACCGTTACTCTCAACTGCGCCGATAGTTCGGCCGTTGTACAAGAAGGTACAGACAGCGCCGCTTTGAAACCTCAAACTACGGCCTTCAAGAACTCCCGCACTCAGAAATACCTTGCGAGAACTTCTGGAGGAATAAATGAAAAACCCAGTCATTTTATTGTTGTTTTTCTTGGCATCGGCATGGAACGCTTCTGCCCAAGCACCTAACCTACAAACAGCGGGCAACTTTGCGGTGCTGGCTGGTGGCGGAATCGTCAGCGCGGACGCGGGAACCACGATTGTCGGCAATGTAGGAAGTTCGCCTACACCCGCGGTCACAGGACTATTGGCAACCCAGGTGACGGGCACGTTGTATACGGCCGCGAATGCCGTACTGACAACAGCCCAGGCGGACTTAACAGCCGCTTACATTGACGCGGCCGGCAGGCCGTCGTGTACGGCGCTGACCGGCGCGCTGGGCACAGGGACGAATGCTACTCTGGGCCCGGGACTTTACTGCTATTCGACCGCGGCACTCTTGAATGGAACACTGACGCTGACCGGCAGCTCCACCAACGTGTGGATCTTTCAGATCGGCACCTCTCTGACGACGGCCACAGGAGCTAACGTTGCTTTTGTGGGCGGCGCGTCGCCCTGCAATGTGTACTGGCAGGTTGGCTCCTCCGCGACCATCCAGACGGGCAACAACTTTGCGGGGAATATCATGGCGCTCGCGAGCATCACGCTAAATGGCGGCAACCTGGCGGGACGGGCACTAGCCAGAAACGGTACGGTCACAATCAGCGGTAAGGAGACCATCGTCAGCGCATGTTCTTCGGGGACGACGGGCGTGCCGACCATCGTTGTTTCGCCTGTAAACTCCTCGATCGTATGCGGGGCGGCCGGTTCAACCATCACCAAAACCGCGGTCGTCTTGTCGAACGGGCTCCCCGTCGTGGGTACAACGGTAACCTTCACTGTCACCGGACCAGACTCTGGCCAGAGCAGGACCGCTATCACGGATGCTACGGGTACAGCGACATTTACGATTACGGCGCCGGCAGGGTGTTTAGGAAAAGATTCCGTTGTTGCCACGGTCAGCGGCGGGGCGGTGGGCTCAAACACAACTTTTGCAACGTTTGGGGGTTCAGTCTCAGGATCATTCTGTTCGACGGCGCCGTCCCCTACCGTCGCCCTAGTAAATGTGATAGCGGGTCCGCCAAAGCAGGTCGTCCTCTCGGTTCAATCTGCAGGGGGATTGTCATCCGTGTTCGTCAATACCCCCCCGACGACGAATGCTACGGTCAGCATCTTACCGTTCGACAATGGAACTACCCAGGCTCTGGGCGTCACCGCCACGAAGATCGATCAGTCGGCATCGGCCGTGATCGAACTGACGGTTACAGATCTATGTGGGCACACCACTGTCTTTGATCCGGTCTTCGCAACGATCACAATTCCGGCCACCGGCCCCCGCTCTAAGTTCCGTCATGTTGAAAAATTCGACTTCGATCATTGGGAAGTAGCTCGCTTCGACGGCATCGGTGGGACGGAAGGGATAGTATTTCTCCAGAACGGTACCCCCGGCGTGGACTCACTGGTGATCACGGTCAACGGGACCCAGTTCAGAACCAACCTTGCGGACGGGAAATCCAAAAAGATAGATATCTCCTCCGCTCTGTTCCATGGAACCAACAAAGTTACGATTGCGGTTTACGGCGACACAGGAAGTTCCGTTGATTTGAGCATCTCCGACGGGAAATAACGTACTGCCGGGGTTCGCTCTTCACATTCTCCAGGTCAGCCTGGGTGGCGGCGAACCCGGCGTTTTTCTTTGTTTGAAACTGCCGAGCACCAGCCAAAGCAGGGGATGGCGCTTGAGAGCGTGCGGGGCCGTGCCTCAACCATTGACTAGAGAAGACGGTTCGTTCTTCCCATTTTCTCCCAGGCGAGCCGAACTGGCCGAACGAAGTAATAAGCGAGGGAGAGACATCTAGGCATCGGCAGGAACCAGCGGTCCGGTTCACTGGGCTTAAGCTTATGCAAGAAATAGCGAAGGAAGATTTTTGTCCGATCCTGGAGGCGTTCACGAATCTCAAGCTGACAAGTAATGCCGCCCTGCAAGCCCCAGCGTTCGCCGGGCTCCGCGAAAAGGTGGGTACAGGCCTGGGCAGCCAAGGCCTTCGCGGTGCGATCGATCTTTAGACTCTGCGCCAGTTTCGGAGGTAGCGGTGCCCCAAGCAGACCCTGCGCCAGAAGAAGACCAGTACCCAAGGCGCGCTTAAGGCCCAGATCGTCGGCTTCCTCGAGCACGCAGCACCAGTCTAAATCAGGAACTGCCAGGATCTCGGCGATGTCGCAGATGAACTTTAGTTGTACCCACCGGTGCTTAGCCGCGTGCATGGAGAGGACCAGCAGGTAGGTTTCCAGCCGCAGACTTTGCACTTCTTCTCCAACTACGGAGATCGTCTCTAGGTTCTCGAGAAACCGCTCAGGATCTCCCGCAAGACACGCTGCTCTATTGGTGAATCGCCAATGCACATCCAAACGCACCTTTCCATCCCCTCGATACAGCAGAAATTCGTGGCGCTCGTGCAAAAATTGATTCAGTTCGCCAGTATCGACGCTGGCAGGCGCGTAACCCCGGTCAATGAGGAGACCACGGGCCCGCACGACGTCCCGCTCACAAACCATAATGTCCAGGTCGCCAAACCCGCGGAGCGACAAATCGCCGTAGAGCTTGACGGCAAGTGCAGGGCCTTTAAAGGGCACAGCCTGAATACCGTGGGAGTCCAGCAAGCCGAGGATGACCACTAATTCTTTGGCGAGTAGCCGGCCGTCGAGAGCCTCGGCCTCGTGGCGCGCTCGCAGCGGTTCAAGGACGCCGCCCGGCACAATATCTGGACAGATTCGGTGAAGGTTGCAATATATGAGCGATAGCGTGTCGTGAAGGAGTGCCAGTCGAATGAATTGGAACCAGTCTATTTCTTTCCGAGCGGCCTCTCTGATGCGCCGCGACATTTCCGGGTTGGTGCGCGTACGGGCACAACAGAGAAGCAGCTCCATTTCAGCCGAAGGCGCCGCGGTTTGGAGCTGCCCCTTCTGTTTCGGCATGATTTCGTTTCCGATCATGAGGCCAAGAGCTCCCGAAATCGAAGGGACAGCCGATCGAAGTCACGTCCCGTCTCGAGGCGGTAGCAGGGCGTAGACGTCACGAGTTCACTGAGGGCAGCCAAATGAGCGCGGCAGGAGTTGGCCTCGGTGAGCAACACGTTGGGAGCGATCTCCAACAACGCTTCATCAGCATCCATTTTCGCGAAGACGCTGGTTTCAGCTCGAGCGATGCGAGGGATCAAAACAGCCGCCGGGCGAGCCGCGGGGGCCACCTTGGCGCCATAAACTTGTATCGGATGGATTTGACGCTTCCGCCATCCGGGACGCTTGGGAGAGCACAGCAGAAAACTCAGCTCCGGGAAAAAGCTGGCGGTTTGGTCACTAACATCAAGCTCCTCAGGAAATGCCAGGACCTGGAACCCATCCGGGCGGCCCGTTAGAAAGACCATGTCATCGCTCATATAGTCAAAATTGGCTCTGAGCGAGGCCACCGTGAGCGTGGATTTGCCTGCGCCGCTTGTGCCGGGAATTAGAAGACACTTGCCGTTTGCGCTGAAGCCGCCGGCGTGCAGGCTATAAAGCCCGCGGCGCTTTAGTATTTCAATCAGGCAAATGGTGAACAGGAGATGGGAGGCAAGCCACAGGTTGTCAATTTCGGGCTCGAGCACCGAGAAGCACGCCGAGCCGGAGCCGGGGTTGCACAACACCCGGACGCGATCCTGGTAAGAAAGGTAGAATTGGTCTTGGGCTTCGAAGTAGCTGGCATCGCCGCCCTCGAGTTGATAGAAAGCTTTTGCTCGCCCGGGTGGTTTCGCGAAGCGGTGGCCTTTCGGATTCGAAACGGACTCGAAGTCGAAAAAAATAGTCTCGGCGCACACACCATTCGAAGGAAGCATCTGAAATCTGGTATCGAGGCAAGCTGCGATTGCGGCCGAGGACGACACACTGAGATTCAAGCCGTGGAAACCGTAGTTTTGCGTGCGCTGCATGTGGCTCACGACGTGGAACGCTCCAGCTCTGTTTTCCTGGAGGGCATCACGCCACCGTGGGCAGTGCCTGAAATGCGGTACATCTCTACATACAAAGGTTGCGGATCCCGCGCTTCCATAAAGGGCACTCCATCTTTGACCAGCCAGCAATGGCCCACAAACTCTTCCTTGACCTGGCCCATGCCGAAACAGAGGGACACGTCCAGACCATTGCGGCGGAAAAAGTAGTATCGCGTGAGGCCTCGGGTGAGACATCCCGGCCGCACCAGGGGGCGGCCAGCACGGATGGCCGTCTCCACGTACTCGGTAATCTGTTCAAGTCGTTCGCTATCCGCCGAAGAAGGAATCCTCGGCTCCAGCAGAGTTTCCACTCGCGACAGTTTTAGCCGAAGGAGGAAAGGAACAGCGGCGGCAAAGAACAATACTTGAAAGAAGAGAAATACATCGGGAATGGATCTTTTGCCCATGCCTGTCCTACGCGCTCTTTTTTGCCTACGGGGATCAGCAGCCATTGTACTGGCGCTCGGAGGGTCTGTGGGAGTTGCAACGTGCAGTGGCCCACCTGGATAAGGGGGCAACTCGAATCACGTGGCATCGTTTATGGAGATCCCGAAGGCATCATCGGCTTCGCAGCCCATACCATCGCCTCTCGACTCGACAATAAGATTCTTACTTCGTAGATCCTCGAGCACTTCCAGGATGTCCATCTCTATGATTTTCGCGGGGGCGTCATATTCTTTGGCCACCAGGGACACCAATTGCGCCACTCCGTGCGCTCCGTCGCATAGCTCCCAAATTCTGCTACCAACCTCGTTCAGGGCGTAGTAGCTTCCGTCATCCATGTTGAAGAGAAGCACATCCTTCGATCGCTTCTGGGCGATGATCTGCTCTTGGCGTTTGGGGTAACTATCAGAGCCTTTGATCTCTTTCATCGTTTTTCTCGTCTACTCAATCGCTAGACATTTTCAGTTGAGGTCTTCCGCGCTTTGGCGATTCGCAGCTGTCGAAACGCATAGCTGGATCCAAGTACGTGTGTTAGGCAGCTGCACGCGAAGCTTGCGGCTGAGGTTTCCGAAAGCAAGGAGCCGATTCGCAACTGCGGAACTGGCGCTCCTTGCTCTCGCTTGTGGTGATTGCCGGTCTGTTTAAAAACTGAGCTTGGTAACCAGCCGCAGGAGGCCCAAACACCTCAGGCTCGGCTTTGTATACTTCTTCATGTTTATTTCCGCCTTTCCATTTTTATTCGATCGTGTGCAACTGGGTTAATATTTTATCGACTTCAGAAACGCGCTTTCGATTCTCTGCAACCGCTTGCGATGCTTTTCGTCGAATGGCGTCCTCTGTGGCCTCTTCAAGGCCTCCTAGAAGCCTAGAATGAAGCGACTGGCGTTTGCGACCAAACCCCCGCCTTCACTACACAGGATGGGAACGGTACAAGGCGCCAAAATATTAGTCTGTACAATATTGAACAAGTTGACTAAATCCCGGTTTGTCTTCGATGCATGTCCCAAGAAGGAGCAATCGGTGTAGGAGCGCCGAACCCAGCGCGCTGATTCAAAAAAGAACCATGGAGGCTCTTCCATGCCGGCTAGGTATTACACCGCGCTCGGCGTTCACAAGAAAACGATGAACTGCTGCGGGTGCCGCGGTGCAAAGAGGAGTTCGGCGAACATCATCGAGCGCACACCGCTCTCGAAGCGGCGCAACCAGCTTGCTGCAGACGATGCCGATCGAAGTGGCAAAGACGGCGCCGCGAAACAGGCCGGACTTGGCAACGATCTATGACCAGGAATAGCAGAAGGGCAAAGCGAATCGCTGAACGCCGCATCCCTCGCTTTTACCTCCGGCGCGGTTCCTCGTCGCCGGCGTTTGAGGAGCTGCAACAGAAATATCCGAATTATCGAGGGCTAGCTCGCCGTTTTCTCAAGATTCTTAGAAGGGCTCCCCAAAAGGGAGCAGCGAGTTACCGGGGAACATTCGGGGCCGGGGTCTCAACTGAAGCCCACGACTGGATGCGGCGTATAGGGCTCCTCGAGAGACGCGATCTCTTCCGCGGTAAGACGCATCGAGAGAGCCGCCGCGGCATCCGCAAGGTGGTGCGTTCTGGTGGCGCCGACAATCGGCGAGGTGATGAAGGGTTTGCTTAGCATCCACGCGAGCGCGAGTTGCGCGCGGGGAACGCCACGTTTTTCAGAGAGTTCGCCCAAGCGGTCGACGATTTTGTGGTCCGCCTCTTCCGTCTTCGAGTACAAGGTCTTGCCGAACTGATCCGTCTCGAAGCGCTTGGTGCTTTCGCCTTGCCATGAGCGCGTCAAGCGGCCGCGCGCGAGCGGACTCCAGGGGATGACGCCTACACCCTCGGACAGGCAAAGCGGCATCATCTCGCGTTCTTCTTCGCGATACAGCAGGTTGTAATGATTCTGCATGGAAACAAAGCGCGTCCAGCCGTGAACGTCGGCGAGATAGAGGGCTTTGGTGAACTGCCACGCGTACATGGAGGAAGCGCCGATATAGCGCACTTTGCCTGATTTCACCACGTCGTCGAGCGCCTCGAGAGTTTCTTCGATGGGCGTTTCGTGATCCCAGCGGTGGGTTTGGAAGAGGTCAACGTACTCGGTGCCAAGACGACGAAGGCTCTGGTCGAGTTCATGAAATATCGCTTTGCGGGAGAGGCCCCGTCCATTCGGCTCATCGCGCATGACGCCGTGGGCCTTGGTGGCAATGACGACGGATTCCCGACGGGCGTTTGCTTTTAGGAAACGGCCAAGCACCTCTTCGCTCGCACCCGCCGAATACACGTTGGCGGTGTCAAAGAAATTCATGCCTAGTTCGAGCGCCTGGCGAAGGAAGGGCTGGCTCTCTTCCTCGTTGAGAGCCCAGGCGTGGCTGCCAGGCTTGATTTTGCCCGTGGCGGGCGCACCGTAGGTCATGCAGCCTAGACAGATGCGGGAGACCTTGAGACCGGTCTTGCCGAGGTTGACGTAGTCCATCTTTTCTCCTGAGCAGATTTGGCGGTTGAGGTCGCCACGATTCGCAAAGACTCTCGTGGTCAGAGTGCCGTTCCAATTATGCTTTCTCGGAAGATCCGACGCCATAGAGGGCCAAGACGTCTTTCAAGGTGACCATGCCTTCGAGTTTGTGAATATTGGCGCGGTTGACGACCGGCAGCGCGTTTACCTGGCATGCGCCCATGCGTTCGAGCGCAAGACTGAGGGAGTGGTCGACATGGAGATGCGGGATGTCTGCTCCGTCGAGGAGTTCCGTAAGCTGTTTAGTCTCGGAGCCCGCCGTCGCTGCCCGCTGAAGCTTGCCAAAACTTAGAACGCCAATCAGACCGCGGTCGTCACTCACAGGCCACGCGCTGGATTCGCTCGAACGTATCTTTTCCAGAGCATCCTGTACGGTCATATCTGCCGCAAGGACCTCGGCAGCTGGTCGCATCGCCAGGAGTACCTGCCGATGCCCTTCCTTCTGGCGCGTCTCGGCCGTGGGTAAGTGGATGCCATCCTGGCGCGCCAACGATTCGTAGATGGGCTGTTTCTGGAGGCGTGAAGCGATGAAAAGACTCACCAGGTTCGAGATCATCAAGGGAACAATGACCGCGTAGTCCCGCGTAATTTCAAAAATCATGACGACGGAGGTCATGGGCGCACGGACAATTCCAGCAAATACTGTTCCCATTCCTACTAACGCGTAGGCGCCAGGCGTCGCTGCATAGTGCGGGAACAGACTGTGAGCTGCTGAGCCCATGGCGCCGCCCAGCATGGCTCCGAGGAAGAGGCTGGGGCCGAAGATGCCGCCGGCGTTTCCGGAGGCGTAGCTGGTGGTCACGGCAAAAAGCTTCAAGACCAGGAGCAAGACCATCAGCCTGAGCGCCATGCCTCCGTTCAGAACCGCGCCCACATGCTCGTAGCCCACGCCGAGAACTTGGGGAACAAACCAGCCCATCACTCCAACCAGCACGCCGCCAACAACAGGTTGGAACGGAAGCGTCTTTCGCGGGAATTTCAGGAATCGCTCGCGCATGCCGAGCAAGAGCTTTGTGAAGGCCACCGACACCAGTCCGCCGGCCACGCCAAGTACGGCGTAGATTACAAATTCCCAGGGATTGACGAGCTGGTATTGCGGCACCTTAAAAAGCGGATCATTTCCCAGCAGAAGCCGAAGCATGGCCCAAGAAGTGGCAGACGCAAGCACGACGGAGCCCAGCACGGGCGCGTGGAGGTCGCCAACGACTTCTTCGAGTGTGAACAGCACAGCCGCCAGTGGCGTGTTGAACGCTGCCGCAATGGCCGCAGCGGCTGCAACAGGGATGAGTGCCTTCACTTTTTCCGGGCGCAGGCCCAGGTTGCGGCCCAGCACGGAAGCGATGCCTGCGCCGACCTGGACTGTGGGCCCCTCACGTCCCAGGGGAATTCCGCTGGCCAGCGTGGCGGAAGTGCAGAAGAATTTCCCAAACATGGTGCCCGCTGTGATGCGGCCGTCGCGCGCGTAAAGAGCTGCTTTCGTTTGTGGTACGCCGCTGCCCCGCGCATCCGGAAAATAGCGGTACAACAAATACCCCATAAGCAGGGAGCCAGCTGCGGGGACAAGCACGCGGTGCCACGCCGCCCCGCCAATGGGATAAAGCCGCGAGCCGACTCGCTCGGTTAACACGATGAAAGCTACGGCCATCAGGCCCACCAGGGCGCCAATCAGCAGTGTCAGAACCAGGAAGACTTGTGCTTCCCGCGCACCAAGCAATGCGTTCCAATGCCGCGCCGGAAATCTCCACCACCTTGTGGCAAGCTGCGCCGGAGCTTCCGTCACTTTAGTGGCAACTTTCCGCGCAGATAAAAAGATCCACTGTCGCGCAGATTGGCTGGTGCTGTGGGCCAGCGGTACGTGGCTCCGGATGTGGCTAGGCGCGCTCTTTTTCGTGGCTTAATTTTTCGGCTGCCGTCGGGCACGATGGTCTCGCCCTTCCCTCTTGGTCGTTTTCTTCAGGTTTTGGCTGGTGTGCTGCCCGCGATCAAGGAGGGCTTGGATGGCCCCGACCAGGGCCTCCCCGCTCGTGCGGAGTTCGCTGATGCGGTTTCTGGCGACTTGTTCGAGTAAGCGCTCGCCACGCGGCAACAAAGTTACGAATACACGCCGGCGGTCATCGCGGCTGCGGGTCCTGCGGACGTAACCATGCGTCTCAAGTCGGTCGATGAGCTCCACGGCACTGTGGTGCTTTAGGGCCAGCCTTTCGGCAAGCGTCTGAATGGTTGCCGCGCTGCCTTCCGGGAGGCCACGAATGGCGAGCAACATCAAGTACTGCTGGGGCTCGAGGCCGAGGGCCCGCGCCTTGGCATCCCCTTCCCGCAGAAAATGGCGGATACGGTAGCGCAGCTCGGCGAGCGCGCGGTACTCGGCGGGGGTGATATCCGGTTCCATGCGGTAAGTATATCGTAATGCGATATACCTTGCCATGCGCCGCGATAGAACCAGGCTCTCGGGGTACTCGGCGGCTGAGACGGGAAGGGCATCAGAGCGTCTTGCGGAAGGCTTTCTGCGTCTTATAGTGTTCGTACCCTTGCCGTTCGTAAAATTTGTGGGCGCGCTCGCGGATCACGTTTGAACGCACGGACATGCTCGGACAGCCATTCCTGCGCGCCCAATCCTCGGCGGCTTCGAGCAGGCGCGCGCCGGCGCCGAGGCCCCGCTGGCCTTCAGCGACGATCAGTCCATTCAATTCCGCGCGCGTGCCAACTTCGACCAGATGCGTGACACTGACGTGCGCCCAGCCGGTAACTCCGGTGTCCACCGATTGCGCCACAAACAAGGCGTTTTGTGATGCGGGCTTCAGTTTACGCATTCTTTTTGTGATCTCAACGGCGGTTGTTGGATATCCAAGCTGGCTGCTCAACTCCGCAAGCTGCGGCGCGTCGCTGATTCGCGCCCGGCGAATTTTAAAGTCTTGATTCCCGGTTTGTTTAGCCATCTCTCAGCCCGCTCTCTTGTGCAGTCGCGCGTGGACCGCGACGCTCTTCAGCTCACGCAAGGCATCCGCGGCGATCCACCGCGCTGCGCGAGAATCTTGTTGCCGAATCCGTTCCGCAGAGCGGATGGCTGCCGCGTTGAGCCGCAGATTTCTTTTTCCGATATTGCGCAACGCCCAGTTGACCGCTTTTCTTACGAAATTCCGCTGGTCGTGTGCCTCGCGCTCAATAACGGAAAGAAAACGCTCGAATCGCGCATCCTCGGCGATTTTATCTTTATAGCTCAGATAGGCGGCCAGGGAAAATGCTGCGCGCTTAGGGAACTCCGCGCGCCGCGTGCTCCACTCGTAGATTTTCTCCCACGCGGGCTTTGCGGCCGCGTACAGATAGCAACACGTCGTATCGACCACGTCCCACGAGTCGAAATCTCGCACCCATCGCTCCATTTGCGTCGCAGTGACTTTCTCAGATTCGCCGAGCAAGGCCGCGAGGATTCTCGCTTCGTGGATGCCGGAGGACCACAGTTGCTCGGCTAGCTCTTGGTTTCGTCCGATGTGCCGCGCAAAAGCCTTAAGCACGGGCGCCGAGATTCCATAGGCCTTCGGGACGTTTACGCCGAAATAGGCCAGCTTCGCGCGTACCTTGGGATCGGCAAGCTCTCTAAGCTCGCGGAGCGCCGCGGCTTTCGTCCACTTCTTGGCGCTTTTCGGGCGGCGCACCGAGTTAGAAGGTCTTGTCGGAGTCGAGGAGGATCGTGACCGGCCCTTCATTTACCAGCTCCACGGACATCACTGTCTGAAAAATACCTGTCGCAACGCTTACGCCAAGTCCCTGCATCGCTACTGTAAATTCTTCGTAAAGGGTCTTGGCTTTGTCCGGCGGAGCAGCCGAGATGAAACTCGGCCGGCGCTGCCCGCGCGCGTCGCCGTATAGCGTGAATTGCGAAACGACGAGGGCTGCGCCCTTCACCTCCAGGAGCGAGCGATTCATTTTTCCCTGGTCGTCTTCAAAAATGCGCAGGTTCGCGAGCTTCTCCGCCATGGATGCGGCCACCCGGGAGGTGTCCTGGCGGCCGACTCCCAGCAGAATCATCAGCCCGGGGCCGATTTCGCCGGTCACGCGTCCATCGACCGTCACGCTCGCGCGGCTCACCCTTTGCGCTACGGCTCGCATTCGGCCCTCTTATTTGGCGGCTTTCTTCGCCGTCGTTCGTGGCAGCGGAAGCGTCGGGCAACCCCGCGGCGCCCGCTGACACTTGGGACAAAAATAGCTGCTGCGCCCTGCGACAATCGCGCGCCGGATCAAGGCGGCACAGCGGTAGCAGCTCTGACCTTCGCGCCCATAAGCGCGATGGTGGCGCTGATATTCGCCCGGCTGGCCCTCGGCGTCAAGAAAATCAGAGATCGAGGAGCCCCGCAGCGCGATGGCTTTTTCGAGGATTTCCCGCAGCACGCGATGCAGGGTCTTCAATTGTTCTCTTTTTAGCGCCGCGCCGAGGCGCGCCGGGTGAAGTTTTGCGCGCCATAGGCTCTCGTCCGCATAGATATTCCCGACGCCCCTTAAGAACCGCTGATCCAAGAGCAGCGCTTTGATCCTGGCGCGCCGGGTTCGCGCTTGCTTCACAAATTCTTCAAGGCTGACTTCGAGCGGATCGGCTCCGAAGGAGCGCAACTCTTCGGCCAGTGGCCCTGCCGAGAGATAGGCAAGCCGCCCGAACCGCCGCGCGTCTGTATAACGCAGTTCGCGATCATCGTCGAGCAAGAAACAGGCGTGAGTATGTTTTTCGCAAGGTTGCGCTGCCGGATTCGGCGCGATTTGCCCGGTCATTCCGAGATGCACGAGAAGTGCGGCAGGCGCGGTCTCACCGTTTGTAACGTCCGAGCCCGCGCTCGTGACCGGCGACAGCCGCAGCAGCATGAATTTCCCATAGCGCTCGACGGCCTCGATTTGTCTGCCGGGAAGATGCTGCTCGAGCGCAGCCGGGTCATCGATGAAATCCGTTTTCCCGAGCCGCACGGACAAAATCCGCCGGCCCACAATCGTTCGCCGCAGGCCCCGCGCTACTGTTTCGACTTCAGGAAGTTCCGGCATGAGGGGATCCGAAACAAAATAGCACATCCTCTCGCCACGCCGCAGGCTGGTGACACAAATCCCACGATGTCTGCCATCGCGCGCAACCGTTCCACGTCACTTCTTCTGATAGTCCGGATAGGGCGGATGCCCGGGAATTACCACCGGATGCGCCTTCAACGCTTCGAGCGTCACCTGAACAGCGCGTTCGAGCTGCGGATCGTGACCGGCTGCGACGGACGCCGGATCATTCTCCACTTCGATGTCCGGCGAGATCCCGTGGTTTTCCACCTCCCACTCGCCGTGCAGTCCGAAGATCGCCACGCGGGGAGCGGTAACGAAGCCGCCATCCATCAACGGCGGGTAGCCATAGATGCCAACCAGCCCGCCCCAGGTTCGCGTGCCGACCAGCGGCCCCACTTTGTCTTGCCTGAACATCCACGGCAGCGCATCGCCACCGGAGCCGGACATTTCGTTGATGATCATCGTCTTCGGACCATAGATTTGCGCGAGCGGCGAGCAGAACTGCTCGCCTTCCCGCGTGATGTCGCAATTGCGCAGCGGGCGTTTGAGCATGTCGATGATGTAATCCGCGATTTCGCCGCCGTGGTTGTAACGCTCATCAATGACGGCGGCTTGTTTGCCAACTTGCGCAAAGTAATAGCGGTTGAAATTGATAAAGCCGCCGTTCGCAGTGTCTGGCACGTGCACGTAAGCGATTTTGCCGCCGCTGAGCTGATCGACCTTGCGGCGATTGTCTTCTTCCCAAGCGAGGTTGCGGAGCGGAAATTCGCTGGGTAGCGGCACCACGGTCACTTCCCGTGCGTCCTGGCCGTCAGCGTTCGGCGCGACCTTGATTCTGATTTGCGTGCCCGCGGTATTTTCAAAATAGCTCGAGACGTCTACCGGCGGGCGAACTTCGCGGCCGCCAACTTCCAGCAGGTAATCTCCCACCTTGACGTCGACACCCGGCTGGGTCAGCGGCGCGCGCAGTTCGGGATTCCAGTTTTCTCCATTGAAAATGCGCGTAAAGCGGTAGCGCCCATTTTCCACTTTGTAGTCCGCGCCGAGGAGTCCGCCTTTGACCTGCTTCGGCTGGGGCACGTCCCCTCCGGCGATGAACATGTGCCCGATAGTGATCTCGCCAAGCATTTCCTCGAACAGATGATTGACATCGGCTCGGCCGCCAGCCCCCTTCAGGTATGGCGCATACTTTTTCTCCGCAGACGCGATACTCAGGCCGTGATGGTTCGGGTCGTAGAGGAAATCACGCTCGATCCGCCATACTTCGTGGTACATCTGATTCCATTCGACGCGTGGATCGGTGTAGACCTCCATCCCCTCGAGATTCAGCGCGCCATCTCCCGGCTTGGGAACAACTGCTGTCGGCGCAATGAACCATCCGGGCCCCAGGCGGTACAACACCTTTTCGCCGTTGGAGGAAACCATAAAACTGCGCAGTCCAGTGAGGAATGGTTCCGTCTTGCGCGTGCTGAGGTCAAACTTCCCTACCGAGACCGCCGTGGGCTCGGTCAGGCTCGGCACATCCGGAATTTCACTAAGAAAAAGCACGCCGGTCTTGCCTGGATCGAGGCCGACGTAGTTTGCCGCTTTGATCGGCAGCGACACGATTCTCTGGCCGATTCCATCCAGATCGATCGTCACCTTCACTTCCTCTTTCTTTTCACCCTCTTTCTTTTCACCCTCTTTTCCTTTGTCCGCGCTCTTGTCGGCATCTTTGGCCTTTTCTTTGTCCGTATCCTTGTCTTTGTCCGTATCCTTGCCCTTTTCGTCGGCCGCAGCTTTCTCTTCGTCACTCTGCGGTTCGACAGGAGATGGATCGCCCTTTTTCAACACGGCTGCATAAATGCTTCTCGACACCGGATGCTGATAGCTCGAAAGATCAAGCCATCCTATCGAAAGCCCGAGATCTGTGCTGGCCGCGAAGTACAGGGACTTTCCGTTTTTGTCGAATACCGGATAACGAGCGTCGCTGGTGCCGTCCGTGATTTGCGATTCCTTGCCCGACTCCAGCGAATACACGAAGACGTTGCGCATGTGGTTTTCGAGATACTTCGCATAGGTCAGCCACTTGCTGTCCGGCGACCAGGTTTCGTTGACCGTGGAGGTGGGGTCTTCGTAGCGATCCGAGGTGACTTTTACCGGAGTTTCTTTTTCCACGTCCACGTACCAGAGATTCAGGCGTTTATCCGTATACGCGATCTTCTTGCTGTCTGGCGACCACGTCGGTCCGTAAAAGAACGAAGGAGGGCTCCCGAGATTGAGTTTTTTCACCGCGCCCAAACCGGTTTGATCCACGATATGGAGGGCGTATTCCCCGGATTCGTCGGCGAAAAACGCAATCGATTTTCCGTCTGGGGACCACGCCGGATCGCGTTCCGCCACCGCTGTCGTTCGCGTGAGGTTTCGTACGTCGCCTTTCTCTGCGGGAACCGTCAGTATTTCGCCGCGGGCTTCGAAGACAGCGCGAACGCCGGTTGGCGAAATTGCCGCGTTGTGAATCTTGTCCCCAACCTTTTCATAGTGCGGCCGCGTCGCGGGCAAATCACCTGAAATGTGAATCTGCACCTTGCTGGCTTTCTCGCTTTTCAGATCGAGCGTGTAAATCCCCCCGAATTGTTCATACACCAGTGCATCCGGCCCGACCGACAGCGATTTCAGGTCGAGTCCTTTGTTTTCCAATACTTGCTTCACGGCCTTCGTTTTTGTGTCGTAGGCAAAAATCGTCACCGGCCCCTTGCGGTCCGAAAGAAAATAAACCGTGTCGCCAACCCAGGCGGGATCATTATCGTTCGAATTCTCACGAGGCACTTTCTCGAGCTGCAAGTCGCTCAGCCGGAGCAAATAGACGGGCGTTGTCTGTCCGCCGTGATACCGCTTCCATGCGGTTTGCCATTTCAGATTCGGCACATACGCGATACGTGCAGCATCCGGCGAATAGGAAGCTGCTTCGCCGCGCCACATGGGCAGAACTTCTGGAACGCCGCCTTCAACCGGAACGGTGTACAAGCGGTCAAAGTCTGCATACGCTTCGCGGCCTGAACTGATCAGCACCTTCTTGCCGTCCGGAGTCCATCCGACAACCACGTCCGGGTCCGGATGCCAGGTCAAGCGCTTTGGTTCACCACCGTAGGCAGGCATAACGTAAGCGTCGACATTCCCGTCATACTGGCCCGTGAACGCCACCCAGTTTCCATCAGGAGAAAATTTTGGCCCGCTCTCATGGCCGTTGGTCGTGAGCTGGCGTGCCTCGCCGCCTTCGCGCGGCACGCTCCACAGATATCCGCCGTAGGCGAATACGATTTGCGTCCTGCTCATCGTAGGCGACTGCGCGAGCAGCGGATTTTCCTCCGCCGCACGAGACCGGCTCGCCGCGCACATGGCCGCCAGAAAAAGGGCAGCTATCATTGCCGAGATTCGAAAACGCATCATTCCTCCTGAAGAACTCCGAACAAAGACTTTTAGGCTGAGTAAACCGCGCCGCGTGCCTGCTATTTCTGAGCGCCCGCGGGCGGCGGCCAGAAGCCGGGATCGCTGATGCGACGCTGGTCTATCTTGTCGGCGTACTTTTTTATGGCAGGTTCAATCGCAGACGCCTTCCCAATCAGCACAAACACGAGATTATCCAGCGGAAAATGTCTATCGATGACCTGCTTCGCGATGGCCAGGGTTACCGCGTCGACGCGCGTTTCCAGCTGGTTGACCTCGTCGTCGCCGAGTCCGTAATACTCGTCGACTACAATCCGCCGCACAAGCTGGCTCGAAGTTTCAATGGTCGGCGGAAACTGCCCCTTGATGTAGCTCTTCGCCGAAGCGAGTTGTTCGGCCGTCACGCCATTCTTGTGAAGCTTTTCCAAAACCTGGAGCGCAAGGTCAATCGCCGGAGTGGTAGTTTCGTTCTTCGTGAAGCTGGCTATTTCAAATGGCCCGGGCGCTTTGCGCGAATCAAAAAACGATCGTGCCCCATAGGTATAGCCGGATTCGACGCGTAGCGCTTCATTCAGCTCGGATGTAAACCTGCCGCCGAAGATCGTGTTGACCACACGAATCGCGATGCGGTCCGGATCGTTCACGGCGGTGCCGATGTTCCCGATAGCGAAGTAGGTTTGCGTGGCGTCCGGCTTGTCGATTAGCAGCAGTCTTTTCCCTTTTGCAGGTGGAACGGCGGAGATGGTTGTGTTTGCTACGGTCCGCGCAGTCCACGCGCCCAGCGTTTCTTCGAGCTTCTTCCGCATTTCCGCCGCGTCGAACTCACCGGCGATTCCGAGAACGGTGTTTCCCGGTGCGTAGTTCGCTTCATAAAATTTGACCACCGCATCTCGCTGGATGCGTCTCAGCGAAAGCTCGTCGCCATCCGACGGACGCCCGTATGGATGCGAGCCGCAGAGATATCCGCTGTAATACAAGCCCAGGACGGCCTGCGGTTCGTCCTTGGCGGATTTCACGCCGTCCAGACTCTGCGCCAGGATCTTGTCGGTCTCGTTCTGGGGAAACGTCGGATGCAGAACCGCATCCGAAAAAAGTTCCAACCCCCGGGCCAGATCCTTGGTCAGGAATTCCGCGCCGATATTCGTGAAGTCTGCTCCGGCATCAGCGCCGAACGAACCGCCGATGTAATCGAAATCGGCGGAAAACTGCTGGGCCGACCGGGATTTCGTTCCCTTGCGCAAGAGGCCGGCGGTGATGGAGGCGAGCCCTTCTTGCCCTGCGGGATCAGCGGCAGCTCCGGTTTTTACCAGAGCGAAAACATTGATCAGCGGCACGCCGCGCTTCTCCATCAGCAGCACGGTCAGTCCGTTTTTGAGCACGAACTTCTCGTGCGGGGGCATCCGTAGCGACTGCGCTGGAGTGACGCGGCAAAGGACGAGCAGGAATCCGGAGAGCGCAAAAAGACGCAACATTTTCCTTTCGCGTGTCATTGTTTTGCCTTCTCTTCACTGTCGGGAAGCAGGGTTGCCACGGTTCGGTTGTTTGCGCCGAAGTATTTTTTCGCCACGCGCTGGACATCATCTTTCGTGACTGCCGAGTAGTTCTTCGCCGTATCGAACAACTTGTTGTAGTCGCCCATGAAAACTTCATAGGTTCCAATGGTGTTGGCACGCCCGCTGATCGTCCGCATCTCCCGGTAAAATTCAACGAGCCGGCCGTTCTTCGCTTTCTCTAGTTCCTGATCGCTGATCGGCGCACCCTTCACTTTGTCCAGTTCCTCGTAGATGGCTTTTTCACAGGCCCCGGGATCCACGGATTGCCGCGGCTGAGCCGTGATGATGGCCAGCGTAGGATCGAACGCCGGCTCCACGTCCGAGGAAACGTCGAGCGCCAGCTGATCCTTGTCCACCAATCGCTGGTACATTCGGGAGCTTTCTCCCTGAAAGAGCACACTGCGCAGAATGTTGAGCGCATAGAAATCCGGATCATTGGTTTGAGCGATGTGATAACCGATCATCACGATGGGCAATTCCGCCGGCTTGTGTACCACCAGCCGCCGCTCACCGAGTTGCTCGGGTTCAATGGTTGTTACGGGAGGAGGCGGCGCGTGCGATGAAATCGGTTCGATGAATTTCTCGCAGAGCTCGAAAATCTCTTCGGGCGAAATATCGCCGACTACCACCATCGTTGCATTGCTGGGCGAGTAGCCCATTTCAAAATGGTGCTTCAAGTCATCCATCGTCCAATGTTCGATGTCACTCATCCACCCAACGACCGGCCATTGATAGGTGTGCGCTATGAACGCCGAAGCCCAAAGCTGCTCGTCGAGCAAACCAAAATTATTGTTGTCGACGCTCAGCCGCCTCTCAGAAGCCACCACCTCGCGCTCGGAAGCGATTTTTTTCGGATCAAATGTTAAATCCCGGATGCGGTCGGCTTCGATGTCGTAGATCAGCGAAAGTGCAGAGCGGGGAAACCAGTCCTGGTAGACGGTCACGTTCTGCGTGGTGTAGGCGTTGTTGGAACCTCCGTTTGCCTCCATGACCTTGTCGAGATCGCCTGGTCCGTATTTCTTGGCGCCGTTGAACATCATGTGCTCAAAAAAGTGAGAAAGGCCAGTCGTCCCGGGGTGCTCGTTCCGCGAACCGATGCGGTAGAAAATGTACAGCGCCACATTCGGAATGCTGTGGTCTGGCTGCACCAGCACCTTCATGCCATTTTTCAGCGTACGAGTGCTGACCGGAAACTCTTGCGATTGCGGCCACGCCGGCAAAGCGGCCATCCCCAAGAGGCCCAACAACAGCAAGGCGCTCGAGCGGCGCCAGATTGCTTTCATGAATCCACCCTTAGACAACCCTTCCTTCTTAAGACGCAAGTAAACCTCGAAATGTTTGCGATTTTTCCGGGGCCCTTCACGGCAGCAGCGCGAACACGCGGACCGGTCCGCCCGAACCACCTTCCAGCTTGATGGGGGCCACCACGAGGAATGCACCCTGCTCCGGTAATTCGCTCAAATCCGATAGATTTTCAAGATGATAGAGCCCTGCCCCGAGCGCCAAGTGATGCACCCGAAACTCCTCGGATGCTCCGCAGTCGACGCTCATTGTGTCACATCCGATGCCGCTCACCTTGCGCTCGATCAGCCGCTCCACTGCCTCCATAGAAAATCCGGGAAAATGCATGCGCCCTCGTTCGTCCTCATTTCGGTAACTCCGTGCGTCCGGCCAGCGTGACGCCCAGCCGGTCCTTAGGAGGACGATGGCTCCCTCTGAAATTTGCCCGTGTCGCTTCTCCCAATCCTCAATGCGCGCGGCCGGAAGCTGGTAGTCCGCGTCGGCTGCGCCTTCCGCCCGCACATCAAGTACGGCGGCCATCCCAAAAAACTGTCTCGGGGGAATCTGCTCCACCGGCGTCTTCCCCGGCGGAAAATGAATCGGCGCATCCAGGTGCGTCCCGTAATGCTCCAGCATCCAGAAGCTGCGCGTGAAGTAGCCGTCTCGCTCGACGCTGGCGTTGACGTGGGCCTCGAACCACCGCTTATCGCCGGGCCACGGCACCAGTCGGTCGTTTATAGCGTACGCAAGGTCCAAGACCCGCGTCTTCCCGGAGAAGATTCCCTCGAACATGACATCAGGGGAGCGGGATGCCAGGCGAAGCCACAATTCCAGCCATGCGCAGGATTTCCTGGTACTCCGCTTCGGTAATCTGCGAAACCAGCACGCGCACGTTTTTCAGCAGTTTCATTTTTCTGAGGACCGGGTTGGCGCGCAGCTCCGCCAATGTGACTTGCCTCGGCAAGCGGTCAAACGCTCGCAGGTCCGCAACCAGGTTCTTCTCCTTGTGGTCATGAGGATCGGGGTACGGATCGCGAGTGATTTCCGCGATCGAGTAGAGCGTCCTCTCTGGCGTCGAGTGGTAACACAGCACGCGGTCGCCTTTCCGGACCTGTTTGAGGGCGCGAATGGCATCCGGCTTCGACTCGGCGCCGTGCCACATTTCCTTGCCCTTCACAAAGAGCGTATCCCAATGATAGTGATGCGGATCAGCGCTGAATATCCAGTAGTGTCGTTGCGAAGTCGGAGTTGCCATCGAGGCGTCGAGTCGGCAGCAATATACACGGGGAACACCAAAAAGCGAAACAAAATGTGAGGGTTAGCCGGAATTTGCCCCTTGACAGGGAATCCCGCCCGGGATTTGAGAAAACTCCGAAATACCAGCTATCTCTTTTATTTTTAACGGGTTAGCAGTATTCTCAGGCAATATCGATGAAAACTTCGTCTTCCCGGACCTCCGTCGCGTAGCAGGCCACCCCCATGCTAGGGTTCTGTACCACCTTGCCGGTGGTTACGTCGTACTCCCAACCGTGCCAGGGACAGGTAACAATTTTATCCTGGAGCGACCCTTGGCCGAGCGGCCCTCCCCTATGCAGGCACGTGTTGTTGATAGCGAAGAACTTGCCCTCCACATTGGCGAGCGCCACGGCTTTACCCGCCACCTGGATCTCGTGAATGGTGCCCGCTGGCACTTCGGGCAATTTAGCGGCGCGTACAAACGGCATATTCGCTCCTTGGGGTATGAAAAACGTGATCGACGAACTCGCTCGGAATTGTCACTTTACGCCGCCGAGTATAACTTCCATGCCATGGCCCGTCAAAACAATCCTGGGAATCACTTCGCGGTGGCCGGCCCGTTAGCCCTTTTTGCCATTGTTTTCCAATACGTGGCCGGGCGCAGCCGTTGCACGATGTCAATCTTCCGCGCGTCTTGCCCGATGAGGATGCGCGGTTCGCGCCGCTCGACACCCCTGAGGATGCGGGCCGCAGCGGCTTCCGGCGACGTAGGCGTGACCTGTTCGAAAAAGGCGATCGCTGCCTGGCGTTTGCTTTCAGATGCGTGGGCCCCAAGCCGGGCACGCTTGGCGATCGGCGTATGAATTCCGCCTGGATGAACACACGATACAAAGACCGAAGTGCCCAGAAGTTCGTGTCTCACCGCCTCGGTGAATCCACGCACGGCAAACTTGCTCGCGGAATACGCGCTCTGCCCTACGGGAGCAATAATCCCGAACACGCTCGACAAATTTACAATCTGGGCCCGCGGCTGCTGCTTCAGAATCGGCAGGAAATGCCTCACTCCATAAACGACGCCCCAAAAATTGATGTTCATCACCCAGCGCAAATCGTCGAGCGAGATCTCCTCGAAGGTTCCATGCAGAGCCACGCCTGCATTATTGATCAGCAGAGTCACGCGGCCATGCCGTGCGACCACGTCTTCGGCAAAACTTCCCACGGTGGCTTCGTCGGAAACGTCGAGGACGTGCGTGGTAAGCGCAGACTGCTTGGGACTTAGCGAAGCCGCAGTTTCAGCCAAGCCCTTTTCATCGATGTCTGCAATCGCCAGCGCGGAACCTGCCGCGGCCAGCTGCTGCACAAGCGCGCGCCCGATCCCGCTTGCTGCGCCCGTAACCACAGCGACTCCGCCGCGAAGGAACGACACCTAAGCGCCTTGCACTTTAGCTAAGAGCTCGACGAATTTTTGTTTTCGCTCGGACTGATCGTGCCCGCCTTCGGCTTCCGCAAGCTGGGTGATGTTCATCGAGCAGAACTTCGGCCCGCACATCGAGCAGAACTTGGCCTCTTTGTAAAAATCGTCCGGTAGATTCTCGTCGTGCATGGCCTTAGCCGTCGGGGGGTCAAGCGACAGCTCAAACTGTTTGTTCCAGTCAAACAAAAACCGCGCATAGCTCAAGGCATCGTCGCGGTCCCGCGCTCCCGGGCGGTGACGCGCCACGTCCGCGGCGTGCGCCGCAATCTTGTAGGCAATCACGCCCTGCTTCACATCCTCGGGATTCGGCAGCCCGAGGTGCTCCTTCGGCGTGACGTAGCACAGCATCGAAGCCCCATGCCACCCGATCATCGCCGCGCCAATGGCGCTCGTGATGTGGTCGTACCCCGGTGCAATGTCAATCACCAACGGCCCCAGCGTATAGAACGGCGCCTCGTGACACCATTCCATCTCTTTATCGACCTGCTCCTTGATCTTATCCATCGGCACGTGCCCCGGGCCCTCGATCATCACCTGCACGTCGTGCTCCCAGGCCTTTTTCGTCAGCTCGCCGAGCACCCGCAACTCCGCGAACTGGGCTTCATCGCTCGCGTCGGCAATCGATCCCGGCCGCAGCCCGTCGCCGAAGGAAAAGCTAACGTCATGTTTTTTGAAAATCTTGCAGATTTTTTCAATATTCTCGTAGAGAAAATTCTGCTTCTTGTGATGCTCCATCCAGTGCGCCATCAACGATCCGCCGCGGCTGACAATCCCCGTAATCCGCTTCCGCACCAAAGGCACATGCTCGCGTAGCACCCCCGCGTGAATCGTCATGTAGTCCACACCCTGCTCGGCTTGTTCTTCAATCACCTCAAGCATCAAATCAATGGTCAAGTCCTCGGGACGGCGCACCCGCGAAATCGCCTCATACACCGGCACTGTGCCAACCGGCACAGGCGAAGCGTCAATAATGGCCTTGCGGATCACCGGAATATCTCCGCCCGTTGAAAGGTCCATCACGGTGTCCGCGCCGTAGTGCACGGCGTGGTGCAATTTTTTCAGCTCTTCTTCAATATTCGAACTCGTGGCGGAATTCCCGATATTTGCGTTGATCTTGCACTTTGTGGCGATTCCAATCGCCATCGGCTGCAGGTTGCGGTGATTCACATTAGCCGGGATGATGCAGCGCCCGCGCGCCACTTCGCTCTGGATCAGCTGCGGCTCGAGCTTCTCCCGCTTGGCAATGTACTCCACCTCTTCGGTAATAATGCCCTGCCGCGCGAAGTGCATCTGCGACATGTTGCGGCTTCCGTTTGCTGTCGCGGCGCCTGCTTCTCTTGATTCAATCCAGCTGTCGCGTATCGCCATAGAGCCCCCTAGAGAGACCGCACCAAATGACCCGGACAGAAGACCCTACTCTTGTCCCATTCACTCAACGTTAGAAGTTTGGATTATGGCACCGGGGGAGCGGTGCCGCAACTTGCGCAACGGGAACTTTGAAGGCCAGCGGAGCTAGCAGTCTCAGAGGCCTTGCCAATCCATGCGATCCGATCAAGTCCAAAAAAACAGAGCACGGGACTTTGATCCCGTGCTCTGTTGATTCCATTTCCCGACTGGTTCTCCAGGCGAGACCAAATCTTACTGCAGCGGCTGATCCGCCACCGTGGCAGCGGCGCCAGTAGTATTATAACGAATCACACCAGACTGATCCGAGAAGAAAGAGCGCTGACCGGAGCTGCCGACCGAGCTCGGAACGGCCACGATCGAGTAACCGACCGAGGGCGTAGCGCCGTCGCCGGTCCATGTGAACCCGTAGCCGCTCTTCGTGCCGAGCGCCAGAACTTGGTCAAGCAAGCAAGCATTCGCCGGAAGAGCAACGCAGGGAGCTGCACCGCCCATCGCCGCAAGAGTGGGTGGGTAGCCGTTTGCAGGGTAGGTGGACGAATAGGTCACGGCCGAGGTGTTGATGGTACGAATGGAACCGACCGCGGAGGCCTCGTTCGCCGCCATGCGCGAACGGAGTAGGTTGGGAATGGCGATGGCCGCGATAATGAGGATGATCGCCACGACGATCAGCAACTCAATGAGAGAGAAGCCTTTTTGCCGAGTACGCATTTCTTATAATTCTCCTTTAGGGACCTGGATTTTGGCGTCCCACGTTCCGTGGGGCTTTTTGATGGGGTTCATTATGCAATCAAGCCTTCCGTAAGACAATGGAGGGCTGTCCCAATTTGGGGCGGTCCAAAATAGTTCAGTTTGGCAGGGTCATTTACTGATCCCAGGTGCTAGTACTGACCCTATGCGTAAGGCCGCTCCCAGGGCATAAACTTGTCGAAACAAATCCGACCCATCCGGCACCATAGGATGCACTGGCCTTCATTGCGTAAGCTACTAAATATAAATATCTTACACGCAGAAAATGGTATGAAATCTCGGCCCTCGGCAGGGCCCTGGCCCGGAGCTCGCCCGACAAATTCACGCCGGCACTCCCAATCGTCAGTCGGGGCCCTTCTCGAAGGCCCTGCGTCCCGGTCACCTCCCGCGAGTCGTACAAGCACCTCGGGGAGTGTGTGGCTCCCTTACGATAATTGCCCTGGACTACAAGTCCGCGAAATTTATAGCATCATTCCGCCGTGCCAACGTACAACGAGAAGGAAAAAATCCGAAACCACTATGATGTTGTTAGCCCTTACTACCTCGCGTTGTGGGGCGAACACTTGCACCACGGTTATTGGATTCATGGCGACGAGCCAAAAGAAAAGGCGCAGCTCCAGCTGATCGAGTATCTGGCGCGCGTAGCCAATCTCCCATCGGAATGCCAGATTCTTGACGTCGGCTGCGGCTTTGGCGCCAGCAGTATCTATCTAGCAAAACGATATAAAGCGGAAGCTACGGGCATCACGATCTCTCCCGTTCAAGTCGAAATGGCCAAGGAAGCGGCCCGAAAAGCCCGTGCCCGGGCAAAGTTTCTGTGTATGGACGCGGAAGCTATGAAATTCAAGAACCCGTTCGACGTGGTTTGGTCCGTGGAGTGCATTTCACACTATCCTAACAATGAAAAATTCTTTTCTGGCGCCGCAAAGCTACTGAAGCCCAGAGGCACTCTGGCCATTACCGACTGGTTCAAGAAAGACGGCCTCACCCCCCGCGAACACAAGAAGTTCCTCCAGCCCATCGAAAAAGGCATGCTCGTCCAGCTGCACACAATGGAAATGTACGAAACATCGATGAAAAGGAATGGATTGAAGGTCGTGAGAACGGAAATCCTCAACGAGCACTGCGCCAAAACATGGGATCTTTGCCTGGATATTATCAAGGACAAGACGTTCTGGGCTGTTGCCGCTAGGCATGGCCTTGCCTTCCTTCACTATCTAAGGGCGTTCAAAGCGATGAGAGCCGGGTACGACTCGGGGAATTTCATCTACGGTCTCATGGTGGCGGAAAAGCCCTGACCGGCGAAAGAGCTATGGCAAATCGGACAGGGCGGAAGCATCCAAAGCCCGGCAGGAGGTGTGGCCGCTGAGAGCGAGCGTAAGATCGAGATCGGCCAGAAGATTCAACACAACATCGCGCACGCCCTGTTCGCCGGCGACTGCGAGTCCCCAAGTATAAAGACGCCCAAGCAAGACGGCGCGAGCACCTAAAGCGAGCGCCTTGAAAACGTCGGCACCGCGGCGGATCCCTCCATCGAACAGCACCGGAACACGTCCCTTCACTTCGCGCACGATAGTGGGAAGAGCGTCGAGTGTGGCGATGCTGCCGTCCACTTGCCGGCCGCCGTGATTCGAGACAATCAGTCCGTCAACACCCGCGTCGAGTGCGTGAGCGGCGTCCTGCGGATGCAAAATGCCCTTCAAAACAATCGGAAGAGATGTGTGCTTCTGAAGGAAGGGAAGGTCGCGCCAGGTGAGCGCGGTATTGGAGAAGAGGCTGCCCCAGAGTTGAATCGCCGCAGCCGGATTCTGCTCCGGCGGCTGCCGAAGAAGCGCGCGAAAAACGGGGTCGCTGAAATAGTTGGCGAGACCGTGGCCGAGAATAAACGGCAGGTAGGCGTGCTGAAGATCACGTTCCCGCCAGGCCAACATGCTCGTGTCGAGGGTTACCACCAAGGCCTTATATCCCGCACTCTCGGCGCGTTCGAGCATGCTGGCTGTCAGATCTGGACTCTTCCCCCAATAGAGCTGGAACCAGCGGACGCCATTCCCCGAGCCCTCCGCTGCTTGCGCGATTTCCTCGATCGAACGGCTGGCCGCAGTGCTGAGTGTGAACGGCAATCCAAGCGCTGCCGCAGCGCGTGCCGAGGCGAGCTCGCCCTGTGCATGAAGAATGCCCTGAACGCCCACGGGACCGAGTATCACCGGCGCAGGCAGTTGCACGCCGAGGAGTTCGACACTCATGTCGCGTTGAGAGACGTTGCGCAACATCCGCGGCACGATCCGCCAGTGGTAAAATGCCTCGCGATTGGCGCGCACGGTATCTTCGCCACTTGCACCGCCGGCCACGTAGTCGAACGCCGGCGGAGAAAGTGTCTCCTTGGCCTTCTGCTCCAGGTGAGCGAGAGATACCGGAACCGAGAGTGCACCGCCCGTGAGACCGAGTGTATAAATCTGCTGCTGGCGCTCGATACCGGTGGGAATCTGTACATTCGGAGTTTGCTCGCTCATGGCGGAGCAGGATTATACACGCAGGCGGCAAGGCGGTGCGTAAGAGGAAATGAAAGCATCCTGAGTTGAGAGGCAGAGCCCGCAAGCGGGATGCTTGACAGCACGAGAGCCGCTGCTCAAGATTGACGAAGAGTGGAAAATTCGCTCAACAGCAGACTCGCCGAAATCGCCCTTCCCGATTGCGATGGGCGGGACATTCGTCTTGGCTCTTTGTGGGCTGGGCAGCCGGCCGTTCTGGTTTTTCTGCGGCACTACGGGTGAATTTTTTGCCGCGAGCATGTCGCGCAGTTGCGCGAACACGAGCAAGCCTTCCGGGCGAAAGGAGCCGCTCTTGCCGCTGTTGGATTAGGCGACCGCAATTACGCGCGGATGTTTCGTGACGAAACTGGCATCACCTTTCCTCTTCTGATCGACGAAGCGCGCCAGGCTTATCTTGTAGCGGAATTGAAGTCCGCGAACCCTTTGCATCTCCTGCGACGCGAAAACGCCGCGGCGAGAAGGCGCGCCCGCGCCGGCGGCCACCATCAGCACAAATTAGGGCAAAATCCGTTCCAGCTAGGCGGAAGCTTCGTGTTCGGACCGGGCAATGTGGATCGATTCGCGCACATCAGCCAAACGTTTGGCGACAATGCCACGGTTCTGGCGCTGCTCGAAGCGCTGCCACAGGGCCGTTGAGCTTCCCACACAGCGGCCCAGACGCCCAGAATGATTGGATCAGCTACTGATAAAATATAAGGTGTGAAGAAGGCTCTCTCCATCCGGAGCTGGCTAGCGCTGCTTTTCGCACTCGTCGCGACAGCTCTGAGCGTCGCCGAGACCAGACCGGCTAGCAGGAATCCGCGACAAGAATTTCTGGACAAGCTGGTCGCCGCGGCGATCGAACGCACGAATCATTCCGTCAAGTACGTTTCCGCTTACGTCCATCTGGACTATCCCGGCGGAGATGTGCCCGCGGACACCGGAGTCTGTTCCGACGAGATCATTCGCGCCTACCGGGCCGTCGGCGTGGATTTGCAAAAGGAAGTGCACGAAGATATGGTGAAGAACTGGTCGACGTATCCGCCAAAATCAAAGTGGCATCAGGAACATCCAGATCCGAGCATCGATCACCGGCGCGTGCCCAATCTGATGGTGTTTTTCAGCCGCGAGGGAGAGAGCCTTCCGATTTCCTCGCGTGCGGAGGATTATTCGCCGGGCGACATCGTCACCTGGGATTTGGGCGGCGACGTGCCCCATATCGGGATGCTGGTGAATGTAGCGTCCAAAGAAAGCGGGCGACTCCTAGTCGTTCACAACATCGGTCAGGGACCAAAAATGGAAGATGTCTTGTTCAGTTGGAAAGTTACGGGACATTACCGGTACTTTGGACCGCCTCCGCAGGGAACCCGCTAATTCTTCAACCGGGAAGGATTGCAGCGCCACATCAGCCGAGTGGTTTAGACATGACAATGTAGTGCCCCGGCACTTTTACTTCGAGAGTAGGAGAAAACGGGGCGGTGCCGATTTCGACGTAACCGAGGCGGCGATAAAACGGTGGCAGCGGGGTCCGTTGACTGATAACCCGCAAATCGACCGCACAGCAACCAGCGGCGCGGAAATAGTCTTCAGCGGCGGCCACCAACTTGCTCCCCAACCCTCGACCCTGGCGCGCAGGGTCCACCGCGAGCAGTCCCAAATAGCCGTGGCCTTGACGAATCTCCAGATAGACGCATCCCCCAAATCCAGCCGCATCTTCCGCTAGCAAAAACTGGCCCGCGTCCATGAAGGCTCTCGTCTCTTCGGTATTGATGCGATCGCCATCGAAGACAAATTGTTCCACAAGGAATGCCGCGTTGATCAGCCGGACGAGCGCGGGGATGTCCGCGCTGACCGCGGCGCGAAGGGAAACGCTTTCATTGCGCGGCGAGGATTTTGATGGGTGTTCCATGAGATCACCGAGGTGAAGTCTAGAAGCTATTGGTAATGCTTTGTCTCTCGGCCACTCCGAGGAGCCGCCAGATTAGCTTCCGCGTTTCCCGAACTCTTCGCGTCTACGGACGCTGCTGGCAACCAGAAAACCGGGTCGCCGTCGGCAAATTCCTTGAACACGTGGGACATCTCAGGACTGATGGCGTAGAGGTTGCTCTCCGCGCTGGCATAAGCCGCACGCGCGATTTGTTGCATGCGATCGGCGCCCGCTTCGCCTTCGGCATCCCGCAGCGGACCCCGCCATGCCAAAAGGTCGTCGTTCTGTCTCAGAGCACTCAGGGGCACAAAAGCAAAAAAAGTGGACGACGGCATCCCCGCGTTCACTTGATAGACGACCCAAGGCGTATCCGCTTTGATCTCTTCGTACGCGGCTCTGAGGGACTTAAAAGCCTCGACAAATTCGTCCTCGTGGCCGGGCAACAGCCGTATTTCGAGCACGCGCATGTAACGCGCCTTTGAGAGATCGATCAAGGCTGCACGATAGCTGAGATCACTGCGGCGCACGGCAATAGTGGTGCGTTCACTTGTTTCGAGTTTTCGAATTTCTTCTTGCAATCGGGCCAGTTCGGGATGGACAGCATTGATCTTTCCCCACGCCTCCGAGGCATAGTCCAACTGTTCGAAGGAGTCCAGAGGATCGAAAAACAGCGCTCCGGGGGCGCCGGTAATGGACTGCAAATCGATCCATTGATTAGGGACACTTAGCTCCCTGCACGCCTTTGTTATCTCGATCTGGTACTTTCGGCGGGCGCTTTCGCTCCCGAACCGGAATTGCTGATGGACAAGCAACAGAAGATTGGGCGGTGCATTGGGGAGTGTCGGGGCGTTTCCTGTCTGCGCCGTCAAGTGTGCGACAGGGACGGACAACATCAGCGCGAGGGCTGCGCGCTTAATCGAAATGTATGTCATGGGAAAGTCCTCCACGAAAGCGAAAAGACATCTCGCGCTTGATCGCAGTAAGAAGCCGCCAACACCCGCCTGCCGCTGCCCAAGTTTGATGGCACCCCGTCAATTTAACCTGGCAAGCTGTCAAGCAAGCGCCGCTTTGCCATGGAACCGTGCCGCCGGTCCAAGTTCCTCCTCGATGCGCAAGAGTTGGTTGTACTTCGCAATCCGGTCGGTCCGGCTGGCCGAGCCGGTCTTGATCTGGCCCGCGCCCGTGGCCACCGCCAGATCGGCAATGAAGGTGTCTTCGGTTTCACCAGAGCGATGCGAAATGATTGAATTGTATCCGGCCTTGCGCGCCATTTCGATGGCATCCATCGTCTCAGTCACACTTCCAATCTGATTGAGCTTGATCAGGATCGCGTTCGCAATCCCTTCATGGATGCCGCGAGAGAGCCGCGTCGTGTTGGTCACAAAGAGGTCGTCGCCCACAAGCTGAATCTTTTTCTTGGAAGACTTCGCGCCAACCGATTGCGTCAGCGCTTTCCAACCTGACCAATCATCTTCCGCCATCCCGTCCTCGATCGAGACGATCGGATATCTTTCGACCCAGTTCGTCCAATACGCCGACATCTGTTCGGAAGAGTGCAGGGACTTGTCCGACTTCTTGAAAACATAGTTGCCGCTGGCCTTGTCGTAGAATTCGCTGGACGCCGGATCGAGCGCGATACTTACTTGTTCCCCCGCCTTGTAACCGGCAGCGCCAATCGCCTCGAGCACGATCTGAATCGCTTCCTCGTTGGACTTGCAGCTAGGCGCGAAGCCCCCTTCGTCTCCTACCGCGGTCGAATATCCGTGCTTTTTCAACGCGGACTTCAGCGCATGAAACACTTCCACTCCCCACCGCAGGGCTTCCGAAAAACTAGATGCTCCAACAGGCATGACCATGAATTCCTGAAAGTCGACCGAGCTATCGGCATGAGCGCCGCCGTTGAGGATGTTCATCATCGGAACCGGCAGGAGATTCGCGTTCGTATCCGTGGAATAACGCGCAAGATATTTGTACAGGGGAAGATTGTGCGCAGCCGCGGCGCCGCGAGCGGCCGCCATGGAAACGGCGAGGATCGCATTTGCGCCGAGACGGGACTTGGTGGGCGTGCCATCGAGCTCGATCATGCGCTTATCAAGCGCGCGCTGATTCCCCGCGTCAAGGCCCACAACCGCCTTGGCAATCTCGTGGTTAACATTGGCGACCGCTTTAAGGACACCCTTGCCGAGATACTTCGACTTGTCCCCGTCGCGCAGCTCCAGTGCTTCATGTTCCCCGGTCGACGCACCAGAGGGGACCGCGGCGCGGCCCTTAACACCGGTCCCGACATACACGTCAGCTTCGACTGTGGGATTCCCACGCGAATCGATGACTTGGCGGGCGTTGACGCGAGTGATATTCGTGGACATGTCTGCTTGATCTCCCGAGACAAAGTAAACTAGAGATTGTAGCAGACCGGCGTCAAGGAACGAGGCGCCGCAGTCCGGCGTTACTCTAGATAGAGCATCAAGAGAACTCCGAGTGTGATCACCGACAGGGGCCACAGAACACGAAACACTCGGCGAGCCTCGAGTAGCGCGTGCGGCATCCCTTTGGAGAGCGCCAGGCCAACCCCCGCAGCAGAAGAAGAAAAATGCGGCATCTGGATTCGCGCGATCGCGCTTACCCCGTTAGCCCCGTGCATCACTTCGCCAAGAACCACAGGAGGTTGCATCAAATCAGGGGGAGAATGGCTACAAGGCTTCGACCGCCAACCTAATTCTTATGGTTCTCTCCGGGGCGGACACCAAGAGGCTTCGCGGTCCAACTATTGTAGCTAAGCGTTCTCGGGCTCTTCGATTAGGGATTCCTGGCGCACCACCACAACAATCCCCGAATCCGTCACATGGAACCGCCGCCGGTCCGCTTCCACGTCGTAACCAATCTCCGTGCGTTCCGGCAAGCTCACGTGACGGTCAATAATTGCGCGTCGGATGCGCGAGTGCCTGCCGACATTCACGTGATTGTACATGATGGAGTCGGTCACCTCGCAATAACTGTTCACGCGGACGTTGTTCCCGATCACGCACCGCTGTACCCGCCCGCCGGAGATGACCGAACCACCCGCCACGATGGAATCGAGCGCCACGCCCATGCGCTCAGGATCGGCAAACACAAATTTCGCGGGCGGATACTGGTGCTGCCAGGTTCGCAAAGGCCAATTGTTGTCATACAAATTGAAGACCGGCGACACGCTCACCAGATCCATGTTCGCTTCGTAATACGCGTCGAGCGTCCCAACATCGCGCCAGTAGAGCGCGTCCTTTTGGTTTTCGTCCACGAAGTTATAAGCGAAGACGCGGTGCTTCGAAATAATCCTCGGAAGAATATCCTTCCCGAAGTCGTGGCTCGATTTTGGATCCTCGGAATCCGCCAGAAGGATTGGGATCATCAACTGGGTATTAAAAATATAGATCCCCATCGAAGCGTTGCAATAGCCCGGTTGATGCGGAGAGTGCTTCGGCTCGGCGGGCTTTTCTTCAAAGCCGATGATCCGCCAATCCCTGTCCACTTCAATCACACCGAATTGCCGCGCCGCTTGCGCGACGAGAATCTGGATAGTCGCAACAGTTACGTCCGCCGCCGAATCCACATGCTGCCGCAGCATCTTGGCGTAATTCATTTTGTAAATGTGGTCGCCGGAAAGAATAAACACGTACTTGGACCGCTCGCTGCCGATGGAGTAGATATTCTGATAGACGGCATCGGCCGTCCCCTGATACCACTCCTTGGACACGCGCATCTGCGGCGTAAGCACTTCGATGTAATCACCGAGCCCTGCCAGCGGCGACCATCCTGCGCGGATGTGCCGGTTGAGGCTCAACGCTTTGTACTGGGTCAGCACAAACACGCGCCGCAAATCGGAGTTGATGCAATTCGAAAGGGTAATATCGATGATGCGGTACAAAGCGCCGAAAGGAACGGCGGGCTTGGCGCGGTCGCGCGTCAGGGGCCACAGCCGTTCCCCCTGGCCTCCAGCAAGAAGTACTCCGATGGCATCGCTCATCGCGGACATGGCTGCCCTCCGGACACGCTCTTCAAAAGCGGCCCATTCTAACAGCACCTGCAAGGCGCAGTGCAAGCAAAGCGGAGAATAAGAGGCCGGGCGCTACCTCCTCCTGGGCTGGCTAAAACTCGAATGTATACCTATGAAATAACTCAGTAACTACAGGGATACTAATACTCTCCTCTGCGCATCCCTCTATAAAGATTCCTTGACTTCCATGCCCCCAATTGATTAGAAGATGCCATCTACTTCATCAGGGTGAGTCCACTACGCTTAATGGTGCGCAAGTCAAAATGTGGTCTATGGGGCGTGTATTTCGAAGTCATCCCCGTGGGAACTCGAAGCTGCACGCCGTCAGGGTGTGCGTGACCGCACAGCGGCGGCCATGCGATAATGACCAGGGGCGGTGTTCGAACCAAGCTGTAACACCGCACGTAGCCAATCCGAACCGGATTGGGGGTGAATGTAAAAGTGGCTGAAGTCATTATTCAGGAAAGCGAGTCTCTGGAAAACGCACTGCGCCGTTTCAAGCGCAAGGTGCAACAGGAAGACATCATCAAGGAAATCAAGAAGCACAGCTTCTACATGAAGCCCGGCGAGAAGCGCCGAGCCAAGGAAGCCCTTTCGCGGAAGCGACTGCGCAAAAAGCAGCGGCGAGAAGCGGACTAACCTCCGCCTCGCGGCATCTCAGCGCCGCACTTCCGTGATTTAGACCCCGGTTAGGCAGAGACGTTGGGTTTCTGTTGCAGCTTCGCGTACGCAGGCCCAAGGGACCCCAGCCCGGTACCCCCGGACTACAGGTTTCGCCACAATACTTGGCCCACGGTGCGACCTGTGCCCATCCTCCTGCCTGACTCGGGCAAGGGGAGAGCGGCTCATGGAATACCACGACAGGGTGCTAAAGTGTGCGGAGTGCGGCGCTGAGTTTGTTTTTACTGCCGGCGAGCAAATGTTTTTCGCCGACAAAGGTTTCAAGAACGAGCCGAAACGGTGCAAAGGCTGCAAAGCCAAGCGCGCCGAAGGCGGCGGAGGTGGCGGTGGCGGCGGCTCCCAGATGCGCTCGGAAACAAAGACCACTTGCTCCCAGTGCGGAAAGGACACCACCGTCCCTTTTCGTCCCACGCAGGGACGTCCGGTTTTTTGCCGCGAGTGTTTTCAGCAACGACGCGCGCTCGGCGCGGCCTGATGCCTCTCGAAGTTAGAGATTAGCCAGCGGGGTAGAAGGGCCATCGAAAGACAGCATCTGGTGAGACCGACAGGATTGTCTGTCTCATTTGTCTTTGCGCTACCCTCCCAGGTTCTGTCCCGGTTCCGAAGTTCCACAACGATCAGCGCCACTCCAGATACGTATGTATAAATGTGATCTCACCAATCATCCAGCCTGGCAGCTGCTGCTAACTCCTGTGTATTCGAGACCGGACATCGAGTGGTTTTGGGCCGATTCCGCATCTACGATTAACCAGCGTTTGCACTAGCGTTTATCAACAAGTTTCGGGACAGCACGGACCCACGTCCGGGACGCGGGTCGCTGCTGTCAGAAACAAGATCGGATACCGGAAGTCGCGCTGCCTAACGAGGGAGCCGTACTGCGCGTGTTTTTGTCTTTGCAGGAGAAGCCTACAACGTCGAACTGGGCGTCACCAACGGACTCTTCCAGAACGAGCCCGCCAGCCCCGATGAAACGGCGGCCTACCTGCAAATTGCAAACTGAATTCCACACCCGAGGATGGGACCAACATAAACCCGACACAGTACACCGCCGTTCCCAGCGACGTAGTGCAGTTCGCCATGTTCATGGTGCAGTTCGCCATCAAGGCGCAGCTGCTCCGGACGAATTCCGCTCCGCGCCCCTATGGGGACTTGGCCAAGGAACACGCCAGTTCCGGCTCAGAAGCCAACGGCGTCATCAGCAACTTCAGGCAGCTGAGTCCGCAGCAGAAGCAGGATCTTCTGAATTTCCTCCGCTCGCTCTAACTTCAGTCGGTTACGGTGGGACAGCCATTCCTATCTGTCCCACCCTCTCTTTCCCTCGCTCGAACTGCGCCTTATGCGCTTTGAGGATGCGTGTATTTTTCCCGCCTGCAAGGTATGATACCGCCCTGAGCAGTCCCAACTAGACTACGGCCATCCGGAGGGCCACGCCATGGCTCACCGCTTCACTATCGGTGTTGAAGAGGAGTTCCAGATCATTGACCCCGCTACCTGCGCGCTGCGCTCTCACGTCATGCAGCTGGTTTCGGCCGCTTCTCCTAGCATCGCCGAGCAAGTAAAAAGCGAGATGCACCAGTCCATCGTCGAAACCGGCACGAAAATCTGCGAAAACGTCGGTGAACTCCGCATCGAAATGCACCGCACCCGCGGCGAACTGGTAGCCGCGGCCGAGCGCGTTGGACTGCAGGTTGCCGCAGCCGGCACCCATCCATTTTCAAGTTGGATCGACCAGGTTATCTCCCCCGGCGAACGCTATGAACACATCGTCGAAGAACTCCAGCAACTCGCCCGTTCCCTGCTTATCTTCGGCATGCACGTGCACGTCGCCATGCCGGATAAGCAGACCACGATCGACATGATGAACATGGTCCGCTATTTCCTCCCGCACCTGCTCGCACTCTCCACCAGCTCGCCTTTCTGGATGGGCCGCAACACCGGCCTGAAATCCTTCCGCACCACCGTCTTCCGCCGTTTCCCGCGCACCGGCATCCCGGAACAATTCGAATCCTGGAGCGCTTACGAAAATTTCGTCAACCTTCTGATGAAACTGAACTGTATCGACAACGGTAAAAAAATCTGGTGGGACGTCCGCCCTCATCCTATGTTCGGCACTCTCGAATTCCGCATGTTTGATGTCACCACCAGGGTCGAAGAAGCCGTCTCCATCGCCGCGCTCACACAAGCCATCATCGTAAAACTCCACCGCCTCTACGAACGCAATATGAGCTACCGTCTCTACGGCCGCGCCTTAATCGAAGAGAATAAATGGCGCGCCGCTCGCTACGGCATCGAAGGCAAGTTAATCGATTTCGGAAAAGAAGCGGAAGTCCCCATGCGCGAACTTACCCTCGAGCTTTTAGATTTTGTCGATGACGTTGTGGACGATCTCGGTAGCCGCAGCGCCGTCGAATACATCCACACCATTCTCAAAGACGGCACCAGCGCCGAGCGTCAACTGCGCGTCTATGAACGAACCGGCGACCTGAAGGCGGTCGTAAAACATCTGGTCTCGGAAACGCGGGGCGTCAGCGAACCCCGGGCTTCATCAGCACACGCCATCAATTAGAGTCATCTCGGGGGCGCCGGGTCTCCGTTTCACCTGTCAGGAGCGAAATCATGAAAAAGGTTGGCCTTCTCTGTGGGCGTGAATACAGCTTCCCTCCGGCCTTCATCGTACGCGTCAATGAGCTCGGAAAAAAAGACGGCGTGGCGGCGGAATTCGCAAAGCTCGGCGGCACCCGCATGGGCGAGCCTTCCGGCTACAGCGTGATCGTCGACCGCATCTCGCACGAAGTCGAGTATTATCGCGGCTACCTCAAACATGCCGTCCTCCAGGGCGCCTACGTCATCAACAATCCGTTCTGGTGGACCGCCGACGACAAGTTTTTCAACTATGCCGTCGCCTCGAAACTGGGCATCGCCATCCCGAAAACCGTTTTGCTCCCCCAAAAGGGATATCCCCGTGATGTCGACATCACCGCCGAATCGCTCCACAACTTGGAATATCCCGTCGACTGGGATAGTCTCCTCGACTACATCGGCCGCCCCGCCATCCTCAAACCCTTTTCGGGCGGTGGCTGGAAACACGTGTACAAAGTCCACAACAAGGAAGAACTCCTTGCCGCCTACGACAAGACTTCTCCGTATTGCATGACCCTCCAGGAGTTCATTGACTTCGATAAATACGTCCGTTGCTTCACCTTTGGAAAATCCGACATCACTCCGGTTCACTACGACCCGAAAGAACGCAAATACCTCGTCGATCACAATTATTTGTCATCCGAGCTGGGAGCTCGCATCGTCAAAGACGCGCGGACGATTAACGAGGCCCTCGGCTACGAAATGAACACCATCGAATTTGCGGTACAAGACGGAGTGCCGTACGCGATCGATTTCTTGAATCCCGCGCCGGATATGGAGCGTGACCGCATCACTGAATTTTATTTCGAGCATGTCGTCGACAAAATGGCGCGGCTCGTGATTGACCGCGCTCTCCATGGTGCAGCTTCGTTTCCCTGGCCCCGCTGGGAAGAGATGCTCGGCATTGGCGCGGCAAGTGGATTCACCGGCGCGCCCAAAAGCGTTGCCGCAGGTCAATCGTCGGCGCCAAGCCTCTCTGCCGGAGCGCCAGGACTCAAAACAAAATGACCAGCGCTTGGACACCGTCGACCACCCCGCACAATCCCGCCGGCGAGTGGACCGACATTCTGAAGGCCACACTCCTTCGCGTTCCCGCTCTCCCGGAAGATTTGTTCACACGATTGCGCCGCGCAAAACTCACCTTCGGCGATCGGGTCCACTGCCCTTTCCTGCGCCCGTTTTTCCTATCGCCCGAAGATGAAGATCGCGTCCGCGCCGTCGCCGAGACCATCGCCGACCTCGGCGAGCGCGTGGTCACCGCCGCCCTCAAAGACAAACATCTTTTTGCACAGTTTCATTTGCGCCCCGAAGAAGAACGGTTGGTGCGTCTCGCCGCCCCCTACGGCCGCGCCAGCACAGCCTCGCGCCTCGATGCTTTCCTCCTGCCCGATTCCCTGAAGTTCGCGGAATACAACGGAGAATCCCCCGCAGGCGCAGGCTACTCGGAAACGCTCGCGGAAATTTTCCACGAGCTTCCAGTGATGGGGAAATTCGCGCAGCATTACACAGTTCACAGTTACCCGCTCAGCGCCAAACTCCTTGACGCCCTGGTGATGAGCTATGTGGACTGGGGAGGCTCGGCCAGCCCCCCGCAAATTGCCATTGTCGATTGGAAAGACGTGCCCACCTGGAGTGAGTTCGAAATCCTCCAAGCCCGCTTCGAAAAAATGGGCGTTCCCACGGTCATCGCCGATCCCCGCGAACTCGTGTTCGACGGCCAGAAGCTAGTCGCCGACGATAAAAAAATTGATCTCGTCTACCGCCGCGTCTTGATCAACGATATCGTCGCCAGACCGGCCGAGTGCGCCGCTCTTGTAAAAGCCTACACGGCCAACGCCGTCTGTGTAGCTAACACCTTCCGCTGCAAAATTCCCCATGTAAAAGCCTTTTTCGCCGTCCTCACCGACGAGCAGAATGGCGCGCTGTTCTCCCACGATGAACGCGAACTCATTCGCCGTCACATCCCCTGGACTCGCGTGGTCGCCGACATAAAGACGTCGCACCATGGACAGCCGGTTGAGCTCCTCGCCTTTATCGGCAAAGAGAGAGAAAACCTCGTACTCAAGCCCAGCGACGAATACGGCGGCTCCGGCGTAACTCTCGGCTGGGAAACCGACGAAGCCACATGGGACACCGCCATGGGCCGCGCCCTCTCCGCAAAAAACGGCGCGTGGATCGTCCAGGAGCGCATCCCGATTCGTCGCGAAGTTTTTCCCTACATCGCCAGCACCGGCAAAGTCGATTACCGCGACATGCTAGTCGATTTCGCTCCGTATCTATTCCGCGGAAAACTCTCGGGCTTCCTTACGCGCCTGAGCGCCACCGGCCTGGCCAACGTCACCAGCGGCGGTGGCCAAGTTCCCGCATTCCGGGTCAGCCCGCGAACGGCTTGACCTCTCCCTGGAGTTTTAATTCAGCATCAGCCTGTTTCCATAGCGGCGGCCAATTTCATGAGTGGCGCTTCAAATTCCCGCATATTCTTGTAAAATTAAAAGATGTACTTTGGCCACTCAGACCCGGAGTTAATGCCGGGCGCCAAGAACGCCGTGGAAACCTGCCTCAGCGTGCGACCAGGCGAGCACGTCGCCCTGATCTCCGACGAAGCCAGCCGCTCGGTCGCCGCCAGTATTGCCGCCGCCATCGAAGATCGCCACGCCCGCTATACTGGCTTGCTTCTCGAAGATTTTGGCCCTCGTCCCATGATCGCGGCCCCGCCGGAAGTCCTCGAAGCCCTCGAAACCGCGGACGTAGGCGCCATGTGTATGAAACCGCAAGCCGGCGAACTCGGCGCGCGCATGGCCATCGTTCGCGTCGTCGAACGCCGGCAAATCCGCTACGCCCACATGGTCGGCGTAACGCCAGAAATCATGCAGCAAGGCATGCGCGCCGATTACCGCTTGGTGGACCGCCTGAGCGACAAGCTCCGCGAACGCATGCTCCGTGCCGAAACGCTTATCGTAAAAACGGAAGCGGGCACTTCCTTCGCCGCACACTTCGACCGCGGCCTCGACTGGGTAAAAACTAGCGGCCTGATCAGTCCGCGCTACTGGTCCAACTTGCCCGCCGGCGAAGTCTTCACGACTCCAGCCACGGTGGACGGCACTTTTGTTTGCGATGCCACCGCAGGCGACCATTTCAACGGGAAGTACGGCGACCTGCAAACCACCCCCTTGGTTTTGAAAATCGAGGGCGCGCGCCTCACCGGCGTAGACTGCGCTCGCAAGGACCTGGAAGAAGAATTCTGGCAATACTGCCACACCGACGAAAACAGCGACCGCGTAGGCGAACTAGCCTTCGGCACCAACCTCGGCCTGTCCGCGATGATCGGCGTCCTCCTGCAGGACGAGAAATTCCCCGGGGTTCACATCGCTTTCGGTGACCCTTACGGCAGCCAGACCCACGCTGACTGGAAATCAAAGACGCACGTCGACGTGCTCACCCGCAACTGCGACGTCTGGATCGACGACGACCAAATCATCTCCAAAGGCCACTATCAGCTAGACCACCTGGGCCTCACCTGAACTCACAACCATCGCCGGTCGCTCCAAACCGCCCTACCGCCTCCATCCGCCGGTGCCGGAGCGGACCCGGCGATTTTATTTTGTTCCCCGATACCCGCTTTCAAACACATACTTTCCCGAACCCACTTCGAGCACCACCGCATCCCCCGTTTGCTGCGCTCGCGAAATATCCGCGCGCCCCGCCAGCGGCTGCCCTCCTTCGCTGACTTCCTGCAACTTCGCATTCGGCAATCGCACCGTTGCCGTCGTATTCGCCGGCACAACAATCTTCACCGTCATCTTCCCATCCGCAATTTCCCAGCCCGACGCCACCAGCCCATACATGCCCTCCACCGACGCCTTCGCAGAAGTCAACCCACCACCCGGACGCGGCTGTATCAAAATATGCTTGTATCCCGGCGCCGCCTCATCAATCTCGATCCCAGCCACCACTCGGTACATCCAGTCTCCAATGGCCCCATATGCATAGTGATTGAACGAATTCATCCCCACATCCTGAAAACTCCCGTCTGGTTTCTGCCCGTCCCATCTCTCCCAGATCGTCGTCGCTCCTTGCGTGACGGGATACAGCCACGACGGATACTCCGTCCTGTTCAGCAACATGTACGCCTCGTCCAAATACCCGTAATTGCTCAAAGTCTGGCAAAGCACCGGCGTTCCCAAGAATCCCGTCGTCAAATGACCAAATTTTCTAACGTCCGCCGCCAATCGCGCCGCCGCCCCAGCCCGCTGCGATTCCGGCAGCAGCCCAAACTCCAGCGCCAGCGCGTAAGCAGTCTGCGTATTCGACGCTAGCCTCCCATTCGCCGTCACAAATTCCCTCTCGAAAGCGTCCTTGATCTTCTCCTCCAAGCCCGCATATTCCGCCGCATCCTCTTTTTTCCCGAGCGCCTGCGCCGTCCGTGCCAACAACTCCGTCGACCACGCAAAATACGCCGTCTGTATCAAGTCTTTGTCCGTGGTCGCTCCCGGATAGTCGGCATTCGTAGTCGCGAACGCCAGCCAATCCCCAAAACTGAATCCGTTGCTCCAGATATATTTCTCGCCGGCCGCGCGACGCATGTACTCCACCCAAGCCTTCATGCTCGGATACTGCTCCACAAGAATCCGCTTGTCGCCATATGCTTGATACACCGTCCACGGCACCACCACCGAAGCATCCGCCCAGCCCGCCGATGCCGCCTCACCCTTCCGTGTTTGGTGCGACAAAGCATTCGGAATCACAAACGGCACTGCGCCATCATCTTCCTGGTCCAGGGCCAAATCCCTCAGCCACTTCGTGTAAAACCCAGCCGTATCGAAATTAAACGACGCTGTCGGCGCGAACACCTGGGCATCGCCGGTCCACCCCAGCCGCTCGTCGCGCTGCGGGCAATCGGTCGGCACATCCAGAAAATTCCCCTTCTGTCCCCAAATGATGTTGTGCTCCAACTGGTTCAGCAAAGCGCTCGAACTCTCAAACGTCCCGGTCCTCCGAATCGCCGAATGCACCACCACGCCGGTAAAATCCTCCGCCGATACTTCGCCCGGCCACCCGCTCACCGCCACATACCGAAATCCCTGAAAGGTGAAATGCGGCTCAAACGTTTCCGTCCCCGCGCCCTTGTTCGTATAACGAATGCTCTCCTTCGCCGATCGCAAATTCGCCGTATAGAAATTCCCCGCCTTGTCCAGCACCTCCGCGCTCCGCAACGTCACGGTGGTTCCCGCCGGCGCCGTCAAACGAAACTTCACCCAACCCACCATGTCCTGCCCCATATCGACAACCGTATCGCCCGCCGGCGTTCGAAACACTCTCACCGGCTTGATCTCTTCAATCCTCTTCACCCCAGGTCCAGCCGGTGCCACTATCTTCGCCTTGGGCGCCGCCACAACCGTCACGTCCTTCCACTCCCCGTCTTTGTATCCCGCCTCGCTCCAGCCCGTCCGCTCCAGGCGCGCGTCGTAAATCTCCCCGTTATAAATGTCTGATTCCAGCACTGCTCCCGTCGCCGCTTTCCACTTGTCATCGCTGCCCACAATCTCCTCGGTCCCGTCCGTATACGTAATCACCGCCTGCGCCAGCAGCCCCAATTTCTTCCCATAGCTATTTCTCCTGTTATCCCACGCCAGTCTTCCCCGGAACCATCCATCCCCCAGCATGGCCCCCAGACAGTTGTCTCCGCTTTTCACCAAGCCGGTGACGTCGTAGGTCTGGTACTGGTAACGAAAATCGTAAGCCGTCCATCCCGGCGTAAAATACTCGTCTCCCACTCGCTTCCCGTTCAATGCCAATTCGTAAAGCCCCATCGCGGTAGCGTAAATCCGCGCCCGTTCCACCTTCTTCTTTACCAAAAACTCTCTCCGCAACATCGGCGAGGGGTTCGATTTCGTCTCATCCTCCAAGACATTCGGCGTAATCCATTTCGCCTTCCAATCCCCCGCTTCGAGCAATCCCATCTCCCACCGCGCCGTCTTGCTCCACTCCGACAAATGCCCATGATTATCTGCCACGCGCACCTGCCAGTAATAAATCCCCCCGCTCGCTACCGCCGGGCCGCCATACTCCACCTGAATCGAAGCATCCGACGCCTGCGTGCCGCTATCCCAAATCACTTTCCCCTTCGCCAGCTCCGCCTGCGACCCCGCCACCCTCACCTGGAAGCTCGTCTGCACCACTCCCTTTTCCGCACTATCCAACTCCCAGCTCAACCGCGGCTTCCGCACATCAATCCCCAGCGGATCCACTTTGTATTCGCATCGTAAATCCCTCACTGCAAGCGGCGTCTCTCTTTGCGCGGCAAGCGCACCAGGCGAAACAACAATCGCCGCATACACCAGCGCCGCAACCATGGCAAATCCCATCAACACAGTCTTCCGATTCGCGCGTCCCATCCTCGACCTCCTCGACTTGGCCTTAACCCCCGGTCCCGAACCCGAGCATCAATCTTTGAGTCATGACTTCGTAGGTCCTCCCATCCGTCGAGAAGAACTCACCATATTGCATTTCCTGTTCGTAGGATGTAGTCACCGACTGCCTCGACCGGACACATGACTTCTCGGATGCCTGCTGCGTCACCGACAAGCGCTGAAGACGATACCATTGCACCCCACTCCCTCTGATAAAATAAATGACAGAGATAACTAGCTCTCGCGCCCGAGCGAATCCTCCTCGCTCGCCCCATCCAACTTAACCGAGGATCGGCGAAAGCCACCCGCCAGGTTTTCAGAGAGTGTTTTAGAAAAGTTGGGCTACGTACTCGCGCATCTGATGCTTCCAATACGGCCAGTCATGCCCGCCTTGCGGGCCCCAGTTGTCGAGCGAATGCCGAATGCTCTTACTTGAAAGAATCTCGGACAAGCGATACGTAGGCCCGCTGTTCTCCCACTGACCTGTGCCGGTACTGATGTGGATGTCGCACGAGGCCAGCTGTCCAAAGACCCACGGATCGTTCAAGTTGGCGAGGTAATCCACGGGATTGTTGAAATAGAAATTGTCGTCGTACATCCCGTCCATAAAGTTCCGGACATCATACACGCCGGACATCGCAAAGCACCGCTTGATGACATCGGGATGCTTGAACAGCGAGTTGGCAGCGTGATACGCGCCGAACGACGCGCCCATCGTGGAAATGGCGATCCCCGGACTCTGGCAATTGTCCCAAATGAACGGAACGACTTCTTCTCGAAGGTAGGAGTCAAAAACGGACTGTACGTAACTCCGGTGAAACGGATGCGCGCCCTTGTTATAAAAGCTGAGCCCGTTGATGGAATTGATGCTGAAGAATTTTATTTTGCCGCCGTCAATGAAATCGGCCAGCGCGCCGATCATACTCTGGCCTTCCAGCTCCGTCTCGTCGCCCGCGCTCGTCGGAAACCCGAGAATCGGCTGTCCCCAGTGGCCGTGGACAATAACGCCAAGCTCGAGGCCCAGCCGCGGAGAATACCAGCGGTGATATTCACGTTTCATAATGTGCTCCTAGCGCTCCGTGCGGGGAGAGAAAGTATGCCAGTCCAGCCCGGAGGTGAGCAATGGAATTGAGATAGCTGGCAGACACCACCGTCGGTGTATATTTGAACGCAGAAGACTTTACAAACGGAGACGAACTACATGGCCACGCCTTCCACCGCGAACCGCCCGACCCCGGAACGCATTTTCGCGCTGATGAACGCTTTCCAGAACACCGCAGCACTGAAAACCGGAATCGAGCTGGACGTCTTTACCGCCATCGGAGAGGGCGCCAATACTCCGCCGCTCCTCGCCGCGAAGACCAGCGCTTCCGAGCGCGGCTTGCGCATCCTCTGTGACTATTTGACGATTATGGGCCTCATCACAAAAGAACACGGGCGTTACGGTCTGACGGATGAGTCCGCGCTTTTTCTCGACCGGCGGTCCTCCGCCTCTCTCGTCGCGGTGACAGGATTTCTCGGAAGCGACTGGCACAAGAAAAACACGGAAGCTTTAACCGAAGCCGTGCGCAAAGGTGGAACAGCCGGAACGCAAGGAGACAACCGCAAGCCGCAGGATGAAGTATGGGTCGCCTTCGCGAGATCGATGGCCCCGCTCACGATCCCTGCAGCGAATTTTATCGCTGAACTCATCGGCTGCGCGGAGGGCCAACCTTCGAGGGTGTTGGATATCGCCGCGGGACACGGAATGTACGGCATCACCGTCGCGAAGAAAAACCCAAATGCCCAAATCGTCGCCGTCGATTGGCCATCCGTGCTAGCCGTCGCACAAGAGAACGCAAAAGCCGCCGGCGTTTCCGGGCGTTACACGACTCGCTCTGGAAGCGCGTTTGAAACGGATCTTGGCGGCGGATACGACTTCATTCTGCTGACGAATATTTTCCATCATTTCGATATGCCAACGTGCGAAACGCTCATGCGCCGCGTTTATGCTGCGCTCAAACCGGGTGGAAAAGCCGTCACTCTCGAGTTCGTACCCAATGAAGACCGTGTGACTCCGCCGGCAGCGGCAGCGTTCAGTCTAAACATGCTCGTAGGGACCGACGCCGGCGACGCGTATACTTTTTCGGAGTACGAAAAAATGTTTGCCAATACGGGTTTTGCGAAAACCACCTTGCATCCAGTAACGGGCATGCCTCAGCAGGTCCTGATTTCCGGGAAACCAGAATGAAAAAGAAAAAGACAAGCAAAAAAGCCGCAAAAAAACCAATCACAAAAGTCTCTTCAAAGCCGCTTCGCAACTCAGACCGCGATTTGCGCGAGCAGGTAGTTTACCTGCTAAAAGGCGGAGGCGCGCACGTCCATTTCATGGACGCTCTGGACGATTTCCCGGCTGAGAAATATGGAACATTCGCGAACTCTCTTCCGCACACGGGCTGGCAGTTGCTCGAACACGCGCGGCTCGCGCAGTGGGACATCGTGGACTTCAGCAGAAATCCAAAACACGTCTCGCCGAATTTTCCAGACGGATACTGGCCAAAAACGCCGGTGCCCGCCAATGAGGTAGCCTGGAAGGAAAGCGTGGCGGCGTTCCAACGCGATCTGGAAGAGATGGTCCGTCTGGTGCGAAACCCGCGCACCGATCTGTTCGCCAAAATACCGCATGGTCAAGGCCAAACGATTTTGCGCGAAGCGCTGCTTCTCGCGGACCACAACTCCTACCACCTTGGCCAACTCGTGGATTTGCGCCGCGCGCTCGGTGCGTGGCAGGTGTCCTAAGCACGCTTGCAAGTATCCGATTTGGCGGTAGGATGATGCACCAGGGTTGGCAGGAGACTTTAGATGCAGATGGGGGCGCCATGGTTCGCATAGAAAACATTTTCGCAGTCGAGCGCGAAGCCGGAAATAGCCGGCGCGATTTTCTAAGAGGAATGCTGGGAGCGGGCGCGTTTGTTCTCGGCGTTTCTGTGATGCCGGAGCAGCTATTCGCGGCGGCAGCCAGCGGCGCCGGGGGCGATCCATTTCCGCCGTCAGAGAAAGCTCCGCTGCAACCCAGCGTGTATCTGGCGATTGGCACGGATGGAACGACATACGTTATCGCGCACCGCTCGGAGATGGGAAATGGAGTACGCACATCGTTGCCGCGAATCGTTGCGGAAGAACTGGATGCGGATTGGGCGCGCGTACAGGTCGTGCAAGCCACCGGCGATGAGAAATACGGCGACCAGGATACGGATGGGTCGCACTCCGTGACCAGCTTTTTTGTGCCGCTGCGCGAGGCCGGAGCAACGGCGCGGCTCATGTTGGTGCGCGCGGCGGCGCAGCAATGGGGCGTTCCGGCAACGGAATGTTCGACGGAACGCCACCAGGTAATCCACCAAGCATCGGGAAAAAACCTAGGATACGGCGAGCTGGCAACGGCGGCCTCGAAACTGGAAGTGCCCAAGAAAGAAGAGTTGAAGCTGAAGCCGCGCAGCGAATGGCGCTACATCGGGAAGCCGGCGGTGAGTTATGACTTGAAAGACTTGTGCTCCGGCAAAGCCAAATACGGGCAGGACACGCACATGGCGGGGATGCTCTATGCCAGCGTGGCGCATCCGCCTGTACTCGGCAGCACCGTAAAATCGCTGGATGATTCGGCGACGCTGGCCGTGTCCGGCGTGAAGCAAACCGCGACTATCGACACCTTCAAGCCACCCGTTCTTTATCAAGCGCTCGGTGGCGTGGCCGTGCTCGCAGACAATACTTGGGCGGCTTTCCAGGGCAAGAAAAAATTGAAGATCGAGTGGGAGAGCAGCGCTCACAACGTCTTCAATTCCGATCCATACAAAAAAGAATTACAGGAAACGGCGCGGAAGCCGGGAAAAGTGGTGCGAGAAGTTGGCGATGTGGACGCGGCCTTTGCGAAAGGCGGAAAGACTGTCGAGGCGGAGTATTATGCGCCGCTGCTGGCGCACGCTGCGATGGAGCCTCCCGCGGCGCTCGCGGTTTACAAAGATGGAAAAGTAGAAGTGTGGGCGCCGTCGCAAAGCCCCGTTGGTGCGCGCGACGCGATCGCGGCAGCTGTCGGCGCGAAAAAAGAAGACGTAACGGTTCACGTCACGCTTTTGGGCGGCGCGTTTGGCCGGAAATCGTTTCCTGACTTCGCGGTTGAAGCGGCGGTGCTCTCGAAAAAAACGGGAAAGCCGGTAAAAGTGGTCTGGAGCCGCGAAGACGACATCCAGTTTGACACCTACCATTCGGTCTCCGCGATGTACATGAAAGCGGCGCTGGCCGACGACGGAAAACCGACCGCCTGGCTGCAGCGGACGGTGTTTCCTCCGATCGGCTCGACGTTTAAAGCAGGTGAGATGTATTCGGATGCGGATGAACTTGGGCTGGGCTTCAGCGACTTGCCTTTCGCAATCCCGAATCACCGCTCCGAGAACGGCCCGGCGACAGCGCACGTCCGCATCGGATGGCTGCGCTCGGTGGCCAACATTTATCATGCTTTCGCGATTCAGTCCTTTGAGGATGAGCTGGCCCGAGCGGCCGGAAAAGATCCGGTCGAATACGCGCTCGAACTTTTGGGGCCGGACCGCATCATTCCGAAGAGCGAGTTGCCGAAAGACTATTCCAACTATGGCGGAAGCTACGAGCAATATCCCATCGACACGGCGAGGTTCAAGCGGGTGGTGGAAACAGCCGCGGAAAAATCGGGCTGGGCAAAGACCAAGCCGGGCAACGGCGCCGGGATGGGCATTGCCTTGCACCGGAGCTTTCTGACGTATGTTGCCTCCGTCGTGCAGATGCATATCGATGACGCAGGGCGTGTGCACGTAGACCGAGTGGATTCTGCTCTGGATGCCGGAACCGTCGTGAACCCGGCGATGGTTACGAATCAGTTCGAGGGCGCGGCGGTGATGGGAACGAGCGTCGCGTTCTATGGAGCAATCACGGCAACGAACGGCGTGATCGACCAATCCAACTTTGACACTTATCCGGTGGCCCGAATGAATACTGCGCCGCGCGAAGTGCACGTGCACATTGTGCCGAGTGACGCTCCTCCGGGAGGAGTGGGCGAGCCGGGATTGCCCGCTTTTGCGCCCGCGCTATGCAATGCCATTTTTGCAGCGACGGGCAAGCGCATCCGCGAATTGCCGCTTTCCAAAGCAGGCCTGGCCTAACGTGCTCAAAAGAGGTTTGCTGCTTCTTACTGCGCTCACGGCGGCGGTCTTGCCGGTCTCGGCGCAGCGTCGTCCGGTTCTGCAGCAAATCGATCTGCCGCATCCTTATTATTTCCGCGAAATGTATTTACCCCAACTGACGAGCGGTCCGAGCAGCGTGGCGTGGTCGCCGGACTCTAAAGAAGTGGTGTACTCGATGGCTGGATCGCTGTGGCGCCAGAAGATCGATTCGAGGACAGCGCAGCAGCTCACCGATGGGCCGGGGTACGACTATCAGCCGGATTGGTCGCCGGATGAAAAGAGCATCGTTTATGTTTCGTATCAGAAAGATGCGATGGAATTGTTGCTGCTGGACTTGCGTTCTGGAAAATCACAAAAACTGACGAGCGGCGGCGCGGTGAATGTGGAGCCACGGTGGTCGCCAGACGGAAAACGAATCGTTTTTGTTTCGACCGCGTACAACAAACGGTTTCATGTTTTCCGCGCGGATGTGAACGACGGAAAACTCGAGAACACGGTGCGGCTGACGGGAGAAACGAAGAGTGAGCTGCCGCGTTATTACTACAGCGAGTTTGATACGGAGATCAGCCCGGTTTGGACGCGCGACGGGAAAGAGATTCTGTTTATTTCGAATCGCGGACACATTCATGGGACCGGGGGATTTTGGAAGATGCGCGCGGAGCCCGGCGCCGAAGCAAAAGAAATTCACTACGAAGAAACGAACTGGAAAGCGCGCCCGGACTTTTCGCCGGACGGCTCGCGCATGGTTTACAGCTCGTATTTGGGACAGCAGTGGCACCAATTGTGGGTGATGCCCGCAAAAGGCGGCGACGCGTTTCCGATTTCCTACACCATAGAAGAACGCCAAGCAGCCAAGCAATTCTCTGACCAGGGCAGCGGATGGAACGATGTGAACGCTCGATGGTCGCCTGACGGGAAGAAACTAGCCCTGATCTCCAATCGCAGCGGAAACACCGAGATTTGGCTTCAAGATATTCCAGGAGGCGCGCTAAAACAGATAGAAGTGGAGGAGCGACGTTTCCTTCGTTCGAGAGCGCGATTGGAAGTGTCCGTAGTGGACGCGGACGGAAACCCTACCATGGCGCGCATTTCCATTACGGATGCTAGCGGCAGATTCTGGGCTCCCAAAGGCGCGTGGATTCATGCGGACGACGGATTCGATCGGAAGCAGACGGCGTTTGAATCGCACTATTTTCACGACACCCGAGCGTCCTATTCTGACCAGCAGAACATTGATGTTCCGGCGGGAGAGATCACTATCGACGTAGAAAAAGGGTTTGAGTACCGGCCTGAACACAAAAAGATTCAGGTGAAAAGCGGCAGCAGCGAATCGGTGAGGATTTCTCTCAAACCATTGGATTGGTCGAAGGACAATCCTGGCCGCTGGGTGAGCAGCGATTTACACGTACATATGAACTACGGAGGAACATATGTGAACTTTCCGCAAAACCTGCGCGATCAGGCAGAAGCGGAAGGGCTGGAGATTATTAACAACCTGATTGTGAACAAGGAGCAACGCTTTCCTGACATTACCTACCGCAGCAGAGAAGCCGATGGAGACCAGGATGTATTGCTGCTCGAGGGACAAGAATTTCATACCAGTTATTGGGGCCATCGCGGACTGCTGAACATGAAGGACCATCTCCTTTTGCCTGGATATGCGGGATATCCGAACACGGCGGCGGCGAGCTTGTACCCGATGAATGCAGATGTATATGACATGGCTCATGCGCAGGGAGCGATGGTGGGAGCGGTGCATCCCTTCGATGAAGTGCCTGATCCATTTGCGAATCCCCCGGAGAAAATTACGGATGAACTGCCGGTAGACGTAGCGTTGGGAAAGCTCGATTACATGGAGATCGTGGGATTCAGTGATCACAAATCGACGGCGGCGGTTTGGTACAAGCTGCTGAATCTCGGATTTCGATTGCCAGCGGGTGCGGGAACGGACGCAACGGCGGACTATGCAGCGCCGATTCGCGGGCATGTGGGAATGGATCGAGTGTACGCATGGGTGCCGCGGTGGCCGCTGAATATAGAGATCTGGTTCGAAGCACTGAAAAAAGGCAGGACCTTTGCGACGAACGGGCCGTTGATTGAATTTACCCTTGGGGGCCAACGGCTTGGCGATGAGCTGAAATTTGATGGCGCGCAGGCGGCGCTGCCATTTACGGCGAAGCTGCGGTCGATTGTGCCGGTGGATCATTTTGAGGTGGTTTGCAACGGGCGAGTCACCGAGACGCTAAAGCTTCAAGGGGCGCGGGATTCCGCAGACATTACCGGGGCAGTGCCGCTGAGGGAGAGCGGATGGTGCGCGCTGCGAGCTTCGAGTGAGGACGCGGAATATCCGGTGCTTGACAAGTATGTGTATGCAACGACGAGTCCGGTTTACGTAATGATTGGGGGCAAAACGCCGCGTTCGCCACTGGACGCCAGGTATTTTGCGGCGTGGATTGACCGCATGATCGATACGACATCACTCTATCCCGACTGGAATTCGCTCGCCGAAAAGGAGTATGTGCTGAAGCGGCTTCGAGAAGCGAAAACGGTCTACGAACAGCTTCAGTAACTCTTCCCGAGGCTGTAATTCGCTGCAATAGAAATGAACGCCGCGGCTGAAGATTGCCACGGCGTCCGGAGAAGCAAAACAATTACGTAAGATTACTCGACGAGGTGAATAGCTTCCTCGATGTGTTTGTGGGCCTTGTCGATGTGCTCGAGAGCGCGCTGCTGGAGGCCCTGAGCCGCGCCATTGTCTTCTTCCCGGGCGACGTCGTTGTGGGCTTTGTTGACGAGTTCGAGTGAACGGTGAAGACGCCCGCGCCAATCGAGGCCCGCGTCTACTGCGGGATGATCGTTCAGATCCTTGCCGTCGTCGATGGAGGCTTTTTTAATTTCGGTGATGGCCTCATCGATTTCGTGAATGGCCTTCTTTTCCTGTTCACGCAATTCACCTCCATCGGGGTGCTGCAGATTGGCGCGTGCGTGTCGGAGATCCGTCAGAGCGTGAAGATACGCCGGATGCTCCTTCGGAGGTTGCGGCTTTGCAGAGATAAACGCAGGAGAAAAGAGCAGTAGCGCAAAGACGGCGAATATCAGCTTGTTGAGGCTTTTCATCTTACAGGTGGCTCCTATTCGAATGAGATAGATCTGCTAAAGAACCGTCTGGCCGAGTTGATCAGCCAAACCTAGTGCGATTGAATGACTGCGAGCTTACGGCTTGCGCCGTGTTTTATTCACCGTACCGCGCGCCGGTGAAGCGGACAACCACGAGATTGCAAAATGACGCCTGCCGGGTAACTGGCGCGGTGGCCAGGGCGAACAATTGTCGAAAAACGACGGTGGCGAAAGGAACGGTCCGCATCACATCGGCCGACCATGGGGAAGCGCTCAAACGGGTGCTCTCGCGTTGTTTTTCGCTTTTCCGGCTGGGGCGCGGACCAACCTAAACACCACCGTAGTGACGGGAGACTTTTTGCTTGCGCTTGAAATTGATTTGCCGGCGTCGGTCGTCCTAGACACGCAGCCTTCTGCCCGGTTGATCGCATTTTCCATGGGAGCTCCTTGCAATTCTGGCAGCACACAAATAGCGAATTCTCTGGCAATTAGCGTAAGATTCAAAGGAATTCTCCCGGACGAACCATATCGGAATCGAGCCAGGTACCAAGCAATTCTGGCTGAATACCGATTTTGCACCAACAAGAACTGTCGGCCAAAGACGACACCTGAATTGGAGATTTTCAGGGAATGGTCTGTACCCCAGCAAACCCCGCATAGGGAAACTGGCATCCATATACCCACAGGCGGCAGCATCTGCGAGACTTCCGTGCAGTATGCCTCCGCAAGGCAACATTAATGGGTGTTGTATTACTTTTACTTGACACTAGCGAGACACTAAAGTTACCTTGCTTCTGCGACTCAACGAGCACCAACACTGATTTATGCCCAACTGGGACTGGAACTCGTTGTCCGGAACAGGTCTGATCGCAAAAAAAAAATGGGCTCTTTGAATGAGATCGTCCCCGTCTCCTCGATCCGCGTATACCTGCTGATTGAAGGGCGCTTGCTGCGCGAAGCGCTCGGTCGATTATTTCGCAAACGCCCCGACCTCCTTGTAGTTGGCCAGGGCGGGCGAGGCGAGACTGCCCCTCGAGAGGTACTCGAAACCCAATGTGATGTCCTGGTCGCCGACTCTTGCCAGGACGAATGGCTCCCGGCGAGTGTTTCTCTCCAGAATGGCGGAAGGGCCGGTTTTAAGACCGTCCTCATCGGGATGGAACCCGACGCGGAACAATTCCTGGATGCCGTCCGTTCAGGCGTAGCGGGATATTTGTTGCCAGACGCCTCTGCTTCGGACGTCGTCGCCGCTGTGCGTGCCGTTTCTCGCGGAGAGGCCGTATGTCCTCCGCAGCTTTGCTCCGCGCTATTTCGGTTCGTTGCTCAAACCGCCAAAGAGTTGCCCCTTCAAAACTCAACTGCAAAACCCGATCTAACTTTGCGCCAGCAACAATTGGTCACTCTGGTGGCCAAAGGTCTCACGAACAAAGAAATTGCCTCGCATTTGAATCTTTCCGAATTTACGGTAAGGAATCACATCCATCGAATCTTGAAGCAGGTGGACGCCGGAAGTCGGAGTGAAGCTGTGGAAACCATTCGCGCCTACGGTTACTCCATCACTTCATAACCATCTCCCTGCCGTTTTGTAACGAACCGAAACGAGTCTTGATGCGGTAGGTTTGGCTGGCTAGTTCGGCCATGGTCATCTGGCGGGTTGTCGGGCCTTTCACAGTTGGCGCACAGTCCCGCGGATCACCAATTCGGTAGGCAGGATGCGCTGGCTGAAGGTCATTCGCGGATGATGTAGCCGCTCGAGAAGCATTTTCATACAGGTTTCGCCGATCTCTTCTTTGTGGACGCGGACGGTCGAAAGCGGGGGGTCCATCAAAAGGGCCTCTTCGCGGTCGTCAAATCCCACCAGGCTGATATCGCCGGGCACTTTCATTTCGTGCCGCTGCAGCGATCGCCAAAGTCCGTACGCGATTTCGTCGTTGCCGGCTACGGCAGCAGTGGGTCGCGGCTGTCGAGCGAGGATTCGCTCTGCGCTCTTTTGACCGAAATCGACGAAACTCTGAGGATTTCGCGCCATGATCAAGACAGGTTTTAGTTTGCTTTCGCGCATTCCTTGCCGGTAGCCTTCGAATCGGCGACGAAGCCAGGGGTAGGAGGTATCTCCCGCGAAAACGATCTGGCGATGACCCTCGCCGATCAGGTAACGAGTGGATTGGAATGCCCCATTGAAATCATCGAAACCTACTTGGTCGAATTGCTGTTCGTCGCCCATTCCAACCACGTTGTTACTGAAGGCCACGAAAGGCATGTGGATGGATTCGATCCTGCGGAGAAGATTCGGATAGATCGTCCCCGCCAGAATGAGCCCGTCAATCAAGCCATGCTCCTGAAGGACCGGAGGCAGGTCGATCCTTTCGGGAGGCGTTCGCGGGGAATAATGCAGCGCGGCGAACAACACGTGCTGTTTCAAGCCGCTTGCATAAGATTCAACGCCTTGCAAGATGCGCGCATGAAACGGATGGAGAAAATCGCGATTGCTCAGGAGAAAGCAGACCATTTCTGAGCGTCGCTTGAGCATCCGGCGGGCCTGCGCGTTGGGGCGGAATCCCAGACGTCGGATGGCCTCGAGCACCCGCTCGCGCGTTTCCCGGCTGACCTGAGAACTGGAATTGAGCACACGGGAAATCGTTCCAATGCCAACGGCCGCGGCCTGTGCCACCTCGCGAATCGTCGTTTTTCTTGGAACCGCTTCCATGGCAGTGCGTCTCCCGCGCGCAGTGGCGTCTCGCTCGGTTCGGTGAGAGACCCTCGACCCTCACGCCTGCGTCAGTCTAGCACACCGAAGCGGCGATGGTATTCCCAGCAGGATCAGCGGATCCTCCCGCTAGGGACGAGTAGTCGAAACTGATGTGACAGATTGGCTTCACGACACGAGATTCTGACTTGACAGAAGGTTTTCGCTCAGCTAGGGTGTGGAACCAGTTCCAAGCCTATCGTGGGTTCTCTGTGCATTGGTCTGAAATCCTTTCGAATCGCCGTGGGGTGTGAGGTCATGAAAAAACTATCTGGTTCGTCTTGCTCTTGGATCGATAGCCTGGAGAAGACTTATGTTAGAAATGCTGAACAGTTTGCAGTTCCTGCCACAAGGGCTCTCGTCAGACTGAGGCGCTTCTCGATCGTCGTAGTCCTCGGGACGCTACTCTTTGGGCTTTCTGCGCCAGTCATGGGACAGGCGGTCAATGCAACTTTGCTCGGAACGGTCACGGACTCATCCGGGGCCTCGGTCGCCAACGCCAAGGTGTCCATTACGGAAACCAACACGGGGATCGGCCATGCTTCCCAGACAAACGAAAGCGGCAACTACGTATTTCCGGATCTGCCGCCGGGAACGTACCGGGTCATCGCGGAACAGACGGGATTCAAACGAGAGTCACGAGCAGGCATAGATCTGGTCGTAAACAGCAGCGAGCGCGTCGACTTGGTCCTTCAGCCTGGAAACATGTCGGAAACCATCACTGTGGAGGCAGAAACTCCCATCCTTCAAACCGAGCGGGCCGACACTGGCCGCAAGCTCGATACCGTGCTAACGGAGAACATACCGCTCGGCACCAATCGCAATTTCCAAAATCTTCTGAACATCGTGCCGGGTACGACTCGCGCCACTTTCCAGCACTCGCAGTTCTTCAACGCAAGCAGTTCCCTGCAAACGGAAGTCAACGGCCAACTGCGCGAGGGCAACAATTACCAGATCGAGGGCATCGACGACAACGAACGCACCGGACTGCTGCAGATCCTGATCCCGCCGCTGGAAGCCATCCAGACGGTAGATGTTTCGACGAGTAATTTCGACGCCGAACTGGGCCGTGCGAGTGGGGCCGTTACAAACGTCATCTTGAAGTCCGGCACCAACGATTACCACGGCTCAGCTTATGAATTTGTCAGAAATAGTTATTTCAATGCTCGCAACTACTTCGATTCGTCGGTGGGGCACCTGGCTTACAACTACTTTGGTGGCAATATTGGCGGGCCGATCAAGAAAAATAAGCTTTTTTTCTTCGCCGACTATCTAATGGTCAAAGACCATGAGGCCAACGCAAATACGATCACCGTCCCGAGCAAGGCGTTGCTCTCGGGAAATTTGAACGTCGCGACTAAAGCGACCGGAACGCCGACGACAATCTATAACCCGTATTCTGGCAATCCGGACGGCACGGGCCGCCAGCCAATAGTCGCCTCGTCCGCTCCCGGTGTTGTAACGGTACCGGGTCCTAATGGAACTGCTGTGGATGCGTATAATCCTGTCTGTACCAACGCCGCTGGTTGCCCTAACGTCATTCCGGTGGCTTTGGTCAATCCCATCTCCGCCAAGCTCCTCGCGTTTTTGCCGAACCCAACCTCGGCAGGCAATGCGAACAACTACTTTGCTACGTTGCCTTATCACAAAGACACGGATTTCTTTGATGGTAAAGTCGACGCCAACCTTACCGACAAGGATCGCCTGAGCGCACGTTTCAGCTACCAGCGTCCGTCCACTTTTCAAGCCCCGATTTTTGGCATAGCCGGCGGACCCGCACAGGGCAATTTTGAGGGGACGGGCGTTCAGAACACTTATAGCGCCGGCCTCAACTATAATCGCTTTTTTTCGAATACATTGGTTGCTGAGTTCCGCTTTGGTGCAGGCTGGTACCATAATGAAGCTCACAACAGCGATTACGGCACAGATACTTCGACGACTCTCGGCATTCCTGGCGTCAACCTCAATCCGATCACCAGCGGGATTGTCGGTATTACTATCAACGGTGGGTTTTCCAATCCGTTGATTGGCTACTCGGCAAGCCTGCCTTGGATCCGCTCGGAAACGAATATTGACTTTGCAAACACCTGGACCAAGGTTTTAGGCAATCATACCGTTAAGTTTGGCGCCGACCTGCGCCGGGTTCGCGATGCCTTGCTCCAGGAACAGACCTTCAGTCCACGCGGCGTCTATACTTTCAGTGATGGCCAGACGGCGCTCAATACCGGCGCCGGCGAGTCCACAACTAGTTTTACGAATGATTTCGCCAGTTTCCTGCTTGATGTGCCAAGCCAGGCAGGGCGCGATCTGGCCACTTTCTTCCCGAACTATCGAGCGTGGCAATTCTTCACCTTCGTGCAAGATAAGTGGGTGGTCACGCCCAAATTTTCAGCGGATCTTGGAGTCCGCTGGGAGTTTTATCCACCTGCCACACCCGTTGCCAAGGGAGGCTTTTCCAATTACGATCCCACCAACAATACGCTTGTCGTCAGCGGCTACGGAAGCAATCCGGACAACCTGGGGATCACGACGCATTACAAATACTTTGCACCTCGCCTGGGACTGGCCTATCGTTTGAGGGAATCGACCGTCATTCGCGCCGGCTTCGGGATCAGCTATACCCCTTTCCCTGACAACAGCTACGCCTACAATTTCCCGGTACGCGCCAATAACTCGTTCAATCCTGCCGTTGCGACCTACGGCCCCGCCGCGCTTCCCAGCGGGCAGATTGCGACTTTTGCGACTGGTTTCCCTGCCCTCATCCAGCCTGCCATTCCGTCGAACGGGATTATTACCAACCCCACGGTCGGCTCCGCATACTTCGTCGTGAATCAGAATTTCAAGAATCCGTACGTGGAATCGTGGAACCTGGCGATCCAGCATTCGCTGCCTGGGCACTTCGTGCTCGATACAGCTTATGTAGGCAATCACACCGTTGACACCGTCGTTAACTACAACCTCAATGCCGCCACCGTCGTCGGCCTCGGCAACGCCGGTCAGCCTGAGTTCAACACTTTCAAGCGCACGGCCAGCACGAATCTCCTCTTTGCGGGATACTCTTCCAGCTACAACGCTTTGCAGGTGAAACTGGACCGCCACTTCTCGGGTGGTTTCGCGACTACTACCTCATACACCTTCGGCAAAGGCATGGGCTTTCAAACCGACGATGACGGAGGCCTGGCATTCTATATCAATCAACGCCGCAATTACGCGCGCAACGACTTCGATCGCACGCATACTTTTGTACAGAGCATTTTGTACGATCTGCCGTTTGGAAAGGGCAAGCGCTTCGTCTCTTCTGGAATTGGCGCCGCAGTTGTGGGCGGCTGGCGCGTCTCCACCTTCCTCACATGGATGTCTGGTCTTCCGCTTTACTTTAGCGCCCCTTCGGGCGGGCTTCTTGCCCCAAACAACACTCAAACGCCGAATTTGATTGCTCCCGTGCAGATCCTTCATGGTATCGGCATCGGCAATCCCTGGTTCTCCGCCTCGAGCTTTGCTGCCGCGACGGGGACTGCGTTCGGCAATGTGGGCCGGAACTATCTCAGCGGCCCCAACTTCTTCAACCTGGATGCTGCGCTCTCCAAGTCGATTCGATTTACGGAACGCTTCAATCTGGATTTGCGCCTGGAGGCTTTTGGGGTCACCAATACGCCACAGTTCTACTTCACCACTGGCAATGGTACAGCGGCGGGCCTAACGCTCGGCAGCAGTAGCTTCGGCGATATCACCAGTGCCACCGGCGGCCGCCAACTTCAACTTGGTGCAAAGTTCAACTTCTGACCCGATTGGCCACCACGAGACAATCGTGCAGGCTAAGCGGATCAAGTAACCGCTGAGCTCGTTTGCTCGTCAATCAAACATCGATCAGGCAATGTGAATTTGCCTGTAGATTAGAATTGATTCTATGGACATCATCACGTAGGAGGAATCTACATGGCTTCTCGCGTTTCACGACGTGCGTTTCTCGATGGACTCGCAGTGGGTGCAGCGGGACTGGCCGTGGGAACGACGGCAAAGAGTTATGGCCAGATTCTCGGTTCCAACGGTCGTCTCAACTTTGCTGTCATCGGTCTTAACGGACGCGGCTATGCTCATCTCTCATCGCTTAAAGCGAACACGAAATCTGCTCGCATCTCGCACGTCTGCGATGTGGACGACAGCATTCTCAAGAAGTTCGCCGACGCAGTGCAGCGCGAGACAGGCGAGTCCCCTGCAACAGAAAAGGACTTTCGCACGATTCTCGAGCGCAAGGATGTGGACGCCATCACCATCGCCACTCCCGACCATTGGCATACGCCGATGGCCCTCGCCGGCTTGCAGGCGGGCAAGCACGTCTACGTGGAAAAGCCATGCAGCCACAATCCCGCTGAGGGGCAAATGCTGGTCGCGGCGCAGCAGAAGTATGGAAAGCTTGTGCAGATGGGCACGCAGCAGCGCTCTTCGCCACACAGCATCGAGATCGTCGAAAAGATTCACGGCGGCATGATAGGCAGGCCGTACCTCGCGAAAGCCTGGTACAGCAATGTGCGGAAGTCGATTGGCACCGGCAAAGAAGCGCCCGCGCCGTCGCAACTGGATTGGGACCTGTGGCAGGGCCCGGCGCCACGCCAGCCCTATAGGGACAACGTACATCCGTACAACTGGCACTGGTTTAGAAACTACGGCACTGGCGAAACGCTCAATAATGGAACGCACGAGGTGGATGTGTGCCGCTGGGCGCTGGGGGTCGATTACCCGAAACGGGTCACCGCGTCAGGCGGCAGGTACCAATTCAAAGACGACTGGCAGTTTTACGACACGCTGGTGACCAGCTTCGAATACGAAGATAGGATGCTCACCTGGGAGGGCAAGAGCTGCCAGGGAATGAAGTATTACGGCCGTGACCGCGGCTCGGCCATCATGGGAACGACTGGCACAGTGGTTGTGGATCGCGATGGCTACGAGATCTACGACCTCAAAGGGAATAAGACAAACGAGTTCAAGGTCGGCAGCACAACGTCATCTGCCGATCTCCGCGGAGCCGATTCCATGACCGACGCTCACTTCGCGAACTTCATCGCGGGAATCCGGAATGGCGAGAAGCTGAACGCGCCGATCTCTGTCGGCAACGTCGCCGTCACCATGCTGCAGCTTTCCAACATCGCGTGGGAAGTCAACCGGGAGTTGCATCTTGACACGAAGGACGGACGGATCCAGGGCGACCCCGAAGCGATGAAGCTGTGGGGGCGCGAGTACGAGAACGACTGGGCGCCGCATGTCTAAAAGGCAGCAGTGCCCGCCGGACGATGAGACGGAAACGAAAAGCATTTTCTCGCGCCGCAATTTCGTTTGCTCCGGTGCACTGGTTGCAGCGGCCTTCGCTGCTTCGAAGCAAGTCTTGGCAGGGTCCGCGGAACGAGCTCCGGCTGACGAAGGATCGGCTATTCGTCTGGGGCTGGCCAGCTACACGTTTCGTAATTTCAGCCGGGCGCAGATGATCGGCTACTTGAAACAGCTCAACGTGTTGGAGCTGAATGCTAAGGACGTAAAAGACCATCTCCCGATGGAAACCCAGGAGGAGGCGGCTGCCCTGGCAGACTATGCCGCGGCAGGCATCCAGCTTCACGCTGCCGGAACCATCTATTTCACGAAAGATGAAGATGCCGACATCCGAAGCAAATTCGAATACTGCAGGCGGGCGGGAATTGGCGTGATTGTCGCGGGCGACCCCGCGCCGGAGACTCTGCCGCGGCTTGAGAAGTTCGTAAAGGAATACGACATCCGTATCGCGATCCACAATCACGGCCCGGAAGATAAGTTGTGGCATTCGCCGCTGGATGTACTGAAAGCGGTGAAGAGTTTGGATCCGCGCATCGGTTGCTGCATAGATGTCGGGCATACAGTTCGCGCGGGCACGGACGTGGTTCAGGCCATCCACGAGGCGGGCGCGCGGGTGTTTAACGTGCACATGAAGGACCTCACGAGCTTCCAGAGCAAGGAGAGCCAGGTAGCAGTGGGAGAAGGCATCATGCCGCTGAAGAAGATTTTTGAAGCTCTTAGCGCGATAAAGTACAGGGGCTTCGTCGACCTGGAGTATGAGGTTCATCCCGACGATCCGACGCCGGGCGTCATCGCTAGCTTTGCTTATATGCGAGGCGTGCTGGCCGGCATGGGGTATGCGGGGCAAAGCTGAGTCCGTTGGTGGACCAGCTTCTTCACTGCGCAAGCCGCCTCAGTATCAAAGCAAAAGCCACATTCACTCAAACCCACAAAGAACCAATCGAGAAAGAACTCCTTCCTCAGTTCTCCTCGTCAGCGTTTGTTGCGTCCCGCATGATCCTGCGGGATGCGTTTTTCGGACCCGGTCTGCAATGGGACCCCGACCCGGTCGGGGCGTGCTGAGATTCTTTCCTGCGTCCGCACGGCCGACTGTCGGCTGCTAGCTGTCGACTCGCTCCGCGGGTTCTCGAGTTCGAGGAGAAGATCCAAAGCGGAAAAACCCAACTCATGGGAAGGCAGGGCTTATTAAGTGGTGGGCCCGCCAGGATTTGAACCTGGGACCAACGGATTATGAGTCCGCTGCTCTAACCGCTCGACGTAGTGCTCGATCTGTGGAGCTAACCAATTCGAACGGATTCGATCGACGGTCGTCGGCCTTAGGAAGTATTGTTCCATCATGACAACCTCCATCCAGAGTTTGGGATGCAGTCCATCATGCGCCTGGTCGTGACTCGTTATGTGCCCTGGAGCAGACTCTTCCGCAAAAGGAGCGTCTGTAGTTGGAATGTTGCAGCGTGCCGAGGGCGGCGTTACCATACAGCCAATGAAAATGCCGATCTTGGTACTCGGCTTCCTTTTCCTGCTTTCGTTTTCGCCGCCACTTTTCGTGGTCCAAATCAATTCCAAGACGCCGGACGATTCACCCAAGCCTGTGCAACTGTCAGCGAAGGAGGTTGATAGTAATCGGATACACAGCCGGCCTGTATTGCGGGTCAAGCTGGACAAACAGGAAGCTGAGACGCTAATCATGGAGGGAATCCTCGTAGAGGTGACGGTTGGCCTCGATGGGGCGGTGACGGAAGCCGTCGCCATCCAAGCGGACCCTGAGGTCCCGCCGAATATAGTAAGCCAAGCTGTGGCCGTGGTTCGTGCTCTGCACTATCGCCCATTTCAGCGAAACGGGCGCGCAGTTCTGGCGAAATTTGAGGAGGAGGTACCCATATTGCCGGTGGATCGAGAATCTGCCCGACACGTTCCGTTTCCCTCACCGCGCAACTGGGAATCCGTTCGTATCACGCTGGAACGTGACGAATGCTTTGGAACGTGTCCGGCTTATAAGGTCGAAATTCACGGTGACGGCACGGTCCTCTACGACGGACACGCCTTCGTAGCACTTAGGGGCCAGCATAGAGGCTCTACGACTAAGAAAAATGTTACGGATCTCATAAATAAGTTCCGTCAAGCGGATTACTACTCTGTTCAAAAATACTACGCTTTGGGTGCTACTGACTTACCACTGTTTAGGACATCCATCAAGATTGGTGACCGCAGAAAAACCGTGGCCGACTATGCAGGCATAGCAGTCGGAATGCCCTTGGCAGTATCTGAGTTAGAGGATAGCATCGACGAACTTGCAGACACAGCTCGCTGGACTAAGGGCAATGCCGAAACGATCCAAATACTGAGGGACGAGAAGTTAGATTTTAGCTCTCCTGAAGCTGCTACCATCCTGGCACACGTAGTCGAATTCGGGAATGCAGAGGCAGTACGGGACTTGCTCGCTGCCGGCGCGCCTACGAACGGTGTCGATGATAAGCAGTGGAGTCCACTCAAACGCTCTGCCTCGCGAGGGGATCCCGAAATTCTCCGTGCCCTCCTCAACGCGGACGCGGTTGCATCGGATGCCCAAGGTGTGGGGCCATTACTCATCCTCGCCCTTCAATCGGGCAATGTCGAATCGGCGGAACTCCTGCTGAATCACGGTGCAAGTCCCGAGTCCCACGAGGGTCTCAAAAGCTCGCTCATGGCGGCTGCGGAATCGGGAGTCCCGGTAGTCGTAGAGGGAATGCTCAAACGCGTGTCGGATGTGAATGCCCGCGACGATAGAGGCAAGACGGCGTTGATGTACGCAATAGGTGAATTGGACCAGGACAGAGAAGACCCACCTGTAGATCGGTCGAAGGCGGTTGCTCTCCTGCTTTCGGCTGGAGCGGATCCCAACGCACGCGACAACGAAGGCAATACGGCGCTCATCGATTGTCGCTTGGACCCCGACGTCGCACTAGAGCTCATTAAAGCAGGTGCAAACGTCAACGCCCGAAACGGAAGTGGAAGAACGCCGCTGATGAGTGCGTTGAAACCAGATGTCGTCCAAGTGCTATTGGAGAAGGGAGCTGATGTTTTGGCTCGAGATCAAAGCGGGAAGACTGCACTCGACCTGGCTAAGCAAGATGGACTCATAGGGAAGGCGGCGCTCATCGAGCAGGTGGAGCACGCGAAATAGGATTGCCAGACAGAACTGATTGAACATGTCGGACATCGATCCCGCGATTTCCGAGCGGAGGTAAGAACCAGATTTCATCCCGGAAACGCCACAAAATGGAATTGGCCACATAAGGCGGATTGTTCCCCGGAACAAAAGCCGCGAGTTCGGCCAGCTTCACCTCACCAGCAAGCCGGCGAGGATCCGGTCCGACGAGCGCCGTCGGCTAAAATTCGGCAACCCACAACGCAGGTAAGATGAAAAAGAAGGCAAATAGCTTGGTTTGCCAGGTTTGCCAATTAAGGGCCCCATGAAAATAGCTAAGTGATTGTGGCGCCTAGCCTTAGCGTTTTGCCCTCACTGTTCGCAACGAGGAGGCCGGGGGTTCGAATCCCCTCTCGTCCACCAGAATCATCAATAAAAATGAGGGTTTCTAGAGAGTCAAAAAAATTACGTTCGTGCAATGATCTCCAGGTTTACTTCCGGTTTACCTTTTGTTGCAGCGGACGGGAGCGGGCACGACGATGCTCTTTTTGGGCTGCGCCTCGATAGGCGTAGAGTCAGTCAGAGAGGGAATCACCATGTTGACGGTTGACGTGACGTACGAGGAGTGGCACGACATTGTGGAGTTGAGCGAACGGCAGATGACCCCCCGCTACTTGGATGGCGGACGCTGGGTCGCAGTCTTTAGCACAAACTCCCGCGGGAAAGAGTGGTCTTTCACCAGGTGGGGCAACACTCCGCCTAATCAGCGACCTCGTTTGAAGGGAATACGATTCTTGGAGAGTTTGAAGCAAGAATACTTAACTCGCACGGAAGGGAGCGGTGGACGTGTGTTCGTCAACGCAAAAGGGGCCAACTACAAGACGCGCGAGAGCAAGCCGGTCCGATTCGCGGTCTTTCGATTTCCTTCGGTACCTACTGGCCCAGCCGATGAAGGCGCCGCCGCTGTTCACGAAAACGAGGACGCGGACCCTTCGGAAAATTCTTGACGTGAATTTCGCTAGCGGTCAGTCTCGAACGGCCCTTCACTCGAAACGAGGGGTATCCGTTTGTTTCGATGCGGGAACGCGCAAGGCGCGGTTCACTGGATGCACATCACTCCCGATAGGGAAAAGCCGATCTTGCCGCAGAACCACTAGGTCAGAGGCACCGTTATTGGCGAGCTAAGGGACACGATGCCAAGCAAAGCCAAAATTACGAATGGTGCGGGAATAGATCTGAACCCAGGCTTTGCCAGGTCGTTCGGCATCGCGCCTCCGTTTCTGCTCTCGGGTTTCAAATGGGGGTGGGTCTAGCCGCTTAATCCCAGCGGAGTCTTGCACGAATCCGTAAGATGCGAACGTCGGACCCGACGCTCAGAAACGGCTGCGTTGAGGATGGTGCTCGCGTCTTGTGGAGGTATTTTTTGCCAGAACTCCGGAGTTGCGGTTGTGGTCTCCAAACGACGTTGCGGGAGATGTCTTCATTCCACATGGCCTCTTGGCGCGTGTCGGAATTGCAGAGCCAAGAACCAGGGACGGCAGGCGCGCAGACCGGTAAGTGCAACCTGCTTTCTCCTTCCCTTGTTGTTATTTGCGGCATTTTTTACCGCCGTTTTCCGCAATTGGCGTTACGTTTTCGTGACAGCATTGCGATCCAGCCGAACGCGGGGAGATTTTACCGGTATTCGCGGCGCGTTTCGCGGATCCGATCGTCTCACTGACGCCGTGTCAATTCGCCAGAGACAGGTGCACAAGGCTGCTGAATCACAGTAAAACTTCCGCCACTGCGTCCTTACACCATTTCCCGCCACCACTCGCCTTTTCCTTCGGAGAATCATGACGAGCGTGCAGACGAAATTTTGGCAATGCAGCAGCAGTACGCCTGGACTATTATCTCAACCGTCTACAAAAAAGTTGCTACCGTGGCCGCAGGTTCTAGGCGTACATAATATTCCGAATTCCTCGTCTCCATGCCGCAATGCGAACCGTTCACCGAGGGTCAATAATCTCTACAACTACGATGCTTGGGGAAATCTTCTCGCCCAGGCCGGTTGGTCCCCGAACTACATCGGGTGCTCTGAAGCCACCATGGGTTCTGTCACCGCGGACGGAAACAACCATATCTCCGCCTTCACCTACGACACTCAAGGCAACACCCAGAACGATGGCACCATCGCTTACACGTACGACGCCGAGAGCCAAATTAAAACCGCTGCTGGTGTCACGTATTCCTATGACGGTTCCGGCCGCCGCGTCTCTAAATCCAACGGTAAACTCTACTGGTACGGCTCCGGCGGCGAGATTCTTGCCGAAACAGACGGTTCCGGAAACACGCTCAACGAGTACATTTTCTTAGGCGGTAAGCGCATTGCCATCCTCCCCTCTGGCGGCAACGCGCAGTATTACATCGAAGACCTGCTCGGCTCTTCCCGCGCCATGACGCAAAACAATGGCACACCCTGCTACGACGCCGACTTCGACCCCTTCGGCGGCGAACACGCTTACACCAACACATGCTCGCAGAATTACAAATTCGAAGGCAAGGAACGCGACACCGAAACCGGCAACGACGACTTCGGCGCCCGCTATTACACCAGCCGCTTCGGCCGCTGGCTCTCCGCCGACTGGTCGAACGTTCCCGTTCCTGTCCCCTACGCCAATCTCACCAACCCGCAAACCCTTAATCTCTACGCCATGGTCTCAGACGACCCTGAAACCTCCGCCGACCTCGACGGCCACGAGGCCAGCCAGGGCGTCCAGTACTCCACGCCCACGTGCGCTGCGTCGGGCCAGCCCGGTGGCTCGTCCGACAGCGGCTGCGGCAGCCAAGCCCCCAACCAGGCCCAAACCCAGCAGGAAGCCCAAGATAAGAACCAGCAGGCGCAAGAGAAGATTGCTCAAGTCGCACAAGACAAAGTAGATCACACCGAGTACGAGCAGGCCAAAAGCAAGGACAACTATAAGGCTGGTACGAACAAATGTAATCAGTTGTGCGCCGATGTGGTTCAAGAGTCAGGGGCCTCAAGGCCAAAGGTGCCACGTTCGGGTATCCTCGGCTGGTTGGGGTTCACCAGAGATCCTACGGCCCATGAACTAGCAGATCCTAACGTCCACATTGCGGGCTGGTCGTCCCCCATGTCCGTATCTTCGGCCAAACCAGGTGACATAATCGCTCAGGCCCACGGGGCCTACGGACACGCTGGCGTGGTTGTATGGTGGAACGGGAAACTACAAACAGTTTCGGTGAATTCGACTACTAAACCCGCAGGAATAGTAAGTCGGAATGACTGGGGATTCAGGCGTCGCGGTGAAAACGGTGAAGGCCCGAAAGATCCTGCGCCTGTCCTGAGACGTTACGTCGGGGGCGACCAATGATGGGACGGCATATGCGAATCGTGATTTTCCTCTTGGCCTTGCTTGTTGTCTGCATTGGCGGATGGGTGCTGATGTATCCATCCTCCAGCGATCCGAAAAACATGAAGTACGTTCTATGGAAGGCCGGCCTCTACAGGGTGAATCTTGACGTGGCGACTACCGCGATGGTCGGAGACCCTAGCAGGGACAAGCTCGTCGTGGGTAAGACAAAAACGCAGCTTCGAGATAGATTCGGGTCACTCCTCTCACCTGCGGAAGCATCACCGTACCTCAGAGGCTGTTACCAGAACTCATCCTGGAAAGACAGGAAGGTGCTCTTCATTGGGCAGAGTTCATGGATGATAGTCTTTGACGGTGACAAGGCCACAAACCTGGTGCTGATTAAGGGGTGCTAGGTCGTGCGAACTCGGGACGGTGCCGGCGGCACCGGGAGTGGGTATGAAACGCCACCCCATCGTTGTGACCATCGCCGGGCTTCTACGAATGCGATATCGCCTTGTCATTTAGTGACGGAGAGAGAGTCCTTCGTCAGCCGTATTGAAATGTCGCGAACATCGAGAGCGAGATTGATAGTTATTTGGAGCCTGTTGCGGCTGATTAACTTCGAAGTGAACGTTGTGCCGCCGATGAACAAGGATAGCCTGGAGATGCCCGACGAGGACCAGAATTCTTACCCTTGGCATGGTGCGAGTAGTGTTGAAATAGAAACCACCGATTGTCATTACGCACGGCGCCGAGACCATGGTACAGACGGGCTCTATCCGCAGCGAGCGTTGCCTGATCTCGGGATGCCTATTATTCTAACAGGCGCTATGACGCCGCTTGGCATTGCGCGCAGCAACGGAATTCAATATGTCTTGATAGATTCGCGAACTGGCATTACTGATACAAGCGGAATCTGTACTTCAATTCTCCCGGAGAAACTCATAGCCGTCTTTACACCCAATCGGCAGAGTTTGGATGGTGTCCTTGATCTCGCAAGGGTTCGCTGCGAACTTTCCAGAACGCCTTTTGAACGAAGCGCCCCCGTTCCTCCAAGAACTGGAGGCTCCTTGCGCTCTGTTTTGTAGTTCTAGCGATGGGACGAACCGAGGAAGTGTGGCCACTCCGCCGCGGAATGGAAGAGATTCTCAGGGCCATGCAGTTCTTAGTCTCATGCGGAGGAGGTAACGAGAACAGCTTGGCTGAGAGGATGACGGTCGCGGTTTGCTAAACCGTTGTAGGGGCCAAAACTCCTACCGGGGGGGTTCGAATCCCCCCTCTTCGCCAGATTCTTACAGCATTGGAGTTAGGGAATTCGCATTTCGGTTTAGGCGAGTGATTGCGCGGCTCCTTTATCACCAGTTTTATCCTTTCCCTCGCCAAAATGCCGTCGCAGCGAAAGGTTGCTCGATTTGGCGGATGCGCTCGCGGCGCTTGACGGCGATCCTCAAGTGGCGACGAAGGCGCCACGGGGGGAGCGAGGAAGCGGATGTCTGGCCATTGCTCGGGGAGGAGCTTTCGGGAAATAAACTCGCGGCATGGCTTGCTGAACGTATTTACGAGGTAGAAGGAGAAATCGGGAGACTACCCTCGATTGCCGTGTTTGTTGACGGAGACGCCCAGATCGATCCGCTGGTCGAGCCTTGCCGGAACATTCTGACCGACAAAAGTATCCTGATCGTTGGCTGCAAGGAAGGCCGTGTTGTAGGGGACGCTCGTGAGGTACGCGTTTTCGACATACAGCATAAGCATATAAAGGGTCCGTAAATTGAAGCCGTCTTTTTCGTAGGCATTGATTGTCTCGCGCAGCGGATACCCGATCTGTTTCAGCGGTTCTTTTACGTGGGTGTGACGCGTGCGGCCACATATCTGGGCCTCACCTGTGATGGCGTTCTGCCTGGACGGCTTGGGCCTGTGCGTGCGCATTTCAGGACGGATGGTTGGGCCAGTGCGAAGTCGTAGGCTTTTCCCTAGTGGCATCAGCTGCGTTTTGGGGACTCTGGTGGCTTTGTCGCAGCGGTTGTGGTTTTCAATTCATCCTTGAAGATGCTCAAAACATCTTCGACCTCGTGTGGCTCCAGGCTGCGGAATTCCCTTGGCAGGGCCGATACTCTGAGCGTCGCCGCGCTGCCATCCAGCACGAGGGCGCGCGCCCCGAGCCTCGTACCTGCGTGACGATATACCAATAGGTTCAACTTCGCACCGATGCGAAGGGATGTGTCGTACACGTAGAGTTCACCGATTCCGGGAATCGGTTTGACGCCCGCGTCGACAAGTCTGAACAGGGCCTCGAAGTCGCGAGCCTTTCTAGTAGCGTCGGACTTGTCCAGAAGATTGCGAAGCTGTCGCTCGCCAAAATTCCATGGGTATTTGAAATCAGTAGAATAGCTCGTTGAAATCCAGACTGACATTGCGACAGCACAACCTGTGGCTGGCGAATTGTTATTTCTCCAACCACAGAGCATGTAGCATTGTTACATCCTTTCGCCGGGTTAGCGCGGGTTGCACTGGTGGTCGCTGATTTTAAAGGTATTCGCGACGGATAGCATTTTCGGCAGGGACGGTATATAAAGCGGGGCCGGGACATGTTCCCGGCTTTTGTTTTGTCCCCATACTGTATCCGTAATGTATCCAAAACCCTGCAAACAGGCCCTTTTCGTGCCTATTGCGGCCTGTTCCGTCCTATCTTACCCTTTTAGAATCAGCAAATGGGGTCTAGGGCCAGCCCATTATGAGTCCGCACGTCACTAGCGAAACAATTCGATGCTTTTGTCCCCATAATGTACGCGTAATTCAGGAGGCTTTAACATGGCTAGCCCACGGGGACAACGGGGACAGATTAAGCAGCACGGCTCGAACCGGTTGTTTGTTTATTACCTGACATCGAACGCGTCTTACTGGAAGCACTGCGAGATGCGCCAGCAATTGGAGGTTGCGAATCACATGAAACCTTCTACCATCCACGGCTACCGCAGAGTCTACAGAAGCACGTCGAAGGGAAGCCCATCACGGCGATGCGAGTCAATCGCATCACCGCGAAGGATGGTCAGGACTGGCTCAACAGTTGGCCGCAAAGCCTGTCACACAAGACGCACCTGCGTGCTCGCGCGTTTCTGTCCGGCGTGTTCACCGTCGCGCTCCAATCGAACGTCATCACGGGTGTGAATCCAATGTCGCCAACCAAGGCGGGCGGGATGTCGAAGGGCCGGAAGGCCGGGGACTTGACGGAGAGAGAGTTGAAGATTCGGGTATCGAACGGCCACGCCTACGATCACGGCGAGATCGCGCTGATGCTCGAACTACCAGTACCCGCACGAACCATCTTCGCGGTTGCAGCATTCACAGGATTAAGTCGCATCGAGATTCCTGCGCTCAAGTGGGAAGATTATAAAGACGGCGAGATCAGCGTGGTGAGCAAGAAATGGCGGGGACATATCGGAGCACCGAAGACAACGGCGAGAAAGGCAACAGTCCCGGTAGCGCCGCTGCTACAAGAGATATTGGCGAAGTATCGGAAGGACCGAAACTACCCTCCGGTGGAAGGTGGTTGGAATGTTCTACGTGTCGAAAGAGCAGAAGCAGATTGACATGGATAACCTGTCGCGGCGAGCGATTCCACAATTTATAAACGGCGCATGGCGCGGATGGCACGCCTTCCGTCGAGGACTCGGAACTCGGTTGAACGATATGGGGATGTCTCTCACGAACATCCAGAGCATACTGCGGCACGCAAGCATCTCAACAACGACGGCACACTATGTGTTTCCGAATCCTGATAAGACCAAGGCGGGACTGAGGAAACTGGCAGAAGCAATGCGCAAGACTTACAAGATCAAGGTATGATGGTGCCACGGGCCTCTAGCTCAATCCGGTTAGAGCATCGGACTCATAATCCGCAGGTTGAAGGTTCAAATCCTTCGAGGCCCACAGTTACGCGGCCTTTCTAGCCTTTCTAGCCTTCGCTTTCCTGACCGCATCAATGTCCTCCTTAGTGCGACGACGGTGGCGGGAGTGAATAATCTTCGGTGATGATGTCACCCAGTTGAAGACCTCCGACCAAACGAACAGTCGATGATTGCCGACGTTGTGAAATGGAATAGGGTTGGAACATCGACGGCGGCACTTGGACTCAACCCACTCGGTGGGCTGGTGCAGTTCCTCGGCAACGTGTTCGATGGTCAGGAAGGATTGGAGGAAACCCGCACGCTCGAAATGCTGGCGCAATCCAGCCAGCAAAGTCGCGCCCGGATGCATCGCCAAGCCCGGAACTCTTCATTCGGCCGCTAGTTTCCTTGCACTGCAAAACGCCCATCGTCCGCCATCAAGGAACAACGATGGACGCCTCGTTCGAATGGACGCTCTCAACGCCTCCAGAAGCGGTGGCGGTCACCACGTAGAAGTATGTGTTCCCTGCCGTGGTGGTGTTGTCCTGGAATCCAAATGTGGCGGCGTTCACCGAAGCAACAAGAGTGTACGGGCCGCCGGATGTTGTCCCCCGGTACAGGTTGTAGCCGGTTACGCCGTTCGAAAGACTCTGAGTCCAACTCAGAATCACGTTGGTCGTGCCGGCGATTAAGGTCGCCGTCAGGTTGGTGGGTTGCTGCGGCAGTACATTCAGCGATAGCACCTCGACATAACCCTGGGGCGGAGCGGAGCTGTCTGTGGCCTGGATCCTAAAACTATAGGCTCCGGCGATGGTTGGCGTTCCGCTCACCAGTCCCGTCGTCGCGTTCGACGTTGTGACCGAGAGCCCAGGCGGCAAATTCCCCGAGACAAACTGGTAGGTATACGGAGTAACGCCACCCGAAGAATTTAGATTCTGAGAGTATGCGACACCAGCAGTTCCCGCTGGCAGTGTGTTGGGAGTTCCTCCGGTGAAAAGGGGAACCAGAGTCAGCGCAAATTGCTGGGTGGCAGTGGACGTTGGTGGTCCCGCACTCGCTGCCTGGATCGCAAATACATAAGTGTTAGCCGGATCCGTGACCGCGGAAGAGGTAAGCGCACCCGTCGCCGGATTCAGCGTAATGCTCGGGGGTAGCGCGCCTGATACGACGGAGAAGGTAAGCGCTCCTCCTGCTCCACCCGTGGTTTGAATCTGCGCGGAATAGGGAATCGCGGGCGAACCCGAATCCGTAGGCGCATTGGGCAAGACCGCCGGTGTGATCGCCAACGGTCCCACGATCTGTAGGCTCAATGTCGCCGTTGACGTCTGCGCCGGCGTGCTGCTATCCGTGATTTGCACCGGGATGCTAAAGGTGCCGAGTTGCGTCGGGGTACCCGTCAAAATTCCGTTCGCTGAAAGGCTGAGGCCAGGAGGCGGAGCATTGATGGTCGACCACGTCACGCCGCCCACTGCACCATGTTCGAGCAGAACCTGAGTGTAAGGCAGGTTTTGCACGCCCACCGGCAAAGTTGCGGGAGTCGTTATCACGATGCCCGGAGCCAATGTGGGCGGATAAAAGATTTCCGAATTGGGCACCGTAACGCCGGATGAGTTGACCCCGCTGGCAATCAGCACGGTGCCATCTGGCGTAACCGCCTGGCGTAAGCCAGTCTGCACCATGGAGAACGGCGAAGTGGCACTAAACGTCCCGCTAGCCGGGTTGTAGATATCCGCATTCGCACCAACAGGCAGGACAGCTGTGCCCGCGCCGGCGCCGATGAAGATGGTTCCATCGTCAAGCACCATCGCAAAGTATTGCCCACGTGGCACTGACATGCTTCCCGTCGGAGAAAAAGTCCCAGCGACGGGATCGTAAACTTCCGCTGTTGCGGTGAGTGCCGTGGTTGTGCCACTGGGCGCCAGCCCGCCTGCCACGAGAAGCTTGCCGTTGTAAAGCAGAGCAGAGGCGTGATTCCCACGTGCCGTCCCCATGCTGCCGGTCAGTGTAAAGGTATCCGCCACCGGGTCATACAGTTCGGCGGACGCGAGTGGGCTCCCGTTGGTATCGAATCCTCCGCTGATCAGTACCCGCCCATTAGTGAGCAGGTCCGCATGATGAATCTGCCGGACGGAGTTCATCGCGTGAGTAGAAGCGGTGAAGATTCCGGCGATAGGATCATAAAGTTCCGCGCTTGCCAGCGAGTTGCCACTAGCGTCGTTTCCACCGGCAATCAACACTTTTCCATTGGGAAGCAAGGTAGCGGTGTGCTCGGCCCGCGGACTGGTCATCGGTGCGGTCGGGAGCGAAAACGTATTGGATGTCGGGTCGAAAATCTCGACGCTCTGTATGGAGGAGATCGTGTCGTTGAACCCTCCCGCGACTAGGACTTTTCCGTTGGGGAGCAGCGTCAACGTGTGGTCCGCTCGCGGCACATTCATGGGGCCGATCGTGGTGAAGGTATGCGCGACCGGATCATAGAGTTCCGCATTCGTCGTAACACCGGTGCCATTCCCGTTCGTCGCTCCTCCAGTTAACAGAATCTTCCCATTGGGAAGAGCGATAACGATGTGATTGCGCCGGGCGGTGTTCATGCTCGCCGTGTCACAGTAGCCGGTGACGTTGAAAGGATTGGAGATTCCGGTCAGACCCTGAACGTTCGCCAGCAGCGAATATCCATTCTGCCCATGATCCACGCTCAGATTCGGGAACGCCGCGTCGCCCGTCGTGACCGTCGGGGCGCTGAGGGTTCCGCTTAGTGTCGCCGTGGTGCAAGGTGGCGGGCCATTAAACGAAAGGTTCACCGTCGCTCCAGCGATCGGCGCGTTCGTGTTGTCCGCCACGTGCACTACGATGGGGCTTCCCGCAAGCACCTGTCCGCCCACGGAATTCGCGGGCTGCGTGCTGAACGTGACATTCAATCCCACCTGCCCAGCAAACGTTACGGTGTAATTCGCGGAGGCGAACTGATTCGGGTTCGCTCCGTCATGCACCGAAACGCTGAAGCTAATCGTGGACGTTTGCGGGTTCGTGATCGTGAGCGCCCCATTGCTCTGGAGCAACACACCCGTCGTCGGAGACGGAGGACCAAACACATACGCGCCAATGCCACCCGTCGCGCTCAGCTGCGCCGAATAAGAAACACCGATAGTGCCATTAGGCAGCGTCGCCGGCGCGATCGCGATGGGATTCGCAACTCGAATGTTGAACGACCTGGACAGCACCACCGGCGGCAAGGCCGTATCGGTTGCCGTAACCTGAACAGGGGAGCCCCCCACGTTTGCAGTTGTTGGCACTCCGCTGATCTGCCCCGTGCTCGGATTAATCGACAATCCCGGTGGCAGACCTGCCGCGGTCCACACGATCGGCGCAGTTCCTCCCGTCGTGCTGAACCCGAATGCCACATACTGTTGGCCAACTACGCCGTCGTTAATGATCCCGGGCACGTTCTCCAGGAATACGTTGCTCACAGGAATCGTGAAGGTCTGCGAAGCCCTGTTGGGGGGCTGGGCGCCGTCCGCGACTTGAATGGTCACGGAATTGGGCCCCAGGGCCGTAGTTTGGCCCGTAATCAATCCAGAAGAACTCAAGCTCATGCCGTTCGGCAATGCGCCGACGATGATGCTCCACGTATCCGTTCCGGGCTTTCCTCCCGTGGACTGCAATTGGAAGGAGTAGAGCCTTGGGTCGGCCTGATCGGTCGCGGGTAACGTGGCAGGAGAGAGGATCGAGATCTGGGCGTAAACCGGAGGTGCGGTGAGAGTTGTATTGCCGGGATTTGCAAGGACTGTTTGCGTGTTCACCGCCTGAGGGACCGTTACCGGAGTGATTGCCGTCAGCGGATTAAATGGCGTCGTCGCAGGCGTGGGATTCACCACACGAACCGTAATATATGCCGTCTCGCCCGGCGCCAGCGTGACCGACGCTTCATTCGGCGTGGCGTTGGTGATGTCCGGATTGCCGAGATTCGAATCGCTGGCCGTGTACAACTTCGGATTCACGATGTTCGACACGGTCTCCCAGTGCGTTTCCGTAGTGAGCTGGCAATTAGCCGCCGCCGGCGTTTGGTAAAGCTTGTTGACGATCAGTTGGAATACGATGCTCCCCGGCGGCGTCTGGTTTGTCGCCGTCTTGACCGTGTAGGTCGCTGTTGTATTCCCGTTGTTGGTCATGGGGTAGACCACGTCTTGAATCGACCCGTTGGTGATCGCCGGGTTGGTGATCCCCGGGTTGGTGATCGCCGGGTTCGTGATATCCGGGTTGGTGATCGCTGGATTGGTGATCGCCGGATTGGTGGCGCTCACATTGGTGATCGCCGGATTCGTGATGGCCGGATTCGTAATATCGGGGTTGGTGATCGCAGGATTGGTGATGGCCGGGTTGGTGATCGCCGGATTGGTGATCGCCGGGTTCGTGACTTCAAAGTTGGTGATGGCCGGGTTGGTGATGGCCGGGTTGGTGATCGCGGGGTTCGTAATTGCGGGGTTCGTGATGTCAGGATTGAGGACAGCGGAAGCCGTCAAGCCATTGCTAACGGTCGATCCGCCGATGGCACTGATCTGGGCAACATTCACCGTTACGCTTGCCGCCGCGTTTGTCGACGTCACGAAAACGCTGCGCGATACCGACGAGAGCGCCGGGATCGTTACGTCCAGCGTGGTCAACTGCGAAAATTGCAGGAACGACGCCGTGCCACCCGTTGGCTGATTGGCGATGCTGAAGCGCACAAAGATTTGTTCATTCGTTACGTTTTGCGCCTCCACCGCGAACGCCCGCTGGAACGGCACCGTTTGGGTGACGCCAGAAGAGTTGGTAAACGTAGTGGTTCCCAGCGGTTTTGCGTTACCGGGCGCGCCCACCACCAGCCCTCCCGTGATTTGCGCCGTGTAGATGTTTTGATTGCGCATCCCTTCCTGTCCGTTGCTGCACATGGTGACGGTCTTGTTCGGCTGAAAGATGCTCGCCGCGCCCGTCGGAATGGGAGGGGTGTAATCCTCCCAATTGCCGTTCGCCGGCGGCACCACGTCGCGGTTGTCCGTCCACGTCGCATGGAAAAGCGGATTCACGCTGGGTGTGAAGTTGTACGCCCACGAGTTCCCGTGGGGAACGAATTGCGGCGATGGAACCACGTCAATGTAATCGCCAAGGAAGGGCTCTTCGCCCAGCGCGAAGAGCGGCAAGTTCGGCACGTTGAACTTGAACTGTTCGATGTCCGGCATGTTCGGATTGACGCAGCACCCGTACGCGTACTGCGACACCAGCACCGATGGCCCCAGCGTCACCGTCGGAAAAATCCCCAGCTCCAGCGCGCGCAGGTCCAGTGTGTGCCGCCGCAGCGTCAAGCCCGCGTCATCAACATAGTTAGTGAAAACCGCGCCTGTCTCGGCAGGAGTCAGGGCCAACTCTCCCTCCGGCTCCAGCATTTCGGAGTAACCCGTCGGGCTTGTTGAACTCGGCGTGTACACGCCTTCGTAGTGATCTAGTCGAAGATCGTAGTAAAGAATTGTCAATCGCCCATTCGCAAACGTCATCGCCGGCATGATCTGGTGGCCGCGTCTGGAAGGATCGCTCTGCGCATTCTTCGAGGGGTTGTCTACCATGATCGCCGGTGTCCAATGCGTGCCATCGATCGAGCCCGCCGCGACAATTCGCGCATCCCCGCTGGACGTCATACCCCGCGCAGAAAACGCCACATACACAAATCCGAAAAAGTCCGTCGTGATCGCAGGATAAGCGTTGGTGCGGAATGATGTGCCCGTGGTCCCCTGGTCGAACGGCTGAAACGCGGATATCCGCACTGGTGCGCTGAAACTCTTCCCCATGTTCGTCGACTGCGCCACCATGATGGCGTCGGAAATTCCCGTGGATGCGAACTGCCTCCACGCTACATACACATTTCCATTCAACGGGTTTACAGCTATGGCGCTCCCCTGGCTCGTCGTCGTTCCCGTATTGATCTGTACCGGCGTGCTCCACGTCACTCCGCAATCCGTCGAGCGCGTGAACATCAGGTGCGTCGGCGTGGAATTCGCTTTCGTCGCCTGCAGAAAATCCGTGTAAGCCACATACACATTCCCCGCGGCAAACGATTGGTGCACGGAAAGTGTCCCGCCGTTCGCACCGGCTCCCGGTTCGTTCGCGCTGAACGAACAGGTCGATGCGCCAGAGCGCGGAATATCCACGGCCATCGCCGGCTTATCCAGAAACTGTGCGCTGTTTCCTGTCGCGACGATGTGCGTATCAATGTACGTGATGGGGTCGATGTTCTCGTTGTTATTCAGGTCGTTGTACCGCGCCACAAAAATGGAGCTGAGCGAACTTGCTGTGGTCGGACTCGTCGCCCGGTCAAACGCCAAACCCGCGTAATAGAACATGCCGTTTGTGCCCGCTCGCACCACCGGGTCTGCGGCCGCCTGATAGACTCCCCCCAACGCTCCGTTGTCCTTGCACTGCGGGATCGTTTGCTGTACGCAGCCCGGAAGCAGCGTGCTCTGCCACGTCAGCCCGCCATCGAAAGATTTGAACAATCCCAGCCAGGAGTCCCCTGTTTCCGCGCCTCCGCTCAGCGCCAGTTCGAGATCAACCGTTCGATAATCGTTGGCGCCCGCCAGAATGTGCAGGGGGTTGCGCGTCGAGACCGCCATCGATGGCTCGTTCTGCCGCTGTAAGAAGGGATCACCCGTTGGCCATGTTGTGCCCGAAACCATGTTGACGTTTGTTCCGGCCACCTGCGCCTTCGCCCCCGGCGACAGCACAAGCGCCCCGAAAAACGCTAGGACAAGCATGGAACACAGAGTTCGCGCAGTAATATTCACGGTGGAGCTCCTAAAAGGAGTAGAGTCGCTCAACACTGCGGGCGGCTAACCATCTTCACAAGAGCGAGCATGTGTGCAGACGGCAAATCGATCACGAGTGGAAGTCAAAAGTGGAGGGGACTTGCCAGGTCTCGAGCAACCGATGCGGAAGTTTCTTTCGAATAGGAATGAATGTCAAGCTACAGTTTGCTCGGGCCCCGCTCAACCACTCCCACTGGACGAAGCGCTTAACGGAAGTTACTTGAACGATTCTATAACTGCATCATGTTGATGGGCTAGTGGTGCGCCAGCCGGCGCTGCGCGTCGGCTACAAGCGCATCCCCCATGCCTTTTTCCTTAATGGACAGAAAGGTCTGGTAAGACTCGGCCGCTCCCGGACTGTTCAAGCCTTCGCGCGCCCGGCCCTGGTAATAGTAAACCGCCGGCAACAAATGATAACTGGGCACATCGTCGAGAAACACCGACGTGGCTTCGCCTCGCCGCTTCAGACAGACGTCGAACTCCGAGGAAGCTTCCGTGAAGGCTCCGGCGTCGAGATAAGCCCGGCCCAGATCAAAATGGCCGAGCCAGCTGTCCGCCAGCTTTTGCGCCTCGATGAAGGCATTCAGAGCGTCATGCGCATTACCCTTTTTCAGCTGTGCTTCGCCCGCGATCAGTTTTGCATACATCTGCGGCTCGGTTTCCAGTCGCTGTGAAAGCGGCGCTACCAATTGTAAGGCTTTCGCTTCCTGCCCCGCCGCGACATAAACCTGCGCTGCACGGTAGAGCACACCTGGTTCTTTACTGTTGGAGAAGGCACTGCCCGCCGACGATAGGGCTTCTTTCATTTTTCCCAGCGCAATTTGCGTGAGCGCAAGCGTGGCCGTGCTGTCAGCTTGGGATTCCACATCTTTCGCCACAAGATCGGCGGCGTTGGCCTTCTCCAGAATATTTTCTGCATCCGCAAGCCGGCCCTCATACAGCGCCAGGTCCGCCAGTCCAGTTGCTGCCATTGAAGCCCCGCGCGGACTCATCGCCCCCAGATTGCCGTAGGATTGCCTGGACTCTTCGACGCGCCCGCGTCCCAATTCAGCAAGCGCCACCGTTCTCCCGCTCTCCTCAAATTTCGGATTGTCCTTCAGAATTGCTTGCGCTTCTTTTTCGGCGCTATCGAAATCGCCTGCATACAACGCGTACAGCGTCAAATTGCTGCGTTGCAGCACACTGTTTGGCGAGATCGCGATCGCCTTGCGCTGCTCCTCCAGAGCCTTTGTCATGTCGCGCGCATAAAAATAAGCCAGCGCCAGGTTCGCGTGCCCGGCAGTGTCCGCAGGATACTGACTCACCAACGCCGTCAACTCTTCAATCGCCTTCGGTTGATTGCGCATCAGCAGGTAATAACCACTGCGCGTGCGGTACTTCTCGCGGTCGGTCATGCGATCGATGTGCGCCAGCGCCAATCCATAATACTTCTCGGCCTCCTGCCGCTTCCCAAGATTCGCCAGCATCGCCGCGGTTCCCGCATACGCCCGGCCAAGATTTGGATCGAGCTTCACCGCCTCGCCATACGCTTTAATGGCCTCCGCCCATTTGCCGGCTTGCTGAAAATCCTGCCCCACCGCATACACATGCGCCGCCTCAAGCGATCCCGCCGTGAACGTCTCCGCCGCGGCCTGTTGCGCCGACTCCGGCGTGGTGTCTCCCAGCCCCTTGCGCAGGCTCTCCGCGAGTTTCCCAGCGGCCGCCAGAACATCCTGCTTGCTGGCAGCGTCCCCTTCTTCCTTCAGGATGGATTTGCCCGTAACCGGATCCAGCGTGGTCACGAAAACCTTGTACCCGCTCCCTTCCTGCGTAATCGATCCCGTCACTACCTCATTCACCCCTTCGCGCACTGCCACCAATTGCGCCAGCGCCGCGTCCATGTGCGTAGATCCCGGTTGCATCTTCGCCGCTACCTTTTTCGCTTGCCCGCGATTGAACGACGAAATAAACGGGGCCCCTTCCAGCGCAATGCCCAGCATCGGCTCCAGCGTTCCGTCAAACACCGCTTCTCCCGTCTTGTTGTCAAAATCCGCGATCAGCAAGCTTACCGGTGGATGCGCCGCAACAGGCTGGGGGCTAATCTTCGTGCGCAGCAAGAATCCCGCCACCAGCACCACGGCGACAATCCCCGGCCCCACCCATTTTGCATACCCGGGCAATCCTCCCTGTCGGCGGATGTCCACGCGCGTTCCCGCGGATGGCCCTTGCCACGCTTCAATCTGGTGCAGCAGTTCTGCCGCGCTGGCAAACCGCTTCTCCGGATCGATCTCCAGGCATTTCCGCACAATCTCGCAAAGCGCCTGCGGAATCGTCTTGTCCAACTCGCCCAGGGGCCGCGCAGGCTCGCTCGTTCGCTTCCACAGTTTCCCCATCGTGGTGTCGGCTTCGAACGGCGCCTTGCCACTCAGTAGTTCGTAAAAAATGATCCCGACCGTAAACAGGTCCGATCGCGCATCCAGCGGAATTCCTTTGGCCTGCTCCGGTGACATATAGTCCGGCGTCCCGATCAAGGCCCCCGTTTGGGTCATCCCGGAAGCCATCATCGACCGCGCAATCCCAAAGTCCATCACGTAGGCCCGCCCCGTCTTGTCCAACATGATGTTCTGCGGCTTCAGATCCCGATGAACTACGCCTTCCGCGTGTGCCGCCTCCAGCGCCCGGCACACTTGCGAAATAATGTTGGCCGCTTCCTTCGGCTCCAATTTCTTTTTGCGGCGAAGGAGGCTCTGCAAATCCTCGCCCTCGATGTACTCCATGGTGATGAACTTGATCCCATCCGCCTGGCCCAGATCAAAAATGCGGATCACGTTCTTGTGCGTAATCTGGCGCGCGAGGATCAGTTCTTGCTTGAATCGCTTGAGGATTTCAGGATTGGCCGCCATGTCCGCGCGAATGATTTTCAGTGCAACTTGGCGCTCTAGCTCGCGGTCGTGCGCCTGGTACACCGCTCCCATCCCGCCTTGCCCTAGCAAACGCACGATTTCGTAGCGCCCGCCAAGAACTGTGCCGGGACTCAACTGCTCAATCTTGTTTGGAGAAACAGCCACGTCTCCCGCGGGCACCGACCAGCCCGCTCCCCCGGTCGCCAGCGTCAGGTCACTCAGCGGAAGGGGCGTCGCGCACTTCACGCACGCAACCGATGTCTCGGTATTTTCGTAGCTGCACTGTGGACAAACCATCGATGGCACGCCTTGGGCGCGTGAACCCGTTCATTATGTAGCCTTTACCGTGAAAATCAAGCATACCGAATCTCAGGTGTTCCGGCAGTCCCCTGTTACCGCACGGTACATGATAACGTACCGCGTGGTTCATCGCAGCACGTGAGGCGCCCGCATGAAGATCCAAGAATGCATGCTGTTGCTTTCGCTCGGCCTCATCATCTGGATTCTGGGGACCATCTACTACGCGTACGCCGGTCACCACGTTTTAGACACGACACCGGCACGATACTGGGTGAGCTTTGCAATTTCACCCATCTTCTCCGCCGCGTTCTGCATCCTCATTCTCCGCTGGCGTCATATCGCCCCGTCCAACTGGGCCGTCGCCATGCTCCTTCTCGCCATACCCGGAATGGTCGGAGAAGCGGTCGTGCTCTCTAACCTGGGAACGTTCATGCCGAGAATTCAGGAAACATCTGACGGCCGCTACGGCGCTTTCTCTTCGCCACCTACGCCGTCGTTCTCGGCATCGCCGAATTCGCCACGCTTCGCTCCGCACGTTAGGAGAGAGCAAAGGGTCAAGCATTGGAAGCCGCGGCATAAAGTGAGTTCGTGGCGTTGGGCTTCACGTTCGCCGTATTCCGGGCAAGTGGTCGGCAACCCTTACCTGACCGGATTATGGAAGGGCGCGTCACCCGGACAAGGTGTAATCTATCTGGGCCTTAATTCAATATCGCGTGCCTAGGTATCCTTGGAACTTTGAGCTGAAGGATTACCTCTGTGCGTCGCGAATGGTGCGAAGGGCAGGCATTGGCATTTGGCGAGAACGTTGTAGATCTTCTCTGATGACAGATGCCAACCATAGACAGCCCAATCGCGGCGAACACCGGCGTTGCAAGAATGTACAATGAGCGCGTTCTAGATTTGACGGGAGGGAGGGTATAGCTGCAAAGAAGAATTCGCAGTCTAGTTGGATGATTAGCTATTGTAAGTCGCTCGGCCCGAGCGAGCAACGCAGGAAAAGATGTGCCACTTGAGAAGCGATAAGGGGAAGTTTTGGCCGGTAAAGCCGTATCACGTTACTGCCGCTGCCGACGTAGCGAGATTAAATACCAGTCGAGCATTCTGAGACAGGAACTTGTGCTCGACTTCCGGAGGCAACCCAAGCGCAGCAACTTGCTGCAGGCATCGATCCAGCGGCAGTTGAGGGAAGTTGCTGCCAAACAGCACTTTGTCCTTGCCATAGGTTTTCAGGAACTGCAGCAGTGATTGAGGGTAGTAGGAGGGAAGGTAAGCGGAGGTGTCGATGAACACATTGTCATGCTTCCATGCCAAGCCGATCATCTCCTCGGTCCACGGATGCCCAATATGTCCACCAACGATCCGGAGTTCGGGAAACGTGAGGGCGACTTCATCCAGGTACGGCACAGGTCGGCCGGTTTCAGACGGCATCAAAGGGCCGGTGTGGCCCACTTGCGTGCAGAACGGGATATTCAGTTCGATGCATTCCACGTAAAGCGGATAATACAGGCGATCGTTTGGCGGGAGATTCCACAACCAGGGGACTACGCGAAGCGCTTTGAACCCGAGTTCGCGAACCGCCCTACGCAATTCGCGCACCGCGGCGAGGGGATTCGATAGGTCGACAGCAGCGATGCCGGCGAAGCGGTCAGGAAACTCCAAGCAGTGACTGGCGACTTCGTCGTTTGTAATCAGCCAACGGCTCGGGCGGCACCAGGCCGATAACAACAG
>Ga0210394_10000330_pt1 | contig 108301 bp, 101 predicted proteins | sample IncBWC12MmetaG_FD_160121 | JGI IMG/M metagenome (GOLD analysis project Ga0210394, IMG submission 160121) | Forest soil microbial communities from Barre Woods Harvard Forest LTER site, Petersham, Massachusetts, United States - Inc-BW-C-12-M | ecosystem: Environmental > Terrestrial > Soil >...
CATCATTTTTCTGAGATGGGTCACAGGGACCTCCTTGTGACCCAAAATTTATCTCAACCATCGAGCAACACTGCTCCGTTCACTTCACGCGCAGCGTCCGCCGCCGGGCGGCTTCGTTCTCACGAGCAAACCGGAACTAATCCTCAAGTCCTGGTTAACGCGGGAACCCGGGATAAGTGCCCCAAAACATCTCTTCTAGGCAGCGATGTCCACACTTCTCACCCCGATAGAACCAGCTATTTGCGGCGCACGGGGAAATTCGTCACCTCCCGTAAACCAACACGTGAAATGTTCCTTGAATCGCCGAGCGCTGAGGATGCGGCCGATCTGCCGTGGGGGCCGAAGCCGGAGCAAAGTCCGCTGTGTCCAAGAACAGGTTATGGGTCTTGGTGTCCAGGCCCATGGTTTTGGCTCCGTATTCGGTCTTGATAGTTTCGCCTTCGCTGAATTTGTCGGGAGAGTCTTCGTGGAATACGTGGACCATGTCCTCGCGCGTAGACACGAAGATCAGCCCCGTTTCCGGATCGTAGGCGGCGGCATCCGCGCCAGCCGAGATAGGGAATGACTGAAGTACTTTTCCGCTGTCAGAGTCGAGCACAACGAACATCTGGGGATTGCGGCCAGCGCTGAAGAGTCGGTGGTGCTTAACGTCCATGGCGAGAGCTGTGGGTGCTCCAGCGGGAGCGAGCGGCCAACGCGATTTAATCTTTAGCGAGCCGGTATCAATGGCGACAAGTTCGCTCTTGTCTTCCAGATTGACGTAGACCGTTCCGTTGCCATCGGCGACGGCAAACTCGGGGCCGCCGCCAAGATCGATGGTCCCCACCACGCTCCCGCTCTTGGCATCAATCACCGTCGCATTGTGAGGATCGCCATCCATAACGAAGACGCGCTTCGAGAAGGGATCGTAACTCACGCAGTCTGCGTCCTTGTCGGCCTTGGCTTCGCCGATCGCCTTGAGGGTCTGCAAATCAAAAATGACCACCTTCCCCTCAGCGCCGTCACTGATGAATCCGCGGCCAAATTCGCTTGCCACGGCAACCCCGTGGTCTTGCTTCAAACCCGTGATGTTGGTAATCAGGGCGCCGTTGTCGGCGTCGATGACCTTGATTTCCGTGCCATGGGAAAGGTAGACGCGGCGAGCGCCAGAATCGACAGTGATGTAGTCGAAGTACTCGCGTGTGCTCCCCTCGGCCGCGCCGAAGCTGTATTTTTTGAGCAGGTGATAGCTGTTCGTGGCCGCCATCAAGAGCGAGCAAGTACCCAGCAGGATCACAAGTGCGCCACTTGCAAGACGTCCGAGACTATAAGACTTCATGCGAAACCTCCCTTGCGATGGAAGCCAATCCATGAACCCTATTGCCATCGTACCCTTTCGTTTGAGACAGCTTGGCTTCCGTCTCCGAAAGAAGCTATCTCAGCGAGCCTAAACGGAGGATAAATTACCAGAACTCCCTGACGGCCATCTCGGTTCGATCGGAGGTCAGATCAACCGAAGCCATTTGTCCGGTAAGCGGCTTATCGGGACTTAGCGGGATACCCAGAGAATAAGTTCTGCAGTATGCTGTCCGGCGAAGCAAACCGCCCTGGTTGGCGGGCCGCGTAATTGATTCAGGGATAACCGGGAGCTGAGCGTGACAACACGGCGAGAAGTTTTGAAGTATGTGGGGCTGGGAATGGGTGCGGCGGCGGCTTCAGCGTTAGGAGCGACGGTAAACGCCAAGGTCGAAGCGAATGATGCGCAGGCGCCGGCGAAGCCCGCGCAAACAGAAGTCACCGACAAGAGCGGCAAGCGACTGGCGGCGGGGGCGGAGATTGCCTGGACGAAAGTTGCGAAAAAGACCGCGCCAGCGGACATAACGGTGGACCCCACGAAACCGGCGCAGACGATCTTGGGATTTGGCGCGGCGTTTACCGATGCTGCGTGCTTCACGCTCTCGCGCCTGGGCGACAACGATCGCGCGAACCTCCTGCGCACGATGTTCGGGCAGGATCAGCATGCCCTGAGCATGGGGCGCATTCCGATTGGCGCGAGCGATTACAGCACCGCGGCATACAGCTACGACGACGGCGCGGCCGATCCGGAGCTGAAGCGCTTCAGCATCGACCACGACCGCGATTACATTTTGCCCACCCTGCGCGCCGCGCTCAGCGCGAATCCGGATCTATTTTTGTTCGGCTCGCCGTGGAGTCCTCCTGGATGGATGAAGTACAGCAACTCGATGTTGGGCGGAAACATCCGGCCGGAAAATATTCCCACGTACGCGCGCTACCTTCAGAAATTCGTGGAGGCCTATGCGGCGGCGGGCGTGAACGTGCGCGCCGTGACGCCCCAAAACGAGATCGATGCCGACCAAGGCGGCCGAATGCCCGCGTGTCCGTGGCCGCAAGAGGACGAGGAGCGCCTGGTGGTGGCGCTCGGCCCTTTGCTCGAAGCGAGCGGCACGAAAATCTGGATGCTCGACCACAATTACAGTTTGTGGGGCCGCGTGCTGGATCAACTCTCCAATCCCCGCTTCAAAAAATACGTGAACACTGTGGCTTGGCACGGGTACCTGGGAAGCCCGGAGATGATGGGTAACGTGAAGCAGGGATTTCCGGACGTGGAAATGCACTGGACCGAAGGCGGAGACGACTACAAGTTCCCGGACTATTGGACGAGCTGGTGCAAGTGGGGCGCGACGTTCAGCGGCATTCTGGCCAACGGGCCACAGAGCATCACTACTTGGAATCTGGCTCTCGATGAGCGCGGACGGCCCAACATCGGTCCGTTCGATTGCGGCGGGCTGGTGCAGATTCATTCAGAAACAAAAGAAATCAGGCAGGCGGGCTTGTATTGGGCGTTGGTACACTTCGCCCGGGCGTTTCGCCGCGGAACTGTGATTGTTGCTTCGCACGACGCGAACGGCGACGCACCGGCAGTGAGCGGGGTACTGTACGTCCCGCCGGGACCCTTAGCAAGTGGGACGGGAATCCCCTATAGCTCCGCGACTTCGCGCGTGTTTCACACCGCCGCCAAAAATCCCGACGGCTCGATGGTGCTGGTGCTCACGAATCCGGGTGATGCCAGGGAGGTGACCGTCGCCTGCGGCGGCCAAACTTCCAAAATAGCGCTGACCGCGGATTCCCTCACCACCCTGCGGTGGAGCTGAATCTATCTGCCGGCGGGCTAATCAGACGCAGGCGAAAATGTTGTGATATACAATTCTCTTAGTCACATCCATGCTTCGTAGCGACCCCTCACAAGTGTTTCTCTTCAAATCTTGGCCCTTAATTGTCTTCGTCGGCCTTACGGTCGTTTTCTGGAAGATACGATTCAAATGGGCAGGATTGTTTGTTCTCGTCTTTGTTTTTCTCTTGTCCATGTTTCGCGCATCGCTAGCGGTAATTGAAATTCCTGACGGCACCATTCGCTATCGGCGCGTATTCAAATGGAGAGAGCTACCGTACGCGGAGATTGTCAGCTGCGATGTCTCCCGTGCGGGTGTGGGGATTGGTTACATCCGCCTCAAGTATTTTTTGTGGCCATGGGGAAAGCTGTATTTCATCTTGGACGAGCACATGGGACGCGGAAGGTTGCCACTTCTGGATTTCATTCAAGAACGCATTGGCAAATAAAACGCCAAGGCGGGTGCACTTCAGCCTAATGTCGCATCGACCTATTGAATCCACAGCGTTACTCAGGAGTGGACTCTCGCTTGATCGTGAAAGTAATCCTTCAGCGGCCCAACTGTATTAACATGCGCTCGCACTTGCTGTTCTCAATAGTTCTTTGTGGCAAGAGGACAAACGTAAGGAGAACGATTATGAAGTGCAAACTGGCGGGAGCGGCGGGATTGGCTGGGGCGTTTGTTGCGGGCATGGTGGTGGCGACGGCGTTGGGTGGGGGGATGGGAGCGGCGGGAGCGAAGACGCTGGGGGCGGCGGCGCAGGGGCAGCAAGTTACCGTGCAAAGGGTCATCAGCCCGACGGTGACGGACGAGGACATTGCTTTGCTGCGGCAAGACCTACGGGCAAGGAAAATGCAAGTGATTGGGCAGAATTTGTCGCTGTCGGATACGGAGGGGCAGAAGTTCTGGCCGATCTACAACCATTACGTGAAGGACTTGCAAGGAGTGAACGACCAGAAGTATGCGCTGTTGAAGCAGTACGCGGAGATGTGGGAAACGATGTCAGACCAAGATGCACTGATTTATGTGCGAAACTGGCTGGAGGCGGACGGGCAGGCGCAAGCGCTGCGCTTGAAGTATGTGCCGGTGGTAAGCCAGGTATTGCCGGGAAGGAAGGCGGCGACGTTTTTTCAGCTGGACCGACGGCTGAACATGATCATCGATCTGCAATTGTTTTCGCAGATTCCGTTGGCGCATGTGAAGGAGTAGGCCAGTTTCCCTTCCTGCGATCGAGGACTGGGGCTGTCATGAATAAGGAATACACCAACGAAGTGAATAGCGGTCTAAAGATGCAAAGGTGGACCCCTTTCACGATTTGGAGATGGACCTCTCTCTTTCTTGTATCATACGGGGCTGGCCACGCGGTTTTGGTTGTAATTGCTGGGCAAGCTCTCAAACTTCAAACCCGGAGCTTGTTGATTCCTTACCTGCTACTACTTTGTTGCGGGTTCATCGGTGGGTCTCTCATTTACTGGGCACGTCAGTCATACGAGCGGCCCAGAACCGGCGCAATTAAGTTCGCTTTGGCGATTTTTCTCTTCATGAACCTGTATATGGGCCTGCTGTTACTCAGCGCAGTGAAGTCAGACATCCTCTCAGGTAGCAACGCCCTGAACGGGTACGCCCCATACATTTTGTCCGCGTCGGTGCTTGGGTCCCTGGTGGTATATGTGATGGCGCGTCGTCGGCTCGAGGCCATCAACCAATCCGCTACGGAAAACGGGGAAAAACGGGGGACAGATGGCGGGTGGCAAAGACGATAAATGCGCTAAAGCCATCGACGCCCGGAAACAGTGACCGCGGAGGAAGACGCTTATGAATCTTCTGAATCTCAGATACTTGACCGTTTTTGTTCTGCTGCTCGCGCTCCTCCCAACACAGAGAGCTGAGCAAGGAAGTCCCGCGTCCGAAAAAGACGGAACACTTGCTGTTCTTGTGACCTGGGGAGACGACTATAATACGCCAGCCACCGATGTGTACGTGGAAGCGCACGGTTTCGTGCGCAAACACAATTCCGAGAAGTCCTTTGTTCTCCAGCGGGCGACCGCCGGACGCTATGAAGGTTCACTCCCACCGGGAGTCTATGATGTGTTCGTAAGCGAGGGCACGTCAGAACCGCGATGCAGGCGTATTCGCATCCGCGAAAGTTTGCCCAGCACTTGGACCTTGAAGCTCGAGATAGACGAGGTGTACACGCAGAAGTGAGAGACCGTTAACCCCGCCTCCGCAACCATTCAATCCTCAATTCTCCCCATTCCCTGCATTTCACTTAGCCTGTCGTCACTCCCATGCTATCCTCTCCCGTGTACGCCGAACTCAATCCCCGCCAGCCCGTCTCTCCCGCGCGCTCAAGCTCCATTTCGTTCCGCCGTTCCCAACGTTCTAACGTTCAAACGTTCCAATGTTCAAACGTCCTTTCGATTCATCCCCTTTGTTTTCAAACTCTTCCGCACTCTTTTCCGCAATGGACGACACCTATCTCTTTTCCTTTCAATCGTTTCCACACTCTTTCCATCGTGATGGGGGGGGGTACCCTTGCCTTCAAAAATCTAAACCATCACTTTAACCTTTCGTCTTCGCTCCAAGCGGCACCATTCCACCAAAATTATCTCCGCCCTTTCGCTTCAACCACTTACAAATTGCCCATTTTCTATCCCCTTTGTTTTGACATTCATCCATGTAATGGGGGGTGGGTGGGGGTAGCGCCCGCAAATTCCCCAAGAAGAACTTGGACTGTCTCCGTATCTCCATGGAAACAAGGGACAAGCGATCGTTTTCACGCAGTGACGGCCGGAAATTTTGGAGGAAGGCTAAGCTGGAACGACACGAAGGGTTTGGCGCGGACTACCGGGTCCAGTTCAATGATTCCCGTGGGGAATCAAGAGGCTTGCCGGCAACGGAGGAGTCCGATCCAGTAGCCCGCATAGTAGAGGAGAGCATGTTTCATGCCAGGGACGGCGCGCTAGGACAGGAATTAAGCCCTCGCGTAAGTCTAAGATGCAAAGGCAGATGCGTCAGAAACCGAGAGGCAGCCACCACCACCCGAGGCGCCCACGGCTCCAGACGGGGCAGCCGCCTGCCAAGGTTGTGCAAAACTTTTTCGTGGGAATCCGGCGGAGACGCCGGGAAAGGGGCAGGTTTAAAAAACAGCCACTACAATTTCGGGGCCGGCCTGAAGGCCGTCGCTACGGTGCGGCGCGCTTCAATCCAGAGCGGGAACCGCGCTGCGCTCGCTGCGCCGCCGATGCAGGTAGTGCATGGCAATATTCAAGTAGATTTCACCGCAAGGCGTTTCCAGGCAGATGACCATCGCTTCGGTGTCCGCGCTTCCCGCGAGGCCGGTTTCGTCCATATGAATTTCCGGCGGAAACACTTTGAAATGAAATCCCTGGTCGTTCAGCAGCGTCACGGAATTGCCGATGACCATGTTGGCAAGCTCGCAAACGGTTTCCTTGACCACTTGCTCGCTCGCTTCCACTTCCATGCCCGCCAGCTGGCTCGCCACCTTCATCGCCACTTCGTGCGAAAGATCGAGGATGACGCGCCCTTCGATGTCGCCTTTGATGGCGATCAGCGCCGCCACGCCCTTGCGCCGATAGGTATTCTCATCCATCGAAAGGTCCTGGATTTTCGTCGGCGCCTGCAAAGACTCCGCGAAGACCGCATCCGCGGCACTGATGAACGGCTGAATCAATTCCATTCTCATGAGTGGTGTTCTCCTGCAAGCGCCACCGGCGCGTTGACAGCATTGGGATCGTCGCTCAAGACGTACCGCAAGATTTCATACAGTACTTCCGGCTTCACCGGCTTCTGCACGAAGTGCTTCGCGCCCTTCTGCAGCGCCGCGAGAATGTTTTCCTGGTATCCGACCGACGACACCATGACGATGCGCGCGTCGCCATGCTGGCGAACAATGCGCTCCACGGCCTCGATGCCTTCCATCTGCGGCATGGTGATGTCCATGAGCACGATGTCCGGCTTGATGCGGTTGAATTCCGCGATGGCGGTAAGGCCGTCGCCGGCTTCACCGGCCACCTCGCCGCCGAACATCTCAATCATCTTGATGAGGTTCTTACGTGCGAAGACGGAGTCGTCTACCACCAGGTAGCGAACCGGCTGATTGTCTTTCCGAAGCAGGGCGGCAAATTGTTTCATGGCCTTCTCCTTATCCCATCACTCGTTTTCACGAGCGCTGGGAAGAAACGGGTGTTCTCTCAGATTTTTCGTTCTTATCGTTCTTTTCAATCTTCTCGTTCTTCTCGACTTTGTCGGCCGCGCCGCGTTCCGCGCCGTAGTTATGCACCAAAAACGCGCCGAGTGCGTCGAGGGGAATAATCTTGTTGGCATAACCTTTCAGAATCGCCGCGCGCGGCATTCCGCTGACCACGCAGGTGTCTTCGCTCTGCGCCACGGTCATACCGCCAGCGGCTTTGATCGCGCCGAGTCCTTCCGCGCCATCGTCGCCCATCCCGGTCATCAATATGCCCACGGCGGTCAGGCCAAACTCTTGCGCCACGGAATGGAACAAAACATCTGCGGACGGACGATGCCCATTCACAGGCGGGCTGTCGGAAAGCACCGCCATGTCTCCCCGCGGCATATGGCGAACCATGATGTGGCGGTTGCCCGGGCAAATTAACACGCGGCCAGCAAGCAAGAGATCGCCGGAGCGGGCTTCGTGGACTTCGAGCGCGCAACATTCGTCGAGGCGCTTGGCGAACATCTCCGTGAAACCTTCGGGCATGTGCTGGACGATCACGAAGGTGGACTGAAAATCCGCTGGAATTTGTGATAGCACAAACTGCAATGCGTTTGGTCCGCCGGTCGAAATTCCGATGGCGATAATGCGACGCGGAGGCAACGCGGCGCGATTGCCTTTCTTAGGCGCGTTCGAATCCTCGGCAACTGTGGCGGGCGGAAGTTTGCGCCCGGCCGCGCGCTTGGCCACTTTAATTTTGGCGATCAGTTCGTCAGCAATTTGCTCGAGGTGTCCCGCTGCGGCATCTTTTGGCTTGGCGACAAAATCAACGGCGCCCAACGCGAGGGCTTTCAGCGTGGCGTAACCGCCCTCTTTCGAATGCGTGCTGAAGAGAATTACGGGCAACGGCGCTCGCCGCATGATCAGTCGCAAGGTCTCCATGCCGTCCATGCGCGGCATTTCAAGATCCAGCGTCACGACATCGGGATGAAGCTCTTCGATTTTTTTCAGCGCGAATGCGCCGTCCATGGCCGTGCCGACTACTTCAATCGAAGAGTCGCGGGCGAGGATCGCGGGGATCAGCTTCCGCATGAGCGCGGAATCGTCCACAACGAGAACGCGGATGCGGTCGCTCATGCGATCGCTCCCAGCGGAGTGGCGCGAGAGAGCCGCGAAAGAATCGCGGGCACATTCAAGATGAGGACTACCGTGCCATCGCCAAGAATCGAAGCACCGCTCACCAAGTCGCTCGATACAATCTCTGTCGGAAGCGCCTTAATGACCAGCTCTTCTTCCCCGACAAGGGTATCCACGAGCAGGCCGAATCGTTTTTCGGCGGCGCCGATGACGATCACGAAACTCTTTTTCTTAGCCGGCTGGGTTTCGATGCTGCGCAATTTGCTCAAGTGTTCTAAGCGCACCAGCGTCAAGATCTGGTCGCGAAGGCGCAGGACTTCTCGCTTGTCCACCTGGTGAATCTCCTGATGGGCAATGCGCGTGATTTCCACGACGGAGGAAAGTGGCACGGCGAAAAGGCGCCCGCCAACGCGAAACAATAGGGTCTGAATACTCGCAAGAGTAAGCGGCGCGCGAAGCTGGAACGATGTTCCGCGGCCTCTTTGCGACGATACCTGGACCGTGCCCTTCAGCCGGTCCATCACCGTGCGTACCACGTCCATGCCGATGCCGCGGCCAGACACTTCGGTAATTTCCGATGCGGTGCTGAGCCCCGATTCGAAAACGAGATTGAGCGTGTCCTGCTCGGAGATACGCTGGGCTTCGTCCGGTTTGATGACGCCCTTCTCGACGGCGCGCGCGCGGAGAGCGGCAAGATCGATGCCGTGGCCGTCGTCGCGGACCTCGATGACCACCTGCGTGCCCTGGTGATAGGCGTTTAGATAAACCGTGCCACGAGCAGGCTTGCCGGCCACCAAACGTTCATCGGCCGCTTCGATGCCGTGATCCACGGCGTTGCGAACCAAATGCATGAGCGGCTCTGCGAGAGAATCGAGGATGCCCTTATCGAGATCGGTGTTTTGCCCGGAAACTTCCAGCGCGACGTCCTTGCCACATTGCTTGGCGACATCGCGCACGACGCGCGGAAAGCGGCGAAACAATTGTTCAACCGGGACCATTCGAATCTTCAGGACACATTTGTGGAGTTCATCGAGAATGCGCGCCTGGAATGCCATGGCGTCCGCGAGTTTCGCACGCACCGGATCGTGCGAATGCCGCTTGTCGAATTCCGTGAGGCTACGATTGAGCATGGACTTGCCGATGATCAATTCGCCGACGAGATTCATCACCGCATCAATTCGGGTAGCGTCCACGCGCAAAGTGCTTTCCGCAACCGTGGTCGCAGCGGAGCCAGCATTTGCCGCTTTACTTGCGACGCCGTTTTCAGCTGGTTCCGTCGCGCCGGCAACGACTTTGGCTGCCTGCGCTTCCAGCAAATCACCGAGCAATTCGTGCTCGGCCGAGTCCGCGGTGGCAGCGTGTTCGATGCGCACATCTGAAACGATGGAGGGAATACGGCAGCGCTGCGAGAGCTTCTCCACACTCTGCGTGCTGGCGAGCGCGGCTTCGACGATCTCAACCGTAGCGGCAGCAAGATTGTCTTCCGGGCGCAAGGCAATGACCGTGCCACTGCCATGAAGGACATTACGAATGAGCTGGAACGCCGCAGCACGCATCAAGCTGTTGGGATCAATGCGCAGGGCAATGTTATAAACGCTTTCGCCGCGATGAACAGCTTCCGAGATCATCAATTGTTCGTATTCCGTCCACGCGAACCGAGCCGGCAGTTGCGCCTCGGCAGGAGCGACGGCCTCCAAACTGGCGGGCACCTCCAGCATCTTCCGAATCATGGAGTGCAGCTCTTCCATCGCGGGCGGCTCTAGCCTGCGCTGATAAGCGGCCAACATGGCAGCAAAACTATCCGCGGCGGCGAGGACGACTTCCGCGAGATCGCCCATGCGGGACTGCGCAATTTGCGGCGTGAGCACATCCTCAAGCTCGTGGGCCAGTTCGCTCAGCTTGTGAAATCCGCAAGCAGCCGAATCACCCTTCAACGTGTGCACACAACGACGCACGCGGCGAATAACTTCCTCGTCCGCGGGGCGCGCCTCGAGTTCGAGGCCCGCTTCGTTGAGAGACTGCAGCAATTCATTGGCACTCTCGAAAAAGAGAGCGCGCAACTCATTGTTGCGATCCTCGGGAGGACGGCTCACGTGTTGGCCTCGATGCGCTGATAGGCAGTCCCATTGTTCTCGTGAATCATGCGGAATTTCTGTGTCAGCCCGAAAAGACTTTCGGCATGGCCGACAAAGAGATAGCCGGCGGGATTCAAGCAGTGCCAGAACTTTTCGATCAGCCGCTTCTGCTCGGCCTCATCAAAATAGATCATGACGTTGCGACAAAGAATGATGTCGTTGCGCCGAGGCAAAAATTCGGTCTTCAGGTTGTGAAAGTCGAATTGCACCAATTCCTTAAGCTGCGGTTTTACGGCGTACTTGTCGCCGGCTTTTTCGAAATACCGCAGGCGACAGGTGTAATCCACCGGCTCCATCTGCTGTTCGGTGTAAATCCCCTCCTGCCCAACGCGCAAGCTGGCGTAGCTGATATCCGAAGCCACTAGCTCCACTTTCCACGGCGGCGGAATCAGAGGCTTAGGAGATGGCATTTCAAAAGGAAGAGGATTCCGCAGGTAGTAATAGGCGAGCGCATCGCAAATCAAGATCGCCACGGTGTAGGGTTCTTGTCCAGCGGAGCAACCCGCGCTCCAGACGCGCAGAGTGTAATCTCGCCGTTCCTGCTTGCGTCGAAGAATTTCCTCGAGGACGGATTTTTGGAGAAGATCGAGCTGCGGCCGGTTACGAAAAAAGCTGGTTTCGTTGACCGTCAAGTTCTCGAGCAGCAGAGCGAGTTCCGCTCGTCCTTCCCTGCTGGTCAACAAGCGGTAGTAAGCGTAGAAAGAGTCGAGCTGGCAGGCCTTCAATCGGCGCTGCAAGCGATCTTTCAGGAAATGCGAGCGGCGCTCATCAAAAAACATTCCGCATTCCTGATAGACCAGGGTCTGCAAAAGCTTCAATTCTGCTTCGGTGAGTTGAACCTGGGCGGCAATCGTTCCCATGGCGTGTGCGTGCGGCGGACCGGCAGTTCGGCTTCGTTCCAGTGAAAACTGGAAAAAGCGTTACTTTGCGGTGGCGACCGGTTCCGCGGCCTCCTCGAGTCGTTTGAACTCCGGACGGTGCAAGAGTTTGGTAATGTCCAACAGGATGATGAGCCGACCTTTCAGTTTCCCAACTCCGGTAACGTATCCGGACTCGCCCTCGGCAAAAACGCTTCCGGGGGCTTCAATGTCGGCGGGGGGAATTTTCAGCACTTCAGAAGCGGCGTTGACAATCAGTCCGAGCAATTTATTGTCCAGCTCGACGACCAGGATGCGGTTTCTTTTGTCGGACTGAATGTCGGTCTGCCCGAAGCGCTTGCGCAGGTCCATCACGGGAATGATTTTCCCGCGCAGATTGATCACTCCCTCAATCAGGTCGGGAGCACTCGGAACGGCCGTGATCTCCGGCACACGGACAATTTCGCGAACGGCAGCGATACGCACGCCATACGTTTCATTCCCGATCCGGAAACCAACGACTTGTAAATCTTTTTCCATCGAATGGGCTCCGGCTTTTTAGGAACGCGCCAATTCGGCGTATTCGAGTTCCTGGGTGCGATTCGGATCCGAACCGCGGCGCGGTCCCGATCCATCCGAGCGGCGCGAACGTGGCTGATTCGAACGATCCAACACGAAGCGGTCCATGCTATCCAGCAGGTTGCGGGAGAGCTTCAGCATCTGCTCGGCAGCCGCGGAAAGTTCCGTGGAGCTGGACGCGGACTGTTGCACCAGTTCGCGCATCTTATCCATGGCGCGGACAACGGCTTGCGCGCCCGAAGCTTGCTCTTCGACGGCGGAGTTGATCTCCTGGGTGATTTCGGTGAGGCGGCTGGTAGCTTTGGCAATCTGCGAAGAGCCGACCGACTGTTCGTTGGTGGCCGCGCCGATCTCCTGGGAGAACTTGTAGACTTCCGTGACGACGTTCGAAATCTTGTGCAGCGCGGAACCCAGATCGTTGCCGAGGCTCAAACCCTCTTCCACGATGCGCGTGCTGCGCTCCATGTTCTCGACGGCTTGCCGTGCTTCGCGCTGAATGCTCTGAATCAGGTCGGCGATTTCCTTGGTGGACTGCGTGGACTTTTCCGCGAGCTTGCGAACTTCGTCGGCAACCACGGCAAATCCCAAGCCGTGCTCGCCGGCGCGGGCCGCTTCGATAGCCGCATTGAGTGCCAGCAGATTTGTCTGTTCCGCGAGGTCGTCGATGACTTCGATAATTTTCCCGATGTCGTCGGCGCGGTGCCCCAGGATATTGATGATTTCCGCCGAAGACTGAATCGCCTGGTTGGTGCGGTTCAGGCCGTCGGTGGTCTTCTCCATGGTCTGAATGCCGGTGACCACTTCTTCGCGCGAGCGATTGGCAATGTCCAGAAGAACCTTAGCAGTGTCCGCGACGCGCTGAATGGAGGTGACCATCTGATCGATGGACGCGGATGTTTCCGCGACGCTGGAAGCCTGCACTTGAGTATTCTTCACCACGTTTTGCACGTTGATGCTCATCTCGTGCATGGTGCTGGTAACTTCTTCAATCGCCGAGGAAGCTTGCACGCTGACCTTGGCGGATTCGTCGGCGGCTCCCGCGACTTGATTGGAACCGGAAGAAACCTGACTTGCGGAATCGCGCGTGGTGCGCACCAGTTCCTGCAAGCCGTGGGACATACGAATGAAAGCATTGCCCAACGTATCGCGCTTGGAGCGCGGGACGATTTCCACGGCGAGGTCGCCTTCGGCGACGGCCATGGAAACGTTGGCCATCTCTTTCAGGTAGGCAACCATGTTGTTGAATGTGGTAGCGAGCGCCCCGATTTCGTCGTTGCGGTGAATATCAATATTCTGATCGAGATCGCCGGAGTCGCCGATTTCGCGTGCCACGGTGATCAGGTGCGTCAATGGTTCGGTGATGGATCTCGCCGTCCAGACCGCGATGAAGCCCCCGGCCACAAGAGCGATTAGCGTTCCTCCGGTGGTTACCCACGTGCTGAACGTGCTCATGCGTCCCGCGGATTTTGAAGTTTCATCCTGGAACTTCGAGATCTCTGTGATGCTCTGATCCAGTACTACTGACGATTTCGTCAGCCAGGAAGCGGGATCCTTTTGCAGGTAGAAAATTTGCAGATCAGAAACTGTTGCGTCGCCGGAATCCACCTGATGGCGCTTGGCGATGAGAGGCTTGGCAAAATTGTCGGCCCAGCTGGCCTCGGTGCTCTCCACCTGGATGAGTGCGGTGCGAACAGCATCGTTGCTGGCTTGGGATTCTCCGCGCTTGATGAGGTCAACGATATCGGATAGGCCTTTGTTGACCTTCTCTTCGTCACGAGGATCACCGCTGAGGAGAAAGTTATTCATGTTCAGGCGGTTCTGCATGATCTGGTTGCGCACGGATTCGACGGTGCGCACGCTGTCCACTGCCGCCGTAGCATCGGTGCGCGCCGAACGCTCTTTAAACCCCGCGACGATGTTCACGAGGAACAGCAGGATCAGGACAGAGAGAATCGAGCCGAAGCCCGCGTAAAGTTTTTTGCCAATCGTCATTGCGAAATGCCTCCGCTCACCGCAAACGCGCGACCCGATGAAGGCCGTTACAGTCGAGCCAATTTTCTTCAGCCAATTTCATTAATTCGCGTGAAAATCAAATTCCACAATCTGAGTGGACTCTTCCGGCGCAGGCATGAACTTCCAATCTTTCACGGCGTCCTGGCACGCCTGCACCAGCAAAGGATGCCCGCCAACGACGCGCGTGCTTTTCACGTGTCCATCCCCTGCGATGACCACTTCGATTTTGACCTTGCCGAAAACGTTCATTCGCCGAGCAAGTTCCGGGTAGACCGGAGCCGTCTTGCTCTTCACTTTGCGCTTGGATTCGTCCGTCGTGCCCGTCTGGGCGAGCCCGGTAGCCCCCGATAAAACGACCGCCACGGTTGCCGCCAGCACAAATCTGGACCACTTGCTGGTTGTGTTCGACACTACTCCTCCTAAGGATGGGAGATACCCCGCAAGAGAGAAAGCACGCTGAGTGCCATGTACTAGAACCCTTCCGATCTTGATAGTACTGCGCGGGATTCACGCGTATGGTCAAGATACAAAATAGGTTAGAGGCGTCGATCGAGCTGCATGGCAAAACCGGAGCACGAGGCGTGCGTCTCAGCAGAGCACCGCTCCCACCTGGGGAGGTCTCAGGCTGAGACGGTGCGAGAAACGAGTGCGGCCATCTATAGGCAATCTCGAAACAAAGGCCTCGACGGCGATTGACTCACATTGAGACTTCCCGGTAGGGTATAAGTGCAGGTGCCTCGCAACTTGAGACGCCCGCGCCCCCTTTCCTCCATGCGCGAACCCAGACCTTTGTCGCCCCACCGTATCGCTTCCCGGCGAGGAAAGCCGCAGTCCCAAAAATCCACGCCGCAGGATGCCGAGGAGTTGATGGAGCTTGCCGTCGAGGCAGCCCAGTCGCGCCACTTGCCGGACTTTCTGGAGCGTTTTGCACAGCGGTGTGCGCGAATGCTGAACGCGATTTGGGGCGGCGTGGTTGTCTACCGTGGCCGTGAGACCGAGTTGTACTCGTCCTCCGCGGATAGCAATCCTGGCTTCCTTGCGGTTGAGGGGTGGCTCATAACGACAGCACGGGGCAGCTTGGGAGATGTGGAAACGCTGCCGGTACCCAAGGACGTTGGCCCCCCTTTTCAAGGGGCGGCGGAATCCACGACGGCCGTTCTTGTCCGCATCGCCGCCAGCGATAACGAAAGACTTGGAACGCTTTGTCTCCTTCGAAAGCGAAAGAACCTGGACGCGAACGAGAAAAAACTGCTGCACGCGCTCGCCAGCCATGCCGCCTTATCGTTGGAGAATTTTCGGCGATTTTCTCAACTGGAGCGCTCGAAGCGGCAGTGGGTTGAAGACATTGATGCGATCAGCGATTACATCGTGGTGCACGACCGCGCGTGGAACATCGTTCGAACGAATCGCTCGCTAGCTTCACACTTAGGCGTTCCGCCAGTGGCGCTGGTCGGCGAGGCCATGAGCAGCTTGCGGCAAATCGCGGAAACGGGCAGCGATCTGCCCTGCCCTTTCTGCCGCGACACGCAGCGCTCTCGCGAGGAATATGTGGCGGCGTCCGCCGAGCGGATATTTCTGGTTTCCACATCGCGGGCGCCGGGAGTTTCCGACGACGATACGCGCACGATCCATGTGCTGAAGGACATTACCGATCGCCGCGAAGCCGAACGGCGCTATCGGGAACTGTTTGACAGCATTCAAGAGGGACTTTTTTTTGCAACTCCGGACGGGCGGTTCCTGGACGTCAATGACGCGATGGTGCGCATGCTGGGCTATGGATCGCGCGAGGAACTGCTGCGGGCTGACGTTAGTCCGCATCTCTACCCGGCGCCGGAAGCACGCGAGAAATTCCTGCGAGCCCTGGCCGAGCGCGGTGTTTTGCGGAACTACGAGGAGACGCTGCGGCGGAAGGACGGCACGCTGCTTCACACGCTGCAGAATATTACGGCGGTGCGCGACGCCCGGGGCCGGATTGCACAGATTCGCGGGCTGATGCTGGATGTTACGGAACAAAAAACATTTCAATCGCAACTGCAACGCGAACGGGACTTCAATCAGAAAATCCTGAATACCACGCAGAGCATGATTCTGGTGCTGGATACGGCCGGGCTGATCAGCTACGCGAACCGGCGGTGTTACGAAGCCGGATATCAGGAAAGCGAATTGATTGGACACCGGCTGGTGGATTGGGTGGAGGCTTCGCACCGCGACGATTTCGACGCGGCGCTGGAGACGACGGCGAATGGGCACCAAGTCGAGAACGTAGAGCTGCGCGTGCGGCGCGGCGATAGCTCGATGGGACATTTCTCCATCAGCTTGAGCCCCATGCGAGATGAGCAGGACGCTGTGAACAGCGTTGTGGTGGTAATGACGGATATTACGGACGCGGCGCTGCTGCAGGCGAAATTGGCGCACAGCGAGAAAATGGCGACAATTGGGCGGCTGGTCTCCGGTGTGGCTCATGAAGTGAACAATCCACTTGCGGCGATACTTGGGTTCACGGACTTGCTGCTGGAGAATCCGGAAGTGCCGCTGTCGGCGCGCGAAGATTTGCAGATTATTTTGCAGGAGACGCAACGCACAAAGGATATCGTGCAGGATTTGCTGAGCTTTGCGCGGCAGCGACCGGTGCAACGAGAACTCGTGCAAGTGAACAGCGTATTGCGGCAAACGATCAAGCTGCGCAGTTATGACTTCGCGAGCCACGGCGTCGAAGTGCTGGAGGATTTTGAGGAATCGCTGGCGCCCGCGCTGGGAGATTCGCAGCAACTCCAGCAGGTTTTCCTGAACATTCTCAACAATGCCTATGATGCCGTGCAGGAAGCGAGCCAGCGCGGGCGCATCAAGATTCACACGCGAAGGCAGGCGGAAATGATCGAAGTGGCCATCAGCGACAATGGGACGGGTATTGCGGATCCGCAGCGGATCTTCGATCCTTTTTACACTACCAAGCAAGTCGGCAAAGGAACGGGCCTGGGGCTGAGCATTTGCTACGGAATCGTTCGCGCGCATGGCGGGGAAATTCAGTGCTGGACGAACGAGGACGGGGCGGGGAGCACGTTTGTGGTTCGAATTCCCGTGGCGACGGAAGCTTCGCTGGCAGCGGCGGCGGCAAAAGAGGCGGGCCGGTGAGCGTACAAACGGCACTGTGGACGGGGGGGCCGATCCTGGTGATCGAAGATGAACCGTCGGTGATCGCCTTTTTGCGCGCGGCACTGGAGCGAAGAGGATACGCGGTGGTGAACGCCGCTTCCGGAGCGGAAGGGCTGGAGCGGCTTTCGAAAGGGCGGTATGCGGGAGTAATATCGGACATTCGAATGCCCGGGGCCGTGAACGGCGCGGAAGTGCACGCGTGGATTCAGAAAAATCGCCCGGAACTGAGCTCGCGAATCATTTTGATTAGCGGAGACACGGCGAACAGCGATACACAAATGTTTCTCGCGCAGAGCGGAACGCCGTGCATCGAAAAGCCATTTCGTGTTCAGCAACTGATTTCGACGGTGGAGAAAACTTTCGGCAAACCATGAGCGACGCGATGAAAACACGGCTTTTGGTGGTGGATGACGAACAGAGCATCCGCCGCTTGTGCATGACCATCGGGAGTACGCTGGGATATGCGTGCGCGGAGGCGGAGAGCGCGGAAGCCGCGCTGGCGCGGCTGGAATCGGATGCGCCGGATCTGATTCTCACGGATTTGAAACTGCCGACGATGTCTGGCGTCGAACTGCTGAAGCAATCGAAGGCGCTTCTCCCCCACACCGAAGTGGCCATCATGACCGGCCACGGCTCGATCGAATCCGCCGTGGACGCCATGAAGCTGGGGGCCTACGACTACATTGAGAAGCCATTTCGCGTGGAAAAAATGCGGCTGCTCCTGCAGCGCATGGCCGAAAAAGTTCACTTAGTGACCGAGAACGAATTCTTGCGCGAACGTGTGACGACGGAAGAAAACCTCGACGGGATCATCGGGACCTCGGCCAACATTCAGGACGTTTTGCGCATGATTTCGCGCTTGAAAGACACACGGACGCCCGTGCTAATCTCCGGAGAAAGCGGCACGGGAAAAGAGCTGGCGGCCCGCGCGATTCACTTCCGCGGTTCCATGGCGAAGACGCCGTTCGTGGCGGTGGATTGCGGTTCGCTAGTTCCCACGCTGATGGAGAGCGAGCTCTTCGGCTACGAAAAGGGCGCGTTCACCGGCGCAACCAAATCGAAAGCCGGCCTATTTCAAGCAGCCAACGGCGGAACGATCTTCCTTGATGAGATTGGCGAACTGCCTCTAGAAATGCAGGCCAAACTCTTGCGCGTGCTTCAGGAAAAGGAAGTGCGTCCGGTCGGCAGCAATGAAAAAGTGAATGTAGACGTGCGCGTGATCGCGGCGACAAACCGCGATCTGGAATCTGCGTATCGCGCTGGAACATTTCGAAAGGACCTCTACTTCCGCTTGAACGTGGTTACCGTCCACCTCCCTGCCCTGCGGGATCGCCGCTCGGACATTCCCGTGCTCGTTCACCATTTCCTGGACCGCTATGCCAAGGGCGCCCATCTGCAGGTAACCGCGGCCGCGATGAAAAGCCTTTTGAACTACGACTGGCCCGGAAACATCCGTGAACTGGAAAACTGCATCGCACGCGCCATCACCTTAGGTGACCGCCAGACGATAGACGTTATCGATCTGCCTCCCTCCATTCGCAGCGAACAGCCTGAATCCACAGTCTCTTCCTCCCCACAAGACGCTGCGTCGCTCTCGACCACCGCCCTCGCGGAGATGGAGCGGATGACCATTCTGCGAGTCTTCGAGCAGACCAATGGAGACAAAGCGCTCGCCGGCAAAATGCTAGGGATCAGCCGCGCCACGCTCTATCGCAAGCTGAAGCGCTACAACATCGCCGTGAAGTCCAGCGGCGCGGGCCCTGGAAACGACCCACAGCCGGCGGCTCCCTGACGGTGTCGTCGTCTCGCGCGGGCGCCTTAGGGACCTCTAGGCCGGTTGTTCGGTGAGACGGAATCGTTTCACGGTGAGACGAGTGAGCCGACCACACTCCTCGAGAAAAACCTAAGCCTCCCTTTTTCTATACTTTCCAGCAATCCTCCAATTCCCATTCTTTGGCGCGCGGCGTGCATCTCTGTCGTCGGAAGTCTGTGTCTCCTGCGGCGTGAGGTGTATCTCGCCGTGGAAGAGTACTTGGTTCTTGGCCGACAGAGTGAGAGGCGACGTGGGACGGTCCGGGAGTCTGACACTCACAACGGCGGAGCAAAACTGCGCGGAGCAACTAGCGCGTTTTTTTCCGCAGCTGAGAGCCGTTCGAATCCCCATGCAAGTCACCTCCCTGCGCTCCGGCACCACGCGGCTGCGCGAGGCCAGCGTCGTGGAATTTGGCGGCACAGAGCACGCTATCTTCTTGTCGACCCTGCCGCTGGAGTTTGACGACCGGGTGCGGCTGGAAGCTTCGCAAAATGGCCGCCCGGCGGAGGCAACGGTTATCGCCGTTCAATATCACGAAGGACGAAAAGCAGTGGCCGTCCGATTCTCAAATTGCCCCTGCGACTGGGTGACGCAGCCGTGATCAAATCGACGACAACGTTGAACATCCCCGCTCCGGCTCGGACCGACAGCCCGCGCCAGGCGCAATGGGCGGAAGCACGCTCGGTTTTCCCGATTTACCTCGCCCTCGCCAAGCAACTCGAATTCGAAATACCCTTCTCGCAGGCGAAGCGTAACCTACCCGAAAAACCGGAATTGGAAATTTTCAGTCAAGTCCAGGAGTGGCTGGATTCGATGGACCTGCGAGTCCTCGTGCACCAACTCCGGCACTTGCTGCAAATGACCACGCTGAACGCCAGCGAAACCGGTCTCCGCGCGCTGATCAGCCGTCACTTGCGAAAGCCAAAGAAAAGCAACGTCGACCGCGACAAGATCGATTTTCTACTGGTCCAGTATTTTGCTCTCTGCGCCCCGGCAAAGATTTATCACAAGCAAATTGAACCTGCGGATGTTGCTCAGGTCATGCAACCGGTCCTTGGCGACGTAGATCCAAGCCCGCTCGCGTGGTGCGCGCCGCTCGAACAAATGATCGAATCCTTGCGCGCATTCCGCAGCCTCCGCGAAATTCTGAAAACGAACTTCATCGAACAGGGCCGTAAGGTGAAGGAAACGGCCGGCGGCATGTTTTACGATCCGGCGGCTTTGGTTGCCTTTATTCGTTTCAATTTCCTGCTACGCCGCACGCTGATCGAATTGATGCACGCCGACCTCATCACCGTTCGCGCCGGCCTGACCCAACTGGAATCGTCTGGCGTTCGCATCATCGATTGCCATCACTTCGGACTGTCCGCGACCGAATCCGTCAGCAAGATTCGCGCGGCCGCTGATGAATGGAAGCAGCCCTTCCAAAAGGAATACACCGAGCGATCGGTAAGCCAGGCCTTCGAAAAGCTGCTGGGACTGCGGACAGACGTAGAGCAAGCGCTCGAAAAGGCATTCGGAAAACAAGCCGATAACGCTTCCGCCGGTGCGCCTCCTGCTCCGTCACGGCCAGCGCCTCCGGCAAAGAAAACGGAACCTGAGGCCGCGGCAACGAGCGCCAAAGGAAAATCCAGCGCCAAGCCCGCTTTGCCAGCCGACTCGAAAGCTGATCCTCTCGTCGTCCTCGACTTTGAAACCTGCATGGAACAGATTTGGGAGCAATTGATTGCCACGCCGCCATCGCGCGGACGTTCGATGACCACGGTTAAGATCGGCGGCGCTCGAATCTTGTTGTCCTCCTGGGAAGTGACGGCATTCGTGAGCGAAGACGGTCCATCCGCAGAGGATTTGCGGCGCGCGGTTGTCGCGCGCGTGCTGGTCACTGCTGCCGTGGAATCCGCCAAGGAAACGGGGAACGCGACATCGCTCGACAAGGCCATGAACGTGGCGCGCGTGGAAGTTACACGCTTGCAAGAACGGGTAGACGTTGCCAAGCAAGCGAAGGATACGGAAGCCGCCGTAAACCTTGGCATCAGCACGAAGCGTCTTCTCTCGGCGCTCGACGAAGCGGAGAAACTGTAGCGGGCAGTACATGGATCCGCTGGCCGCGGATCGATCAAGATTTCACGGAGCGAGTTTTCTTTGCGACACGCAAACGTACTGATTCTTACCGACGACACGGAATTTGCCCGGCTGCTGACGGCGTGCTGGCAAACGGAACGCCAGGCTCCCGGCATCACCGTGCTTAGCAGTGAACTTTGGCGTGCGCAAGACGCTCCGCGTCATGATCTCGTCGTCGTGGGCCCGGTCGGAGAAGGAAAACTGCCTAGCGTGCTGCGCTCTCTTGACCCGGGCACAGCAGTCATTCTGTGCGCGCCCGCAGATTCAAGAGAGTTCGGTCAACTCCGAGCCAAATATCCACGACTGGTCCACATTCCGTTGCGCGAAGATTGGGCGCAGACTCTCCTCCTCGTCGCAGGGGAATCCCTTCGCCGCGCAGAGGCCACACGAATCGCGCGTGAGGCAGAACGCAACGCCGCCAAGAACGAGAATTACGCCACTCTAGGCCGCTACATGCTGGACATGAAACACAGCGTGAATAACGCCCTGACTTCCATGCTCGGCAACGCCGAGTTACTGCTCCTCGAGCCCGGACAGCTCTCTTCGCAGTCACTGGCCCAGATCAAGACCATCCACAGCATGGCCCTGCGCATCAACGAAATCATGCAGCGTTTCTCATCGCTGGCAGCGGAGATGAAGGAAGCTGAGAATGCATCTCAAGCTGAGACGATAGAGACACCAGCTTCGACTTTTCCGCGTCGCTAGGCGGCTCGGTTCTCACTGCAACCTACTCATTCTGCAACACTTAAACTAAATAGCAACAAACAGACGAAGAACTCAAAAGCTGGCTGCTGACGTGCATCTCTGCTCTGCGGATAAGTATGGGGAGCGTACGGCTGTGCACAAGAAAGTCCTGATCATTGACGACTCACCGGCGCAGGTCAAGCTCATCCAAGGCCTGCTGGAGAAGGAAGGCTACTGGCCTGTGGGGTTGAACGACCCGAAGCGGGTCGAAGAGATGATCACCAGCGAGCGCCCCAGCGTCATTCTGCTCGATGTGGTAATGCCGGACCGTAACGGTTATCAGATTTGCCGGGATCTCAAGGGCAGCTCGGAGTTCAACAACATTCCCGTGATCATGGTGACGTCGAAGGATTCGGCGAGCGACAAATTTTGGGGTGAGCAACAGGGTGCGGACGGTTACGTTACCAAGCCTTTCACGCGAGAAGAGCTTCTTCGCGCAGTGAGGCGATTCGCCTGATGGTTTCTAAAGGTACGAACGGACTATGAGCGAAGATTTTCATCTGGTTCCACTTCCCGCAGACGCCGACACGGCGGATCTGCTCGAAGCTCTTGGACCCATGGAAGAGCGGCCGCCGGAATCACAGTACTGCGTGTTCCGCAGCGGACGTGAGCGCTTTTGCTTGCCGGTCTTGGACGTCGAGGAAGTGGTGGACTGGCCGCTCTTGACGAAGCTGCCGCTTGGCCCGGCGTATCTTGTGGGAATTTTCAATTTGCGAGGAGCGATTGTGCCGCTGATTGACATTGCCATCACGGAAGGCCGGCGCCCGGGATTGCTGCCGAAGTACGTCGTAGTGGCGTCCCTGCACAGCGAGACGCATCACGATGACATCCGCATCGGCATTGCCGCCGACGAAGTCATCGGGACGTATTCGGTCAACACCGAGGATTTGCTCGAGCAAGCACCAGAAAACGTGCCGCATTGCATCGGAATGCTGCGCCATGACGATCGCCTGGCGCTGGTAATCGACTTGCGCCGGATGCTTGAGGTTTTTCCGGGGCCCAGCATTTGAGTTTTGTGGAGACGACGCCGCTCGGCGGCGCGGGCTCCGCGGAAGAGATTTGGAGGGTGGTATGAAATCGCGACTGAGTTCCACAATCTGGACGCTGGTCCTGCTGAACGGAGTGGTCGGCTTCGTCGTTCTCGGACTGGCCTTCAGCGCCGGCAAGAAGGCCGGAGAAGCGTCTCTATTCGACTTTGCCTCGCCCGCCGGTGGCACGGTGATTTTCGCCATTGTGCTGGCCTTGGCGACCGCGCTGATTCTGGCGTGGAGGTTCGGGGCGCTCCTCGGTCCGGTGCAGGCGCTGGCGGAATTCTCGGAACGCCTGGCCGCTGGCGATCCTCGCGCGCGCGCGGAAGTCACCACGAACGATGAGTTGGGCTACATTGCTGACAACTTGAACCGTGCAGTGGCCAAGGTTTCCAAGGCGACGAGCAATCAGGACGCCAACGACGCGTTGCAGCGCAGCATCACCGAACTCCTGAGCGTCATCAACCAGGTCGCGCGCGGCGATTTGTCGCAGCGCGGCAAGGTGACCAACGACGCGCTTGGCAACGTCACCGATTCCATCAACTACATGCTCGACAACTTCACCAAGGTTCTCGAGCGCGTTCGCAAGGCTGCCATGGAAGTCACGGCATGCTCGAACAACATTCTCGTAGCCGCCGACGAAATGCAGGCTGGCGCGACCCAACAGGACCAGGAAATCACGAACACGTCGAGCGCCGTCGAAGAACTGACGGTCTCCATGAAACAGGTTTCGAACAACGCCGAAGCCAGCGCGGAGGCCGCACGTCGCGCGCTCGACGCCGCGGAGCAGGGCAACCGCGCCGTTCGCGACACCCTGGAAGGCATGCAACGCATCCGCGCGTCCGTGCAAGCCACCGCCAAGAAAATCAAATCGCTCGGCGACCGCTCGCTGGAAATTTCGGAAATCATCAATGTGATTAACGACATCACGGAACAGACCAACTTGCTGGCACTGAACGCCGCCATCGAAGCGGCGCGCGCCGGTGAAGCGGGCCGCGGGTTCGCGGTCGTCGCCGACGAAGTCCGCAAACTCGCGGAACACAGCCGCAGTGCCACGAAAGACATCGCAGCCCTCATTAAGGCCATTCAGGCGGAGACGAACGAAGCCGTGGTGGTCATGGAAGAAGGCACTAAGGAAGTGGAAAGCGGCGCGACGCTGGCCGATCAGGCGGGTCGTGCGCTGGATGCCATTTCCAACGTTGTGCGGCAGTCGGCCGAACTCGTCCAGGAAATTTCGCTGGCTTCGAAACAGCAGGTGCGCGGAACGGAAGGCGTTGCGCACGCCATGCAAATCATTTCCAGCATCACACGGCAGACGTCGCAAGGCACACGTGGAACCGTCGCAACGGTCAGCCAGCTGGTGAAGCTGTCGGATCAGTTGAACGAAGCGCTGGCGCAATTCCGCGCGGCGACCAAGGCAGCAGCCACGCGTGAAGAATCGGAGCGGCCCGTCCCGGCAGGCGTTTCGCGATAAGCAGCAGCTCTTTTTTCCGGCATAAGGCCGCAGGTAAAGAGAGCAGAGTTACGGGAAAACGATGACCGAACGCCAGGGACATGTGCAGGGCTTGAGCGAACACGAATTGAGCGAGATTCGCATGTTGATCGAAGAGCGCACTGGAATTTGCTTCGATGAATCGCGCGAGCGCTTCTTCTCCACTCGTGTGCTCGAACACCTGCGCACAAAGGAAATGGAGCGCGGCACCGATCTGCTGCGCGCTATTCGCAAGTCCAACGTCGAATACGAGGCTTTGCTCGAACGATTACTGACGCAGGAGACTAGTTTTTTCCGGTATCCCGGGGTTTACGAAGCGTTCGAAAAGCGCGTGCTGCCGGAATTGCATGTGAAGAAATTCTGGAAGAATCCACGCACCCTGCGCATTTGGAGCGCCGGGTGTTCCACCGGTGAGGAACCTTATTCAGTAGCGATTACCATTGCCGATTCCCTCTCCTTTGCGGAATCCTGGAATGTGGAAATTCTGGCAACGGATGTGGGGCGGCACGCCCTGAAGCATGCTGAGCGTGGGATTTATACGGGACGGAGCATCGCCAGCGTCAACGAAAAGCAGCTGGCCAACCACTTCACACCTTCCGGCAGAGGATTTCAGGTGAAACCACGTTTGCGAAAGATGGTCTCCTTCGCTCAAATGAATCTGGCTTCAGCAGTGTATGTTGGCCGCATGGACATGATTTTCTGCATGAATGTGCTTATTTATTTTTCGGAAGAACGCCGGCGGGCGCTCGTTCAGCGCTTCTACGACACGCTGGAGCCCGGCGGCTACTTGTTCCTTGGACATTCGGAATCCATTTCGAAGATGCCGGTGAAGTTTCAAGCCATCGTCCTGAATGACTGCATCCTCTATCGCAAGCCGACAGCGGAGGAATTGCAAAAGCCCGAGTTGGTGACGGAGGGCCGCGCGTGAGCACCATGGACCGCGAAGCCGTCGAAATGTTCCTCCAGGAGGCTTCCGAGCACCTGCAATATTTGCGGGAGTATGTGAGTGTGCTTCAGGACATTGAGCCGCGGCGCGAGGATCTCGAGCGTCTTTACATCTCGGCTCATACGCTCAGTGGAACTTCCGCGAGTTACGGATTCCCGAGGTTCTCCGAAATTGCCGGGAAATTGGCGCACGTTTTTCAATATGCGCTGAACGCGCCGCTGGGTAGCGATCTTCACGGCCCGCTCACGGAGTTTCTGTCCGATGGGATTTCGGTCCTTGAAACCGATCTCTTGGAGGTGAGCGACACGGGACAAGAGAATCTGGAGGACATCGCGGGGTTTAAGGAGCGGTACCGCTTTGCGTTCCCGACGGAGCCGCCGCCCCTGAATCTCCATCAGCCGGATAATCATTCGCGCCTCGGCGCGGACAGACAAAGCGAACCATCGGCCGCGGCCGTTACAGGCTCCTACTTCGATGCCATCCCGGCGGATGACGAAGTTCCGGACGAGATCCTGGAATTCTTCCAGCCGGAAGCGGAAGAGCATCTCCAAATTGTCAGCGATTGCTTGATTTCCCTGGAAGGCAACAACAATCCTGAAGAAATCAACAAATTGTTCCGAGCGATCCATACAGTGAAAGGCTCGGCCGCACAAGTTGGATTGAAACGCTTGGGCGGCATCGCGCATCGCGTCGAAGACTTGATCGGTCGCCTGCGTGACGGCGAGATTGAACCGTCACCTGCGGTTGTGGACTTGTGCCTCGAGTCCGTGGATATTCTGAAGAAAACTCTTCATCGCCAATGGGCCGATGAAGCGGAGATGCGCGCAGGTGTCGATTCCCTGCTGGGCCGCATCGCCGAGTTCGCTCCCGTTGAAGTAGAGGAAACCGAAATTGTCGCCGGCGCCGCGGAAGCAACGGAACATCAGCAATCCGGCGAAGCGGAGGCCATCGCTTCCACCGCAGCTCTCGCGAAGAAAACTACCAAACAAGTTGGCGCCGCTGTTTCGACAGCGAAGTCCGTTCGAATTGCTCTTGCCCGTCTCGACCGCATGATGAACACCGTCGGCGAATTGGTGATCAACCGTACTCGCATGGTCGGCCGCGTCGCCGAACTCGAAAAGCTGGTGGACACTCTGAGCTTCTCGAAAGAACGGTTGCAGGGCAAGGTTGCGGAATTCCAGGAAAAGTACGAATTTAATCGCATCAGCTCCAGCCGCGCCGCTCAGGCGCCGTGGACTCCCGCGCAAACGCCACAGATGCTGACCAGCGCAGCGGCAGGGGACACGTCGTTCTGGTCCGAGTTCAGCGAACTCGAAATGGACCGCTACGACGACTTCAATATTCTGTCGCGCTCCATGGCCGAAATCTCCGCCGACGTCAACGAAGTTCTCTCGCAACTCGAAGGATTCATCGGGCGCGTCGAAGGCGACATCGACGAGTTTACGAAACTGGCGCACCACCTCCAGGATGAAATCACCGCCGCGCGCATGGTGCCCATCGGCACGCTGTATTCGCGCCTGTCTCGCGCCGTCCGCGATGCCGCGAAAACCACCGGCAAACAGGTGGAGCTCGATCTTTCCGGCAGCGAAACCGAACTCGATAACAACATCATTCAACAGATTTCCGATCCGCTGGTGCACCTCGTGCGGAATTCCGTGGCACACGGGATCGAGCACAGCAACGACCGCGCCTCCGCCGGAAAATCCGCTGCGGGAAATATCACGCTACGCGCATACCACCGCGGCAACCACATCTACATCGAAGTGGAAGACGATGGCCGCGGAATTGACTACGAACGCGTGAAGCAGAGCGCCATCGAGCGCGGCCTGGTTTCCTCGGAAACCGCGGACCGGCTGACGGAACGAGACCTACGAGAAATGCTTTTCCACCCGGGCTTCTCTACCGCTCCGGTCAAGACAGAACTGGCAGGCCGCGGCGTGGGCCTCGACGTGGTCCGCGCAAATCTAAACGCCCTCAACGGCGAAATTGATATCCAGAGCGTCAGCGGCCAGGGCACGAAGTTCACGCTTAAAGTGCCTCTGACGCTGATCATCTCTCCAGCACTCTTTGTGCGCTGTGGAACGACGAATTTTGCGCTGCCGTTGGCCGTGGTCGAGGAGATTCGGCGCTTGCGAGCCGACGAAATCGAAGACGTCGGCGGAAAATTGCTGACCAAGGTCCGCGACGTGGTCACCGAAGTCGTTCGCCTGGACACTTATTTGGGATTGCCGCCCCTTGAACCCGTTAACGGCTACTTCCGCATGGTGGTCGCCAACACCGGAAACCGCCAGATCGGTCTTGTGGTCGAAGAAGTTCTTGGGAAAGACGAAATCGTTATCAAGAACCTGGGCGAATATCTCCGCCGTGTGAAACTTTTCCCCGGAACGACGATTGCTCCCGACGGCAGCCTGATTCTGCTTATCGACCTGAATCGCATGGTAGCCACGGAACCGAGCGAGCGCCGGCCACTGCAAGCCAGCGCCAGCGCTGCTCGTATCTTTGCGCCGGGCTCTGCAGCCGTCGCTCGAGGAACGATTCCTTCCGAAGCCATCGACCGCGTCGAGCAAGAGCGCGTCATCGTCGTCGCGGACGACTCCATTAGCGTGCGCAAATTCGTCGGCCGCATGCTGGAAAAGAACGGCTACCGCGTAAAACTCGCCGCAGACGGTCTGGAAGCCGCCGAGCTTGTCGCCCAGCACGGCTGCCATTTGGTCATCACCGACCTCGAAATGCCGCGCATGACCGGCTACGAATTGATGGTTCAGTTGCGCCAGAGTCCGACGACCCGCCGCATCCCCGTGATGGTGGTGACGTCACGCGCCGGCGCCAAGCATCGAGATCGTGCAATGAAGGAAGGCGCCACCGCATTCCTGACCAAGCCGGTTCAGGAAGATCAGTTGATCGCCGCGGTGGAACAACTCATGGGAACGGAGGCAGGACGCCCGGTCCTTCCGGTGGCGTAAACGAGTGATGGCAACTGTGAACAAAAAATTTCGCGTGCTAATCGTGGATGACTCCGCCTTCATGCGCAAGGTGCTGGAGACGATTTTCAACGCGGATGAAATGCTGCAGACCGTTGGACACGCAAAGGACGGCCGCGAAGCCGTGTCCCTGTCGGAATCGTTGAAGCCCGACGTGATCACCATGGACATCAACATGCCGCACGTGGACGGACTGCAAGCCACCGCGGAAATCATGACTACAAATCCGCGGCCCATCGTCATTGTCAGCTCCGAATCCAAAGAAGGCGCGGCCAGCACGCTCCGTGCGTTGGAGCTCGGGGCGATCGAGTTCGTGGCCAAACCCTCCGGCGCCATTGATCTGGACATGCAGAGCGTGAAGGAAGAACTCCTCCGCAAAGTTCGCATGGCCGCAAAAGTGCGCGTCGTGCGCACCGCTTCGCGCATCGCTTCCAAGCTGCAGTCGTCCAACGGAACCAAAGCCCCGGCGCCCGCACCGGCGATCAGCCGACCCGCGCCTTCATCTGGTCTTGACCAGCGCTTCCCTGTCGTCGTGTTGGCTGCCTCCACCGGCGGCCCGGCTACGGTCATGCGCATTGCTCCCGGCTTCACGCAGGATTTTCCCGCAGCCGTCATTCTCGTGCAGCACATGCCTGCGGCGTTCACCACGCAATACGCCGCGCAGCTTGCCGAATTCACCGGAATCCGCGTGAAAGAAGCCGAAGCCAACGAAGCCCTCCAGCCCGGCACGTTCTACATCTGTCCCGGCGGCCAACATCTGCGCGTCACACCGACAGGCCGTATCCAGCTTGACGGAACCAGCGGCCGCATCAACGGCTATCTCCCCAATATTGACGTCACCATGGAATCCGTTGCAGCCTTCGCCGGCTCGTTGAGTATCGCCGGCGTGCTAACCGGCATGGGCAACGATGGCACTAATGGTGCCAAAGCGATCAAATCCGCCGGCGGCCTCGTGCTTGCTCAGGACGAAGCCACCTCCGTCATCTTTGGCATGCCCGCCGAAGCCATCAAAGCCGGCGCCGTAGAACAGGTTCTCGGCATCGACGACATCTACGCCGCCATCGAAAAGCGCGTCCTCGGTATTTGCCGACCCACTCCTGCGGGAGTTCGCTGATGCGGCTCGCAGCTCCAGCGAAGCCCAGTCCGCTGCGCGCGGAGCAGATTATTCTCTTTCGCGTCGGTGGCCAGCTCTTCGCTATCTCTTCCGCTTCCGTCCAGGAAGTGCGCAGCGCGGACAGCCTCTCCGGTGCGTCCGTGGAAATCAACGCGCCCGGCATGGAAAAGGTCCGTCATGTCGTGCGGCGCGGCGATAAATCACTATTCATCGTGGATGGCACCACGCACTTTGGGATTTCCGCCCCGATGGGCGCGCTCGTTTTCGTTCTTCGCAAGACGCGCACCGCTCTCCTGATTGACGGCATTGAAAAAATGACCAGCATGACGCGCCTGCAGGCGCTCCCGCAGTGTTTTTGCCACGAGGAGCGGCGCTGGTACCGCGGGCTGACCGCGCTCGATCAAACTGTTGTCCCGGTCGTGCACCCAGAAGGCTTCCTGTCGCCGGAAGAACTCGCTCTGCTCGATGCCGCTTTGCCGCCCATGGAACTGCCCGAAGCAGAAACCACCGAGGGGGCTGAATTCGCGCAATGACCGTCTCGGCAGAACTCGAGCTAGAATCATTCGTCCTTCTGCGTCTGGGCGAGCGCCGCTTCGCCGTTGCCGCGTCGCAGATTGCCGAACTCGTTGCGCCTAGTCGCGTTTTCCGTTTTCCGCACCGCACCTCAAAAATCGAAGGCGTAATCCTGCGTCGTGGTCGAATCGTTCCCGTCTGCGACGTGGCAGAAACGCTCATCGGCAAGAAACTGACGTCCCGCCGCTTTTATCTGATTGCCGTGCGCCACTTTGGCCCGCAGACGGAATGGGTGGCGCTGCCCGTCACCGGAGACTGCGAATTGATTCACGCGGAAATGATCGCGCCCGGAGAATCCGACGCAGCCCAAGTCGCTGGCTGGCTCTCTCATGCCGGCGACGTAATGGAAGTCTTGAACCTTGACGCACTCACGCCCGGCCCCGAGGATCTGCTCGCCGAAGCGGCAGCCGCCGCGGCGGCAGATGCGACACTGGAGGCACAGCCGTGATCATCGCCGGCCGTACCGCCAAGCTCCTCTTGGTTGATAGTAATGTCTACTTCGCCAAGCGTCTCGGCGACGCATTGCGGCGCGAAGGCTTTGAGGTCGCGACCAGCACGCAGGCAGCTTTCGCTTTGACCACGCTCGAATACGACACGCCCACCGCCATTCTGTGCGCCACCAACATGCGCGAAATGGGCGCCCTCGAAATCGCCAGAATCATCCACGCCGACTCAAAAAACGCCGCGCTGCAAATCATTGCGCTCGGCGACGGTAGCCAGCGCGCCCTCATGGAGGCGTTCCAAGCCGGCTGCGATGATTACATCGACCGCAACCAGCAGCCCACGGTGATTGCCGCTCACGTAAAACAAATTCTCGTCAGCAAGGCCGAAGGCTTTCAGCCCACGCAAATGCTTACGCAATCTGACACCAGTCTCAGTGGCAACCTGACGCATCACGACCTCACCGGCGTGATGCAAATGCTTGGCCACGCGCGCCAGACGGGGGCGCTGCACATTAATGCCGGCGCAACCGACGGAATCCTGTTCTTCGACGCCGGAGAAATCATTCACGCCGAATGCGGCATTCTGTTTGGCGACGAAGCCGTCATTCACATCTTGAAGAGCTGCGTCAACGGCGCTTCCGGCGTCTACAAATTTGCTTACGGCACCACTTCGTCGCAGCGCACCGTGCTGCGTTCGTCCACCGATCTAATGCTCGATGCCATGCGCGAATACGACGAAGGCACGCGTGACATGGCGGACAAGGAAGCCCTATGAGCGAGGCCATGACCATTCCACCTCTGGGAGAAACCGCACAGAAGCGCACCCCCACTGTTTATTTCATTGATGACAGCGCCACCATGCGCGAAGTCATCAAGATCGCGTTTCGCCGCGAAGACATTAACGTGATCACTTGCGCCGATGCGGCATCGGCGTTGGCGCAATTCGAACAGAACCGTCCCGACGTGGTCATCACTGACGTCATCATGCCGGATCAGGACGGCTACTCCGTCTGCAGCCACATCAAGCAGCATCCAGATTTCAGCAACACGCCCGTGGTCTTGATGTCCGGAGTGGTCAATAAGAGCGTGGCGGATAAAGCTGTCGCCGTGAAAGCGGATGAGTTGATTCGCAAACCGTTTCAGCCTCAGGAATTGATTGGCCGTGTAAAAAGTTTGCTCGAACCCAAGGGCGCTACCTCTGCGCCAGCAGCGCCGCGCAACGTCGCTTCGAATGCACTGAGCAATCTCTTCGCTCCTCCACCTGCTCCAGTCGCACCGCGCAGCGTTGCTCCCCCGCCACCGGCCCAGCAACCTTCCGACTCCGTCTGGCCGCGCGCCCTCGCGGAAGCATTTACTCCGCGCCAACCCATGCAGCAAAACCAGGATCACCAGCCATCCGGGTCCGTCCCTGTGCGGCCCGCTCCCACTGCCTCCGACGTGCACAAATTACGAGTCGAAATCGCTCATTTAGACCTGCTCGTGAAGAAGCTCCAAACCGAGTTGCAAATCGAGCGCCAATACAATCAAGCCCTCGAAACCCAGATTCGCACACTAACCGAGGTGGAATAGCGACGGAAAGACCTCACTGCACACTTGCTTCTCACGGGAGTTCTAATCCGTCGGCCACTACATAGGCGTCTCTCGCTAAATCCATTGCTCACTGCTTAATCGGAACGTAAACTGGGAGACATCGTGATCGAGCAGAAGATTAACAAATTCTTTGGCGATGCCGAGTCCTCCGGCTTTGGAACCGGTTGGTGGAGTGGGATACTGTCTGCCTTTTTCGGTTTTCTTTCCTTCGGAGCAGTTTTGTGCCTGCATTTTCCTCAGCTACTTAGCACTCCTGATCTTCGTCCGCATTATCCGGTGCACACCCTCCGCGTTTTAATCCAATGCCTCATAGTTGCGGCAATTTTCTTCGGAGTCATTTCTTCGATTCTGCGCAAGAAAAAAACTTTGGCATTGACGGGGATGTTGCTGGCCATCGCGGCAACCGCTCTGGGCGGATCCAGCGTGCAGGTTAACGGTTCTGTGCACGGTGGGCTTGCCATCGGCCTGGACTGGTTTTTGCTGGATCTGTTTTTGATGGCACTCATCTACGTGCCACTCGAAAGACTCTGGCCCCAGTATCCGAAACAAGGAACATTTAGGAAGGATTGGACGCAGGATGTGGTTTATTTCATGTCCACTCATCTTCCGCTGCAAATTTTGTCGTTTCTGGTCTTATTGCCCGCTACCCAGGCCACCAAATATTTCGGTGTTCCGGTTCTTCAGGAATTGATCGCTCGAATGCCCTGGCTTTTGCAATTTTTCCTGGCTGTTGTAGTGGCGGACATTGCTGAATATTTTGTTCATCTGGCTCTGCACAAAGTGCCTTTCCTGTGGCGTTTTCATGCCGTTCACCATTCCTCGAAGGCCCTGGATTGGATCGCCGGCTCGCGCTCCCACTTTGTGGACGACACGCTCGTCCGCGGATTTATCCTTGCTCCTCTCATGCTTGGATTTTCGCAGACGATCATCCTGGCCTATTTGATTTTCGTCACTCTTCATGCTACTTGGACTCACTGCAACTTCGGCCCCAATGCCAAATGGCTCGAAAAGTTCTTGGTTATGCCTAGATATCATCATTGGCACCACACCTCTCAAAAGGAGTCCATCGACAAGAATTTTGCGATTCATTTCCCGTGGATTGATAAAATCTTTGGGACTTATTACTTTCCGAAGGAATGGCCGGAAAATTACGGTTTGGCCGGCGAGGAAATTGCTCCTGACTTTCTCAGGCAAACGATTGATCCATTCATAGGAAGAAAAAGAACGCCCTAAAAATCGAGTGCGCCGAGTGGAACGTCCTTGGGCACCTCTTCGCCCGTTCTCGTGGCCTTCACCAAACCCAAATATTTCATCACTTTGACGGTTATAAATCCAAAGTCGTATTCCGATTTGTCGTGGCTTAGCCGCAATAGACCCGGATAGTGGTGGTGATTATTTTGCAGGCACGCGCTGAACGTTGCCGTTACCGGCAGCCACTCGCCGATGTTCATGGCGTTGTCGTCTTCATCTTCATACCGACGGTATCCAAATCCTCGCGTGTGCGTCCAATAGTTTTGGATCATATTGACCCATGCTGCAAAAATTCGGATTCCAACCCACATCACCAGCACAAATTTCAGGTCACCCACTAGCTTCCAGAAGAGGTAGAAACTAAAGGCTTGCGCCACGATTGCGAAAACCGGGTTCGCAGCCACCCGAAAGGTCCGGGACTTCAAAATCTCGTCGCCACCCAAATCTTCTTTGCATTGATACGGCAGTAGACAGAGATATAGGGTTCGCCAAAAACCATCGCCTGAAAGTTTGTTAGGATCTCCGCGATGGTCAGCATGTTTGTGGTGCAACCGATGGCGATTCACCCAAGCGATCGGATCTACATAGAGCCCGAAGACGTTATTCACGACCGTGACGGCTTTCATGAACCATTCCTTATAGTCGAGCGAGCGATGAGCGATCCCCAGATGAAGAACATCGGCCAAATACAGCCCGCCAAGAAACCAGCAAAAGATAAAATAAATTCCGCCTATCAACATTCCCACCCAAGGTCCCAAGTGAGCTGGGGCGGAATACATGCAAGCCAGCACGTAGAAAACAATAATCAAATAGCCGATGAGATTGTAGATTTTCACGATGGCTCCCTGTAGGGTTATTCAAACAGAAATCGGAGATCCTTTCAAATGACAAGTTAAAGAGTCAGCAGCTTGTACTTTGCACTCTTCAAAAACTAGACGTGTGGCGTCTTTCGATTCTATGGGTGTGCCAGGTAGAACGTCGTTATTTCAGCAATAAACGAACGCGGCAAAGGGCTTTTGCTTGCTGATGAAATCGTCACCCACACAACAATCCCTTCGTAAACACAAAGAGTATGAGTGGCGATTTATCTTTGGTTATATCCCATCCCTCCAGCCAGTTGACGCTGGAACTCTGATTCAGTAGCCTCACTTGACGTAACTTCACTCGCAGCTGCACTACCTGGGAGAAGCTCGATGGACGACAAGACCCATTCGGCGATCACGCGCCGGGAATTCGCGCGCCGCGCGGCTATGGTTTCTGCGGCCGCTTCGCTCGCGCCTGCAAATCTGCTCAACACGGCGCCTCCGTCTGCTCTACCTCAGGCGCAACAAGCGCCCAATGCCTCTAAGCTGTCGCCGGAAAGCCAAGCGGAAGTGGATTCACGCATCCAAACGATCATGGCGCAATACGGCAACCGACTTTCCGACGCCCAAAAAGCCGACATTCGAAGATTGGCGACCGAAGCCCAGCCCCCGCTCGACCGCTTGCGCGCCTTTCCAACCGAAAATGGCGAAGGACCGGCCCTCTACCTGAAGCCGTTGATGGAGCGCGAAAAGAAAACCGCGCCGGCGCCTCCGAAACCCGCAGCCGCGCCCAAGAACTCCTGAGGAGCATACCGAATGCCTGGCGAAGAGATTTTGTATCTCTCTGTAAGCGAACTTGCGAAACGCATCGAATCGAAGAAACTCTCCCCTGTCGAATTGACGCAGTTATATCTGGACCGCAGCCAGAAGTTCGGCCCGCGCTTCAACGCCTACGCCCGGCTGACTCCTGAAATCGCCCTGGATCAAGCGAAAGGCGCCGAGAAAGAAATTCAGCGCGGCCACTACCGCGGCCCGCTCCACGGGATTCCGTACGCCGCAAAAGATTTGCTGGCCGTGAAAGGACTTCCCACCACCTGGGGCGCAAAGCCGTATGCCAATCAGGTCTTCGATTACGACGCAACGGTGATTGAACACTTGAATCGCGTGGGCGCGGTGATGCTCGGCAAGGCAGCCATGATCGAGCTCGCCGGCGGCATGGGCTACCGCTTCGCCTCCGCATCGTTGCAAGGCGAAGCCAAGAATCCGTGGGATACCAAATGCTGGACGTGCGGCTCATCTTCAGGCTCAGGAGCCATCGTCGCAGCGGGTCTTGCCGCGTTCGCCATCGGCACGGAAACGTGGGGCTCGATTGTCTGCCCGTCGGCCTATTGCGGCGTCAGTGGGCTGCGTCCCACGTACGGCCGCGTCAGCCGCTACGGCGCCATGGCGCTCGCGCCTTCCATGGACAAGGTTGGTCCCATGGCGCGGTCGGCCGAAGACTGCGCACGCATTTTTGCTGCAATCGCCGGCCACGACCCAAAGGACCGCGGTACAGTCCCCATTGATAAGGGAGCCTTCACGTACTCGCCCTCGGTGGAACTACATTCGCGCCCGTTGAAACTCGGCTGGCTCACCAATGCCTGGAAATCGCTCGATGCGGGCGTCGCAAAACCTGTGGAGGCGGCCCATCGCGCCATCAAAAAATACGTTTCAAGTATGAAGGACGCCACGCTGCCCGAGGGGCCCTGGGAAGACGCCGGCGGCATCGTGATTGCCGTCGAGGGCGCCGCTTCCTTCCGTTCACTAATTCGCTCCGGGAAAGTCAGTGAGTTGGCCGATCCACTGGGCCAAATCGCTGGCTACGTGAACGAGCAGTATTCCGCCACGGACTACCTGCAGGCCCTAAAAATACGAGAAATCCTTCAGAAGAAAATGGACGGCTTGTTCGAATCGTTCGACGTACTCGTTACAGCTTCTCAACCCGTTGCCGCCACGCCCCTGGAACTCAATCTCGAAACCGGCCTAGTCTTTCCGGATCCCCTCGGCGGCATCGGAAATCTCTGCGGGCTACCGGCACTCTCTGTCCCCTGCGGATTCACGGAGAAGAATCTTCCGGTCGGACTTCAGTTTGTGGCCAGGGCAGGAGACGACATCGCCGTCATCCAAGCAGCTCGCGCATTCCAGCAACACACCGACTGGCATAAAAGACACCCGAAGATTCATTAGGGATGATGTAGGAGCATTGCCGCGCAGTAGAAGCTTGCCAGTTTCAGACTTGCTCCAGAATATCGTGGACTGCCCGCAGAATCGCTAACCGGCTGAACGGTTTTGTTAGTAAGCGCATGGACGTATCCCCGAGCGCCGATTCCGCCGCGGCGTGCTCGCTGTAGCCAGACATATACAGAACGCGCAACTCCGCCCGGCCTTGGTGCAGTCGTCCCGCCAACTCCTGCCCTGTCATTCCGGGCATAACCATGTCCGTGACCAATAGCCGGATGGAGCCCGCGTGCTTTTTCGCCAACTGAATGGCCTCCGCGCCGTCCCGCGCTTCAATCACCGTGTAACCGCCGGATTCGAGAAATTCTCGTGCCACTTCGCGGACATCCTGTTCATCTTCTGCCAGCAGAATCGTTCCCGTCCCTCGCGGCGCCTCCGAAGCACTATGTGTAGTCGCGGATCTTTCCACCGCCTGTTCCACGCGCGGCAAATAAATCTTGAAGCAAGTTCCACGTCCGACCTCGCTGTAGAGCCAGATGAACCCGCCACTCTGCTTCACAATCCCGTAGACGGTTGCCAAGCCCAGACCAGTGCCCTTCCCCTGCGGCTTGGTGGTGAAGAACGGCTCAAAGATGTGCGCCTGCGTTTCCGCATCCATTCCCGAACCGCTATCCGAAACCGCAAGCAAAACATACTTCCCCTGTCGCACCACGGCATGCGCGGAGTTGTACTCGCTGTCCAGATCCACATTCAAAGTCTCAATCAGGAGTTTTCCACCGCCGGGCATGGCATCTCGCGAATTCACTGCCAAATTCATAATCACCTGTTCCATCTGGCTGGCGTCCGCGCGAATCGCACCCAAGTCCTTCGAGGTGCGCACCACCAGCTCAACATCTTCTCCAATCAGCCGCGGCAGCAACTTGCCCATGTCCTCCACAACATCATTCAGGTTCATGACATGCGGTTGCAATACCTGCTGGCGGCTGAAAGCCAGCAGTTGCCGCGTCAGCGCGGACGCACGATCCGCCGCACGCTCGATCTGTTCGATTTTCCTCGAAAATTGGTCCGCAGGTGGCAGCGCGCCTAACAAAAGCTCCGTGTGTCCCTTGATGACCATCAGCAGGTTATTGAAATCGTGCGCCACTCCGCCCGCCAAACGCCCCACCGCTTCCATCTTCTGCGATTGTCGGAGCTGCTGCTCGAGAATGCGGCGCTCGCTGACATCCTGCGCCACGACCAGCCGTACGTGCCTTCCCGCATATTCCAGTTCATGGGAAATCGTTTCGACTTGAAACGTCTTTCCGTCCTTCTTCTTGTGCTTCCAATTCCCGCTTCTCCGCGTGTCGCCGCCATGCTCCTTGAAATAATCCAGAAATTTCGCTTTTTCCTCTTCCGGACGAATGTCCAGCGTGGTCATGCTTTTGAACTCAGTCGGTGAATAGCCATACTGTCGGACCGCCGCTTCATTCACTTCGAGGAATTGCAGCGTTTCACGATCGATCACCCACGTGGGAAGTGGGTTGTAGCTGAAGAGCAGGCGAAACATCTCTTCGTTCTTGCGAAGCGCCTCTTCTGCGCGCCGCCGTTCGATTGCCAACGCGATGTGCCCTCCAACGGAACCCAAAAATTCCATATCCCGGGAGTCGTACGCATCCTCGTCGTTGTAATGTTGAACGACAAGCACCCCGATAGTCGCCGTTGGGGTCTTCAGGGGAACACCGAGCCATGCAGGCGAGGGTGAGCCGACGAGTTCGACTTCCCCTTGCGCCGCCAGCCGGTCAAATTCGCGCTGCGGAATCAACATCGGCGATCCCGTACGGAAAACAAAAGCCGTGCAGCTCCGCCCGACCTTTTGCGGGGGTGGCGCCGTGTCCACTTGGTCCGCAAAAAATGGAAAGGTAAACGTGTCGGTCTCCGCGTCGTGCAACGCCACGAAACAGTTCTCCGCGTAGAGCACCTTTTTCAGTGCCTGATGGATTCCCACGAGAAGCTCGTCCAGGTTCGAGGTCTGATTAAGCGCATGAACGATCTCGGAAATAACCTGCCGCTCCGCCTCCATTCGCTGCACTTCAGTGACATCCTGAAAATTGATAAGAATTCCGCCAATACCCGGCGCGGCAGTCAGGTCCCGTGCCGTAGCATCAAACCAGCGCCACCCGCCGTCCTTGCTCTGCAGCCGGCAGCGCCTGCTGAACGCGCCGCCGCCGCTCTTCGGCAAATCTCGAAAAGACTCCTGCATTCCCGCCGTATTCGTGCAGTGAAGTAGTGTTGCGATAGAAGTTCCAAGAAGGTTCTCGGCGCTGTGCCCAAGCAGGCTTGTGAATCCCGCGCTCACAAACAGAATGACTCCATCCGGACTCAGGATGGCGATGAGTTCCTGAACGGAGTCTAACAACGTGGAGAGTAACTCCGGGCCGAAGGCAATGTCTTGTTCAGAAGGGACGCGTTGTAGCATGTGGTCGCTGCTCGCGACACCAGCCTGCGCAAAGTACGCCGCGGGCGAGGGTGAGACCTGATCCTCCGTCGGAAGTGATCGTTCTACAACTGTCTAACGAGCTGTGGGAATGGCAGACACTCTCATGGTACAAAACTCCTTGCACTTCATAAGTCTTTGATTAACAACATGTCGCGAAACAATGACTGTCCTACTGGACAGGCCAGCCCCACGGTACAGGCGGCTTCCCCTCTGATTCCGCGCATGTTACGCTCCACCGGTTCTCGAACGGCGCGCAGACGCGAACGTTTCGCATTCCGCCCAAACATCCTCAGGAGGTACTTCCGCAATGCACGACATATGGAAGGACATGTTTGTCATGGGGTTGCCCTTGTTCGAGAAAATCCTTCGCCCCATCATCGTTTACGCGTTTCTCGTTATTAGTCTGCGCCTTTCCGGAAAACGCGAACTGGTTCAGCTCAATCCCTTCGACCTGGTTGTCCTGCTGACGCTCTCGAACACCGTGCAGAACGCCATCATCGGTGAAGACAACAGCGTCCTGGGCGGGCTGATCGGCGCAACTTCGCTGCTCGCCACCAACTACCTCGTCGTCCGCTTTCTTTACGATCACCGCAAGCTAGACCAGTTGGTGGAAGGTCGTGCGGACGTCCTCATCGAAAACGGGAAAGTGCGCTCGGAACGCATCAAGAAGGAATTAATCACCATGCCGCAACTGGAGGCCGCGGCGCGCAAGCAAGGTTTCGATTCCCTGGCCGAAGTCCAAAAATGCATTCTTGAGCCTGGCGGAACCTTGACCTTCGTCGGCAAGAAACCCGACCCCGAAGACGTGCGCCATCAGGAACTGGTCGGGCGCCTCGAACGCCTAACCCAGGAAATTACACTCCTCCGCGGCTCCAAGCCGCCAGCCCACGCCTGACTCAGTGTAGAAAAAAACCCGTGAGCGCAAGGCCGATGCCCACCGCTCCAATAGTCAAGCCCAAAAACCAAAATGCCTTTCGCTTCGTCAGCAGCGTAATCGAACAGATGACCAGCCCAATCTCCAAAAACGCCTCCCCGCCATCAAATCGGTCCGCCTTGTGTCCCGCCAGGTCGCGCTCCGTTTCCAGATCTTTTGCTTCCTTGCTGATGTCTTGTTTGTCGCTCTGATAGTGTTCCACTTCCTTGACGTACTTTTCGCGCAGCGCCGCGCCTTTTTCCTTGTCCAATGACGCCACGATATTCACAACGTCCGAGAAACCCTGCGTTTCATGCAGCCGCACACTCTTCGCCTGATATTGTGCCCAGCGGTCCGCCGCCTGGCTCTGCCGCAGCAATTCTTCCGTGTGCGTGCGATGGCCAAGCAGAGTGACCGCCGCCACCAACACTGCCATGATCGAAAGCGTCAGCGACACCGGAAGAACCAACGGATCATCCTCGGACCCATGATGATGTTCGGGAAGTTCGAATCCTTCGCCCATTCCTCGACTCTCCTTCAACAATATTAAACTGCAGAATCAGCCGCGATGACTTGCAGCGTCTCCTGCGCGGCCACTATCGTACGGTCGATGTCCGACGCCGTATGCGCCGCAGAAACAAACGTCGCTTCAAACTGTGAGGGTGCCAGGAAAATGCCCCGATCAAGCATCTCTCTGAAAAACTGCGCGTAGCGCTTCGTATCCGACCGCTTGGCATCCGCGTAGTTCTTCACCGGCTCCGGCGTGAAGAAAATCGTCGACAGCGGACCAACGGCATTGACCTGCGCGACCAGTCCCGCAGCCGCAATACTCGAGCGAAACCCTTGCACGAGCCGCTCCGCAAGCTGCGTCATCCCTTCATAGAACCCCGGCTTAGTCAATTGCTTGAGCGCCGCAATCCCCGCGCGCATCGCCAGCGGGTTTCCCGCCAGCGTTCCCGCCTGATACACCGGCCCAAGCGGCGCGACATGATTCATCAGCTCCGCGCGCCCGCCATACGCCGCCACCGGCACTCCGCCGCCAATAATTTTCCCGAGCGTCGTGAGGTCTGCCTCAATGTCGAACAGTTTCTGCACCGATCCATACCGCAAACGAAACCCCGTGATCACTTCGTCCACGATGAGCAGCGCCCCATTCTTCTTTGTAATTTCGCGCAAGCCCTTCAAGAACCCAGCTTCCGGCGACACGACTCCCATATTCGCGGCGATCGGCTCGACGATCACCGCCGCAATTTGTCCTTTGTGTCCCGCAAATACCCGCTCGACCGCATCAAGATCATTGAACGGCACATTCAACGTCAGCGCCGCTAACGCCTGCGGCACTCCCGGACACTCCGCAATCCCCAGCGTGGCCAGCCCCGAGCCTGCCTGCGACAAAAAACTATCCGCATGCCCGTGGTAGCAACCCTCACACTTCACAATGAAATCGCGCTTCGTAACGCCGCGCGCTAGCCGCACCGCGCTCATCGTCGATTCCGTCCCGCTCGAAACAAACCGGATCTTCTCAATAAACGGAATCGCCTGCGTGATCAGCGTCGCTAGCTCCAGTTCCAACTCCGTCGTCACCCCAAAGCTAGTCCCCCGCCGCGCCTGCTCCGCAATGGCATCACTAATCGCGGGGTTCGCATGCCCCAGAATCATCGCGCCCCACGAACACACGTAATCAAGCAACTCATTCCCATCCGCGTCGTACAAGAACTGCCCGCTGCCGCGTTCGATAATCAGCGGTTCCCCGCCAACCGACCGGAACGCCCGCACGGGACTGTTTACGCCGCCGACCAGCACCTTCTCGGCGCGCTCAAAAATCTCTCGCGAACGTTTCCGCTCGCGCTTCAATTGTGGTTGGGTTGCGCTCATCTTTTCTCTGTCAAACTATCACGCCTTCAGCCAGCGTGCGACGTCTTTGGCATGGTAGGTCAAAATGATCCCCGCTCCAGCGCGCTGAATCCCCGTCAAAATTTCCAACACCACGCGCTGTTCGTCTAGCCATCCCTTTTGCGCTGCCGCTTTGACCATTGCATACTCTCCGCTGACGTTGTAAGCGGCCACCGGGACGTCAAACGCATCGCGCACCTGACGAATCACATCCAGGTACGGCAGCGCCGGCTTCACCATCACGATATCCGCACCTTCATCCAAATCCAGCGCCACTTCCTTCAACGCTTCGCGCACATTCGCGGGATCCATCTGATAGCTGCGGCGGTCGCCAAACTGCGGAGCCGACTGCGCCGCCTCCCGGAACGGTCCATAGAATCCCGAGCCATACTTCGCCGCATACGAAAGAATGGCGATGTTCTCAAGCTTGTGCTGATCCAATATTTCTCGAATCGCCGCCACCCGCCCATCCATCATGTCCGACGGCGCGACAATGTCCGCCCCCGCCCGCGCATGCGAAAGCGCTTGCTGCGCAAGAATCACCACCGTAGCGTCGTTGGCCACATCGCCATCCTCGAGCACGCCGCAATGGCCGTGATTCGTGTACTCGCACAGGCACACGTCCGTCATTACCAAAAGTTTCAGTTCTGCCTTTCGGATCGCCTCGATGGCCCTCTGAACCACGCCGTCGGCTCCGAGCGAACTCGCGCCCCGCGCGTCCTTGGTTTCCGGCAACCCAAACAAAATAATCCCCGGAATCCCCAGCGACTCCACCTCCCGGCACTCTTCGACAATCTGATCCACCGACTGCTGATAGACGCCCGGCATGGAACTGACTTCCTGCCGCACCTTCGTGCCCGGACAAACGAACATGGGATAAATAAGCCCCGCCGTCGTCAGTCGCGTCTCGCGGACCAAGTTCCGCAGGGCTTCGCTTCGCCGCAACCGCCGCGGCCGTTGTGTCGGAAAACTCATCCTCGCTTCGCTCCCGCCGTTGAATGCTTCGCCATATCCGCAAAATGCTCGCCGAGCGCCATTAGCACCGCACCAGCTGTCGTGTCTGCCGCCACAACCATGCGTTCAACCTTCGCCAGCCGTAAGGCGTTCGCGGTGACCGGACCCACCGCCGTGATCGCTATCTGCTCTTGCAGCGTACGCAGCCTCTCACTTCCAAGCAATTCTCCGAAATGTTGCACCGCAGAAGGGCTGAAAAAAAGTATCGCGTCCGCTTCTCCCGCCGCGATCTTTCCCAAATTCTGCTTATCCACTGCACCCGGAATCAAATTCCGATACGCCACAACTTCTGTAACTTGCGCGCCGTGCCCTCTCAGTGCCGCAGGCAACTCCGGATTGGCTCGATCGCTCCGTGGCAGGAGCACCTGTTGCTCCCGGAGCCGCTCTCCTAATTCGTTTGCCAGCGCTACACCGTTATGATTCTTCGCTACGTACTCAACAGGCAATCCAACCTGCCGGACCGCTTCAGCGCTCACGGGGCCGACTGCCGCAATCCGTGATTTGCTCGCAGTTTGACGCAAGGGATGCCCCAGTCTCTCGCTTCGCGCCGCAACCGCTCGAACTGCTTGGCCGCTCGTGAATATGATCCACCCAAATTGCTCCGTCTGCCCGAGCGCTGCGTCCAGCGCCGAAAAATCGCCCGGCTCTTCAAACTCCACAAGCGGAAGCAGCACTGGAATTGCACCAAGAGCGGAGAGTTCGCGAGCGATTGCTTCGCTCTGCTGCGCAGCCCGAGTAATGACAATGCGTCTCCCCGCCAGCGGCGATCGCCCTGTCTCACCCACGTTGGCGGCTCACTTCTTCCAAAATAGACTGCGCCCCCGCTTCAATCAGCAGCCGCACCATGTGCTCGCCCAATGCCGCGGCCTGATCCGGCGGCGCAACCGCGCGTTGCTTCACGTATTGCACGCCATCGACGGAGCAAACACACGCCTCCATCAGAAGCTCCCCACGCTCGATCCTCGCCCACGCTCCCATCGGCACCTGGCAGCCGCCGTGTAACGCCGACAGCAACGCGCGTTCCGCAATAATCGCTGTCCGCGTATCAGCATGATCCAGCGGTGCCAAAATGTCTCCCGCCTCCGTATCCCTCAGCCGGCATTCCACCGCAATCGCGCCCTGCCCCACCGCCGGCATGCAAACATCAGGCTCCAGCGTCTCCGAAATCCGCTTGCTCAACCCGAGCCGATCCAAACCCGCCTTCGAGACCATCACGGCCTCATACTCTCCGCTCTCGACCTTCCGCAATCGCGTATCAACATTTCCTCGCAAGTCGCGAATATCCAGGTCCGGCCGCAAATGCAACAACTGCGCTTGCCGCCGTAAGCTGCTCGTTCCCACGCGCGCACCTTGCCGCAAATTCGCAAGCGTGGATCCCACCAGACAATCGCGCACATCATCGCGCCGGCAAACTGCCGGAAACATCAACCGCGAAGGAGTATCTGTAGGAATGTCTTTCACGCTGTGCACCGCCAGGTCGATTGTTTCCTCCAGCAGCGCCTCTTCTAACTCTTTGATGAAAATTCCCTTCCCGCCAATCTGCGTCAGCGGCATGTGCTGCATTTTGTCGCCCGCGGTCTTGATGATGACGATTTCCGCTTCCATCCCCGTCGCCGCAAACAGCTGTTTGCGAATGGACTCCGCTTGCCACTTGGCCAGAATGCTGCCGCGCGTCCCGATCCGCAGGATTCTCACGGCTTCTCCCGGTTCGAAAGGAAGAGGTCGCGCAGCGCTTCGACGTTATGAATTTTCCGCCGCAACTCTTTTTCGCCGCGCAACTGCTCAGCTGGTTTTAAGAGCAATTTCTCCAGCATTTCGTCCATCAGCCCTTCGACGCGAGCCCGGTCCGCTTCGCTCAAATGATTCATCGACTCCATTCGCGCCCGAATGAACGCCGCGCGTTCTTCCCGCATCCTCGCCCGCAAAGCTTCCACGAGTCCCACAAGCTCAACACTTGCCTGCCAGGACAAAAATTTCCCAACGTGTTCCTCAACAATCCCATCGGCTCGCGGAATCTCACTCTCCCGTGCATTACGGTTTTGCTGCACGATGTCGCTCAGGTCATCCATCGTGTAAACATAAACGTTATACAGTTTCGCGACGCTGGCCTCGATGTTCCGCGGCATCCCCAGATCCATCAGGAACAATGCCCGGTTTTGCCGCGCCGCCATCGCGGACTCTACGATTTCGCGCCGCAGCACCGGCTCCTCTGCGGACACCGATGACACCACCACATCCGGCGACTGCAACGCCGTATCCCACTCGCCCCACCCAACGACCTTCCCCTCGAACTGCTTCGCCAGTTCTTCCGCTCGGTCCCGCGAGCGATTCATCACCGACAAGTGCGCGATGCCGCGATCCCGCAGTTGCGAGACCACTTGCTCGCTGATCGTTCCAGCCCCAACAACGAGCGCTTCCCGCTCGTTCATCTTGCCAAAGATCCGCTCTGCCAGCTTCACGCCCGCGGCCGCCACCGACATCGGCCGCGTTCCCAGCTCCGTCTCCGAACGCACGCGCTTCCCTACCTCCAGCGCGCCCTGAAACAATCTGTTCAACACCGGTCCCGTCGCGCCTTGCTCGTGCGCAAAGCGGTATGCCTCACGCACTTGCCCCAGGATCTCTGCCTCCCCCAGCAGCATGGAATCCAATCCCGCCGAAACACGGAAGAGATGTCGCACTGCCTCGCGATCGTAGTGGTGGTAGAGAGATACGCTCAAAACATCCGGCCGCACCGCATGGAATTCACTCAAAAACGAAGAAAGCCCCGGCGCACACTCATGCGAAGATTCAGGCGGCACACCATACACTTCGCTGCGATTGCACGTCGAGAGCACCAGCGTCTCTTCGAGAATTCCACGCGAGCGCAGTTCATCCGCGGCGCGCCGCGCCTGTTCGTTGGTGAACGACACCCGCTCGCGCACCTCGACCGAGGCGGTCCGGTGGTTCAATCCGACGAGAACGATTTCCATGTCGCGGTTCACTAGCTCCTAGAAGTAGCGGTGGCTATGCGACAAGTACAAATTCACGACTGTAAAGCTGAGCACCACCACGACAAAATTAAAAATGCATAGTTTAGAGGCGCGCGCCCCGCGCCAAGTCGTGGTCCGCGCCAAACGGAAATACAGCACATACAAGATCAACACGAGCAACGTGATCACATATTTCGCATCGAAAAACGAGTGCTGCCCCGCCAGCCGGTCCACCGAAACGAAACCCAGTGCCGTTCCGATGGCGATGGAAACCACTCCCACCAAAACGCTCGATCGACTCATCCGTTCCAGCAAATCTAGCGGCGGCAGGCGCCATACCATTTCGCCAAGCTGGTGACGCCGCAAATGCCGTTCTTCCCCCAGAAAAATCATACTGAGTACGAAGGAGAGCGCGAACGCCGCATACGCCAGGATGCTCAACGTAACATGCAGCGCGAAAACAACGCCGTGCGTGGCCGGCGGCGCAAGCCGATCCGCGGGGGCAAGGTGTGCCGCCAGAAAAAACACCAGCACAAACGGCATAACAAAAGCCCCGACCGACCTTTGTCGGTGGTAGAACTCCAACCCCAGGTACGTCAGCGCAAGAAGCCATCCGAAGAGCGACATGGAGCCGTAAAGATCGTGGTACGGAACCGTGTGCGAACCTCGCGACCTCTCCAGAAGCGCCAAGTAGTGGGTCACCAATCCCAGGGCAAGAAACAACGTTCCCAGCCGGCCCGTGATCTCTTTGCCGGTATTCAAAAAACGAACGTACAGCCCCAGGCTCAGCACGTAGGCAAGCAGCGTCAAAATGAGAAATGGATGATTCATTATTCGCAATCAGGGGCTTATCTCAAGTCGCTCGTTCCCGATTTGTGGCCGAGTCAATCCCAAACGAGACTCTCCCCACCACTGCGAGTATACCCACACCTACTGCTCCACGCACAATCGCGCCACCTCGCACAGCCGTTTCAGCAGGACGGGCCTGGATTTGCTATCCTTGCTTCCTGGGACGGGACATGACTACACGGGCTGACGCAATCAATCGAAAAGACTTATTCCTTCGTGCCTGCCGCGGCGAATCCCTGCCCCACGCTCCAGTCTGGATGATGCGCCAGGCCGGCCGCTACCTTCCTGAATACCGCGAAATCCGCGCAAAGCACGCATTTCTTGAGGTTTGCAAGAACCCGCAGCTCGCCGTCGAAGTGTCCCTCCAGCCCTTCCGAAGGCTAGGAGTGGACGCCATTATCGTTTTCTCAGACATCTTAATCCCCGCCGAAGCGATGGGCCTGCATCTCGAGCTTGGCGACGCCGGCCCCAATCTCCCCAATCCAGTCCGCTCCAAGTCCGACGTTGACAAACTCAAACTGTTCGACCCGGAGACGGAAACCGGCTTTCTGCCCGAAGCCATCCGCCGCATCGTCAAATCCGTTGGATCAGAGGTTCCCGTTTTGGGCTTTGCCGCCGCCCCTTGGACCCTCGCCTGTTACATGGTGGAGGGCAAAACCAAGGAAGGTTTCGCCACGGTCAAAAGTTTTCTGTATCACGAGCCAAAGACCTTCCACGAATTGCTCCACCGCATCGCCCAGGCAACGATTCCGTATCTGAAAGCGCAAATTGCCGCAGGCGCCTCCGCCGTTCAGTTGTTCGACACCTGGTGTGGTGAGTTGAGTCTGCAAGACTACCGGGAATTTGCTCTGCCCGCCGTTCAGGAAATCATCTCTGGAATTGGCGGTTCGGTCCCGGTTATCTATTACACCAAGGCATCCCAGCATCTGCTCCCGGCTTTTGCCAATTCCGGCGCAAACGTGCTCAGCCTCGATTGGCGCTTGGATCTTGCGGAAGTCCGAAAAACTCTAGGGCCGAAAATCGCGTTGCAAGGTAATGTGGATCCAGCAATCCTTCTTGGCCCGCCAGAAACAATTCGCGACGTGACACTGACCACCGTCAACTCACTCGCCGGCCAGGGCCACATTCTCAATCTCGGCCACGGAATCCTGCAGAACACCCCCGTCGAGAACGCCAAGCTGTTCGTCGAAACCGGCCAAGGTGTATTGTTGCAAGATGCCCGGCCCGCTGCCCAGGCAAGATGAGAAACGCCGCCATGACACTTGCCCATCCAAATATGCAGCAAATGCGCGAAGAGCTGCACGTCGGCGAAGACTTTCTCTCCCGCTACAATCGCCCCGGCCCGCGCTACACCAGTTATCCTACCGCGCCAGTCTGGAACGACAACTTCGGCCCCGCCGATCTCGAAAAAGTGCACGACGAAGCGGACCGCGCCAAGACTCCCGTCTCGCTCTACATGCACATCCCCTTTTGCGAGAGCCTCTGTCTTTTTTGCGCGTGCAACGTCGTCATCGAGAAAAACAAAGGCGTCGCGCCGCCCTACCTCGACATCCTAAAAAAAGAAATCGAGCGCACCAGCCGCAGCGTTTCCAAAGACCGCCTCGTCGTGCAATTTCATTGGGGCGGCGGTACTCCCACGTACCTGACCCCCGCGCAAATTGAAGACCTCTTCGGCTTCACGCGCGAGCATTTCCATCTCGCCCCAGACGCAGAGGTTGGCATCGAAGTGGACCCGCGCGTCACCTCGCGTGAACATCTGGAAACGCTCCGCAACCTCGGCTTCAATCGCCTCAGCATGGGCATTCAGGATTTTCATGCCGATGTCCAGAAGGCCGTTCACCGCATCCAGCCGTTCGAAATGACCCGCGACCTCCTTTTTGCCGCCCGTGAACTCGGCTTCGACAGCATCAACGTCGACCTGATTTACGGCCTGCCGTATCAAACGCCCGATCGCTTTGCCCACACCGTAGACCAAATTCTCGAACTAGCCCCCGATCGCGTCGCTCTCTTCAGCTACGCCCATGTGCCCTGGCTCAAGAAGCAGCAAGGCTCCTTCGCTGCTCATCTCCCCGAGGGCATGGAAAAATTCGAAATCTTCCGTACTGGTCTCTTGAAATTTCTCGAAGCCGGCTATCTCTACATCGGCATGGACCATTTCGCCAAGCCCGGCGATGAGCTCGCCGTCTCCCAACAAAACCGTACGCTGCACCGCAATTTTCAGGGCTACACCACCAAAGCCGGCGCTGACCTCTACGGCATGGGCATCACCGCCATCAGCGGTTTCGAAGGCGCATACGCCCAAAACTATCGCGACATCCCTTCCTGGCAAAAAGCCGTCAACGAACGCGGAATCGCCACCATGCGCGGCTACCACCTTTCCGATGAAGATCGCCTCCGCCGCGCCGTCATCAGCCGTTTGCTCTGCCACACCATTCTGATCAAAGACGAAATCTCGCAAGAATTCGCCATCGACTTCGACCACTACTTCGCCGACGAACTCCGCCGCCTAGAACCCGCCCGCGAAGATGGCCTGGTCCTCCTCGATCGCGGCGAAATTCGCGCCACCTGGCTGGGCCGCATCTTCATCCGCAATCTGGCCATGGTCTTCGATCCCTATCTTGAAAAACAGCAGCTCATCAGCAGCAAGCCGCTCTTTTCCAAAACTCTCTGAGTCCGCGAGGATGCTGACAACTCCGTGACCCGTCACGTCCCAGCTCTGGTGATCGGCGGTGGAATCTCCGGCCTCGTCTGCGCCTACGCCCTCCGCAAAACCGGTATCGACGCCCAACTTCTCGAAGCCGCTCCCCGCCCCGGCGGTGTCATACAATCCATCACCCGCGACGGCTTCCTCCTGGAACTGGGCCCCCAAAGTTTCAGCAGCACCCCCGCGCTCCGCCAACTCTGCGCCGAACTCGGCATCACTAACGAAATCATTGAGGCCCCGCTCCACGCGCCGCGCTACGTCTTGATCGACGGCACACTTCGTCCCGTGCCCCTAAGCCCTCTCGCATTTTTCACCAGTTCCCTAATCGACGCATCGACAAAATGGGCCCTCCTCCGCGACGTCTTCGGAAAAAGCACCCCGCCCGACGCCGATGAATCCATCGCTGAATTCACGCGCAGAAAATTCTCCGCCCAACTCCTCGACCGCCTCGTCGGCCCCTTCGTCTCCGGCGTCTACGCCGGCGATCCCGAGCGCCTCAGCGTCCGCAGCACCTTCTCCCAGCTCTACGAAGCCGAAAAATCTTCCGGCAGCATCGTTCGCGGCATGCTGCGCCTCGCCAAAACCAAAAAAGGCCCCCGCGAACATCCCACCTTGCAAACCTTCCGCAGTGGCACTGAAGCACTAGTCCGTGCTCTTTCCACAAACCTCGGTGCGGCCATGCGGACGAACGCGAAGATCATCAGGCTCACAAAAAACCCTGACGCCTCCTTCACTGTTCAAATTGAAGGCGAAGGAAATAGTGACTCTCTTTCGGCGAAAGCTTTGATTCTGGCGATACCTCCTGACACAGCTGGAAGGCTTCTCGCCGATCTCGATTCCTCCTTCGAGTCTCTACTCGGCCCCGTCGAATTCGCCGCCGTCGCCGTCGTCTCCCTCGGCTACCCGAAATCTGCCATCACCCACTCCTTGGACGGCTTTGGCTTCCTCGTGCCGCGCTCCGCCGGTCTCCGCGTCCTCGGCACCGTCTGGAATTCCTCCCTCTTCCCCGGCCGCGCCCCCGATGGTCACGCTCTTCTGACCTCCTTCGTCGGCGGTACCACCGACCCCGCCGCCGCAAAGTTGACCCCCGACAATCTCGCAGCCCTGGTACATCGCGAAATCGCGTCGATTCTCTCCATCAATCCCGAGCCAACTTTTTCAAACGTCACAATTTGGCCCCGCGCACTTCCCCAGTTCAATCTCGGCCACGCCGCCCGCTTGGCCGCCCTCGCAACTCTTCTAAAAAGCAATCCAGGCATCTGGCTTACAGGCAACTACCTCCGTAGCCCCGCCATCGGCTCCTGCGTCGAGCAAGCCTTGGCCACCGCCGAAGAAGTCGCCAAGCGGCTGGCGCAATGAAACTGCAAACTGCGCCTCATCCAATTGATACCAGGCATCGTATATTGATCTAGGAGACCAAGAAGCCTAACCCGTGTTCCTGGCAGCTCTGATACCCACGGCGAACCGCGAAGTGTCGCCCGACGCGACCCTCGTGCACCGGCTTCTTCAAAAAGATGTGAGCGCCTTCGAGCAGCTCTACGACCGCCATTCCCGCGCCATTTATTCCCTGGTCCTGCGCATCCTGCAGCAAGCGGGAACCGCCGAGGAAGTCGTTCAAGACATCTTCCTCCAGCTCTGGCGCAACGCCGCGCAGTATGATGTCTCGCGTGGCCCCTTTGTCCCCTGGCTGTTCACTCTGGCTCGCAACCGCGCCTTGGACACGCTTCGCCTGAAAAGCGAACGCCAGCGCCGCCGCGAAGACCAAACCGAGGAATTGCCGCCCATTGCCACCGTGCCGCAGTACGAACAGCAATTCGACGAAAAGCGCCGCGCCGAAAAAGTTCGCACTCTAATGGCTTCGCTCAGCCCGCAGCAAAAAAAAGCCATCGAGCTGGCCTACTTTGAAGGATTGAGCCACTCCGAAATTGCCGCGGCCTTGAAAGAGCCACTCGGCACAGTGAAAAGTTGGATTCGCAACGGTCTGTTGCGCTTGAAAGAAGAATTGCAGGCCACCACGTGAGCGAATGCGCTAAATTCCGCGAACTACTCGAAGCCTACGCGCTCGGCGCCCTGGACGCCCCCGAACGCGCCGCGCTCGAAGCTCATCTCGCCACCGGCTGCGACGATTGCGCCAAAGCCCTCGCCGAAGCCCGCTGGCTCGTTAGCCAGTTGGCCTACCTCGCGCCCGAAGCCGCACCCTCCGGCATGCTCAAGGGCCGACTACTGCAAACCGTCCGCTCCGAAGCCCAAGCAGCAAAGCAATCCGCGTCGCCCAAATCCGCCATTCCCTTCTGGATGTGGGCCGGAGTCGCCGCTCTCTTTGTGGCGACGATTTATTCCGCTTGGAACGCCCAGAAAATGCAGCGCGAGATTCAGCGCTCCGACAATATCGCGGCTGCTCTTCTCCAACGCCGAAACCAACTCGAAGCTCAATTGGAAGACGCCAGGCGCGAAGCCACGATACTTGTCGATCCCGCTTCCGTGAAGATCGCTCTCTCTTCCTCGGATCCCCAAACGCCGCCGCTCGAAGCCACCTGGCATTCCCAACTCGGCATCGTTCTGACCGGACAAAAAACTCCCCTTCCACCCGGCAACCGTGTACTGCAATTGTGGCTGATCCCCAAAGTCCCCGGCGGCAAGCCCATTCCCTCACTTACCATCCGCCCCGACGCCGATGGAAAATTCGTCCTGCTCGTAGCGAATCCCCCCGAGCTAATGGCCCAAACAAAAGCCCTGGCCATCACCGAAGAACCCGAAGGCGGCAGCACAGCACCAACAACCGCGCCTCGATGGGTCGGCGGCGTCAGCTAGAGGAGCCCTAAGTACGATTCATGGATCGTCGCAGACTCGGAAGGCTACCTTGTCTCCACGTTGGCAGGCGCGCGGTTCAAAAGAAGCAAACAACCTTTAAAAGCAAGTCTCTTCTCCTACGGAATACTGAAAACTGAGAACTGACTACCTCCCATACCGCAGCGCCAACCGCGTCTTCCGCCGCTCCGCCGCCTCCCGATACCTCCGCTTCTCCCCCGCCGTCTTCAAAATGAGCGGCCGCACTGGTTTCGGTTTACTCGTGTGCTCGTCAATCGCCACAAACGTCACGTACGCCGTCGTCGTGTGCTTCCGCTCCCCCGTCATCGCATTTTCCGAAAACACCTCGACGCCCACTTCCATCGAAGTATGAAAAACACGATTCACTTGCGACTTCAAATTCACAATTTCCCCCAAGTTCACCGGATTGCGAAAATCAATGTAGTCCACCGAAGCCGTCACCACATAGCTGTTCGAATGCCGGTGCGCCGCCAGCGCCGCCGCCATATCCACCAAGTGCATCACCTGCCCGCCCAGAAGTTTCCCCAGCGGATTCGTCATCGCCGGCAAAACGATCTCCGTCATCTCTGATCGCGAAGCGCTCACCGGTCTCCCTGGCAAGCCAGCCCCCCGGTCACCACTCTCTACGTTTTTTCGCTTCATTCGTTTCCCCGTCTCTGTGCGAGTTTGGTGGCTCTCTCCCGCTCCCGTATAATACGGGACGACCAATGACCGAACAAAAGAAAACCCGCCGCCAGATGCTCGAAGAGTTCGTGGCCCAGAAACCCGACGACGCCTTCTCCCGCTACGGCCTCGCCATGGAGTGCATGAACAGCGGCGACCCCACCGCCGCCGACCTGCATTTCCGCGCGCTACTCGATCACCACGCCGACTACATCGCCGCCTATCTGATGTATGGCCAACTCCTCGCCCGCGAATCCCGCCCTGCCGAAGCCAGGCAAGTTCTTTCGAACGGCATCGCCGCCGCCGCCAAAAAAGGCGACCAGCACGCCCGCTCCGAGATGGAAGCCCTCCTCACCGAACTTGGCTAGGCGCCGCACCGTGCCCGCTCAGCCAAAGCTCAGCAATCTCTGCGTCGTCTTGGTCGCCACGCGAAATCCCCTTAACATCGGCGCCGCCGCTCGCGCCATGAGCAACTTCGGCTTCTCCCAACTCCGCGTCGTCAACCCTTACGAACTCGCCTTCCGCGAAGCCCGCTCGGCCGTCGGCGCATCCAAGCTTCTCGCCGACGCCAAAGAATTCCAGAGCGTCGCCGATGCCGTCGCCGATTGCACGCTCGTGGTCGGCACCACCGCCGTCGGCCGCCGCGCCTTGCAGCATCCTCTTCGCCGCCTCGAGCCCGGAGCCCGCCTCATCCGCCGCGAACTCCTCTCCGCTCGCGTCGCTCTTCTCTTCGGTTCGGAAAAAGTCGGCCTCTCCAACGAAGACCTCAGCCACTGCCACTGGCTCATGCGCATTCCCACTCGCGAAGAGCATCGCTCCCTCAACCTGGGTCAAGCCGTCGCCATCTGCCTCTACGAATTCATCCGCGATTCCAAGCCTCCGCGCCAACCCCACAAAGAAAAGCCGGCCACCGCAAAAGATCGCGAGCGCATCACCGAAGTCTTGCTCGAAGCCCTCCGTGCCAGCGGCTACCTAAGTCCCCACCCCTCCGCCATCGCCGACGAAAAAGTCCGCCGCCTCATCCGCCGCCTGAACATCTCCGCCAAGGACGCCGCCATTTTCCCCGGAATGTTGCGCCAAATCGTGTGGAAGCTCCAGCCGCACTAAATCCAACCCAAACAACCCGGCCCGCGCTCTGGTATGATTGGTCTGGGACCCATGCGGCCTGATCGCATTCCGCTGTTTCCTCTGAACGTCGTTCTTCTCCCCGGCGCTGAGCTTCCCTTGCACATTTTCGAACCGCGCTACCGCCAGATGGTGAAAGACTGCCTCGAAGACAATTCTGAATTCGGCATGCTTCTCGCTCTTCCGAACGGTGTCGCGCGCGTTGGTTGTACCGCCGAAATCGTGGACGTCGTAAAGCGCTACGACGACGGCCGCATGGACATCCTCACGACAGGCCGTTCGCCATTCCGCGCTGTGCATTTATTCACAGAAAACCCCGTGCTGGTAGGCCAAGTCGATTATCTCGAAGACCGTGAAGTCCCCGCCGATGCACGCGTCCGGCGTGAGCTTGTGGAATTGTTCGAAGCCTGCCACACACTCATCTTCGACGACTATCCGAAGCACCTCGACTGCGCCTCCGCCGATGGGCTCTCGTATGTCGTTGCAGCCACGCTGCCGATGGAACTACTCTGGAAACAGCAAATTCTCGAGTTGCGCACTGAATCGGATCGTCAGGAGCGCCTCGTGGCGTACCTTCGCGAATGGGCCCCGCATCTACAGAAAGCAGATGCCATGCGTCAGCGGGCCGGCGGTAACGGACACGGGTTGAATTAGTGGTGTGAGGCGATTCGGCCAAGCCGGATCGCGGAACGGGAACCTAATGACGGCCAGCACCTCCATGCAATCCTCGGGACATTCCAAGCCGCGCACCATCGGCGAGCTCAAACGCATTCCCGATTTTGATCCTCGCGGCGCCTCGCGCTCCGTCAAGGATGAAATCCGCCGCAATCTCTTGCGCGCCGTCGAAAAAAACGAAATTTTGTTCCCCGGCGTTCACGGCTACGAAGACACCGTCATTCCTCAGATCGTCAACGCCCTGCTGTCGCGCCACAATTTCATCTTGCTCGGCCTTCGCGGCCAAGCCAAAAGCCGTATCCTGCGCGGCCTCATCAACCTGCTCGATCCAGAAATGCCAGTCGTGGCCGGTTGCGAAATCAACGACGATCCCTTGAATCCCATCTGCCGCGCCTGCCGCGAAAAAATCGCCGCCGAAGGTGATAACACGCCCATTGCCTGGATGCCCCGCGAAAACCGTTTCGTCGAAAAACTCGCCACTCCCGATGTCACCATGGCCGACATCATCGGCGATGTGGATCCCATCCGCGCCGCCCGCGGCGGCCGCGATCTCTCCGACGAGCTCACCATCCACTACGGCCTGCTCCCGCGCGCCAATCGCGGCATATTCGCCATCAACGAACTCCCCGACCTCGCCGGAAAAATTCAAGTCGGCCTATTCAACATTATGCAAGAAGGCGACATCCAGATTAAGGGCTATCCTCTGCGTCTTCCTCTTGACGTCCTTCTGGTCTTCACCGCCAACCCCGAGGACTACACCGCGCGCGGAAAAATCATCACGCCTCTCAAAGACCGCATCGGCGCCGAAATTCGTACCCATTACCCATCAACTGTCGACGAGGGCATGGCCATCACCGCCCAGGAAGCCTGGGTCGGCCGCGACTCCGGCAAGAAAATCGACGTCCCACCCTATCTTCGCCAAGTTGTCGAAGAGATTGCCTTCCAGGCTCGCGAGGACAAACGCGTGGACCGCCGCTCCGGCGTCAGCCAGCGCCTTCCCATCACCACGCTCGAAAGCCTGGTCAGCAGCGCCGAGCAGCGCGCCGCGCGCACCGGCGAGAAAAATGTCGTCGCCCGCGTCGCCGACGTCTACGCCGCCCTCCCGGCCATCACCGGAAAAATGGAGCTCGAATACGAAGGCGAACTCAAAGGCGCCGACACCATCGCTCGCGAACTCATTCGCACCGCTGTTGGTCGCGTCTTCAGCAAACATTTCCCCGGCGTGGATTTCCAGCCTGTCATTCAATGGTTCGAACTCGGCGGCGAATTGAAGCTCCCCGAATTGGCCACCACTCAGGAGCGCCACCAGCAACTCTCGAAAATCCAAGGCTTAATGGACCACGTTGGTAAACTCGGCGTCGAAAACCGCAAAGACCCCGGCACCGCCGCAGCCGCCGCCGAAATGATCCTAGAGGGCCTATGGGCCCACCGCCGCATCGGCCGCAGCGAAGAACGCGGCTACTACGCCGAAAAGCCCAAACAACCCGACCCACGCGACCCCCGCGAATCGCAAAACCGCGGCCCCCGCCGCCAATTCAACTAATGTCCCCAAAGTCCACGCGCGCGCACCATCTGGAGTGCGGGAGCCCAGCTCCCGCTTTTGCAGCTCCACCGACACTCGACTCCGTCGCCGCGGCCGACTCGCAACCAATCCAATTCCTTGTAGGGGCGCAGCACCGCTGCGCCCTTCTTTGCCGCCAGCTCTTCGTAGACGTAATCAAACGCGCATCTCGATCAAGGCCGCGCTCCTCCACCAGTCACCAGTCACGAGTCACCAGTCACGCACCATGCAACCTTCAACCTTCAACTTTGAGCAACCCAAGGCCCCGCCCATGAAATTCATCCGCTACGGCAAATACACCGGCGAACCCGCCGACGCCATCGACCTCGAAGAACTCATCAAGCGCCTCGGCGACTTCTTCCTGCAAAGCGGCTTCGAATCCCAATACTACGGCGCTTCCCAAATGGACACCGAGCGCTCCATGGAAGCCCTGCGCGAAGCCATCCTCCGCGCCCTCCAGGAAGGCGACCTCCTCCCCGAAAACGCCATGACCGACGAGCTTCGTGAAATGTTGAACGACCCCAACGCCATGAACAGCCAGGCCATCAAGGATCTCCTAGACAAACTCACCGAGCGCCTCGCCAATGAAGGCTTCATCAATCCCCAGCAGCCCCCGCAAGTCACTCCGCCCCCGCAAACCTCCGCGCGCGGCCAGCTCGGCCAGCCCCACGAACGTCAGCCCGAAGCGCGCTTCGAAATCACTGACAAAACGATCGATTTTCTAGGATTCAAAACGCTTCAGGACTTACTAGGCTCACTCGGCCGGAGCAGCTTCGGCCGCCACGACACTCGCGACCTCTCCACCGGCGTCGAATCCGGCGGCGTCTCCCGCCCCTACGAATTCGGCGACACGCTCAACATGGACATCAGCGCCACGCTCTTCAACGCCGTCCGCCGCGAAGGCGCAAAAGTCCCCATCGAAATGACCTATTCCGACCTCATGGTCCATCAGTGCGAATACCACAGCTCCTGCGCCACCGTCGTCCTTCTCGATTGCAGCCACAGCATGATTCTTTACGGCGAGGACCGCTTCACGCCCGCCAAGCGCGTCGCCATGGCCCTCTCCCATCTCATTCGAACGCAATATCCCGGCGACACTCTCAGTCTCGTCCTCTTCCACGACTCCGCCGAGGAAGTCCCCCTCAGCGAACTCGCCCGCGTCCAGGTCGGCCCCTACTACACCAACACGCGCGAAGGCCTCCGCATGGCCCAGCGCATCCTCCTCCGCCAGAAAAAAGACATGCGCCAAATCATCATGATCACCGACGGCAAGCCTTCCGCGCTCACTCTCGAAGACGGCCGCATCTACAAAAACGCTTTCGGCCTCGATCCCTTCGTCGTCGGCCAAACCCTCGAAGAAGTCAACAAATGCAAACGCGCCGGCATCATGATCAACACCTTCATGCTCGCCAGCGATTATTCCCTCGTCCACTTCGTCCAGAAAATCACCGAAATGTGCCGCGGCAAAGCCTATTTCACCACTCCCTACACCCTAGGCCAATACCTCCTAATGGATTACATGCAGCGCAAAACCAAACAAATCCACTAACCATGGAGTGCGGGAGCCCAGCTCCCGCTTTTGCAAACTCCACAGCACCTCCATCCATGTCGTTGCCCATAATTTCGAATCGAGCAGTCTTGTCTTCCTCCGTGCCCTCTGTGACCTCCGTGCACTCTGTGTAAAATCCTTCTTTTGATTTCCCCCCCCGCGCATTTTCCCACCCCAACAAACCTGCTACCATTCTTCCTCTTATGCCCCTCCAACGTTGCGTCACCTGCGGCAAAAACTTCGACCCCGCGTCCTCCGCCGCCCCCTATTCCCTCAACTGCCCCTCCTGCGATCAAGACCGCGCCCAAGCCATCCGCGCCTCCTTACCCCCGCAACCCGTCGCTCCTCCCCCAACCGCCTTCCCCCTCACCATCGCCCTTATCGCCGCCTGCGCCCTCGTCTTCCGCGCTATGGTTTTAAGCGGAGCTTCGGCATTCAACCCCACTCCCGACCAAGCCATCAAATTTGGCGCCGACGTCGGTTTTCTCACCCTCAACGGCCAATGGTGGCGCCTCGTTACCAGCATGTTCGTCCACTTCGGCATCATCCATATCGGCCTCAATATGTGGTGCCTCTGGAACCTCGGCCGCGCCGCCGAGCAACTCCTCGGTCGTTTCTCCTACCTCCTCGCCTATTTCGTCAGCGGCATCTTCGGCAGCATCGCCAGCGTCTACTGGCATCCGCAAGGCGTCGGGGCCGGCGCCTCCGGCGCCATCTTCGGCATGGCCGGCGTCCTGGTTTCTTTTGTCTATTTGAAAAAAACTCCCGCCCACCTTCGTCCCAACAGCAACATGCTCGGCAGCCTCGGCACCTTCATCGCCTACAATTTGATCTTCGGCGCCGCCATCCCCGGCATCAGCAACGCCGCCCACATCGGCGGCCTCGTCATGGGCCTAGCTGTCGGCGCGCTTCTCCCCAACGCCGCAGCCCCCGAATCCGCGCGCCGCGCTCGCCTCTCCTTCGTTACCGTCATCTCCGTGATCGTTCTCGCCGCCTCCGCCTTCGCCGCCAAACAACTCCGCGCCGGTGTCACCGACCTCTCCAGCATCCAGGACCTGCTCAAGACCGGAAAAACCGACGAAGCCCTGGCCCAATTGGAAAAATTGACCGCGCGCCAGCCAGACTTCGCCCCCGCGCAGTCCATGCTCGCCTCTGTGTATTTTGGAAAAAGCCGCTACCCCGAAGCCCTCGCCGCCATGCAGAAAGCCTACGCCGCCGATCCGACCAACATTTCCTATCAGCAAAAACTCGGCAGCGCCTACCTAAATCTCGGCGAATACGATCAGGCCATCACGTTCTTCCAGAAGCTCATCACGCAAAATCCAAAGGATTCCCGCGCCTATCTCGGCCTCGGCTCCGCCTACATGTCCCTCAAACAATACGACGCCGCCATCGCCCCATTCCGCCAAGCCGCCACTCTCGACACCAAGTCCGCCCTTCCTCTCCACGCCCTCGGCCAAGCCCAGCTTCGCTCCGCCCAATACGCCGACGCCCAGCAAACCTATCGCCGCCTCCTAGCCCAATTCCCCAACGACACCCAAGCCCAAGCCGCCCTCGCCTACGCCACCAGCCATCTCCGCTAGCAGCGCCTTTCACCGCGCTTCATGCACTTCAAAGTCCGTACTGCTTGACATATAACGAATAACAGTATACTTTGAGAGTGTGATTCGGTCGTTCCGCTGCGCCGACACCGAGCGTCTCTTCCGCCGGGAATCCGTCCGCCGGTTCAGGGCCATCGAACGCCAGGCCCTTCGGAAACTGGACATGCTGGACGCCGCTCCCGATATTCGAACGCTCGCGTCCTTGCCAGGAAATCGATTTGAGCCGTTGAGAGGCGATCGAAGGGGGCAGTACAGCATCCGCATCAACGAGCAATGGCGCATTTGTTTTGCGTGGCGCGATGGCGACGCCCATGAAGTTGAAATCGTGGACTACCACTAGGAGAGATCTTTGGCAAAGAAACTAAAGCCCGTGCATCCCGGGGAGATTCTTCGCGAAGAATTCATGGCCCCGTTGGGGTTGAGCATGAACAAAGTGGCCATGGCTCTGCGCGTCCCCGTCACTCGCATCGCCGATATCGTCAACCGCCGCCGCGGTATCACCGCCGACACCGCGCTGCGATTCGCCCGTTACTTCAACAACGCTCCAGCTTTCTGGATGAATCTCCAAACCCGTTACGATCTCGAAGTCGCCGAAGATGAACTCGCCCTCCAAGTCGCCCGCGACGTCCAGCCCCTCGAAACTTCGACCACATGACAATTGCCAGCTACATCCTAGGCGCAATAGCTTTGTAGGGGCGGAGCATCGCTGCGCCCTCCGATCCGCTCGGCGCGAACGAGCCCTACGAATGCTCATCCCCCGAGCAGCACGCCCCACCCTTCGTCTTCGCCGGCTCCACATACTCCGCATTCGCGTCCACGCGATACCCCGCGTCATATTTATCGTGGTGCCGCACCCACGCCATCCCATGCTTCAACCCTTCTTCATCCCGTCCCTTCGGCGTCAGGTCCAGCCAGTTGCCCCAATTAAGATATCCAGTCCGCGCGAGTAGCTCGAATAGGTATGGAAAATGTTACCGGCCTCATCCTTGTAAAATACGCTCGTCCCCGGCCGTTCCTCGCTCGGAAATTTCTGCATCGTATAGTTGTAGTAGACCTCGCCTTTCTCGAGCTCCGCCTTGCTCATCGACACCTGATAGTCGTAATTGAACTCGCTCCCATTCGACGAAAACCACGGGAACTTCCACCCCATCCGCTTCTTGAACGCCTCAATCTGCGCCAGCGGCGCGCGCGAAACCACCACCAGCCGCACGTCCCGCGCCGCCAAATGCACCAAGCTCCCATCTATATGATCCGAAATGAACGAGCAGCTCGGGCACCCTTCCTTCCAGTCCGGCCCCAGCATGAAGTGATACACAATCAGCTGGCTTCGCCCGCCGAATAAATCCCTTAGCGTCTGCTTGCCGCTCGGTCCTTCAAACACGTATGCCTTCTCCACCTTCTCCCAAGGCATTTCGCGCCGCTGCCGGCTCACTTCATCCCGCAGCCGCGTAAACTCCTTCTCCTTCTTCAACAACTCCTTGCGCGCCGCCAGCCATTCTGCCGGCGACAACACCTTCGAATGCTCCATCGCTCTCGTTGCCATATCCATTTCTCCTCTCTTAAATCTCCACTTTCGGAGAAACCAACGACCCTGGAATTGCACAGAACATCTTGAATTTCGCGAATGCGGAGGCCACGGCGCCCCTCGTCCAAACAGGCCCCCGCATTCACTGCCCGTTCATTGACTCTAGACTCCGCCGCACTCTCCGGCTCTAGCTCGCAGCGGCTTGCGCCTTGGGCGCTTGCGCTGCTTGTCGCATTTGCGCCATGACCTTGCGGATCGCTTCGTTGGAACCGGGGCTGCGCTTCTCCCGCCACGCTTCCAGCCGGCCGCAGTGTTTTTCCAGGTTGGCAAGGAAGTTGGGGCTACTGAACATCGCCCGCCACGCCCCGATCACCGGCTTCACCTGCTCCCACACCACCCACTGTTCCCCGTTGCTCTCGAAGAAAAACTCTTCCTCGATCAACCCGCGGTTCACAATGCTCGCCACCATCTCCCAATAACCGAGCACCATGCGCATATACGTGCTCCCCTGGCTCCCCGGAGGACACACGCGCAGCAAATCCTCCTCGGTTTTCACGTGGAAGTTGGCCGCAAACCAATCCCGCGCATCTCTCAACTTTGCCTCGCGCCTCTCCTCGAACAACCGCAACATCAAATTGACTTGCTCGTTCGTTACTTCGCCCATGGTTTCTCCTTTGAACTTTCATTACGCAGTGATTTCTTCATGTGATTTTTCTTCCCGACCATCTTCACCAGCACAGCGGCCAACCCACCCGTAGACAGAACGCCCCCAATCATCATCGCCGCACTCGCCATACACGCTGGACACATACTGTCTCTCTCCGCGAGGATGCCCCCGCTCAGTGCGCCACTCCTGACTGTAGCCGCGCCATCTCCGCACGCCTCCGGACGCCTTCATGGATGTACTTCCAACCACCTGTGACTCCTGTTCGGTGGTTTTCCAAAATCAGCCCGAGCGCCGTGTGATGAAACGTGATCAGCGTTCCGCCGTCTTTCTCGCTCAAGCGATACTGCACATTCGACACCGCCGGATACGACATGAACAACGGTCCCGTAATTTCCAGCAGCGTCGGCCGCTTGATGGCCTGCACCACTCCCCAGAAGTGGCCGTTACTGTCGCCCAGGTCGCGATACCACCGCCCGCCCGGCCACGCCTCCAGCTTCATCGGCATCGGCACGCTCTCGCGAGTTTCGTTGTGCGGCCCCAGTTGCTCCAGTAGCGCCGCAAACGTCGCGTCCAGCGACGCACGCACATAGATTTCCTCCGTGATGCCCAACGTCAAATCCTCAATTCTTGCTGCCGCCGTAATCATCTTTCCTCCTTGGAATAAAATCCCGTTCCGAATCGTTTGACGGATTGCTCTTCCCTTCGGCGCGTTCCTTCACCCGGCTTAGTTGATGACGCCAGTATCGTGCAAACGTTTCCGTCCACTCGTGCAACGGCCGGATCGCCTCCGCATTCGTTCGATACAACATCCGCCGCCCGTCTCGCCGCACATTGACGAGCCCAACCTCCAGCAACACGCGCAGGTGCTTCGACACCGACGGCTGCTCCATCCCCAGCGAGTCCACGATCTCCCCAACCGGCCGCTCCTGCAGAGCGATGAAATTCAGAATCTCTCGCCGCCGCGGCTCCGCCACCGCATTAAACGCATCCGAAGTTGTCGCCGCTCGCGCCATGCCCAAATCATATTCCTATATGGGTATATGTCAAGCATTATTTTTTATGCGCTTTGTGACTTGCCCGGCCTTCCCCAACTCTTGACCTCTTCCCCTTTCTCCTATAGCCTCGCGCTCAATTCCTCGGTCATTCAACCTTTCTCCCCAGGAGGCTGCTCATGGTTTCTATCACCGCCCTTTGGCTCCCAATCTTGTTGGCCGCCGTTATCGTCTTCGTCGCCAGCTCACTCGTTCACATGGTGGTGAAATATCACCAAAGCGACTACAAACAGCTCCCCGAAGAAGATAAGATTCTCGCCACCATGCGCGCTGCCGGCGTGCAGCGCGGCCTCTACACGTTTCCCTACTGCACCCATCAGAATATGAAGTCCGACGCTATCCAGGAAAAATTCAAGCAGGGCCCCGCCGGCCTGCTAACCGTCTTCCCCGCCGGTCTTCCCGCCATGCCCAAGTTCCTCGGCCTCTGGTTCGCCTACTGCCTGCTCATCGGCTTCTTCACCGCCTACCTAACGGGACACACCGTCGCCTTCGGCGCCCACTATCCCGTCGTCTTTCGGGTCGCCGGCACCGCCGCCTTCATGGCCTACGGCCTCGGCCCCCTCGTCAACGGCATCTGGAAAGCCCAGCCATGGTCCGGCGTCCTGAAGGAAACCTTCGACGGCCTAATCTACGCCCTCCTAACCGCCGGCACCTTCGGCTGGCTCTGGCCCCGCTAACCAAATCGGGCTAACCAATTCAGATCACCACCTTTGCGCGCGAACTCCGCGTTGGTGTCTGAAACAGGTTGGTATACTCTATGCGCTCGCTGCGAGCGGTCGACCCGCGAAAGACGACCTGCGGTGCTGCCAGGCGAGATTGCCGCCGAGGTGCCATCATCCTAAGAGGTTAAGCAAAACGCACCGAGCCAGGCCCTGATTTTTTGGGCCGTGGTCGCACTTCACTGCATCTATTGAAGATACTCAGATAGATGGGAATCATTGTGGATTGAGATCGAGATAATGGACGCACCCAAGGAAGTCGCCCTCGCCCAGTCAGTGGTCGCCCCGCTCACCCGCGCGGCGATTTTTCTGGTCGTCTGCATCCGCCCTGAACAAGACAACTATGCGGCCCTGCGATCCTTCTTCGCGGACTTCTCGGGTCTCGTGCGCGCTGTTGAGTTTCGCGACCTGGAAGCAGGTCTCACCTGCGTCGTTGGATTCGGTTCAGACGCCTGGGACAAGCTCTTTGGATCACCTCGCCCCGCCGAACTCCATCCGTTTCAAGAGATTCGCTCCGCCGGCCGCCATGCCGTCTCCACTCCAGGCGACATCCTCTTTCACATTCGAGCCAAACGCGCCGACCTCTGTTTTGAATTGGCCACACAAATCATGAATAGCATCGGCGATGCAATCTCGGTTGCCGACGAGGTTCACGGCTTCCGCTATTTTGACGATCGCGACGTCATCGGGTTTGTCGACGGCACAGAAAATCCGCGAGGCGGTGCTGCGGAGGACACTGCCATTGTCGGTGACGAAGATCCCGCTTTTGCGGGCGGCAGCTACGTCATCGTCCAGAAGTATCTTCACGACATGAAGGGTTGGAACGCTCTCCCGGTGGAGACGCAAGAGCGCATCATTGGCCGCAAGAAACTTTCGGACGTCGAGCTGAACGACGCCGAGAAGCCTCCGTACGCGCACAATGCCCTCAACGTGATCGAAGAAAACGGAAAAGAACTCAAGATTCTGAGAGACAACATGCCTTTCGGGCGGCCTGGCCACGGTGAGTTTGGGACCTACTTCATCGGCTATAGCCGCACTCCGCGCATCACCGAAACTATGCTTCAGAACATGTTCGTGGGCCGTCCTCCTGGCAATTACGACCGCCTGCTCGATTTCAGCCGCGCCGTTACCGGCACTTTATTTTTCGCGCCGTCCTCGACATTTCTCGACAGCATCAGCGGCGACCCGCCGAACTCCACTGCAATTGCCGCATCGCCAAAATCGGACGCCCCGTCGGCCTCGACTCTGGGCGACGCATCACCCGGAACTCTCGGACTAGGTTCGCTTAAAGGACACAAAGATGAATAACCTGCATCGCGAGTTAGCTCCAGTCTCGGACGCCGCATGGGCGGAGATTGAGGAAGAAACCACCAGGACGCTCAAGCGCTATCTAGCCGGACGACGGGCTGTTGATGTTCCTTCGCCTGGAGGAACGGCTCTGCCGGGAGTTGGTACCGGCCATCTGCGGCCGATCTCCGCTCCTGCGGATGGCATCATCGCAAGACAACGAGAGGTCAAGCCTCTCGTGGAGTTGCGCGCGCCTTTCGAGCTATCCCGTCAGACCATCGATGACGTCGAGCGTGGATCGGATGACTCCGATTGGCAGCCTGCAAAAGACGCCGCGAAGAAACTTGCCTTTGCCGAAGATCGCGCCATCTTCAACGGATACCGCGAGGCGGATATCCAAGGCATTCGGGAACGCACCAGCAATCCCATCGAGACGCTTCCTGCGGATGTGCGCGATTATCCGGACGCTGTGGCACGCGCATTGAGCCAGCTACGCCTTGTCGGCGTCAACGGCCCCTACTCAGTCTTACTTGGAGCCCGCGAGTATACGGCACTCGCTGAAACCCGCGATCACGGATACCCCGTCCTCGAACACGTCAAGCGTATCGTTGACGGCCATCTGATCTGGGCGCCAGCAATCGAAGGTGCGTTCGTCCTGACCACCCGCGGCGGCGATTTCGAGCTCAACATCGGGCAGGATGTTTCCATCGGCTACCTCAGCCACACCGATTCCTTGGTCAAGCTCTATCTGCAGGAGACATTCGTTTTTCGCGTCCTCACCACCGAAGCCTCTGTCGCGCTCTCGCCGTCACAGAAGTCTTCCTAAACCTGTTCCGCAAACTCTGGCTGCGTGGGCGAACCATCCAGAGAAGTTAGAATTCATCGCCGATATGCTGGCTTGGCGCACTACAAGAGTAAGAAGCTAGCCGTTTTCGACGCGCGACTTTATGTCCGAGTACGCCGCACTGATGAGCCTGCTCAGCTCCTCGGCGTTCGTGGCTGTTCCAGGTCTCAGCTTCACATGGCGCATGAACTTGCCGCTGCCTTGCAACAAGCGCGCCGGATCCGGCAGCGCTGTGCCGTGAAAGAACCCCACGTTTACGTGCGAACTGAATACGTTGACGTAGCCGAAGGGCGCATCTCCCAAACAAGCAACCGGACACCCGTCATGCAAAAGCTCACGGACTTCGTCTCCGCATTTTCGCATCGCCTCAAACCACTGATGCGCGATTGCTCCCAATCCACTTGCATGCTTTTCCATCCACGCATCGATGGCGGGATCCCGCTCGACAGCGCCGTTGAATCGCAGCAATTCCGTCTTCATCGTCGCTCCACTTTCTGCTTTGGATATCTGTGATTACGTGCAGCGCGGCGTCCTTCTCAATTGACAACTGCTGATACCGTCGCAGATACTGCAATCTGCGCATGTAGGATGCAACGGCACATCGCCGAAGGGCAATGCCCACCTACGATCCCATCGTGGAGGCCTACATGCCCAACCTAGAAAACATCAAAAAGCAAGCCAAGCTCATATTGCGGTGGCATCGCGAACGCCACTATCCCGTCGCCGCTCAAATCCGCGCGCATTTGCCTCGTTTCCTGAATATGCCCGACTCCGAGATTCTTGCCGCGAACTTTAAGCTCAGCGATGCACAACAAATGGTCGCAAGACAGAACGGCTTCGATAGCTGGCAGGCCCTGAAAGCTGGACTTTCCGCCACGTCGCTCAGAGTGAAATCGTCGCCATCCAAAGCGACGATTGTCTCTGCAGAGCCGCAACTTTTCGTCACTGATATCAAGAGATCATGCGAATTTTTCCGTGAGAAGTTAGGCTTTTCGCTTGTATTCAGTTACGGCAAACCTCCCTATTATGTACAAGTGGGTCGCGACGCGGCGCGTCTCAATCTAAGGTGTGTCGAGCGATCAGCAATCGAGTCGACGGTCCGCGATCGGGAGGAACTCCTGTCGGTATCTATGACCGTCGCTACAGCGGACGAGATCAAGATATTGTTTCTTGAATTTCAGTCCGCTGGCGTTGCCTTTCGCCAGACACTGAAAAAGCAGCCTTGGGGCGCCAAGAATTTCGTGGTCAAAGATCCGGATGGGAATCTGCTGTTGTTTGCCGGACCCGCAAACTAACAGATACTAAGCCGATGCCTGCTGATCGAGCCAGTCCTGTTGCCTCCTGGCTCCTATTCCATCGTGAAACCGTGCCGGGCAAGCCAGCACGGTTTCAGCTCCCCGGCTGCCTTCCTTAAGACGAACGGCTCATGGACGAGCTTCGTAGACGATGTTGAACGGTGTTTCCGAGGCTCTGCGGAAACGGCTGAAGCCGGCCGCGGTGACTACTTCGCGAATGCGTTTTTCGCCTGACTGCGCGCCCAAGCACAACGCAACTTCCTGTGAACGCGAACAGGGAGTGCACAACAAAGTTGAAAAAGAGTAGTACACGCGACCGACCGGATTCAGATTGTCTTTTAGTTCATCGTGAGCAAACGGTTCGACGATCATCCATGTGCCGTCCTTGCTAAGTGAATTGCGTACATGGGTTGCGGCGCCGACCGGATCGCCCATATCGTGCAAACAATCGAACACGGTGACCAGGTCGTAGTCTTTGCCCGGAAATGCTTTGGCCTTCGCGACGCCAAAGTTGAGCCGAACCTCAAGACCTTCTTTAGCGGCGGTTGCGCGGGCGCCCTCGATGGATTTGTCGTGATAGTCAAAACCAAAGAATTGCGATTTTGGGAAGGCTTTAGCCATTAGCACGGTTGACGCACCCTTGCCGCACCCGACATCGGCCACGCGCGCGCCGGCTTCCAGCTTAGCCTGGACGCCCTGCAGGGAAGGAATCCAGGAACCGATAAGGTTTGCCGCATAGCTTGGCCGGAAGAATTTCTCGCAGCCGTGAAACACATCTTCATCATGCTCATTCCAACCCATGCCCGCGCCGGATCGGAAGGCCTCGGTAATCCTGGGAACCGCGGCCAGAGAGCCGAGCGCTAATTGGAAGGCGCCGGGAAGATAAGCGGGGCTGTCTTCGTTCGCCAGCGTAAATGCCTGCTCTTCACTCAGACTGAACTTGCGAGTCTGCTCGTTATAGGTAACGTAGCCCCCGGCAGCTTGTGAGCTCAGCCATTCGCGCACATAACGCTCATCGGTTCTGGTCTTAGCAGCCAGCTCGGCTGAATTCAGGGGGCCTTCCGCGAGAGCCTTGTACAACCCCAGCTTTTCGCCAATGACCACCATGCCAGAGTGGACCGCCGCGCCTAGATCCCCAACGAATTGCCCTACGAACACATTCAGCTTGTCCATATCGAGTGCCATTCTAATTCTCCCCTGTCAATGCGATTTCTCTGACTCTTCGCTCCATGATGCTCAAATTGCCGATTTTCATAATCTCGCTCGCTTGGGTAAGGCCCAGGAAGCGATCGCTGCCGCTTCCCGGGCTGTTTTGCGTGCTCACCTGTAGTGCGCGAGCACCGACTACTTACTCTTGCTGGGATCGTCGTCAGCATTGACGTAGTTGAACTGAAGTGGAGCTTGTCCATGGACCTGGACAATGGTTTCTCCGCTGGCCATGGCGTAGTGATGCATGTTGGGGTCGAGAAAGGCGAAGCTGCCGGCCATAAATGCGTTCATCTTATGGGCGTCAAACTGATCGCCCATGCCGACTTTAAACGTCCCGGAAATGATCGTGACGTTTTCCCTTTTTGTGTGCCAATGGGGCGCGATACGAAACCCATCGGGCATTTTCAAGCGAATCGTGTAGTCACCGGTAGATGCGGTTGGGTCGCCCTCAAGTACGGCAAACTGCGCGCCCGGACGCACAACGGGCGGTGCTGCTCCCCAGGAAATGGAATCCGGTGTGAATGCGTTTTTTTCCTGGGAATTATCGTGCGCGGCACTGGTGAAAGCCAGTCCCGCCCAAGAGAGTCCAGCCACTGCAAGTGTAAGGAACAGGTATCGTTTCATTATCGAACCTCCTTCGTTCGGTATCGAACTATGGGAAGGATGTCTTGAGTGGAGGGCTATTCCAATGAAGTGCTTATACAATTTGCCTATCTTTTCTATATCGTCGCAAATTGCTGATTCTTAGAGGATAATGCCCTTCGAGAGCCTTATGCGACGTACTACAAAGCCTGCCGGTGAGATCGAACTGGACCTCGGGCGCTACGAGCTTCGCCGTCAGGGTCGGCGAGTTAAACTCGAAAAGAAGCCCATGGATTTGCTGATTTTTCTGGTGAGCCGCCGGGAACAGCTGATTTCGCGCCAGGAGATCGTTACCAAATTGTGGCGCTCCGACCTCTTCATCGATACCGAAACCAATATCAACAATATCGTGCGAAAAATCCGAACAGCGCTGGGTGACGATTCGGAGAAACCGCGTTTTCTGGAAACGGTAGTGGGCAAAGGGTACCGATTCATCGGACCGATGCGGGTGATCGATGCGCGCTATCCGCAATCCGAGTTTGGTTCGGGCGGCATGCGTCCGGAAAGCCCGGAAAAAGCAGGCAGTGGGGTCGAGCGTGCGTCGCTGGCGGTCTTGCCACTGATGCAACTTGGGAAGGCCACAGATGACCAAGGTATATGCCTGGGGTTTGCCGATGCACTGGTCGCGCGCCTCGGAAATTTGCCGGGCGTGGACGTCCTGCCGACTTCTGCTGTGCTAAATCTATCAGCCGGGGTGACGTCTGCAGAGGCCGCTTCGCGTCTGGGCGTGCGTTTTGTCGTTCACGGCGGTATTCAAATGTCCAAGGGCCTTTGGCGCCTTTCATTGGAAATGTTGGACACGCATTTGCAAGCTGTCTGCTTCATCAGGAAGCGCGATCTGGACCTCAACCGCCTATCCGACCTCGAGGACGAGATCGCCAGGCAAATCGCTTTGGCACTGAACCGGCCGCTGGGTCCAGCGATGCCTCAACGTTCCCCGCGCTACAGCAAGGACCCTATGGCTTATGCGGAGTTCATGCGGGGTTTTAAGCTCAGCTCCTCTGGCAATCCAGCGATGCTGGACGAAGCTGCTCGGCACCTTAGCAATGCGGTTGCTCGAGATCCTGCATTTTCTCTGGCGCATGCGGCACTTTCCGTGGTCTGCGCGACTCGTCACTTTGAACTTGATCCATCCAGCGCATGGTGGGAGAAGGCCGAGTTTCATTGTTGCCGCGCGCTGGATCTGGATCCGGATTTGCCCGAGGGGCATGTTGCCCGCGCGTTTCTCTTTTGGGGGCCGTCCAGGAACTTCCAGCATCTGGAAGCGATTGACGAGCTCAAGCGGGCCTTGGCTCTGCAGAACAATCAGCCCCAAGCGTACAACCGCTTGGGCACCATCTTGGCTCACATCGGTTTGCTCGAGCACGCCCGTGAAATGTATGAGCGGGCACGGCCATTTCATCCTCGGAGAGCGGTTAGTCACAGCATCGTGCAAGTGTACGTTTGGAACCAGGAATACGACTTGGCACGCGAGGAGATCGAAGCTTGGCGCGCCGAGAATCCAGAGAACAAGTATCCTGTCTACTTTGCTGTTCTACTGGCCTTGCTGGCGGGAGATTTGAACCAAGCAAGAACCCTGTTGGATGAAGCGGTCCTGCTACTGCCGGAAGAACCGCTCATTGTCAGTTTGGAGGGCGTCTATTACGCGTCGACTGGCTTGGCGGGAAAGGCGCTGGACTGTCTGACAACAGCTTGTGCGAGCCCAAAATCCTTTGGGCATTCGCACCACAGCTACTATCAGATCGCCTGCATACTTGCACTGCTGGAGCGGCGCCAAGCTGCGATTGAGTGGTTGGAGCGAAGTGTCTCCAGTGGCTTCGCGTGCTGGCCTTTTTTTCTTAAAGACCCTCACCTCAAGAATCTGCGAGATCTGCCGGAGTTTGATGTCTTGGTGAGTTCCTTACAAGCCAAGTTTCCCGACCATATCGGGTTGCTCTAGCTGGAAGCCCCCTCAATGGCCTAGACTCCTGTGCCGGGGTTCGAGTCCCTCCGTCTCCGATCACTTCACGGGTTCCCAGCCCTCCGGCACGCCTGCGCGAAGAACTGGCTCAACTCGAAAACCAACCTCAACCGACTGCCAGCATTTCTGCTCCCTAACGTCTTTCACTCTCGCGTGTTTCCTACTTTCCCGATACTGCGGGGCAAACGATTTTCCAGATCCTACTATCGCCATTGTGGGAAGCGAGAGAAGAGTTTCTGAGCGAGTGATCGGCAAGCCGGAAGTTACGATTCTTAAGATGCTAACCCCCAGTTGGCCCGTTATCTGGAAAGAATACAGAAATTCCTCGCTACGCGTTCAGGCAAATCATTTCACCGGATAGTTGGCGATGCGGCAAAACGGCCGCTACCAACCGTTTGGAGATTATCAAGTAATCTCAAATGTCGCATCCCTCTTGAACCTTCATTACCACGAGCGTCACATCATCACGCTGTGGCTCGTCATTTGCAAAGTCGGATACTTCGGCCAGGATGCGTTCGACGATTTCCCCCGGCGCCATTCGGCCGCAAGATCGCAGCAGGCTCTCGAGCCTTTCCACCCCCCAGAGTTAGCCAGAAGTGTTGGCCGCCTCCGTGATTCCATCTGTGTATGCCACTAGAATGTCGTCTTTCGCCAATTGGAACTGTGTTGCCTCGAACTGGACCTCTGCGTACATACCGATAGGCACAGTTTGTGCTCGTAAGTGAAACAGTTCGCAGCACTGTGTTCGAGGCCTCATGATGATCGGCGGATTATGGCCAGCATTCACATATTGCAACTTTCGGCTCGCGGGCTCGTACTCTGCATAGAAGAGTGACGCAAAAAGTGCGGTCGGGGATGATTCGTGAACCAGATGGTTGACGCCCCCAATTATCGCTGGAAGATCCAAATGTTGGTGCAGCGCTTGTGCTATAGGGGAGGCTTGAAGACTGGCCATGAGCAGGGCGGCGCCAATCCCTTTTCCGGACACGTCGCCGATAGCGATACCCCAACGTCCGCCAGAGAGGGAAAGGAAGTCGTAATAGTCACCGCCGATGCCACGCGCTGGCTGGTAGAAGGTTTCCGCGGAGAGGTAAGGAATCGAGAAGGTCTGAGGCGGGAAAAAGGCCTGCTGGACATCCTTCGCACCCTCTAAATCCTTGCGAAAAGCCTTGTGAACTCCCGAGTCAGAATCCGATTTCCTGAGGTACTCTACTAATATTTCTACATGGTTCCGCAATAAAACGCTGGCTTCCCTTCCTCGTCCGTTCTTGAGGGCATCGATGATCGGCTGATGTGATTCGACCTTTCGGGGAGGTCTTTTGCGATCTTCCCAATCGCAATGCGGATTCGCACATCGAATGCCAGTGTGTCCCACACATGTTGGAGAATTGTATTCCCCGAGGCCCTTAATATGCATTTGTGAAACTTCGCGTCATGTTCCGCGTAAGCATCCAGGTCGCCAGCAGAGACTGCGGACCGCATACCATCTAATTCCTTTTCTAACTCCTTGGTGTTACCTTTGAGCGCTCCCGCGGCTGTTCTTCCTGAAATTTCCTCCAGCGCGGCCCGTATCTCATATGCTTCCTGCATCTCTTTGGAGTTTGGAGAGTGCACCACGGCCGAGAAATTGCCCGAAAGCGTCACTAATCCGAGCGATTGGAATTCTCTGAAGATCTTTAGGACGAGGCTGTTGTCCAATCCGTACTTGGCCGCAACTCCTCTCAGACGCACCCGCTGGCCCGGGCGATACCCGCCGCAAAACAATTCTCGAGCCAGCCGTACTCGCCCCAATTCGTTTAGCTGACCGTCTGCGCCAACGATTGACACAGCCATGCCTTGGCCCACCAAAGTCATCAGACTTTCTCTTTGAACTATTCAGATGGATTCTGCGGTTCTTCGCCGGAACCGCAGTTGGCACACTTGGTGCCATTTACAAGAAAACACTACTCAGAGGGCGTAGGCTGGGCCGCTGCGAAGACACTCCGCACAACGAGGCATCCGGCTTCGTTCCGGGAATGATCGTTTCCGTATGTTTTGGATTTGATGTAAACGACCTTGATTCCGTTTTGTCAACGTCCTTAAATCTTTCGCGCCTTGAGCCTGATTGGCATAGCTCTCCTCGGTTCACCGGCATGGATCATCGGTTTGGGTAATTTCACTTGCCGCCGTCAGTGTTCCTTCATGCTGCTTGGGAATTCGCTTTTCTCCCAGGCAAACTCGCGGAATAAACAAGTTAGTGCTACTTTCCTTGCGTTCGTTTCAACCCCCCACCATTTTTTCCATCTCGGAAGCTATCGTTCCCGTACCACCTGGACCAATAGTGGCCTATTCGGACAGGCGGCAGTGCAACAGAAACAAAGCTCTCCGAATGCTCGCCGTTTCCCTTTAACTTGACGCAGTAATCTTACAAATACGGTTCCGGGCAACCGTAAGACCTATACGCAATTCTCTAATTTTGTAAGCTGTTGAAAATAGCGGGCGAGCCATGAAAACCGGATTCCGTTCGACCCTGTCAAGCACCCGGAATTTTCAACAGCGTTCCACACTCTTCACTTCTTACAGGCCGGCGTCTTTGATGGAACTATGCAGTTACCCGAGAAACTGCTTTCCCGTGTCCTTTAGTCTTTCTTCCAGCCGCGCCGTGCAATCACACTCCCCGCAAGCCCACGGCTCCGACCCGTTCTCATCCCGGCAGTTGCGCCGGTCATGCGCGTCCTGCACCTTGACCAGCTCGAAATACTCCTCCCAATACGGCCGCTCTTCCTGCAGCGGCGTCGGGCAGTAACAAACCTCCACCCACCGCACCGTCTCGTCCACACAAACCCGCGCATCCTTCATATTGCGCAGGTACTCGCCTTCTGCCACCGAACCCTGCCCCAGCGTCCCGCGCTCAATCGCCTCCGCCAGCGCCCTCTGGCACCCATCCCTCACCCGCGCTCTCACCAGGTATCGCATGGCTTTTAGACTACCAGTTTAGACGCCCACTCGCGTAGGCGGCAACCGTTCGTCTCATCCTCACTACCATTCGCTCTCCCATTCTTACCATTCCCTGCTTTTACCTTAACCTGCCGGCACTGTCTTGCTATACTTTACCGTGTTTGCTCACGACGATCCTCGAAATCCCAGGTCAGATCCGCGCTGGTCGTCCCTTTTCCTCTTTGGCGCAAGTCGCCCCGCACGGACCGGGCTGTTTTCTGTATCGCCGGACCCAATTTCCACAACTGTCACTGATTTGCCCTCGGCAGCCTTCCGTCATAGTCACATTTCCCGTCACACGTGACGATTTCTCCAGGATTATTCACTTGACGCAGGGAGAGGTGGTGCCCGATGATGGGCACGCTACTTTCAAGGCTGCCTGCGCCTAGGCCAGCGGACTGGGGATGGAACGTGAGCATATGTATAGCTGTCCTCTGCAATCGCTATAAAAGTTTCGTCCTCGTCTCCGACTACAAGGCGAGTTTCGGAGACTTTGCGGCCGACAATATGGCCAGCAAGCAAACCATACTTTTTAGGGGCTACTCGGTTTTATTTGCTGGCAATGATGTAGAGCATGCAGCGCCGATCATCGAGCGCGCTGAGGAGATTCTATTCTCTTCCATAGAGGCGGCGAAGCAAAAGAAAATGCCCACTCCCAGTGCCGTCGTAAATGCAGTAGATCAGGCATACGCCGAACAAATCCACAGTGAAATTAATAGGCGGGTGCTGCGCAAACGCGGATTTGATGTGGAATCGTTTCGGGAGACTGGAAAACGAAAATGTACGGCGTCCGCATATTTAGCTCTGTGTAGTCGTATTGACCAGGTGAATATCTCATTGAGATTTCTTGTAGTTGGATTTGACGAAGCTGGAAACGCGCACATCTATTGCGTGGATGGGAAAAGCGCGCCTAAGTGCTACGACTCGATTGGAATGTGGGCTATTGGGAGCGGCGCTAATGCAGCATTAAGCTCTTTAGCATTCTATGTGGATAAAGCCCAACTGAACCCGTTTTCCTCCACGGAGACGGCCACTTATCTGGCTCTAGTCGCTAGATTTATGGCTGAATCATCCAACGAAGTCGGTAGTAAGGCCACAGACGTTCGTATCCATCATCATGGTGAGGGGCCGCGATTTGTTCCATATGACAGGCAAATGATGATAAGGGAGTTATGGGAAAAGGAAGGCGCGCCACGCGTTCCTCCGAATATAGAGGCCGCGATGAAGACACATATAACATGACTATGCGGCTGCTTCCTTTGTGAGTTGTTGGAAGGTGAGTACGGGCGCTGTAACCATATGACGCAGGGTATCAAGAAACAAATCTGGACGCTTGCGGCGATTGAACCGGAAGCACATTTCTTCCAAGTAAGCGGGAAGATGCTTGGCAGAGACTTTATGCCAAGTGCCGATGATTCCACGCTTCAGAAGGGAAAATGCCGATTCCACGGTGTTTGTATGAACGTCGCCGCGAACATATTCGCGAGAATGGCAAATCGTCTTATGCAGTTTTTTCTGGTCCACGGTGAAGGCAAAGGGATAGATAACGGATTCATCGGTCACAATGACTTCCACGTCCTCGCTGACGTGCTCTTTGACTATTGTGCGGATAGCTTCAGATGTAGCAGAGTCCACATGCAGGAGCCGCAAATCGCCGTTGCGCTTGCGCACGCCGATAACAACCATCTTTTCGGTGCGCGGCATTCCCTTGCGAAACTTGCCGCCAATATACGTTTCGTCGATCTCGACAGTACCGTCGAGCATCTGTCTTTGGCTCTCAATCATTGCGTGCCGAATGCGATGGCACAGATACCATGCCGTTTTATATCCACCAATGCCGAGCGTGCGCTGAATCTGGCAAGCGGACATTCCCTTTTTGGCCTCGCAGAGCAGGTAGGTAGCGGCGAACCAAGTTTCAAGAGGCAGATGAGTGTCGTTAAAAACGGTCCCAGTCGTAACAGAGAACTGATAGCTGCATGAGGCACATTCAAATTGCTTACGGTCGGCCAGATAGCACACCTGAGACTCTTTGCAGCGTGGGCAGCGTACGCCTTCAGGCCAGCGCAGCTTGGTCAGAATCTCGCGGCATTTCTCATCCGTCGAATACTGTTTGAGCATAGCTAGGAGACTCATGAAAGCACCTCGCAAGAAGAAACCAAAGAAGCGCAGACCGCTGGAAAACGTCCCTTTGGACAAGCTGGTGAACGATGTAGAGAAAGAAATCCGTATGCGGTTCGGAGATTCCGATAAACCGAAGCGGGATTGAGGGATAACGTCATGCAAGGCAAGCGTACCAAAAACACTTACCTGCGTCAAGTGAATAATCCTGGATTTCTCCCCTTTGTTTTCATGCGTTTGCACACTCTTTCATTTTCCGGAGACTGCAAGTCCTCTATTTGCCGCTCTTACGAAAACTGCCGGGGTGGGTGTAGGGTCACAGGCCCCCTCCTTAAAGAAATACTTTAAGTATTTTCGCATCCGCAGAGGAATGCACAACTTGGCGATGCTCAGGAAGAAATGGCCCACGAAAGGACTGCGTGGCTTCCAACACCGACTTCAATGCACAAAGGCCCCGACAGCCTCTTACTTTCCCAAATCGAAGTACTGCCCCATCCTTCGGAACTTTTCGTACCGCACGCCAAGCAACTCTCGAATGGGCTGCTGCGTCAGCGCCACCAGTTGCCGGTCCAGCACTTCCTCCAAATATCGCGCCGCCGCATCATGATCCGTATGCGCCCCACCTTCCGGCTCCGGAACAATCTCGTCCACGATCCCCAGCTCCTTCAAATCCTTAGCGGTAATCTTCATCGCTTCAGCAGCCGTCTCCGCCTTCGTCGAGTCCCGCCAGATGATCGAAGCGCACCCTTCCGGCGAAATCACCGAATAAAAACTGTTCTCCAGTATGTTCACGCGGTCCCCGATCGCCACTGCCAGCGCCCCGCCCGAGCCGCCCTCGCCCGTCACCGTAACGATCACCGGGACGGGCAGTCGCGCCATCTCCCGCAAATTCCGCGCAATCGCTTCCCCCTGCCCGCGCTCTTCCGCATCAATTCCCGGATAAGCCCCCGGCGTATCAATAAACGTAATGATCGGCCGCCCAAACTTCGCCGCCAGTTGCATCACGCGCAGCGCCTTCCGGTAGCCTTCCGGCTTGGGCTGTCCGAAATTCCGCACCAGCCTCTGCTTCGTGTCGCGCCCCTTCTGATGCCCAATCACCGCCACCGGCCGGCCATGAAATTTTGCCAGTCCAGCCACAATCGCTTTGTCGTCGGCATAGCCGCGGTCGCCATGCAGCTCGATGAAATCCGTGAACAGCAGCCCGATAAAATCCAGAGTGTATGGACGCTGCTGGTGCCGCGCAATTTGCGCGCGCTGCCATGCTCCCAGGTGCGTGTAAAATTCGCGGCGCAACTCCGCCACTTGATGGCGGAGCCGCTCCAGCTCCGCATCAGCATCTTCGTCGCCGGCAAGGTGCCGCAACTCCTCAACGTCTTTCTCCAAGCGCTCAATCTCCTTGTGCCGATCCAGCTCTTTTCGCCGATCCACCGGAGGCCCCGCCGGAGTGCTCTTCCCTTTTACACTCATCCGGCCACCGCCGCCACCGCGCCATCGCCGCAAATCTCGCGCACCGCCTCCACGAGTTCCGGCGTAACTTTAACGCGTTGCTGTGCTTGCAGCACTCCCACCGAACCATCCGGCGTGCATAATTCAAACACGACTTGGCAGTTCCCCGTGCAGTTTGTAAATAAATCTTCCAGCCGGTCCAAAGCATCCTCGCTCAGATTCTGCATCACCAGGCGCAAGCGGAATTCATTCGGCGCAGCCGCACGCTCCGCGATCTCTTCGAGCTTTCGCGCTTCCTGCAGCGAAAGCCGCGTTCCCGCTTCTTCCACTTGCACGCGAACTTTCAACAACAGCGGATTGCCCGGTTTCAGAAGTTGTTCCAGCCGCGCAAAACTCTCCGGAAACGCCAACAATTCTTGCACCCCAGTCATGTCCTGGATAGTGAAAATCGCCCAGCGTGCGCCTTTCTTCGAGCGCATCGGCCGCGTGCCCACAATAAGCGCGGCCACGGCAATGTCTTTTCCGTTTCGCTGTTCTTCTACCTGGTCCAATGAAACGGTTTTCAAATCCTGTAGCCGCGACGAATATTTCGCCAGGGGGTGGCCCGAAACGTAAAACCCCAGCATCGCGTATTCGCTGGCGAGCCGTTCTTCTTCGCTCCATGGAGCTGCTTCTAGCAACTCGAACGGAATCGGCGCCGGCGCCGCAGCCGCTCCAAACAATCCGTGCTGCCCCGATTCGCGCACCCGCGAGGCCCGCTGCAACGCCGCGACGGCATCATCCACGGACGCGAGCATGGACTCGCGCGCGCCCAGCGAATCCAGCGCCCCGGATTTGATCAGGCTCTCGAACACCCGCTTGTTCAAAAAACGCGACTCGATGCGCTCACAGAAATCGTAAAGCGACTTGAACTCGCCCTGGCTGAGTCGCGAATCGCGAATCGCTTTTGCGGTGTTCTCACCGACATTCTTGATCGCCGCCAGCCCAAACCGAATCGATTCACCAACGGGAGTGAAATACAAATCACTTTCATTGACGTCCGGAGGAAGAATGGAAATGCTCATCCCACGCGCCTCGTTGATATACTTCACGGCCTTTTCCGTGTTGCCCGCTTCCGAAGTGAGCAGCGCCGCCATGAATTCCACGGGATAGTGCGTCTTCAAATATGCCGTCTGATAAGCCAGCAAAGCATACGCGCACGAATGAGATTTGTTGAAGCCGTAGCCAGCGAACTCCTCCATCAAATCGAAGATGCCTTTAGCTTTTTTCTCGGCGATTTTATTAGTCGCGCAGCCAGCCATGAATTTCGCGCGCTGCGCCGCCATCTCTTCTTTCTTTTTCTTACCCATGGCGCGCCGCAAAATATCTGCTTCGCCGAGCGAAAAACTCGCGAGGCGATTCGCGATTTGCATCACTTGTTCCTGATACAAAATCACGCCGTACGTTTCTTCGAGAATGTCGTTTAATTGCGGCAATTCATAACTGACTTTTGTTTTTCCCTGTTTGCGATTGATAAAGTCATCGATCATCCCGCCCTGAATGGGGCCGGGACGATAGAGCGCGTTGAGCGCGGTGAGATCTTCGATGCGGGTGGGCTGGTAGCGGCGAAGAATGTCGCGCATGCCGTGCGATTCGAATTGGAAGATTGCCGTGGTTTCACCGCGCGCAAACAGTTTGTAGGTTTCAGCGTCGTCAAGCGCGAGATTGTCTGTGTCAATTTTCACGCCGCGGTTTCGTTCAACCATGCGGGCGGCGTCATACAAAACGGTAAGCGTGGTGAGGCCGAGAAAATCCATCTTCAGCAGGCCAAGGCGCTCCAGCGCATTCATGTCGTACTGCGTCGTGATTTCGTCGCGATTTGTTTTATAAACCGGAACGACATCCGTGAGCGGCTGCGACGAGATCACTACGCCAGCCGCGTGCGTGGAAGCGTGGCGCGACAATCCTTCCAGCCGCAATGCCACGGCCATCAAATCCTTTAGCCGCTCGTCAGAGTTAATCGCAGACTTAAGTTGCGGCGCTTCTTCCAGAGCGTCTTTCAATTCGATTCCCAGCGTGGCGGGAATCAGTTTCGCGAGACGGTCCACTTCGCCATACGGAATATCCATGGCGCGGCCAACGTCTTTCACCGCGGCTTTTGCTGCCATGGTTCCAAAGGTGATAATTTGCGCGACGTTTTCGCGCCCGTATTTTTGCGTGACGTATTCGATCAGTTCGCCGCGGCGGCGCATGCAGAAATCGATATCGATATCCGGCATGGACACGCGCTCAGGATTCAGGAAGCGTTCGAACAGCAACCCATACTGCAGCGGATCTACGTCGGTGATGCGCAGCGCGTAACTCACCAGACTGCCGGCCGCGGAGCCGCGCCCGGGACCAACCGGAACATTTTGTGCGCGCGCATAGTGGATAAAATCCCAAACGATCAAGAAGTAGCCTTCATAGCGCATCTTCTTGATCATTTCGATTTCCGAGGTCAACCGACGCTCGTATTCCGCGAGCGGGTGACGCAGGAATCCTTGCTGCGCCAATCGTTCGAGGTGCGGAGCGCGCGTGGCAAAACCTTCGCGCACGACGCGTTCGAAATACGATGCGGAAGTGTGTCCTTCCGGAACTTTGAACTCGGGAAAGGGATTCGGAACCCGCTCAATTTTGACGTTGCAACGAGACGCGATATCCACGGTGCGGCTCAGCGCTTCCGGCACTTCACCGAACACCTGGGCCATTTCCGCGGCGGTTTTGAAGTAAAACTGGTCGGTCGCAAATTTCATGCGATGGGGATCGCCCATGGTTTTGCCGGTTTGGATGCACAGCAAAACATCCTGCGCGTGAGCGTCATCGTGATGGAGGTAGTGGCAATCATTGGTGGCGACGAGCGGGATGCCCGTCTCTTTCGAAAGGCGCATCAGTTCGCGGTTCACGCCTTTTTCGATCTCCAGCCCCTGATCCTGAATCTCGAGAAAGAAATTCCCCTTGCCGAAGACGTCGCGCAAGCGATAAGCGTTTTCGCGCGCCAGGTCCATCTTTTCGTCCACGACCGCTTCGGTCACCGGGCCACGCAAGCATGCGGAAAGCGCGATGAGTCCTTTGCTGTGTTTCGAAAGGAGGTCGTAGTCAATGCGCGGCTTGTAATAAAAGCCTTCGAGAAAACCGGCGGAAACCAGCTTGATCAGATTGTGGTAGCCCTCGAGCGATTCGCACAGCAAGACCAGATGATTCGAACCGCGCGTGCCGGGCTCGGCGTCTCCGCGATCCTGGCCGTTGCCTCCGCTGGTCTTGTCACCACGGTCGTGGCGGCTGCCCTTGGCCACATAGACTTCGCAGCCGATGATGGGCTTCACGTCGCGCTTGCTGGCTTCATAAAAGAAATTCGCGGCGGCGAAGAGATTGCCGTGGTCGGTGATGGCCACGGCCGGCATCTTCTGCCGGGAGGCTTCATCCAACAGCTCGGTGGTCTCGCAGGCGCCATCGAGCAAACTAAAATCCGTGTGAACGTGAAGGTGAACAAACTGGGGTTGACCCATGGAACTCGATTCTAACAGGTTGCAAAGAAAGTCGAAACGCTGCGCGCCAAATCATTTGTGGGCCGGCAATGTTCACGCAGTGGCAACGACGCGCACTCGCCCCTGACGGCGTGAGCGCGGCGCACGCTTTATCACGATTTCAACGTCGCGGCCAAGGAGTGTTAGGAATTGCATGAGCCGTTCGGTCGAGAAGCCGGAAAGCTGCCCGCGCAGCAAACGGGAAATCTTCGGCTGATCGATTTTCAAGACGCGCGCTGCAGCGGCCTGCGTAAGCTTCCGCGCGCGAATGACTCCCGCGATGCGAAACGCAAGCCCCGCTTTGGCGAGTCGCTCTTCAGGGTTCGGCAGTCCAAGATCGGCAAAGACGTTGCCGCTTCCTTCTTCCACCTCGATGGTTCTACCCATGTTCTTTCGTTCCCTTCTGCCGTTCCATCCATGCTACATGTTCTTCTTCAGCTCGCTTGAGCCGGGATTTGATGAGATTGATCTCTGCTTTCGGTGTCTCAATTCCCGACTTGGATTTCTTTTGGAAAGCGTGAAGCACGTACACGCGACCAGCCAATCGCACCGTGTAGCCAGCGCGATACGTGTCTCCGCGATGGTCTTCGATGATTTCCAAGATTCCAGCGCCACCGAAGCCCCGGAGCGGTTTCGCATCCGGGTGCTTTCCGCCCTGTTGGGCCAGATAAAGTGCGAACCCTACTGCGTCTTTTACCTCCTCTGGAAAAGCGCGGAGGTCCGCCTTGGCGCTGCCGATCCAGACGGCCGGCTTAATGCTGGGCTGAGCAGCCATCATTGTCATGTTATGCCTAAATAGGCATACAGTGCAATCAGAATCATAACGGTTTGGGACTGCGCTGCGGCCACGTCGATATCGCTTGAATCACCTCTGACCATGCATGGAGGAGTATCAACTTTTGTTGGTTTTTCCGTACTGCAGCAGCAACTTATCCACTTCCGCGTACCCGCATGGGAAATCCACGTTGTCAACGGAAGCTCCGACACGGAGCAGCGCGTCCACCGAGTCAGGCGAACGCCGATCGGACCAGTAGGAATCCACGCAGGCGCGCACGGCGAGAGCGAGAGGAGTTCGCCCTTTGCCATCCAGAGCGTCTACCGGCGCGCCGCGCTCGATGAGAAACTTCACGGTCTCATGCCGGGCGCGCCAGGAGGCTGAGTGCAAGGCGGTGCTGTCCTTGGCTACGTCGAAATAGGGATCACCCTCTTTGTCCATCGCCGCGACGTCCACGCCGAGATCGAGGAGAAGGCGAACGCCAATGGTATTGCCGACCCCGGCAAATTGTACAAGCAACTTGCCACCATCGGCGCGCACTTCGCGAACCAACTGCGGCTCTCGCGCCGCGATGGCCCGGACTTTGGCCGAATCGTTTCTGGCGCAAGCGGCGATCAATTCCTCAGCTCCGCGGAGATCCATCGAAATTCCTTGCCGTTCGAACAACTCCAAAACGTCGGCGCGGCCTCTCTCGATCGCCAAAGTCACGGCTGATTTTCCCAAACCGAGCGATACGGTTTGCAGCGGCCGGGTGTTATCGGCAACAAGCGTGGGATCCGCGTGATGCTCCAATAGTATTTCTATGATTTTAATGTCGTTGTCCCTCAAGACCGCTTGGTGAATGGCGGTCTTTCCCCAGCGCGTCTTTCGGTTGGGGTCGACACCATTTTTAAGCAGCCATTTGACGCCTTCGTAGTCGTGCCAGTCGCTCTTGCGCAAAAGCATGGTTGCGAGGCTTTCGTCGTTGAGCTTTCCGCTCTTGACGAGGACTTTCAGCGCGGCGTTGTCGCGCGTTTCCGGCGCGTGATACGGCGTCTCGTCGTCGTTCGGATCCGCTCCTCGATCGAGTAGCAAGCGAGTCAACTCCGCATGGTGCGCAAGTCCAGCGGCGCCGTAGATCGCGCTTTCCCACGTCGGGCGCGGATCGTGCTCCTCCTCCATCCAGCCAGTATTCGCGTTCGCGCCTGCATCCAACAGTGCTTTTGCCGCCCGCACAAAACCGTCGGAACGCTTGCCATCCAGCCGCAGGTATCTCGAAAAGCATAGATGCGTGAGCGCATCCCAATTATAAGGACCTCCCTTTGCCGTAGCATTGCGCGGATCGCGCGCGAGGAACCGGCGTACAGCGGCATCATCGCCCAAGACTGCTACCGTATAGATGTCGCTGTTCGCGACTTCGGGGTACGCGGCCAAAATCGCTTCGGCGTCATCGAGGGTTCCAGATGCGTGCGAAGTGTCGCGCGGAACGCACGCGGCCTCAATAAACGCAGCCACTGGATTTTCCAGGGACGCGATGGAGCGCTCGCGATTCAGGGATTTAATGTGCTTGGCAAACCTCGGCCAGCTTTCGAAGCCGTACTCGCGCGCGATCACCAATTGCGCATCCGTTAGAGCAACCTTGGCGTTGCGAATATCTGCCTCGGAGAGCTTTTGTAACTGCGGATGGTGCTTCCTGACGCGCTGAGACACTTCCGGATCGGCGACTTTGCCGTCGCGAAACGATTTGAACTGTTTGACGAGGTCTTTTGCTTGTTTTTTGTATTGTTCGAGATTCGGACGGGCGGGCAGTACTTTGGCATCCATTACGACCTTCCTTTCATGACTGCGCCTGGAGTCCGCTCGAATCAGGCTGAAAGAAGGTTCGTAACCTTCGCAATGAAACGTAAGGTGGGCACGGCCCTTTCCGCGGACTGGATGCGCCCTTCGCGCTGCAGTCAACGTATCGCTGTTCGACGGGCGAAGTCAATCGAGTCGTGATTCGGGCAAAGGATTAACTTCCGCCACTAATCAGGCACTGGTAACGAATCGTGGTAAATTAAGTACATAAAATGCTCCTGCACTGGTCGAAATCGATGAGGTGGTTCTTCGTCTTGATATTGGCTTCGTGTTCGGGCTGTGCGCATTCGCCAAGCCCATTCGACGGAACTTGGAAAACGAATCTCGACCGGTCAAAGTTCTCGCCCGAACCAATCATATTCTCTGTAAACAACGGGATGTATGACTGTTGCGTACCCAAGGTCCACGTCAAGGCCGACGGGAGCGACCAGCCGCTAACCGGACAGCCGAGCACCACAATTGCCGTGAAAGAAATCGACCCCCATACCATCACAATCGTAGTCAAGAGAGAGGGGAAACTGGTTTCGGAGCAGATGAGAGCCGCGTCAGAAGACGGACGAACATTGCACGCCAAAACTACCCTCTACCCACTGGAAGGCAATAAACCTATCATCCAAGAAGTTACTGCGGAGCGCGTAGGGAATCCCATGTCTGGCGCCAACGTAGCTTCAGGCTCTTGGAGAACACAGAAGATGAGTGGGTCAGAGAATCTCTTGCTTGTGACTTTTAAAGTGAGCGGCAGTAAAGCGAGCATGTCTGCTTCTAGCGGAGTGAGCTGGACAGCTAAGTTCGATGGCAAGAACTACCCCGTGAAAGGAAGTTACACGGAGGATTCGGTTTCGCTGAAACGAATCGATGACCGGACAATTGAGGCTAGCTACAAAGCAAGCGGCACCCTGAGCCGGGTCAGTAAAATGACAGTATCTTTAGATGGCAAGACTATGACGAGCGTCTCGGAAAGCAAGCTCACTGGTCGCATTTCTACCTACGTGGCAACTAAGCAATAGAATAAAGAAGAATTGCGCTACCACAATTCGAAGGAAAGTGCATCGACGAAGGCGCCCGCCCCAAAAAGAAAAGTGGACTGCGCAGCTAACTAAGAAGCGGCGTTCTGAGCTGAGCCGTTTCCGATGACACTCTACTTGCGCGCGTGGCTCTTCTTGCCGTGTGAGGCAGCCTTGGCGCGATGCGTCGGCGCCGCGTGCTTGGGCGCCGGCTTTGCTGGCGCGGATTTTTGCTTGGCGGCGGCTGCGGCGTCGTGCTTGTGTTTGGCGGCACTGCCCATAGCTGCGGCGGCGTGGGCTTTGTCGGTGCCCTTGGCGGGCTTCTTTTCTTTTTCTTTCTTTTTGGGCGGTTCCTTGATGCCGCTGAGTTTGCGAAGAATTTTCACGCGCTCTTCGGGAGTTTTTCCGCGGCCGGTGAGCTGCATGGCGAATACTTGCTCAACCACTTGATCGAACTTCGGTCCGCGCGCCATTCCCAGGGCTTCGAGTTCGTTGCCGACAACGGTGATGCCGTTGCGGATGGGCCGCCATTTGTTGAGGTAGGCGCGAATCTTGGAGAGCGCGCCGGAATTGTTTGATTCGGCGAGCAAATATGCCATTTGATCCAACGGGAACTTTTCGAGGAAATGGTAGGCATCCACGGGCGCATTCATTTTGCGGCCAACAAGTTCCTTCTGCGCATCGAAGGTTTCTTCTTCAAAGACGAGCACGGCCTCGGCCTCGGCGGAACGGAACCCAGCTTTGGAAAGAACGGCGGCCTTTTCGCGATCCTTCAGTCGCGCGAGAATGGCGAGGAGCATTGGGTTGGCCAGCCTGGGGCGGAAACCGGCGGTGAAGAGATCTTCGCGCACTTTCATGAGACGGTTGATGGCGTCATAGCCGGGATGCTTTTTCGCGAGAACGGGATTGACGGCCTCGAGAAGGTCGTGCTCCTCCCAAGCTTTCAGCACGACGGCGGGGCGCTCCTCGCGTGCCAGGGCGCGAAGCTCGGAACCGGCATCCTCAGGAGTTATGGTGAGCTGCAAATCGCGCTCGATGGCGAGATCAAACCATTCCTGGGTGCGCTGCTCGATCTTGAAACCCATGCGCGCGGCAAAACGGAGAACGCGTAAGAGCCGCACCGGTTGGTTCGTGAAGCTGTGAATGGTCAAGGCGCGCACCTCGGCGCGTTCGATGTCGGAGAGACCGTTTGTCGGATCGAGAAGCAGGCCGCGCGAAGCGGGGTTGAGAGAAATGGCGATGGCGTTCAAAGAGAAATCGCGCCGGCGCAAATCCTCCATGATGGTGGACCAGCGAATCTCCGGGCGCGTTCCGGGGCGGACGTAATAATCGTCGCGCGCCGCCGAAATGCTGCCTTCACAATCGCCCGCGAAAAGCACTTCGACCTGGCGATACTTTTCGTCCTCGTGGAGGACTTTCGCGCCGCCCTTTTCGAGTTCGCGAGCGATCTTCGAAGGATTGCCCTCCACGGTGAAATCGAGATCGCGAAGAGAGGCACCGGTAACGAGGTCGCGAACCGTTCCGCCCGTGAGATAAACGTTGAAGCCGAGTGCGGCGGAGAGTTCCTGCACGCGCATCATGGCTGCGCGCTGTTCCGGCGAGAGCCGGCTTTCCAACAAAAACATATAGTCTGGCATTGCGCTCCTTCTGCTTCAGGATGTCCGCGCTGACCGCCGCGAAGGCACCCGCAATAGGTTTCCGTGGACCGCCGCGTTATGCACGCGGGTGATGCGCCTTGTAAACCTGCTTCAGCCGCTCCTCCACCACGTGCGTGTAGATTTGCGTGGTGGCGATATCGGCATGACCCAGCATGAGCTGTACGGAGCGAAGATCCGCCCCGCGCTCGAGCAAGTGCGTAGCAAAACTGTGCCGCAGCATGTGTGGAGTCAATGGCTGGCGCAGACCCGCGCGCCTGCCATAGGCGGAGAGAATTTTCCAGACGCCCACGCGGCTCAGAGCCCGGCCGCGGCGATTGACGAACAGCGCCAGAGTGCCAAGAGCTTTGCCGAGAAGTTGCGGCCGTGCGTCGCGCAGATATTTATCCACCATGGCGAGAGCTTTTTTGCCGACGGGCACGATGCGCTCTTTGTCGCCTTTGCCGATGCAGCGGACGCAGCCGACTTTGGTGTCGAGATCGGTGACGCGCAGGCTCGTCAGTTCGGAGACGCGCAGGCCGGTGGAGTAGAGGACCTCGAGCATGGCGCGGTCGCGCAGCCCAAGAGAAGTTTTCGCGTCTGGCTCCAGCAGCAGACGATCGACTTCTTCCAGCCGCAGATAGCCGGGCAGCGAGCGGCGAATCTTCGGCGACTCGAGATTGATCGAGGGATCCGCGGGAATGGCGTCCTGGATTTGTGCGAAGCGGAAGAAGTTGCGCAACGTGACGAGATGGCGCGCAACACTTTTGCTCTCGAGCTTCTGGCGATAGAGGCCGGCGAGAAAATCCACGAGATCGTCGCGGCTGACGGCCTCGAGGCTGAGTTTGCGCTTTTGCGCGAAGTCGTTGAACTTCATCAAGTCGCGGCGGTAAGCGGATATCGTGTTGACAGAAAGCCCCTTCTCCACGCGGACGTGAGTCAAAAAAGACGAAATCATGGCGGAAATTTCCATCAGGGCTCCACGTATCCGTTCCCTGCGCCAACGGTGCGGCGCGTGGTGATGCCGTAGACTTCTTCGATCTCATGACAGCGGAAGAGCCAAGCCAATCCCAGATACAGAACGGTCGCACCGGCAATGAGTCCCGTGAAAACGAGAAGCTGGACGAAGAAGCGCGAGTGCACGGTGAACGCGGTGTAGCGGTTTCCGAACCAGCAGGCGACGCCCATGATGGCCGCACACAGAGAGACCTTGGAGAAGGACCGCAGGATGTCCATGGTCCCGAGTGGGCCGTACCGCAGCCGGAAGATGATGAAGAGCGCGAAGAAATCGAAGAAGGTGGCCAGGGCCGTCGCCAGCGCAGGGCCACCGTTCTGGACACGGTTGAAAAAGAATTGCAGGAAGACGATGTTCAGCACGATGTTGATGAAAAGAGAGATGGAGGCCACAATTACGGGAGTCTTCGTGTCATGCGTGGAGTAGAACGCCGGGACAATCAGCTTGACCGTGGCGAGCGCAGGGAGGCCGATCGCATAGTAGAGCAGGGCGCGAGCAGTCAAACGCGTAGACTCGGCATGGAACTGGCCGTACTGGAAAAGCACGCGAATGATGGGCTCGCGCAAGATCATCAGGCCTAACGCAGCCGGGATGGTGATGAATGCAACGATTCGAACGGAGAACGAAAGAGTTTTCTTCAGCGATTCATAGTCCTTGGCGGCCGCCTGGTGAGACATCATCGGCAGAATGGCGGTGGCCACGGCGATGGCGTATCCGCCCAACACCAGTTCCATCACGCGATCAGCGATGTACAACGCGGCAAGGCTGCCGCTGGGCATGCGGCTGGCGGTGGCAAATTTGGTGTCAATCAGAAGATTGATCTGGCCGATGCCAATCCCAAAAAGCCGCGGAATCATTAAACGCGCCACATCGCGGATGGCGGGATGAGCAAAAGAGATACCGAAAGTGAACTTCATTCCCCGCCGTACAAGAGCAGGCACCTGCACGAGGAATTGCAGGACGCCGCCGACCAAGACACCAATGGCAAGAGATTTGGCCGGGTCACCTATATAGTGCCAAACGACGCCGACCGAACAGAGAATGGTGGCCACATTCAGCAGGACCGGAGTGGCTGCCGGCAGACCAAAGACGTGAAAGCAATTCAGGATGCCCATCGCCAGGGCCGCCAGGGAGATGAAGAACAGATAGGGGAAGATGATGCGGTTCAGGTCGACGGCCTGACCGCGAGCGACGTTGGCGCCCGAAAACAGATGCACGACGGCCGGGGAAAAGACCATTCCCAAAACGGTAATGACCGCGGCCACAAGGGCGAGGGTCCAGAATAGGCGATTGGCGAAGTCCCAGACCTCTTGCTTGCTCTTCTCCCGCATATAGCGGGTGAAAACGGGGATGAAGGAGGCCGTCATGGAGCCTTCGGCGACCAGGCGGCGGAAGAGGTTGGGGATGCGGTAGGCCAGGACGTAAGCGTCGGCGGCAAAGGAGGTGCCCAGGAGGAGGGTAATGCGCTGGTCGCGGACGTAGCCGAGAATGCGGCTGACGACAGTGATCAAGGAGATGATCGAGGCCGATTTGAGGATATGCTTTTTATCGGTCAACGGGCGGTGCTCCGGGGCCCTAACCCTAATGAAAACAATGACTTGACAGGAAAAACGCGCTTAACATAACATACATTTTGCCAATTGGCAAATTTGGGCTTTTTGCGACCGGGAAGCGCTACCTTGTGAAGACTAGAGCCCCAGCCTCGACGCACAAGAAGGTTATCGTTGTGCTCGCCGACAAGAAGCCCGTCCGGGGCTATCTGAACCCCGTGCGGCTGGGACAGACCGACCCCATTGATTTGCTGACGCCGGATGGGGAGCATGTGGCTGTTCCGCTGGGGAAAGTACGGTCAGTTTTCTTCGTGCGCGAATTCTCGGATGAGTTTGAGCCTGAGCGGAAAGCGTTCCTGAGCCGGCCGAAGCTGGATGGACTTTGGGTGAAGCTTCGCTATAACGATGGCGATACTTTGGAAGGCGTTATTCCCAACGACTTGCTTTCGTTGCTGGACAATGGGGTACAGATCACGCCGCCGGATTTGAATTCATCTACGGACCACATTTTTGTGCCGCGGTCGGCGCTGACGGAAGTCATCGTTCTAGGAGTCGTGGGCATCGCCCGCAGGAAACCTGCCGCCGCAGCAGCCGCCGCTTCGCAACCTCGCCTTTTCAACGACTAAGCTGGACGGTCTATACTGCTCTCCACAGCCGGTCTTATTTTCAAACGCAGTCCTGAGAAATATTGAGGAGCCCGTCCATGAAACTTTCCGAAGTTGCGCAGAAGTTGGGGTGCCGGCTCGAGGGCTCTCCCGACATTGAGATTCGCGGCGTGGCCGGAATCGAGCATGCGGAGGTGGGGCAGATTACGTTTCTGGCAAACCGGCGCTACTTCCCGCTGCTGAAAACGACGCGGGCTTCGGCCGTTCTCATCGAGGAAGGAATTGCTCTGGAGCGTGAAGCGTCCATGCCGGCGCTCGCGGCGCTGCGGTCTGCCAATCCGTATCTGGCCTTCGCGCATGCCATCGAACTTTTTTATCAGGCGCCACGGTATGCGCCGGGCCTACACGCGACGGCGATTGTCGCGAAGAGTGCGCGGATTGGCGAAGGCGCGCATATCGGGCCGTATTGTTTTGTCGATGAGGAAGTGGAAATTGGGAGCAAGGCCGTCCTGCACAGCTTTGTGACGATTTATCGCGGAGCGAAAATCGGCGATGCGTTTTTTGCGCATGCTCATGCCGTGGTGCGGGAGAACTGCCGGATTGGGAATCGCGTCACGCTGCAAAATGGCGTGGTCATCGGCGGCGACGGATTGGGATTTGCGAAACAGAAGGACGGCACGTGGTACAAAATGGCGCAATCCGGTCCGGCAGTTTTGGAAGATGAAGTGGAAGTGCAAGCGAACGCTTGCGTCGATCGAGCCACGGTAGGTGAAACGCGCATCGGGCGTGGGACAAAACTCGATGATCTCGTGCTGGTGGGGCACGCGTCGCGAGTCGGTGCAAACACAATGCTGTGCGGACAGGTCGGCCTGGCAGGCTCCACCAAGGTCGGGGACAATTGCATTCTTGCAGGACAGGTGGGTACTGCTGGTCATTTGACGGTTGGCGACGGAACGGTGATCACGGCGCAGAGCGGCGTGCCGAATGACGTGCCCGCGCACGCGCTGTACTCTGGCTATCCCGCCGTTGATAACCGTCAATGGTTGAAAACGATGGCGGCGCTGAATCGGCTTCCCGAATTGCAAAAACGCGTGCGCGAACTGGAATCAGAAATCGAGCGATTGAAAGTACGTTAAAGCTTCTGGGGGAAGGCCTGCTTTTCAGGCCGCACCGGGAAAGCCGATCGGCCGCTGATCCGGCGGCAAACCCGCCGCCATGGCATCGTGAACCTTCTCATTCAATGTGTCGCGCTCTTCCATCGTAAATTTCGAAGCATCTATCGGCGCGAGAAATTCGACCAGAATCTCTCCGGGATGCATGACCAGCGAGCGTTTTTCCATCACGTGTTGGGCGCCCGAACAAGCCATCGGCACGATGGGCACGCCCGAATTGATGGCCATCACCACTGCGCCTTTCTTGAAGTTCTGCAATCGGCCATCTGGGCTGCGCGTGCCTTCCGGGTAGATCAGAAACGACTGGCCCGAGCGCAAAGCCTCGGTGGCCTTTTCCACGCTTGCGATCGCAGACTCGTGGGATTTGCGGTTCACGGGAATGAAGTGCGCGGAACGGAAAGACTGGCCGACGATCGGCCACTTGAAAAGCGACTCTTTCAGAATGATGGAAATTCTACGGGGAATGGCGCCGACCACTGCAGGGGCGTCCGCGGAGCTGGTGTGATTGGCGACGAAGAGGCACACGCCCGGAGGTATCCGTTCAAGACCTTCCACGCGAACGCGTACCCCCGCGGCACGGACAAAAAACATGACGCCTTTTATTCCGGCCCAGTAAATCGGATCCGGATCCCGCGTGAAATACGTGTAGAGGAGCAGCGGCGGCCCGACCAGCAGGATGTACAACGAGAGAAAAACGGCGACGAAAATGGTGCGGAACATGAGTTGGCTGAACTCTCTCGAATCCGAAGGCCCGGGTCAAGCACAACCTGGAGACATTGCCGCTTCAACGGACCGTGACGGAGTTGGTCACGCCGTGAAGCAATCCCTCGCGAATATTCCGCGCTTTTTCCGATGCGACCGGACTTTCCGACACTTCGTAAATGGACTCCTTCACTTCTCCGAGCTGGAATTCGATGGCGACTTCCTTCTCATCTCTTCGAACCCGAAGGCGAAGCAGATCGCCTGGCTTTTGTTCATGCAGCCAGCGCTCTGGCCGGCGCGGCACTTCCCCGCCGTTCCAGTTGAGTATCACGTCCCCCGCGCGCAAGCCCGCCCGCGCTGCCAGCCCATCCGAATCCACTGCTCGTACGGTCCGAGGGCCGCCTCGTTCATGTTCTGCGAAGAAACCTAACGCGGCTTGGCTGCGTTCCGCAACGCGCAATTCAAGTCCGGCGAGTGCCAGAACTTCTCGGTAAGGAAAAGGCTCGGCACCGGCCACGTATTTGTGAAAAAAATCCTCGAACGAGCCGCCCGCCACCTTTTCAGCTGTTCGCTCAACGTCCAAGCTATCTCGATACGTTTTCCCTTGTTTGGCAAACTCCGTGTTCATCGTGCGCAATACGTCGTCAAGGCTTTTCTCATTGTTCGTGCGGTCGCGAATCAAGATGTCGAGCAGATCACCGAGCACCTGTCCCTTGGTGTAATACGAAATGCTGTATTCCGGCTGATTGTAGAGCGGATATTTCTCGAACCAGGCATCGAGGCTGGATTGCTCGGCGCTCTGCCAACGATTGGCCGGGCGGCCCTCCAGTTCGGTGATCTGTTCGCTGAGGTCCGCGTAGAATTGCTCTTTGTTCCAGATGCCGCTGCGCAGCAGAGTGTAGGAACCGTAGGTATTCGTCACGCCCTCCGCGAACCAAAGCGCGCGCGTGTACATTTCTTTGGTGCGATCGACGGGCTCCAGTGTTGCGGGACGGATACGCTTCACATTCCACAGGTGAAAGAATTCGTGGGCCGCGACTCCGGGTAGATATTCGTCAGACGGAGCGCTGATTGCTGTCGAGTTCGCGTGCTCCATTCCGCCGCCACCGCCCGCAGCGGCCTTGCCCAGGTGAAGCACAAACGTATAGTGCGTGAACGGCGCCCCTTCCATCAGCCGCAGCTCGTACTCGCAGATGCGCTTCAAATCCTGCTCGACCTGTTTTTTTCTCCAGCTGTCGCCGTGAATGACGACTGATATTCGCGGCGATATTCCGCCCAGATCAAATTCATCAATCTTCCCGACCTCAATCGGCCCATCGGCCAGCGCGTCAAAATTCGCCGCGTTAAAAAGAGCAGACTGATTCCGCCCTCCTTCCGCGTGCGCTGATAGCAGCGGACCTGCGGGACGCCAAGCGGAAGACGAAAATGTTATAGAGAGGGAGACGTCTTCCTCATGACGGGCCGGCACATAAAACAGAATCATCGCCGGGTTAATAAACGCGTGTTCCGAGTTCAGCTGCGAAGCAAAGGGACCAGCCTCATCCCAATAAACCGCGTACGAAATCTTGACGACTCCCGTCCCCTGGATTCGCCAGGTCTGCTTGTCCACTTTTTCAGCGAAAGCCTTCTGAGAACCCACAAGCGCTTCCACCTGCTGAACGCGACTGCTGAAATCGCGTATCTGGTAGAGCGCGTCCCACGCGGCCATCTGCACGGTGACTTCGCCGGTCACATTCGGAATTGTCATGGTCACGTGGAAAAGGTGCTGCTCGGGATGCGCGAGCGACACCTCGTATCGAATGGTTGCGTTGCTTCGAAGGCTTACGGTGAAGAAAAACAAAGCGCAAATGAAAATCGGAATCAGCCGGCTGCCCCGGCGCATGTGAGATCTCACCTAGTTTTCGCCTCGCTTGTCATTTGCGCGGCCATGCCAAGTTTCTTCAATAACTTGTCGCACAGGCCGTCAAAACTTCCGTTGGACATGATCAGCAGCAGATCGCCCGGCTTCGCTTGCGCAGAGAGATACTCGGCGATGGCATCGGAACCGGGAAACACGCGAGCGTCCTTCCCGAGAGAACGAACGCTTGCCGCGACCGTTTCCGGATCGAGGCGATTCTCGTCGCCCAATTGTTGCGCGCGAAAAACGCCTCCGAGGATGACTCGATCACCGAGCGCCAATGCTTTGGGTAGCGCATCTTGAAACACTTTGCGGCGCATGGAATTGGATCGCGGCTCGAGAATGGCCCACAGCCGCCGACCGGGCCAGCGCCCACGCGCAGCCTCAATCGTCGCCGTTATCGCCGTGGGATGGTGCGCGAAATCATCCACGACAAGCACTCCGCTCACTTCCCCTTTCACATCCATTCGACGCTTCACGCTGCGGAACGTCGCCAGCGCCTCGGCAATTTCTTCCGCTTTGATTCCGCGGCCCTGCGCGACAATCGTCGCGGCCATGGCGTTCAGCACGTTGTGCCGCCCCGTAGCCGTCAATGCAAATTCTCCGAAGGGCTTTCCATGATGAGCGACGCGAACTCGCATCATGTCTCCATGAACGGCGAAGCCACTAGCCACCCAATCGTTCTCCGGTGCAAATCCGTAGGTCTCGACGGGACAAAAGGCTTTTTCAGCGGCCCGTCGCAGAGCCGGCCCCGATTCGTCCGTGTCACCCCAGATCACCACCCGGCCCCGCCGCGGCACAAGATTCACAAGCCTGCGGAACGCCAACTGATAGGTCTCGAAATCCGGGTAAATGTCCGCGTGATCGTATTCGAGCGACGTGATAATCAGGTCATCGGGATGATAATGAAAGAATTTGGGGCCACGGTCCCAAAAGGCAGTCTCGTACTCATCGCCTTCCAAAATAAATTCCTCGCCTCCGCCCAGTCCATAGCTCTTGCCAAAGTTTTCCGCGACGCCTCCAACCAGAAAATTTGGACGCTTGCCCGCCGACTGGAAAATCCACGCCAGCATCGCCGTCGTGGTCGTTTTTCCATGCGTTCCGCTGACCACAATCGAATGTTTTCCGGGGAGAAAAACTTCCTCCAGGATTTCCGGCATGGAGCGATACGGAATCCTGCGGTCCAGCACTTCTTCAAGCTCCGGATTTCCACGCGCAATGACGTTTCCGATGACGACCAGGTCCGGCGTCGGCTGCAAATGCGCCGCATCAAACGAGTTGAAAAACGAGATTCCCAAACTCTCCAAAACTGTCGAAGCCGGCGGATAGACACCGGAATCCGACCCGGTCACGCGAAAGCCGTGCTCGCGCAACATTCCCGCGAGCGGCGCCATGGCCGAGCCGCCAATCCCGATCACATGCACGTGTTTCGATTCGCTCAAGCCACCACCGCCGGCTCCAGAAATTCCAGCGTTCCTTCTCCATCGGCGTCCAGTCGCGCGCTAATTCCGAGCGGAATCGTCAGCATGGGGCGAGGGGTATGACCCACCGGAGCGCCGAACACGATGGGCACTCCCAGAGGCCGAAGAATCCGCGCACAAACTTCCCGTACGCTCGGAGCTCCCGGCACAGTCGGCTCGCTCTCAGGGAATTCCCCCAGCAAAACTCCGCGAACGCCCTCAAATTTCCCCGCCTGCTTCAGATGCATCAACACGCGGTCCACCTGATAAGGCTTCATCGCGCGATCTTCCAAAACCAGGATGGAATCCTTGGTGTCCAATTCCCACGGCGTTCCGATGGTGGCCTCGAGCAGCGTCATGCATCCGCCAAGAACTCTGCCGTTGGCTACTCCGGCCAGCACCGCTTCGCCCTTTAACCGAAGTTTCCATCCGCTCCCGGAATTGCGAATCGCCTGCAGGAAAGAATTCTCGTCATAGCCTCTCGGCGCGGCAGCGCCAGCGTTCAGCCCCGCGGCTACCATAGGCGCATAAAACGTCACCAGCTTGAACTTCTGCCACAGATAAATCTGCAGGCTGGTAAGATCGCTGAATCCCAGCACGCACTTGGCATTTGCAAAGCCTTTTTCCAGGTCAAAATCCAGCAAATAATTCGAACCGTAACCACCGCGCAACGCAACGAGTCCATCCACCTGATCGGAGTTTGCGGTTCCAAGAAAACTATTGAACCGGTCCAAGGACGGCCCCGCAAAATATCCCTCCGGCCTGGTGTCCTGATTGGCGACGACCTGAAAACCATGTCGCTTCAGCTCCGCGAGCCCGGCAATCATGGCCACGGAATCTGCAGGAGAGGAAGGAGCGAATATTCCCAGTCGCGAACCGGTGCCCAGCGCCTTTGGTTTTCGCGGAGCTCCATTGTTTCCGTTCATTCCTGATGGCCTTCGACGGGAACCACCTCGGTGATTACGCCCTGGCGGTTGAGCTGAGCGAGAATCTCCTCCTGCTGCTTGTGAGAAACGTCTGCCTCGAATTCCGCAATGGAAGTTGCACCCGACATGGAAACGCGAAAATGTTGCATGGGAATTTTCAGGCTGGCCATCAGCCGCTGAATTTCTGTGGCTACGCTATCCGCGTGGCTGGTGGTGAAACGGAAGACCATCAGCCGGCACTTCAAATTGAAGCGGGTCTCCGCCCAGCCGATGACGGTCAAGCCAAAAAGCACGAGGACGGTCGAGTAGCCAGCGACGGCGTAAAGCCCTCCTCCGGCGGCCATACCGATGGCAGCCTCCACAAAGATAGTAGCGGCAGTGGTCATGCCGATGACGCTGCCTGTTCCACGTAGAATCGCCCCGGCCCCAAGAAAACCGATGCCCTGCACGATATTGGAGGCAATGCGCGTACTGCCGGAATCGCCGAGGCGGTGCGCGATTTCGCCGGATAAAATCGTAAATAGCGCGGTAGCCAAACATACGAAGAGGCTTGTGCGCACGCCTGCAGGCCGCCGTCGCACAATACGCTCAATGCCGATGATCGCGCCCAGCACCGCCGCTACCGTCAAACGCAGCAGAATTTCACGGAGAGAAAGCATCGTCCGGCGCCCCATCGACCGCCTGAACGGAATTCTAGCGACTTACAATTTGAATTGCGTCAATTTCGCGAAGTGGCGTGCCCTAGCGTGTATCTCGCTGCGCTTCAGGTGGCGCAGGCGGTCGAGGCCGAATTTCTCCACAGCGAAGCTGCCGAGCACGGAGCCGTATACCATGGCGCGGCGCAACGAAGCGTCGCTCTTGCTGCCGCATCCGGATAAATAGCCCATGAAGCCTCCGGCAAAACTATCCCCGGCGCCGGTCGGATCGTGAGGCTCTTCGAGAGGAAATGCCGGGACGCTGAAGACGCCGCGCTTGTCCACCATCATGGCGCCGTGTTCCCCGCGCTTTACTATCAGCGTCGTGGGGCCCATTTTGAAAATGTGTTTGGCGGCGCGCAGCAAATTGTGTTCGCTGGAGAGTTCGCGGGTCTCCGAATCGTTGATCATCAGGATGTCCACGTGCTTGAGCGTTTCACGCAGCTCACTATTGGAGCGTTCGATCCAGTAGTTCATGGTGTCGAGCGCCGCCAGCTTTGGCCGCACCTTCACCTGGTGGAGAACATCCCGCTGAAGTTCGGGGGCGATGTTGGCGAGGAAAACGTATTTCGAATCGCGATACTTTTCCGGCAGGCGCGGCTTGAACTCGGCGAACACGTTGAGTTCGGTGGCCAGCGTGACTCGTTCGTTAAGATTTTCGGAGTAGCGTCCGGCCCAGAAAAACGTTTTGCCCGCGGCCCTTTCCAGGCCGTCGGTGTCAATATGCCGGCCGCGAAAGATCTTCTCGTCTTCGGCGGTGAAGTCGTCGCCGACGATCGCGACAAGACTAACGTGCGTGAAAAAACTGGCGGCCACGGCGAAATACGTCGCCGCGCCGCCGAGCGCGCGGTCTACCTTGCCGTATGGGCTCTCCAAAGCGTCGAATGCCACGGAACCTACCACGAGTAAGGACACTATGTTCTCCTAGGAAATATATTTGCCGATGATGGCCGCGAGACGTTTCTTGGTGGCCTTGGGCACGAGTTTAGCGTCCGTGACCAGCGCGTGTTGCAACGCGGAGCCGCATTTGCATGTTTGCTTCGCGGGTAGCGCGCGCACAGCTTCGCGCAAAACGCGCTGCGCGTTCTCCGCATTCTGGCCGAGCGTGGCGATAATTTGCGAGGCCGTCACGGATTCGTGCTCGGGGTGCCAGCAGTCGTAATCGGTGATCATGGCGATGGTGGCGTAGCAGAGCTCGGCTTCGCGCGCGAGTTTCGCTTCCGTCAGGTTGGTCATGCCGATCACGTCGAAGCGCAACTGGCGGTTGACGTGCGCTTCCGCGAGCGTGGAAAATTGCGGGCCTTCGATGCAGACGTATGTTCCGCGCGGATGTACTTTCACCGCCTGATGAATACAGGCATCGGAAAGCACGCCGGACAACTGGCCGCAGGTTGGGTGCGCAAATGCCACGTGGGCGACCAGCCCTGCTCCGAAAAAAGTGGAAATGCGATTCTTCGTCCGATCGAAAAACTGGTCGGGGACGAGAAATTCTCCCGGGCGCAAATCCTCCAGAAGCGAGCCTACCGCGCTCACGGAGATAATGCGCTGCACGCCCAGCAGCTTCATCGCATAAATGTTCGCTCTGTAATTTATTTCGCTGGGCAAGATGCGGTGACCGCGGCCATGCCGCGCCAGGAAGGCGACGCGCTTCCCTTCCAAGGTGCCAAGGACGATGGCGTCGGAGAGCTCGCCGAAAGGGGTCTTCACGCGGACTTCGCGCGCATCCGTGAGTCCATTCATGGAATAGAGGCCGCTGCCTCCGATAATTCCGATTGTCGCCTTCGCATCGTTCCTGGCGCTCTTGGAGTTCCCGCTTTTGTTTGCCGCCATCATTTTCTCCGTCGAAATTGTCTGTTGCGCGATCCGTTCAGCCGTCGAGCCCACTTCTCTTCAATACTTCGTTCACTGCGGTGAATGGATCTTTCTTCCGCTCCGCCACTTCCGTTGCCAGTTCCGTCAACCGCGCTTCTCCACCGGTTCCGCCGAGCGCCCGCTCCAGCAAACGCGATTCCAGCAGTTCGATCAATCGCTTTTTCCAATGCTCGACGTGTTTTCTCTGCCGCTCACCACTCGATCCGAAATGCTTGCGGAATTTTGCGATCGTCCCCGCCAACTCCGCGATGCCCTTGTTCTCCGACGCTACCGTGCGAAGGACCGGCGGCTGCCAGCCGTCGCGCGGCATGACAAGAGAAAGCATGGCAAGCAGCTGTTGCTCGAGGCGGTCGGCGTCCGCTCGGTCGGCTTTGTTCAACACGAAAATATCGCCGATCTCCATCAATCCGGCTTTCATGTTCTGAATATCGTCGCCGAGGCCCGGCACCATCACCACGAGCACACAATCCGCCAGCCGAACGATGTCAATTTCGTCCTGGCCGACTCCCACCGTCTCGATCAAAACATGATTCTTTCCAGCGGCATCCAGCAGCAACGCTACTTCCGCCGTCGCTCGCGCCAGCCCGCCGAGAAATCCGCGCGTGGCCATCGAACGAATAAACATGCCGCCATCGGCGGCGTGGCCCTGCATTCGAATGCGATCACCCAGAATCGCGCCGCCGGAATACGGGCTCGTGGGATCCACGGCAATCACACCAACCTGCTCATGCTGCTTGCGGTGGTACGCGGCAAGCCGGTCCACGAGCGTACTCTTGCCCGTTCCCGGCGCACCAGTAACACCCGTAAGATACGCCTGGCCCGTATGCGGAAAAAGGAGCCGCAGCAGCGCCTCCGCCTCCGGCTGATGATTCTCAATCGCGGTGATCGCACGCGAAATGGCCCGCACATCCCCCGCGCGCACCTGTTCCGCCCATGTTTCAACCGGCGGACTCATACTCTTCCTGTGGAGCTTTTGAGAGAGGCCAGGCGCATTTCCTTATTATTTCTTGCCAAGGAGCTGCCGGGCAATCACCAACTTCTGAATTTCGCTGGTGCCTTCGCCAATGGTGCAGAGCTTCACGTCGCGGTAATACTTCTCCGCGGGATAATCCTTGATGAAGCCGTAGCCGCCGTGAATCTGCACGCACTCATTGGCCACGCGCACCGCGACTTCGCTGGCAAACAGTTTCGCCATGCTCGATTCCTTCGTGAATCGCACGTCTTTCTTGTCCGCGAGCCATGCCGCCTGATACACCAGCAATCGCGCGGCCTCCACTTCCGTGGCCATGTCCGCGAGCTTGAACTGCACCGCCTGAAATTCGCTGATTGCCTGGCCGAATTGCTTGCGTTGCTTTGCATACTTGATAGCTGCTTCCAGAGCTCCTTGCGCCATGCCTAAGCCAAGTGCGGCGATCGAAATGCGGCCGCCATCAAGAATCTTTAAGCTGCCGGTAAATCCTTCACCTTCCTGGCCCAGCAGGTTTTCCAGGGGCACATGGCAATCGCTGAAAATAACTTCGGACGTGTCGCTGGCGCGCATCCCCAATTTGTTTTCTTTTTTCCCCGGCTTGAAACCAGCCGTGCCCTTTTCCAGGATGAAAGCGCTAATTCCATGCGAGTTTTTCGATTTGTCCGTGACCGCCATGGCCACGCAGAAATCCGCGTAGTGCCCATTTGTGGTAAACGTTTTCGAACCGTTCAGCACCCAGTAGTTTCCATCACGCACGGCGGTCGTGCGCGTCCCGCCGGCGTCGGAACCCGCTTCCGGTTCTGTCAATGACCACGCGCCAATTTTTTTCCCTTGCGCTAAGGGGACGAGGTATTTTTTCTTCTGAGCTTCGGTGCCGAACTTGAAAATGTGATTGGAGCACAGCGAATTGTGCGCCGCCACAATCAAGCCAACCGAACCATCCACGCGCGCCAGCTCTTCAATCGCCAGCGCATACTCGATGTACCCAAGCCCCGCGCCTCCGTATTGTTCCGGAAAAATAACCCCGAGCAGCCCCATCTCCGCGAGCTTCGGGATGATCTCCATCGGAAAATGGGACGCTTCATCCCACTCCATCACATGCGGCCCGATTTCGCCCTCCGCGAATTCGCGCACACTGCGGCGAAGCTGCTGCTGCTCTTCGGTAAAATTAAATTCCACGAACGCTCCAGTAACCCATCAGGCCTGACTATGCCTAACCAAAGTACAGGTTATGTTTTAATTTTACGCTATTTCGGCTACCAGCCCACCGGGTAGTGGTTGGCCTTGTTCTGCTCGTCAAGCCACGTCTTTAGCGGCGCGAAGTAGTCCGCCAAAGCCGTCGCATCCATCTGTTTTTCGCCGGTCAGCGTTTCCAGTGCTTCCGGCCACGGCTTGCTTGCACCCAGCGACAGCATTTTATTTAACTTCTCGCCCGCGGCTTTATTCCCATAAATCGAGCACCGATGCAGCGGCCCCGTGGAACCAGCTTCGCGGCAAAGCGCTCTCTGAAACTGATATTGCAGGATGCGCGCCAGAAAGTACCGCGCATACGGCACGTTTCCCGGAACGTGGTACTTCGCGCCCGGATCAAACTCCGTTTCCGTGCGTTCAACCGGCGGCACGATGCCTTGATACTTGCGCCGCAGCTCCCACCACGCTTTGTTGTACTCCTCCGGCTTCACTTGCCCCGAAAACACTTCCCAACGCCACTTGTCCACCAGCAATCCAAACGGCAGAAACGCCACTTTTTCCAGTGCCTGCTGCAGCAGGTAGTCAATATCGCCCGACGCCGGATGCACCACGTCAATCAGTCCGATTTTCTTGAGGTATTCCGGCGTGACGGAAAGCGCGATGGTATCCCCCACCGCCTCGTGGAAGCCATCGTTAGCGCTGTTTTGGAAAAGCGCAGGCTGCGTGTTGTACGCCCGCTGATAGAAGTTATGCCCCAACTCATGATGGATCGTCCGGAAATCCTCTTCTCTAATCTGAATGCACATCTTCACGCGCAGATCGTCCTTAAGATCTACGTCCCAAGCGCTCGCATGGCAAACCACATCCCGATCCGCCGGCTTCGTAAACAGCGACCGTTCCCAAAACGTTTTGGGCAATGGCGCAAATCCCAGCGAAATGAAAAACGCTTCCCCGTAGTGCACCATTCCTTTGGCATCCGTGTGCCGGTCTTGCAGGATCTTAGACAGGTCGTAGCTCTGCGCCGGCTTCGGCGAATCCATCAGCGAATAAACGTTGTTCCACTCCTGGCTCCAGATATTCCCAAGCAGATGCGCGGGAATCGGCCCATGTTCCGGAACCAAATCGTTTCCATATTTTTTTCGCAGCTGCCCGCGCACATACGCGTGCAGAGATTCATACAGCGGCCGCAGTTGGTCCCACAGCCGGTCCTCTTCCTTCGCAAAAGCATCCGGCGGCATGTCGTAATTCGAACGCCACAGCGCGCCCACATCCGCATAGCCAAGTTCTTTCGAACCCTGGTTCCCCAGTTCCACCATGCGCGCGTACCGCTGCCGCATCGGCGCCCCCACCGCATGCCACCCAATCCATGCGCGCTTCAATTCCTCCGGATTGCGGTTCTCAGCCATTAATTTTTCTATCGCCGTCACGTCCAGGCACGGCTTCTTGTCCCCGTCCGGACACCACTTCCCTTTCCCATAATCCCCGTCGAGCGAAGCTAGCACTTGCGCCAGTTCCTTCTGCGCTTTCGGATCATCCGGCGCCGGAAATCCCGTCGCGAGCTCCAGCAGCAGCCGCTTCCGCGCCAGCTCTGGCGGCAACGCAACCACATCATAGCGGTGAGCTTCCTTCGCGTACTTCGCAGCCGCCGTATTCGCTTCTTCCCCCGCTTCTGCAGCGATTTGCTCCGTGTCATCGGTAATGAAATTCTCCTGCACCCATCCGGCCCGCGAAGCCTTCACGCCCAGATCAAACAACCGCTGCTCCGCATCCTCGATAAATTTCTGCGCCTCTGCGGCCGTCGGCGGAGCGTTCTTGCCCGCGTCCTTCGCAGCCGGTCCTGCTTGCGCCGCTACTCCTCCCGCCAAAATCAATCCGGCAAACACACCAACGAAAACAAGCCACCGATTCATTCGATCTCCCCTCATGCTCCCGCCTTCTGCGTTTTCGCCACGACTTCCTTCAGCACCGCGATCGCCCGTTCGATCCCCGCGCGGTCCACATCGCAATGCGTGACCACGCGCACGGAATACAGCGCCGTATCCTGCGCCCAAATCCCGTGCGGATGCAGCACATCGCACAATTCCACCGCCGTCTTCCCAGTTTTCGAGCAGTCGAAAATCACGATGTTCGAACGCACCTTCTTCGGATCGATGAACAACCCCGGAATTTCCGCGATGCCCTCCGCCAGCCGTTTCGCATTTTCATGATCAATGTGCAGCCGTCCCGGCGATTTCTCCAGCGCAATCAGTCCCGCAGCCGCAATCACTCCTGCTTGGCGCATTCCGCCGCCAAACATCTTGCGGTAAATCCTTCCTTTCTCGATGAACGCTTTCGTCCCCGCAATCATCGAGCCCACCGGAGCGCCCAATCCCTTCGAAAGGCAAAACATCACCGAATCCACCTTCCGCGTCATCTGCGCGACGCTCTCCCCTAGCGCCGTCGCCGCATTGAACACTCGCGCGCCATCCAAGTGCACTTTCAATCCCAACGCGTGCGCGTGATCGCAAATCTCCTCGACCACCGCCGTCGGATACACCGTTCCGCCCCACATGTTCACCGTATTTTCCAAACAGATCAGCGCCGTCTGCGAATCGTAATAAATCTTCGGCCGGATCACCGCCTCGATCTGTTTCCAAGTCAGAATCCCGTCCTCTCCACGCGCCACCCGCGGCATGCACCCCGCAATCGCGGACATGGAAGCCAGCTCATACAAATTCACATGGCTGCGCTCTTCGCAAATCACTTCGTCCCCATGATGCGTCCACACCTTGATCGCCGTAAGATTCCCCATGCACCCCGTCGGAACAAACAGCGCCGCCTCTTTCCCAAAAATCTCCGCCGCGCGCCGCTCCAGCTTGTTAACCGTCGGGTCTTCCCCGTACACATCGTCCCCGACCTCCGCTTCCGCCATGGCCCGCCGCATCTCCGCTGTCGGCCGCGTCACCGTATCGCTCCGCAGATCGACCACTCCTCCAGGATTCTTCCCCATTTCTTCCACCTGATCCGGATCCACCCGCTGATTTCCCTTCGCCACCGTATAACTCATTTTCTTCTCCGTGCCCCCTTGTGCCCGACTCTCTGAGCTCTGCGCTCCTCCGCGCTCCTCTGCGTTCTCTGCGTCTCTGCGTTATCTTTTTCTGGCGCTTTCGTTCTTCCTACCTCTTCACCTCATCAATTCCACAAACACCTCATTCGAAATGCTGAGTCTCCCCGGCGCCAACCGTACCAAGCTCCCCTCGCGCTCCACCAACCCCGCTGAAGCCAGCGGATCAAACCGTCCCGCCAGCGCCACGCCATACTCCCGTTCGATTTGTGATAAATCAATCCCATCCAGTTGCCGCAACCCAAGAAACAACTCTTCCTCCAGCGCACTCTCCGCCGTCAATTTCTCCTGCTGCTCAACCGGCAGTCGCCCGCTTTGAATCGCGCTCACATACCCCGCCGCATCATGCGCATTCGCCCACCGCTCCGTTCCCGAAAACGAATGCGCCCCCGCGCCAAATCCCAGATAAGGCGCCCGCCGCCAATATTTCAAATTATGCTTCGACTCAAACCCCGGCTTCGCCCAATTCGAAATCTCATAGTGGTGATACCCCGCCCCCCGCAAGAACTCCTGCGCCGTCTCATAAAACTCCGCCATCTCGTCTTCGTTAGGCACCGCGCCCGCGCTATATCGCCCGCCGCCCCACAGCAACTCTTTGCCAAGCCTGCTGCCCTCATCAATCTCCAGCAAATAAATCGAAACGTGCTCCGGCTCCAGCGCCGCCAACTCCTCCAGCGATTGCCGCCAGCTCTCCTTGGTCTGATACGGCAACCCCGCGATCAAATCAAAACTGATAATTCGAATCCCCGCGGCGCGCAGAATCGGCACCGCCCGGTAAATATCCGCCCGCCGGTGCATCCGCCCCGCCGCAATCAACTCCTTATCCACAAACGACTGCAGCCCAAAACTAACGCGATTGATCCCCGCCCGCACCCAAGCCGCCGCTTTTTCACTCTCAACCGTCTCCGGATCCGCCTCCAGTGTCACCTCCGTAAACTCGGCCGCAAAAGACTCTCGGATTGCGCCTAGAATTTCTCGCAGGTGTGAAGAATCCAGCAGGCTCGGCGTTCCACCACCCATGTAAACCGTATCCACCTCGGCATCGAGCAGCCCTTCCGGGAGCAACACTCCTTTTTCCGCGTAACGCTCTTTGTGTTCCCGAATCTCTCTGCAAACCGCCTCCGCATAAGGCGCAAACCGCGACGTCGCCACCACTCCCGTATGAAAATTACAATACGTACACTTCGTCTGGCAGAACGGCACCTGCACGTAAATCCCTAGGCGTGTCATCGAATTAGCACTTTAGCACACCAACTGCGCAAGTCGCCCCGTCCCCCTCTCCTTGGGACCTCAAACGTCCGGCAAACCCTCAGTTCCACACCTCAGGCAGCAATCTCTTTCATCAACTTCTTTTGTATCAATAACTTAAAACAAGCCCCAGCATCTCGCCCCTGCCCCAAAACTGTCCTTTCGACCGTTGCTTCTGTCCTCCAACCTCGCTACACTCCCCCGCATAGCTTGTCGACTCTCCCGTCTTACGTGTGCGAGAACCGTGCCCTGTCAGGGTGACTCAGCCGTGGCGATATCAAATCCTATTTTTCCCCAGGCAACGAGTAACGCTGGCTTTCTTGCCCTCGCTGTGATTTCGCGCGAGCCGTGCCATGGTCTAGTTTGCGTGTAAGCAGAAAGGAGCCCCATGTTTCAAAAACTGGGCTTCGTCTCCTCCCTATTTGTTCTATTCGCATTCCTGTTCTCGTCTCTCTCTGCGTCAGCGCAAGTGGAATCGGGTCTGCACGCCCGCGTCCTCGTGACGCAAAATGTCGACGACGAAAAGCGCGTCCCGCTTCACGGCAACACCCGCCCGGAAGCCATACTTGAAAATGATCGCGGCCCCGTCGCCGGCGACTTCCCGATGGAGCACATGTTGCTCCTGCTGCACCGCTCCCCCGAGCAAGAGCAGGCGGTGGAACAGTTCATCGACGAACTTCACACGCCGGGCTCCCCCAATTTCCACCAATGGATCTCCGCACAGCAATTCGGCGAGCAGTACGGAGTAGCGAAGCAGGACTTGGACGCCGTCACTCGATGGCTTGAGTCGCAAGGCTTCGCGGTCAACGTAGTCTATTCCAGCGGCATGCTCATCGATTTTTCCGGCACCGCCGCCCAAGTGCGTAAAGCGTTCCAGACGGACATCCGAAACTTTGTAGTCCGAGGTGAACATCACGTCGCCAACAACAGCGATCCCCTGATCCCCACGGCGCTCGCCCCGATCATTGCCGGCGTGGTTTCTCTCCACGATTTCCGGCCGCGCGCCATGCACCAGATGCACGACCCGCGGCCGAATTACACCTTTTCGGGAGGTCTCGGCAGCACTGACTACGCCCTGGTGCCTGCAGACCTCGCCACCATCTACAACCTCAATCCATTGTTTAGTTCCGGCACCACTGGAACCGGGCAAACGATTGTGCTGATCGAAGACACCAACGTGTTTACCGCCAACGACTGGACCAAATTCCGCTCGACCTTCGGCCTTTCTAAATACACGTCCGGCTCGTTCACCACGGTCCACCCTGCGCCACCCAGTGGCGCCAACAACTGCATCAACCCAGGCGTCGTCCCTCCCAATGACGCGGAAGCCATCCTCGACGCCGAGTGGGCCAGCGCCGCTGCCCCCAGTGCCACCCTCCAAATGGCTACATGTGCCGACACCGGCGCCACCTTCGGCGGATTGATCGCCATTCAAAACATCCTCAACGCCAGCGCCCAACCGCCCGCCATCATGAGCATCAGTTACGGCCAGTGCGAAACGGTGAACGGCGCCACCGCCAATCAGGCCTACTACTCCACGTACCAGCAAGCGGTTGCGGAAGGCGTCTCCGTCTTCGTTGCCGCCGGCGACAGCGGCGCGGCCGGCTGCGACAATAGTGCTACCGACGCCACGCACGGCATCGGCGTGAACGCCTTCGCCTCCACACCCTTCAACGTCGCCGTCGGCGGCACCGATTTCAGCGACACTTACTCCGGTACCAACAGCACGTATTGGAATTCCACAAATACCTCCACGTTCGGTTCAGCACGCTCCTACATTCCAGAAACTCCGTGGAATAATTCCTGCGCCGGTACCCTGCTCTCCAGTCACGAAGGCTACGGCTCCACCTATGGGCCCAACAGCCTCTGTAATAGTTCGGTTGGCAGTTTCTTTGAAAGCACGGACGCAGGAGGCGGCGGCCCCAGCGCCTGCGCCACAGGCGCGACCTCGCCCGCAAACAGCGACGTCGTCAGCGGAACTTGTCAGGGATGGCCCAAACCTTCCTGGCAATCCATCCTCGGCAATCCCAACGACGGTGTGCGCGACACGCCGGACGTTTCCCTCTTCGCCGCCAACGGTCTCTGGGGTCACTACTACGTTTTTTGTTGGTCAAATACGTCAGAGCAAGGCGCTGCCGCCTGCACAGGCAGTCCCAGCGGCTGGTCCGGCGCGGGCGGGACTTCTTTCGGCACGCCCATCATGGCCGGTATTCAGGCGCTCATTAACCAAAAGGTGGGCTCGCGCCAGGGCAATCCCAATCCTTCTTACTACCAACTCGCCGCCGCCGAATACGGCTCCAGCTCCGCCAGTTCCTGCAACTCATCGAACGGAAACACGGTCGCCGGCAGCTGCATCTTTTACGACGTCACCCTCGGCGACATGGACGTGAACTGCACCGGCTCCGCCAATTGCTATCTCGCAGGCGCCAGTGTCGGTGTGCTCTCCACTTCCGATAACAGCTTCGGCTCCGCGTACGCCGCAACCACAGGATGGGACTTCGCTACTGGCATCGGCACTCTCAATGCCGCAAACATCGTCAACAACTGGCCCGGCCCCTCCAATATACCCGTCCTCAGCATCATGAAGACGCACGGCGGTAGCTTCCTCCAAGGCCAGCCAAATGCTCCGTACTCCGTGACTGTCTCAAACGCCTTCAACGCCGTCCCCACAGCGGGAGCCGTCACCGTAACAGAAACTGTTCCTTCTGGATTGATCTTGCTCTCCATGACGGGAACCGGATGGACGTGCTCGGCTAATAGTTGCTCACGCAGCGACGCTTTGAGTGCAGGAGCCAGCTATCCTGCCATCACCGTAACGGTAAATGTCGCTTCCAACGCGACCTCTCCACAAGTAAACCAAGTGAGCGTCTCCGGCGGTGGCTCGGCAACCGCGACCGCCAATGACCCGACGACGATTGTTATTCCGATCCCACCGGCCGTCGCCAACTTCGTTGCTGCCGATACTACATCCCAGGGCGCTTGGCACGGCGCGTATGGAGCCGACGGATATTCCATCGCCAACGATTCGCAGAGCATCCCCTCCTACGCCACCTTCGCCGTCCAGAATCAGTCCAACTGGACCTGGGCCGCCAGCACTACCGATCCCCGGGCCCTGCAAAACGGCGCCAACACCGCACGCCTTGCTGCCGCCTGGTATCTCACCGGCACCTTCAACTTTGACGTCAATCTCACCGACGGCAACCTCCACCAGTTCGCTCTCTACGCCGTCGATTGGGACTCCAATGGCAGAACCGAAACCATTCAGATCCTCGACGCCAATACCAACGCCGTCCTCGATACCCGTACCCTTTCCAATTTCGCTAACGGCACATATCTGGTCTGGAGTATCTCCGGTCACGTCAAAATCAACGTCACCTACGATGCCGGAGTCAACGCTGTCGTAAGCGGTGTCTTCTTTGGCGGCGCCAGCAGTGGCGGCCCCGAAACCGTCAGCGTCAGCCCGCAGAACGTCACCCTGACCGGCTCTCAACAACAGCAATTCGCCGCCACCGTCACCGGTACTTCCAACCAAGCCGTGACCTGGTCCATCGCCGCGGTCAATCCATCAACCGCCGCTCCCGGTAGTATCACCCCTGCGGGTCTGTATTCAGCCCCGACCGTCCCTGCCCCGGCTCAGGTAACCATCAAAGCCACCAGCGCAGACGGCACTGCCTCGGGTACTTCGATCGCCACACTAGTTGCTCCCGCAGCTGCGAATTTCATCACTGCCGACGCGTCTACCCAGGGCAGCTGGCACGGCACGTATGGAGCCGACGGATATTCCATCGCCAACGATTCGCAGAGCATCCCCTCCTACGCCACCTTCGCCGTCCAGAATCAGTCCAACTGGACCTGGGCTGCCAGCACTACCGATCCCCGGGCCCTGCAAAACGGCGCCAACACCGCACGCCTTGCTGCCGCCTGGTATCTCACCGGCACCTTCAACTTTGACGTCAATCTCACCGACGGCAACCTCCACCAGTTCGCTCTCTACGCCGTCGATTGGGACTTCAATGGCAGAACCGAAACCATTCAGATCCTCGACGCCAATACCAACGCCGTCCTCGATACCCGTACCCTTTCCAATTTCACTAACGGCACATATCTGGTCTGGAGTATCTCCGGTCACGTCAAAATCAACGTCACCTACGATGCCGGAGTCAACGCTGTCGTAAGCGGCGTCTT